>OKEV01000012.1_pt1 | contig 207669 bp, 240 predicted proteins | sample 1611141 | NCBI WGS metagenome assembly OKEV01 (sample SAMN04436713, study PRJEB24849) | human gut metagenome | biome: human gut; feature: NICU; material: stool | host: Homo sapiens | place: USA: Saint Louis, MO | collected 2010-08-30
AGTATTTATATAATTTAAAACAAAAAAAAGCAATTTAAAAGGCTTTAGAGAAAAATAAGCGATTTTAAATTGCTAAAAAGAGAGTTGATTAATTATTTTAAATAGATATGTTTATGAAATTTTAGGGATAGGGATACAAGAATTTTTTTAACAACAAGAACAGTCACAAGAGAAGCAACTAGTATAGATGTAAGTTTTAAATCTATGAAGATTAACAAAACAGACAGAACAATAGCCATTAACAAAATGACATCAAAAGACTTTGAGATGAACCTTAACATTTAACCACCTATTTTGATTATTGAGATACTATAAGTGTAATGTATATCTCAAAAAAAAGAAAATAGGAATAGTCCTGAAAAAATAAAAAAGGTTATACGGAATAACCTTTTTGTAAATATTATTTATGGTTAATGATATCATTAATGGGGTCAGTAAACTTTTTAGCTGTTTCTGGATCAAGACCTTCATTAGCTTTTGAATGTTTATATTTTTTATACCCCCAATAAACAAGGAATATAGGAGCAGCAACAATAGCTACACGTAAACCAATAGTAATAGCAAGATCTATCAAGATAAAAGCGGCAATAGCAAGGATAACGAGTTTATATAGTTTTATTTTCTTCAGCATAAGCATTTCTCTTTTAAATTATGATTTATAGTGATAATATCTTTTTTATAATATAAAAGCAAAAAAATAAAAAGGAAATATCTATGAAAAAATTTATTAAACTTTTACAAAAGGAGCGATATATTCATTGGGAAGTCTCTCCTTACGAACATGTTTTATTGTTTAAAAATGATAACCGATTCTTATTATCACATAGTAATAATGATAATTTAGTTTCTGTTGTTTTTGACATAAATGAAGATGAAGTAGAGGTGAGGGAAGTTGATGGAGTAGAAATAGAAGCATTTGATTTTTATAAATTTTATACTAACATACAAGATATAACAAGAAATATAGATGGAATATTAATATAAAAAGAGAGGTTGGGATGAATAATAGTAATCCAATATACATAAAGGCTGTTAAAAATAACATATTATCAATAGCTGTTAACTATATGGTTCCTCCTTTATATATATCGAATATAGACACTGACAAAATAAAAGCAGTATGGTCGAGATATGAATTATTATTAAAAATGTTATTAGAATGTTCAACTATAGAATCCATCATTAATGAAGTAAAAGAGTATGATATTTTTTTAGAAAATAATATAGGTTCACATTTATGGATAAATTATTTTGATTCCAATAGGGTTAAAGAATTAATCGTGGCTGTTAAAGAGTTTGTAGAAAATGAAGAGCAAAAACAAAGCTATTTAACAAGAATTAAAAATAATGTGTTGGGAACGCTTTATAAACCATTTGTGAAAAATCCTGTATTAAATCAAAGTGTGATTCCTGATTATGGTTATTTTAATGAGGCTTATAATTTCTGTCAAAAATATGGTTTAAATGGTTTATCATTCAGCCTACATGAGCCATATAATGAAAACTATTTCAAGGATTTATCACTTTTATTTGAAAAGTTTAAAGCTTATACTGGATATGAAAAAGAACAGCTTGGATTAAATAATAGTATTAATATAAGATTAAATAATACAAGAGATTTTAATATTAGTAATAATGAAGATTCAAAAGAATATCAATCTCTTGGTTATTTTGTAGCCGATAGAAGTAATAGTCACATAACAGGTGATTTAACACTTATGATTCAATCTCTTAATAATAATGAGCAAATATTAGAGGTTCTAATTCATGAACATACTCATGCTATGGATTTCTATATAGGGAAGCAAATACCAGACGTTGAGAACAACTTATTTAGTTCGTTAGATGAAAAAATAATATCTAAGTATCCGAAAATAAAAAATGAATACCGTAAATTGCTATTTAATGCATATAACTTTGATAACAGAGAAATCCCAACAGAGGAAGATAGCATGTTTATTTATTCAAAGGTTATAGAAAACTTAATATCAAGAATGTTCTCTCCTTTTTATAGTATTACATCTTATGAATTTATGGAGCTAAAGCATAACAGTCTTTATTTGTTTAAAGATATATCTGATAGAATATTAGGTGTTGTAGACGATAAAAATAGTTATAATAATTTAAAAGTTTTATTTAATCAGCCAACAGCTTTTATAGATGATATTGTACTTAAACATTTATCAGAGATAAAGGTAATCATGTTTAGTTCTGATATGAAATTAAAATGTTTTTATTCATCCCCGACAAATCATGCTGAAAGAGGTTTTGATTCCTCTCCAAACCATTATGGTTATTTTTTATCTTTAGAAGAACGTTTAGCAAATGCAGTAGCTTTAGGTATTTTAAATAATAATCCAAAAATAAAAGAAAGTTTAAAAAAAATATGGAATGAAGTTAATAATATTGTAGAAAATAAAGATTGTAACTAAAAGCATTGTTTGTTATAGTTAACCTTTATGAAATTCTAAAGCTGGAGTAAAAATGGAGCAAAAATATATTGATTTAGCAAATGAGTATGGTATTGATTTACGCCCTTCAAGAGAAGAAGGTTTAGGTGAAGTTGAAATCCATTCAGGTAAAATTAGAGTATCAGATTGGTCTGCTCCTATTGAAGCTTCTGATGTTTTAAATATTGAAGTAAAAAATGGAAAATGGGAAGGAAAATCTTTTGTAGGTTTTAGTGATTGGAGATTTTATGATGTTTGTAATAACTATTTACAGCTAAAAGAACATAAAGATAAAATTGACAAAAAATACAGTGATTCCTTTAAACAATTAGATCTTTTAGAAGCATCAGAAAGTAAAGATTTTATTCATTATAAGTTATCTATAGCTCAACGAGATGAGTTAAGAGAATTAAAAAGAGATTTAGATTTTTCTCGTGATCCGCAATATGAAATTGAGAAATCACTTTTTTGCTCTATGAATAGCATAGTTATTGTTCATGAGGACTATAAAGACCACGAGGCGTTTAACCTTGAGAGTTTAGAAAACTTATCATATGAAAAGTTAGGAAATGTAGAAACAAATGGTAGTGCTATAGGTCTTTTTGATTATGATTATTTTGTAGAACAAAAAGAAAACACTGAAAATCTATCTGAACTTTATTACATTGCTTCAACAAGAGATCATGAACTTCTTGAAACTCTAGGTCTTAAAAGAAAACACGCTGCCTCAAAAATAGAAAATTCAGGATTTGTAAGTAATACAGGTTTTGGTGGTGGAACATTTGAAGTGCATGTAGCAAGAAATGAAAAAGGTGAAATCATACTTATTCATATCAAATTATAATTAAAACTAAAATAAAAAAGAGGCATCAGCCTCTTTTTTGTTCTTTTTCTAAAAGTTTTCTTTTAAACTCTGCTCCCCATCTATAACCTGTAAGTTTTTTATCTTTATTAACTACTCGATGACATGGAATAAGGATTGCTATTTTATTATTAGCACAAGCATTAGCAACAGCTCTATGTGATTGCGTATGACCTAAATATTGAGCAACTTCAGAATATGTTTCGGTTTTACCTGCCGGGATTGTTTTTAGATGTTCCCATACTTTTAACTGAAACTGCGTTCCTGTTAGGTGTAAAGGGACATAGTTAGGACCATAAGGATTTTTAATAACATCCAAAGCAGCAGTATCTATATTATTAGGCACTTCCTTTTCAGTAAATATCTCATCTGAAAAGCCTTTATATAATTCTTTTAGCATATCGGTTTTATTATCACCTAATATTAAAGCACAAACTTTATTATTCTTTTGTGCGATGAGAGCACTACCTATGTCAGTATCACAAAAAATATAATTTATCATAGAATTTTTCTCCAAATATTAAGATATTTCTAAAATAACACGCTTTCTTAAGTTAAACAAAATTAAGTTCAATTTATTTGCTAACTGATTTTTTCAAAAGACTTTTAAAATAAATAATCTATGATATATTCTATTCACTATAAGGATCTTGAGGATATAAAATGAAAAGAAATAATGAAAAAGGGTATTCCCTATTAGAGGTTTTAATAGTTATTGGAATTATTGCCAGTATTATTGTTTCAGTATTTTATTTTTATCCCAAGCTAAAAAACTCTAATACAGTAAATATTGAAGTATCAAACCTAAATACAATATTGAGTGGCATTTATGGAATATATAATGGAAATAACTACAATGGAATTAGTAATAAGATCCTTATTGAAGCAAAGATAATCCCAAATACAATGGTATCAAACACACTTTATAAAATAACAAATTCATGGAAAGGTGAAGTAATAATATCCGCTTACAAAGTGAAAAATAGACATTCTATGTTAAGTATGAAATATACAAACATACCTCAAGATCAATGTGCTTTGTTTGTAAGTTCTGTAGAGAAAAATTTCGGAGCAATAAAAACAGATGTATCCTACCTACAAAATAACAACCAGAAAACATCATTTATAAAGAATTCATATAAGAATATGGATTTAAATATAGATAATGTAGCAAAAGGTTGTTCTGAAAAGTATAACAATATTACATTTTATACTAAATAACATATATTTCACATATTATTCATAATGGTATATTTTACTATATTAATAGTTTTTTATGTTATCAAAAATATAAGAAAGATAATAAGCCAATATTATATAGTTTTATATTCGAAAAATATAAAATTGTATAAAATATATGAAGATATTAATCAGTTGAAAAAATAGGCAAAAGTGGTAAACATATTCTCAGTAATATTAAGCATGATATTTAATAATAAAAAATATAGCATTATTTGTAAAGAAAATAGTTTATGAAGAAACTATTATTAACCTAACAATGTGATGAGTATCACATTAATTATAATTTAAGGAGAATAACATGAAAAAAATAATCTTAGGTTTATCATTTGGAATAATGTCTGTTTTAGGTATGTCATCTATGGCTAATGCTGAAGATTCATATCAAACACAAGATACAATGGCTGTTCAAAGCACAACAGTTTCAACAGAACAAGTTGAAGAAAGAGTTTCCCCTAATGCACCAGATGTATATTACAAATATGGTTTTGGGGAAGTTAAGGCAGATGGTCAGTGGGTGAATGATAACCATAATTAAGTTAGTTAAAACACATAACAAGAGCCTTTGAAGGCTCTTTTTTATTTAAGAAAAAGCTTGTGCATAAAAAGAGAAAAGCGTATAATAGCCTGTATTGAATGATTAACTATAAAAAATATAGGAAATAAAATGAAAATTGTAGAACTGATGAAACAATCCGTAGCTAAATATGACCATAATATGAATGGTGATTGGGTAATCGCTTATTCTGGTGGCGTAGATTCTCGTGTTATGTTAGATGTTTTATGTTCTATTAAACCAGACGGTAAGAAAATCAAACTTCTTCATGTAAATCATGGCTTGAATGTTTTGGCTGAAGCTTGGGAGCATCAAGCTATTGAAACAGCTAAAATCTATGGTGCAGAGATTAAAGTGGCTCATCTCAATATGAAAGATACTTCTGGTATTGAAGAAAAAGCCAGAGAGCTTCGTTATGAATTTATCAATGCTAACACCAAAGAAGGTGATATTCTTTTCATGGGGCATCATAAGAATGATAATGCTGAAACTATTTTATTCCGTCTTTTCCGTGGAACAGGTATTAAAGGTTTAATGGGGATTCCAGAATCGCGCATGATGGGTAATGCTTTATTGGTTCGCCCTATGTTAAATGTTCTCCGTCAAGATATTAAATCATACGCTTTAGAAAAAGGCTTACAGTGGGTAGAAGATGATTCCAATAGTGATTCGAAATACAGTCGTAACTTTATTCGTAATGAAGTTCTTCCATTAGTAGGTGGTCGCTGGAAAGCTGTCATTTCTAACATTACTGCTTTAACAGAAAAAGCACAAGAAGCTGAATCACTGCTTAATGAAATTGCTAAAGAAGATCTGGAAGCAATTAAATTTGTAGATAAAACTGGAGTAAGTCATAATGATATTCTTGATATGGACAAACTTAAATCTCTTTCAACATCTCGTATGAAAAATGTTTTACATCGTTATGTTGAGAGTATTGATGAAGAAAACAAGGGAACTAAAAACTTTAATAATCTACTGAATGTCGTACTGAGTGAAAATAAAAATTGTTCAAAATTAAGAAAAGTTCAATTTAAAAATGGTCAGCTACTGACAAATGGTAGAAAAATTTGGATTGAAAAATGAATAAAAAATATGCTTTGACATTACCTATAAATGGAGTCGTTGAGTTTAAATTAACGGATAGAGGCTTACAGCATTTAAGAAATTGGCAAGATAGCAATAAAAAAAGACTATCATTTAATAATTTTTTATATGATGGTAAAACCTATAAATCGTCTTTCTCTGATTTATTGGCTGTATTTGGTCCAACATTGTTTGTTGGTGCATTTACGGTTATCGAATCTAATGCTGTTATATTTGATAATATGAAATTTAACTTAAATGATAGAATTACGTTCAAATTAAACGAAAATGGTGAAGAATATTTAGATAATTATCTAAAAGAAGAGCAGAATAACTATCATTTAAAAGATAAAAGAATGATCAAGAAAGATGATAATGGTCTGATGTTTATGACTCTTCATGATTTTGCTCATACATTTTCAAACAAATTAATACTTAATGAAAATATTGTTGAGGAAAATAGTTTGTTGAAAATAGAATATCAATAATAAAAAAATGGTTATTTATCCAAATAATTTGATATTTAGAATAAAATGAGCTATATTATTTTCATACTTCAAAACCCTTTTCTGTGAATAGGGGAAGTATAAATAATAACATATTGATGGTGTAAAGGCAGCACACTTACAGTGTAAGAGGAAAAGAAATAAGCCAACTTTTAAGTATGTAAATGCACCTAGTGTGCAAAAAAGGATATATTAAAAAGTCATAATATATTTTTTGGATTTATAGTGTAATAGGTGGCACGTCCTCCAATGGGAGTGAAAGATAGGGTTCAATTCCCTGTGATCATAAAAATAGTTTGGCTGTGCCAAATAATGATAAATATATCCAACTAAAAAAGGTCACCCAAGGTGGCCTTTTTTGCTTTCATGGTATATATCTGTATAATAATAAAAATGGAGGGCAAAATGAATATAAAAAAGCAATATGACGAGCTGTGTCAGCATTTAAAAGAGTCTAATGTAGATATTGACCTTATCTTGATGAAATATTGGTTTTGTTGGAGTTGCCCTAAAAAAGATCTGCTCCCAAGAAGCCGTAAGATGGCATACCAATTATCATGGATGCTAAAATCTCCTTTAATAAATGAAGGATGGTATTTTGAATTAAATAATGTCAGTAATGCTAATGAAGAATCTTATGATGAAATAAGCATTATCAATGAAAAAAATGAAAATATTTATGTATTAAGTTATAGATATGATTTTGAAGAAAGTCAAAAGATCGATTTATGGTCAATAGAAAACAATTATAGTAAACCTTTAGTCAGCAATAATATAAAAAATATCAAGAAATTTCTTAAAATAGAGTTGTAATTAATCCCATAATCATCATATAATGGTCAAACACAGTTTAACTTAAGGGTAGATATCATATGTTTAATTCCATTACTAATCGTTTTATGACTGCTGCTCCACATAAACAGCGTCAAATTGTTTTTGGTGCTTGTGCTTTGTTTTGGATAAGTATAGCAGCAGTAGTATTTTCAGTTTACATATCTAAATAATAAAAGGAGCTTAGGCTCCTTTTTTCTTTCTATTTTAAAATAATACTTGTGCATTATCTACGTTTTTGATATAGTTACCTCATGCCTCAGTGAGGAATAATAAAAGAGTGAAAGGAAAATGAAAGTATTAACGCATAAAGAAAAAATTGAACTGAATAAAAAAGGTGTTCTGTGGCATGGTACTACTGTAGAGAACGCGAAAAAAGTATTTAATCAAGGTTCTTTTAAAGCTTTTACAAGCCAACGTTTTTGGGATAATGGTATTTTCTTGCGTGAAGACCATCCAGATTATGAAAAATCCCATTTTAAATATGGTTGGTGCATGAGTCGTGATATTAACGTATCTAAAACTTTTGGTGAAGTTCTTTTTGCTTTTGAAAAAAGCAATCTTCAAACTCGTTTTAAAGTTAAGCCATATGCTTGGAATTTCTGTTTAGTGAAAGACAATGCTCATGCCAAGCAAGAGCGTGAAGAGTTTATTATGAGTGGTGGCTTCTTAGAGTCCCTTCATGCTCATGAAGAAAAACAGTATCGTCTTGAAAAAGAGATGGATGAGTTAAATAATCTGCTATACAGTGGAAAACTGTCTATTGAAGAAGAAGAAGAACTTCAAGAGAAAGTTAATGATCTCTATGATGAATGGGAAAAATGTAATTTTCATGAGAAACGTAAACAAGCTCATGGTAAAGAATTGCCTCTTGAAATGGCTACAGGCTTCTTCCTAAGAGTAAAAGATTATAACTCAATGGGTGCTTATCGTGATTTCTTAGATGAAATTGTTAAGCATGAAAAATTCTTAGGTTTCATTGATTAAGGTAAATATTATGTTTGGACAAGGTAAAATTACATACCAGAAAGTATTAGGTTATTACTTCTTGATTTTGTTTATTTCTATTATTGCTTGGTTAACTCTATATGAACGTTTAAATGATTTCCTAAGAAGTGATTTTGTAAACTCTGCCGTATTTATCTTAGCTGTTGTTGGATTGTTTTATGTAGCAACAATATCGAAACTGAAAGATATTTTGATAGTTAAAATGTTTGATACGGTAAAATATGATAATATCTATCAGCAAGCTAATATGAGAAAAAATGGTCAGGCTCAATTAATTGGAGAAGAGTGTTATACAAATAAATACGGACCTCTAAATCATCTCGTTGATATGGTAAGAGCTTGTGGTTGGACAATGATATTAGTATACCCATTATTCATATGCTTAAAGCACATTCAAAATAATATTCTTATTGATGTTGTAAGTTTATTTGTTTTTGCTTTATCATTATTAACGGCATTAATTAGTACATATTTCATTTATGCTAATCTAAAAGTATTGTATAGGTTTAATAAGTAAAAAAGAAGGAAGCCTTGCTTCCTTTTTTTTATTTTTATGTTGTAATTTGATTAATAGTTGTCTATTATTTATTTTAAAGTAATCAAAAATATAAGGCGGTTATTTTATGAGCGAAAAAAGGCATGTAGATTTTATAAGAAAAGTGTTGTTGGATAATTCTCATGGTTTTTGGTATGTTAATCCCCTGTTTATCAATGGTGATTGGATATTAGAACAAGAAGTCAATCTGAGAAGAGGGAATTCTTTTTGTTCAGAAGAAGATATAGATAAGTCATTACCGCAATATTTCTTCATAAAAGATGAAGGGAATAAAAGTTATTTAACCATAATGAATGAAAATGGGTTACCGGAACAAATAAGTATAGATTACGGAAACATTTATTTGTATAAATATAATAGTCCTTATATTTCCATCCTAAAAGATAGCGAAAAAAGTTTTAACGAATCTCACATAAATAGTATTTATATAGTTGAGTATAATCATAAACTCTATATACCCTATTACTACAGAATAGACGATGTATTTGAAAAAGTATATAAAAACAAAAAAACAAAATATAAAAGTGAAGATTACGTAGATGATCTAAATTATATACTTTCATACAATTACGAATCATCTGATGATGTAGATGATGATGCTCAAGATTTATTTTTATTAATAGATAAACTTTGTATGACAGGATTTAATGAATTATCTATTTATATTGAAGAACATTTTGATAATTATCACGATGCTATAATGTATTGTTATAAAAAAGAAGATTTGCCGTGGGTAGATAGAAAAAGATTATATGCCATACTCAATGAGTTAGAAGAAGATTATTATAAAGAAATCATGAATGATTCTAATATTATTTTAGATGAATATGGTGATGATGAATACGACGATTATGATTTTGATGAAGAATATGTAGACATGCCTTTTTGGTATGAAATAAGCAGGTATAATAACGGAAATATGATTATAACTGTTAGATGTGTTGAAGATAAAAGACAAAGAGAAACAATAAAGGTAAAAATAAAAGATGAGTATAAAGATAGGCATGATATTATAGAAAGTGCTTTCAACCATATTTGTTTATCCCTTGTTTTTATAAATCAATGCTGGTTCGAACAAGAATATAACGATGGATATGATATTTAAAGATTGAAATTAATATTCCTCATCGTATATAATGTTTAAAAATAATACTGAAGGAAAAAAAGATGGGAAAGAAAAACTATTTTTATGATGATGAAGAATTGACAAAAGGTGATAAAAAGTGGCTATGCTTTATGGTGTATGCGGCTGTTTTAGTTCTATCTGGATTTATGTATCATAAAGTAGAGATATTACTAACAAGTTTTGTTTTCATTACTTTTAGTTGGATTATGTTAATCTTTGGATTTTCAATGTTCTTTTTAAAAGGAAGAGTAAGAGAGTTTTTTCATAAAAATATGTATTCTGTAAGAGAATATAGTGTTATTTATAATACATATTTTGCTAGTTTAACAGATAAAGAAAAAACAAAAGATAAAGGAATAGAAAAACCATTAAGAGATCTTCTGTTTTCACTAAAACTCTATCCTGTTTTAATTGCTATAACATTTTTATTAGAATTATGTATGAATAGATTAGGATATAATTGGTTAGTAGCTCCCGGAGCAGTATTATTTTATACTTTACAGGTTTACTTTACTTACCAGATAATAAAAGACTTATTTGTACACTGGAATGCTTATAGAGTATTTAAGAACGGCGAGCTTGAGTTATAATAGAAAATCCCTCGAAAGAGGGATTTTTTTATTCATCATTATTATTATTATTAGTACTTGGAACATTATCATTACAATACTGCATTCCTGATTCAGGTTGCTTATTTGGATCGTTAGGGTTTCTGTATTGGCATTTATCATATTGAACAGCCTTTCCATTTTTTATAATAACACCTTTTTTAAACTTGGGTTTACCATCAGAAAAATCAATACCATTCTTTTCTTTAAGCTGAACAGTATTAATAGCAAAAGAAGATGCCGTAAATAACATTAATGCACTAGCTATAAAAATATTAGAACATTTCATATAATACCTCCTCATTTTAGATTTGGTATAATATACAATTTTTTAGCAAAATAATCAATAAATGTTGAATACCATAAATGAATGGTTTAAACTACGTTGTTAAAAGGAGGAATAAATGCGTTCAATACAAGAAATTTCTGATGATATAAATAATGCTTTCGGACATGTTATGGAAGTTATTATTGATGAAAATAAAGATGGTTATGTAGATCGTTTTGAAAGCGCTACAAAGGCACAGGAAGAATTTGAGGAAGAGTTAAGAGATTGTGTTATTTCATCATATAATGGGCATGAGAAGTTCTCTAAAGAGGTTTTAAATGATATATATGACCTAACGTATTCTAGTACTCAAGAATATGCTAGATCTAGATTACTATTACCAGAAGACTTTAAAAAGAACATGGTTGTTATTGAAAAAGCTTATCTTGATGGATTTAATGCCAGTAAAAATAAATAAAAGAAGAGATTCTTTTATAACCAAAAATCAAAATAAAGCTATATAATCCCATTATAACTTTATCATAAACAAAAATAAAAAGATATCTTTTTTTTTAAGCAAGGTATAAAAAATGAACTTTATTTGCCGATATATGTCTATAGTTAATATAGGAGGGGATATGAATACAAATGAAGAAAAAGATATTGAAAATGTATTAAAGCATGTATTTGAAAATATAAATAGTGATGAAAAAAATAAGGCTAAAAATTATTTATCAAATGAAGATAATGCATTATTATTTGATAAAATTTTTAAAGATGGGGTTTTCAATATAGAGCATTATAACTTACACCTTATATCTAATCAAAAAAGGTTAAATAATGGTTTATTAAAAGAAAAAGGAATAAGAACACATCAAGCAGTTTTTTTAGCTAATAATTTTTCTTTTGTTAAATCACATTTGGAAAATATGATCGTTGAAAAAGATGGAAGTAGTGGATGTGCTGATAAATCAAGAAGATTAATAAAGATGTATTTTAATTATTTTGAATATGGAATGCCTTTAATGGAAGATATATTGCCTGAAAATACATTAAACAATGAGGAGCAAGCAATAGAGTTTTTTAATGCTATTTATAGTTTGTATTACGGTCAGCCTAAAAAATACATTGAATTTTTAACAAAATAAGAAAAGGACTCCGAGGAGTCCTTATTTTTTTACTCATCATCTAAAACAACATCTTTTATACTACTTAGATTAACAATAGCTTCGTCAATTACGTCTTGTTTAACATTTTTATATGATTCTTCAACATTGTGTTTACCAATAATGAAGTTAGCAAAACGCTCTAAATTAATAGTGAAGTCAGCGAGATCATCTTTTGTCCATGAATCAATAATAGAAAATGGAACGGTTCCAATCAGAGCCACACCATTATATTCTGTTGAGCCATAATCTCTTTTCTTAGCAGCATAACGACCTTTAGCTTCTGGATTCTGATTAAAGCCACGATAAAACTCCACAACCTGTTCATCAAGGTTGATAACATAGGCCCACTCACAAAAAAGAGAGTTATTCATAAAGTTACAGCTATCCAACATATAAGGAATAGCATTTTCTCGATCAATAACCGTATCGACTTTACCTGCCGTATGATAAATAACAGGAATTGCTGGAATTTCAGTGATAGATGAATATTCAGACTTTAAATTATTATAAATACCAAGATTATCAAGACGTTCAACAACAGATAAAAATTCTTCTTTAGAAAAGGTATGATTATCTTCTTTACTAATCAATTTAACATTCTCAACACAAGCGCGGAGGTGCGCAATATCTTTAGTTAATGTAAAAGACGTAAGAGCCTCAAGAATTTCATATCCAAGACCATTTGGATAACCATCACTATGGTTATAAGAAATATAGTCCTGTTTTTTATGTCTAAAACCATAAGCAGCACGAGTACCCATATCATCATCCTCATTAGTTATTTTGATTATTATAACAATAATGGAAATGTTATACTAGAAAAAAGAGCCGTGAGGCTCTTTTGATTTAGAAATATTAGATTGCTGGAGTAGAAATAGCTTCACGTTGAGTAATAACTTCGTTAATATCAATACAGCGATCTTGGTGAAAACGACGAACGCTTTCATCCTTTAATCTAAGAACGATAAAAGCTCCTTCATATACAAGATCTCCAATAACATCATTTACAATTTCTGTTTTACTTACATAAATACCTTGCTCATTTGGTAAAGAATAAACTATCGTAAACTGCTTTGTAGTAATTTTGGACATTTTTAACCCTCTTATATTTATTGTTTTATTGTGTTTTGATGTAGTAATAATAGCAGATTTTCATTTGAGGATCAAAGATTACTTTAGTATATATATCTTTATAAAACAAGAACTTAAACAGATACTTTCTTTTATTTTTAAGGATCATGGAGTTACAATCCATGATATTTTGGAATAAAAATTTTATTTTATATTTAAAAATAGAATAAAAAAATAAGTGTTTTTTATATATGTATGTTAGTATGGTAGCTGAAAGATGCATAAAAAAAGGGCTGGATTCACCAGCCTTTTTTTCACATTATGACCGCAGCTTCTTGTTAGCCTAAAGGTTCCAAGACATATATCGTTCCCAATATAACAATCATTTATTCAGATTCCCGATAATCTGGTGGCCCAAGAATCTTTTAGCAATAATCGGGTAACATAAAGATCAAGCTCTTGCCACTATAGGAAAGTATAAAATATTGTTTTTATTATGTCAATTTTATTTTTAGAATTTTTAAAAATGAATTCCTAATCCTAAAGATTTTTTCACTTTATTGACAGTATTAGAAGCAATATTTTTAGCAGAAAATGTTCCCTCTTTTATTATTTGTTTAATCTGGTCTTCTTCAATTAAAGCACGTCTTTTCTGTATGGGATCAAAAAATTCTAAAAGAACATCAGAAAGTATTTTTTTTACGGTGCTATCACCGAGGCCACCTCTCTGATAATGTTTTTTAAGGTCCAAAACTAAGTCTTTATCATGATGAAAAGCATCCAAATATGAAAATACAGTGTTGCCTTCTATTTTTCCGGGGTCTGATATGCGAAGATGGTTAGGATCAGTGTACATTTTTTTAACTGTTTTAATAATTTCATCATTAGTAGCATTAAGATTTAAAGTATTTCCTAAGCTTTTTCCCATTTTACTATTTCCATCTATACCGGGAAGTCTTGCTGATGAACTAAGCATAGGCGAACACGTTTTAAGGATATTTTGGCCTACGTTTCTATTAAAAGAAGCAGCTATTTCATTAGCTTGTTCGATCATAGGAAGCTGATCTTCACCTACAGGAACTATATCTGCATTAAATGCTAAAATATCTGCTGCCTGACTAATAGGATAAATCAAAAAACCAGTTGGAATATTACGGGGTATATATTCCATTTCTGTCTTTTCAGTAGTAAATCGTTGGAATATTTCATGTCTAATAGTAGGATTTCTCTCTAAACGAGAAACACTAACAAAGTTTGTGAAATAGAAGGTTAGTTCAAATAACTCTGGAATAGCCGATTGAAGAAAAATTGTTGTTTTACTTGGATCTATGCCAACAGAAAGATAATCTTCAACAACTTGAAAAATAGCTTTTTGAACCTTTTCTTTATTATCAATGTTATCTGTATATGCTTGAGCATCAGCAATCATAATAAAAGATTGATGGCTATCTTGTATAGCAACTCTGTTTAAAAGACTTCCTACTAGGTGTCCGATATGTAAAGGTCCAGTAGGGCGATCACCAGTTAAACTGATAGGGAGATGTTTATTCATTTTTTTATCCTTTTGGTTAATTTAAAATTTGATATTGGTTTTAACCAAAGGATGCGGGGGCAATAAACTTTGGTTATTTAGCAGATATAAGTGTGCCAACGCCAACGAAATTCCGTTAACGACATATCTATATTTTTTACTAAATAATCCATGATGTATCCTTTTTCGATTTGATTTAACAATAATATATGTTTAATCAGTTAAAATCAAGTTGTTTTAGTTTTGATTTAAAAATAAAAATATGGTTTAATTTATGAAATATAATATTAAATAAGGATAAAATAATGTCTTATATGTGTTCAGCGATAGCAATAAGAGCAATACAAGAAAAAAGTATATCAGAGCTATACCAAATAGCTAAAAGTATTTACGGCGAAGAAGCTAATGATGTATCAAAGAAATATAAGAGCGAAGAAATATCGTATTTTAAATATGAAAACAAACATCCAATTGCAGTATATGAAATAAAAGGGAAAATATGTTTAGATTATATCCTCAATGATAGCGTTGATGTAGATTATATCAATGAATCAATAGATTTGAAAAAAATTAATAAAATAAAAAACTGGTTAAAGAAATCAGGGTTCGATATTAATAATGTTAGTATAAAGATTATTTATTACCATAATGGTGGATGTGCGGGTTTATGCGAGGTTTTTTAAACAAATAAATATCTCTTTGTTATGAAATTAAAAAGAGGCTCCTATAGGCTTATAGGAGCTTTTAATAGATTATAGGAAGCTATCAAGATAATCTTTAAAAGAATGATAGTTATAAGATTGGTATCGCAAGTATTCTACAAAAAAATCATAAGAACCAATAGCACTAACATTCATTTTTTGACAATATAAAGAGGATGAAACAATAGGTGTCATTTTATCTTTAAGAAGATCGAACTCTTCTTTATCAACGATATCGATATGTAGTTCACCACCCCATCCATCATCACTAAATGAGAATACTGTTTTTTTTCCTTTTTTAATATTTCCTTTATAAACTTCTGAGTCATGACCATAGCCCAAGCTTTTAAAGCCTGAAAGATTGTAATCTTTAATTTCACCCTCAATCAAAGATTCTGCTTTTTCAATATCCAACTCACATGGAGAGAATAAAGATAAAGACATTGTTTGCTCTTTATTTTCTGGATTAATAAATTCAAATACGAATGGAATTTTCGGACTTTTAATAGTAAGTCTTGTTCCAACAGGAAGTTCTTTTCCATCGATATCAAAAGGTTTCTTTAAAACAACTACATCACCTTTTTTATAATCAAAATAAGAAACTATAGGGAGACTGTTAAAAATAGCTTCTTTTTCTTTTGTTAAAGGAATAACTTTAAGTTTTGGTGTAGAGATAATGCTAACCTGCTTTGGATTTTTAGAACTAATAAGAAGGATGTCATTTTTCTTACCAACTTTAACAACGTAAGCAAAATCGCTTTGAGAATATGTGTTTTTACTATTATGAATATTAATCTGTTGATCGAGGCTATATACAGTATTTTTTGTAAGAGTGGTAGTCATAATATTTTCCTCTAAGAAGAAAGTAGAGCCGAAGCTCTACTTTATATTTAATGATTATTTTTACTTGAGCAGGTTATCGAATTCATCAGAAGATGAGGATTGATTCTGTGCTGCTTTAGATTGTTTGATAAAATCGTCAACATTATCTTCATTGCCTTTTGTAATACCAGCAATTTTAAGTTTAGCAAGTTCTTCTTGATGACGAGTTTCTTCCGCAAACTTACTATTACCATTAACATTGGTAAAGGAACTAATATCTTCAATCAAATCTGCCGCTTTTGAAGTTCCCTGAGCAATAGTGCTACGAGAAACCGCCGAATCATGTTGTTTTTGACGTTCTTCATAAACTTTAGTAAGTTCAGCTACAGCATTATTAATGGCATCGAGACTAACTTTGTGATCAGCAATTTCTTTCTGTTTTTCATCACGTTTAGCTTCTTCTTTCTTAATCATGTCAATAGCTTTTACACCACGAACACGATAAGATTCATCATTAGTTTCTTTAAACTTCGCAACATTCATATCACGAATACCTACAAGTTCCGCAATTTTCTGTTCCAGAGTTTCGAGATCTTTATTCATAATATTAAAGGTAGCTTGATAATTCTTTTGCTCAACTTCAACTTCATCAAGTTTTTCTTTAATTTCATTAAGGCTGGCTTTCTCAAGACGTTCAGCACCAATACCTTTCTCTACGATTTCATTGATGAAAACAGATGCGCCGCCAAAGAGTTTAGAAATAAAGTTTTTAGTCATTTAAATGTTCCTATAAAGTAGTATTGTTTAAGTGTTTGTATTTTACGAACAATCACTGTTAAAAGCAAGCTTTTTTTTAATAATAAGGGAGGAATCTCCCTTATTTATTACAGTTTAAAATCATCGTCGCTAGAACTATCTGAATAGGTGCTTGAGCTATCAGACGAGCTACCACCGAGATCAAAATCATCACGGCTACTACTATCATCAAAAATACTTGAACTTGATGAAGAACTACTACCAAAAACACTACCTAAATCAAAATCATCACGTTTATTATCATCCTGATAAACAGGGGTTTCACGAACAACTTCACGCTCTCTTGTTCTATGGCTACTATTAAGAGCCTCATTAACCAAGATTGTTGTTGCTACTGTATTCAATAAATCACTACCATTATTACCGTTATTAATGATTGTAGTATGACCATTATCACGACTACGTTCACTGCGATACTCATGGCGAGGCTGTTCAACCTTTCGTGGAGCTGGAGCACTTTCATAACGACGAACAGGCTCTACAGGTTTACGAACAGGCTCTGATTTAGGCTGTTGAACTGGAGCATCATAGCTTTTAAGTTCAAATTTACGCTCTACAGTTTTTACTTCATCAAGAGTGCGTTCAATAGCATAGCCATCATAATCAGCATTACCTGCTTTAAGTTTACGGGTATGTTGATCAATATCAAGCATCAATGTTTCAATACGTCCAAACAAATATGTGCCTTTTTTATCACTAACATCCAAAAACTCACGTTTTTCTTTAAGAGATTCATAAGCATCAACCAATTTCGCAATAGTTTCTTTCGTGAACTTCTGAATAGCTTTATCTGTGCTACGCTTGCTAATAAATGTGAATGCTAAGAATCCACCACCTACAATAACAAACAACGCAATCATAAACCCAAGGAAACCGCCACCACTACTTTCATTATGATTTGTAGAAGCAACCGGAGTTGGCGCTACAGGTTTTGAAACTGGTTCACTGCGACTAACAGAAACGGATTGAGCAGGAACTACCGTTGTATTACGAACATAAGTATCTTTTTGCTCTGCGCGTTTACGTTCCAATGAAGATTCTGTAACAACACGCTGACCTGTAGCTTTACTATTCGCCACAATCTTACTGTTAGATTGTAGGCGCTTACGCAAACTATCTACAGCATCTTTTCGGAAGTTGGGATCAAGCTTAACAACATTATCAAGGCATTTCAGAGCATCATCAGGACGCTGGAGATGATTAAGAACCTGAGCACGGAAATACCAAGCTACTGGATCTTTTCGGTTTTCTTTAAGATCTTGAGAAAGAGATTGTTCAGCACGTTGCCAATCTTTAGATTTAATAGCATCCATTGAGCGAGCAGAAGGATCAGCAAAAGCCTGAGCTGAAACCAAAAGGGTAAAAGCAAGAATCAGACTACTAAGAACTTTCTTCATTTATTTATTTCCTATGTGATTAACGATATGGGAGCTATTATAAGCCTATGTTTTATTGAATGCTAGCTTTTTTTTAGAAAAAAGGATTTTTTTAAATGTATGAATTAAAACAAAAAAAACCGACAGTGGTTGTCGGTTCTGTGATATGGAAAAGTTTTTAATCAGGAAGATTTACAAATTTAAGGATGCCTTTGCGATCATTATAACCATACTGTCCAAAGAAAAACTCTGCTTGCTGTAGCATTTCATCAACATTATAAAACGGGTTTTCTAACCAATAACTGTCATTATCAACAAGTTCTACAAATTCTCTAATCTTCATTTGAAACATCATTAGAGCTGCTTTATCTTGTGGTTCACATTTAGCTTCTATTTTATTAACAATGTTTAATATTTCAATAAATTTATCATGATGAATATTCATATCATCCTGATACTTATCTTGTCTGTCCTGTTTATCCGTTTTTACAATTAAAGCTTTAAAAGCTGCATTTGCAAAAAAAGCAATAACAAGAAGCATAATAACAGGTAAAATTAAATCATTCATAAGATTCTTCTCCTAAAGATGAACTAAGTAATATAAGTATTTCCGTATCAATTTCTTTTAGTTTATTATATGCCATACTCATATCTGTATTTTTAGGAGATTGAAGGACAACAATAAGATTTTCTATTTTTGTTTTAAGTGATGGAACATCAATAAGAGAAGGAGTATTTTCATATTGATTAACCAAGTTCATTCTTTCCTTGCAGGCATTTAAACAGGAGCGTTTTGATTTTTTTATTTTATAGGCGCGAACATCCCTATTATGGTATTCAATAATATTGTGAGTTTGATACTTTATATATGAATACCAACAAATCACTCCAACAAGAATGATTGCAAGTATAATATTTATTATCATTATATTTCCTTTGTTTTATAGTTTAAGTATACTGAGAATTATATTATATTAAAAAAATAAAAAGGCAAAATTTTAAAAGGAAAAAAGGTTATCTAAAATGAAAAAACATGTTAATGTATTATATGGTTTTTAATAGAGAGTATAAATATGAATAAAACATTTAAGAAAATGCTATTAAATTATATAAAAGAAACGCCGCATACTAGTTATAAAAACTCTAAGGGTTTAATATTTGTTGAAGATAATGACGAACATATAAATGAAACTATAGATAAAGTATCATTAATGAAAAATAAAGAGCATCTAAAAAAATTAGATTCTATTCCGTTTTTTTTCGAAAAATATACTGATTATAGTTTTTCTGAAATACAAGATATTGTAAGTAGCAATATTGATTTAAAAAATCATGAATATGCTAATTTGGAAGAAAAATATAAAATATTCAAAAAGAATAATATAATTCGAGGATTAGTATGTAATGGAGATGATGTTGTATTATATGGACCTCAAACCTCCAGAAGTAATGAAAGCTCAACAAGTTTTGCATTACAAATAGCTTTAGCGATATCTATAGGATACCCTGTTTTTTTATGTCCGACACAGAAAAGCAAAGTATTATACATAAACAATAGTTTAACAAATGAAATATTTTCATATATATTGGAAAAACAGATAAAAGGAAAAAACAATTTTGATAAATATTCAGAATCATTTGTTCCCCTAAAATTAGATGCTAACTATAATTTTTTAACCAATAAGGAATCGTTGAAAGATTTTATAAATAAAGTAAATCCTGATATTATATTTTTTGATAATATGGATGTGATTTATCGCTCTACAAGAGAAAAGGATTTAAAAACCTTCATTAGAAGTATATCTGGAGATAGAGCTGTGGTAATGGTGTATAATGAAGAAACACCAGATATAGATACTATAATAGAAAACTCAAAGATTGTTATAGGATTAAAAAAAGATAAAAATAGTCTATTATTAAAAAATAAAGAAAGTGCATTTATTACTTGGGGACATGTTTATTTTGATTATAAAAAATTAAGCTTTAATACAAAAGAATTAAATAAATCTTTTTACCCTTTAGAAGAAAAAGATGGTGAAGTTATAGCGAATGTGAAAGATTATGGAGTAAACCCTCCTCTACCTTAAGTTAAAATATCAGCCATATGGGAAAATGGCTGATATACTTTAAGAGATATTAATGGATTGTGAAAGCAAAGATATTGTGTTTTTTATTTCTATTTCTTTTAATCTTTTCACATTAGCATTGTATGTTGTATTTTGGCTATTATAATATTTTTTGATTAAGTGCTCTTTATATATAGGAAGGAACATCATAGAATGATCAAATTGATTATCAAATATAACTGCACATGCTTCTTTAAAAGCTAATTCTATTAGAAATCTGTTAATGGAGTATTGAACAAGGTAAGTTTCTTGTATACTTTTGGGTACAGTATTATTACTTAAAAACCACTGAACTGGATCTTCATTACTAAAACTAATGTTTTTTCCTTGATTTTCACACTCATCTATTTTGATAAATATAATATTACATATTTGTCTAACTAAATTAAGAAATGCTTTTTCATAGTAATCCATAATAATATCCATTGAATCACTATGAGGTTCAGTAAACGCTAAATAAAGTTGTTCTTTATCAATCTTTGATTTTAAATAGTTATCGTTTTCATAAAAAGAAATAGGAAATATCAATGTATGTTGTTCTGCTATCTTTTTTAGATATTCAGTTTGTCTTATAGCTCTGTTAGAATGAATAGGAATATCAAAATTAATTATATTAAATTTATCTAAATGTTGCATACAAATCCTTAAATAGTTTTTTATAATATTAAACATTATAACATGATTATATATTAAATAAACCTCTATTTGGAATTATAGCAGTTGACTAAAAACCTATTCATTTTTATTCTTTTTTATAAGATAAATAAATAAGGATAATACATATGGTAAAGGAAATTTTATCAATTCAAGAAGCAGCAAGTTATATAGGCGTATCGCTTTCTACTTTATACAGGTGGGAAAAATGTGGGAAAATCCTGCCTGATTTTAGAACTATCGGATTACATCGTCGTTATATAAGATCAAATTTAGAAGAAAAATGATCCTGAAACTAAAACAGTCGTGGGGTATGCAAGAGTCTCTACTCATAGTCAAAAAGAAGACTTATTAACTCAGCAAAAGGTATTAAATAATATAGCAAAAATCAATAATTATAATGATTTTATGCTTATTTCAGACCTTGGTTCTGGATTGAATTACAAAAAGAAAGGTTTGAACCAGATGTTAGAGCTTATTGTATCTAAAAAAATAAGAAAAATTATAATAACTCATAGAGATAGAATGGTTAGATTTGGATTTAAATTGATACAAAAACTTTGCTCTATTTTTTTAATGTGGAAATTTCTATCCTATATAACGATGAAAATATAAGTGAAGATCAACAATTTTGTACTGATTTATGTGAGATAGTGACCGTTTTTTCTAGCAGATTATATGGCAAAAGGTCACATAAAAATAAAAAGTTACTGGCTTAAATAAATCATGTAATTATTTGTTTTAAAAATAAAATTTGATTTTTAAATTCTTATATTTTATATTAAATTTAAATAAATCAGATAAAGAAAAGGCAATGACTGAGAAAAAACGTATAATTAGTATTATGACCGGATTAGACCCAGACAAAAAGCAACAAGATATTTTGTCTGAAATATTTCGTGTCGTAAACAGTTATAAACATCGTTTTTTCAAACAATCTTTAGTTAATCCTTCGTTAACTGAAAAAGATTTTCGCCACGAGGATAATCGTTTAGACAGGCGCTGGTCGCGCTCTGTCGAAGAAGATGTTGTTGGAATGAAAGACTCCATTCAGTCTAATCGTAAAAACTATCTCGCTGATAAAAAAGACAGGCTGGTAAGCCTGAATAAAACTATTCAAAAAATAAGTCACAAATATCACAATGCGTTAACATTCCCTGAAAATTTCAGTCAGCAATTACCCGGACTATTAAAGACGTTACGTTTTCATTATCGTAAAAAAGCTTTGTTAGAACAAAGTATAAGAAAACTTAATTACGATTTACAGAACCATCGTTTTTCGATTTGTTTCGGTTCAAAAAAACTGTTTTCCAAACAGTTTAATCCTTGTGTAACTCATAGCGACTGGCAAAGACAGTGGCAGGAAAGCCGTTACCACAGTTTTCGTCTGACAGGAGCAAAGGATGAAACATGTGGGAATGCCAACGCTCAACTTCATTTTGTGAAAAACAATTGTTATTCCTTAAAACTGCGTATACCTTTAGTGCTGGAAAAACAATACGGTAAGTATCTGGCGATAGACAATATCCATTTTCCTGAGAAAACACAATCATTCATGCAAAATATTATTTTAGCAAACAATGATAAAAGCTCTACAGCCCGTCAACCGTTAACTATATCAGTCAGTAAAATAAAAGGAAAATATCGCCTGACAATACAGTGTACACCTGAAAAAGTAGATGTTGTGACCACAGACACCTTCGGTGTCGTGGGAATGGATATGAATGCAGATAATATTACTGTTGCTGATATAGACAGGAACGGTAAAATACAGGAAACAAAGATATTTCGTTTTAACCTGAATGGTAAAAGTACAGGTCAGAGAGAAAATATCATTATTGAAGCGATTAATAAAGCTGTTGATTTTGCTCAGAGTAAAGGGAAAGATCTGATTTATGAAGACCTTGATTTTAGTCAAAAGAAACAACAGTTATATAAAAGTGAAAACAAAGATTACAACCGTATGCTGTCATCGTTTTCTTACCTGAAAATGAAAACCCAACTGCTGTCTCGTGCATATAAATGTGGAGTACGTATAAGCAAGGTGAACCCAGCTTATACGTCCTTAACAGGGCGTTTACTGCACAGTAAACGTTATGGATTAAGCGTTCACGAAGCAGCAGCGTATGCGATAGCAAGAAAATATTATGAAATAAAAGAAATAATTAAAAAAATAATCACTTTGAACGTTAAAGGTAAAACATTTATGTTTACAGTACCGGAGAAGATACTGAAATCCGAAAGTCGTTCACAATACAGGTTATTGCAAAAGTGGTTTAAAAACTTATGGTTATCTCAAAGTACGTGGAAACTATGCAGCTCCCACGTAAACCCATCGGGATGATAACCACAAGCGGGTTGTCCGTTGACCCAATCTATTTATCCTCTGAATAAGAATGAATAGGTTTTAATAATCGGAAATAGAGGTTTTGTGCTATTTAGTAATAATCATAAAGGTGCCAACATTATTTTCATAATTATTGTAAAAAAGTTTCACTTGATTATAAAGATCTTCTTGTATTTTTGAGCTTTTACTAAAAAATTCCTTAGAAAGATTAAGTGCTAGCTCAAGAGCTTCATTTTTAATAAAAGACATATTATTACTATTATCATAAGGATTATCACTAACATGATTACCTGTTTTTTTATAATAGTAATAAGGCCAAGACATTAAGAAAAAGGTCGTACATGAAATAAAGATGTCTCTAAATTTTTCATTATCTCCTCTCCATATACGAACAGGAAGAGGCCCAATAGCTTTTATTTCATCCATCCATTCGTTTATCACAGAAAGAGCAGTACTATAAGCTATTTTTTGTATTGTTTCTGTTTTATATTTTCCATAGCAACCTCGTTTACCATTTTCTGCTATTAACATCTTAGCAAGTATAGCAATGTCTTCTGGAAAAGTTTCCCATTGAAAATTAATTGGTTGGTTTACTGATATCAATTTTTGACCAAAGCACTCTCTACAAAGTTCAATTGTATCAATTTTTATTTTTTCAGAATTTTTAATCTTTTCTGATTTACCCTGCATTTTTGCCCCTTATTAAAAAAGTATTATTTATTATATAGTCTATAAAAAAGTAAAATTCAAATAGAATTATTGATTAAAGAGAGATAGAATAATATTTATCCAATTTTTTAGTGAGTATTTTTTTATCTATATCATCTATCTGGAAATTAGAACAAAGTATATTTAATCGTTCAATAGCCTGCTGTTTAATAAACATTCGATTCTTTTCAAGATAGCGAGATATAGAGGGCGTTTCATTAGATGTGTTATATTCAAAAAAGTTCGAAAAATAATCTTCATGATAAAAAGAATTTAAAAGGCTTACAGTCGTATCAAAATAAATACTATTCAATAAATCAACCTCATCAAAGATTTGCTTTGTGGGCAAATTACTTAATGAGTGAGAGGATATTATTTTATCGCATTCTTCATTTACAGCACTTTTAATAATAAAAGATATGTTATCTATTTCTTCTTTAGATTTACTATCAAAACTTTTAATAAAGTGTTTTTGACAAAAATCATTCATTCTTTCATTAAAATCAGTCCATTTAAAACCAATGGGCTGATCGGATACATTAAGATATTGTGAAAAAAGATATCTTACTATTTGTTTGGTTATATCATTTATTATTTGATGCTCAGTAGAATTTGTAGTTTTATTTATAGCTATAATCATATTTTAGACCTTATTTTCCCTAAGTTATATTAAATGATAAACAAGATCTAATGATTAATCAAATAGGAAGAAGATTAATAGTTAGTAATAATAAGATGTTGTGTATCTCTATTATTTCTATTTTTAAAATTAACATTATAACTTTTATCAAATATTTGTATTTTAAAGTTATCTTTATATAGTTGATAAATAAAATCAGTATTCTTGATTACCATCATAATATTAGCTTTTGTCTTAAGCAAACTATTTCTTAATCTAATATGATCCATTTTAGTAAAATCAGATTCTATATTATATTGGGAAAACTCACTATCATAGGGAGGGTCAAGGAAAATAAAATCATCTTTTTTAAAGAAATCATATTTAACAAAAAAAGATTCAAAATCTAAATTATTAAACTCAGTATTATTAAAGAAAGATTTGTCTTTCATTATATCTATTTGTTTAAGTTTATTAGAAAAAGTTTTTGTATTATATGATAGGCCACCATAAGGAACATTAAAATTACCCTTAGCTGAAAAACGAAACATACCAGAATAACATATTTCTCTCATTATAAACCAATAAGATAAGTGTTCTGCATCAAAAGCTGCAGACTTATTTTTTAGGTTATATAACTCTCTATACATATAATAAAGAGCAGCACACACTCCTGTTATCTTTATTTGTAATATTTCATTATCTGATAAAATACTACCATTTTTAATATTAATTTTTTCTATCGTTTTTTCTTTTGATTTCAATTCTTTAACGAGATATTTATGAAACATAGGTGTATTATTTATTAATAATGCCTCATCATAAATATGTTCTAAATCAGTAATATTGCGAGCTAATCTTCTTTCTTCCTCTGCTTGTTCTATAATATATTTAAAAATAGAAAAGTTTTTTTGATTATTAATAATGGAATAAAAGTTCATTAATTCTTTATGAAAATCATTAACTATATTTGATGTATGCTCTAATGAGAAGTAAACGGCACCACTACCAAGGAAAGGTTCAATAAATCTATTAATTTTTGAGGGTTTATTCTTATGTATAATTTCAAGCTCAGAACCTTTACTTCCGTGCCATTTTAAGATGTGCTTCATGTTTTTATTATCCTTTTTTAAGTCCCCATTATATAATACCTTATTAGCAAATGCCTTACAATATTTATTTTTAATAAGATAAAAAAACACTGCAAAATGATTTTTTTCCTTGTGCATCAAGGCGTTAATTGTTATAATAGCTACATTAAAACATAGAGGAGAAACGATAATGAGTCACTATTCTTTAGTTGTATTTGGTTCTGATGTAAGTGATAAACTTGCCCCTTATTCTGAAAATGATAATGATTATTTTACCGATCAGAATGTAACAGAAGCTGTTTTAGCAGGTATTTCTAACCATCATGAAGTTGATATTAAATCTTTAGAGTTTGAAGAACTACTGGAGAAAGTTCTTGAATGGGCTGATTATGTTGTGATGACTGAAAGTGAATTTGAAGAGGATGGTCATCCAGAATCATCATATGTTTTGGTCAATGATAAGCAAACAGAGATTGTTGCTATTTACGACTATTTTAATCACGATTCAAAATGGGATTGGTATTATGAAGGTGGTCGCTGGACAAGTTTCTTTAAGGTTAAAAAAGATGTAAGTGAGAATGATTATGAAGTAGATATTAATGGTGATAATAGCAATAGTATTGTAAAAGGTTATGCTGATTCAATTCGTAAAAAAGATATTGATTTTGAATCTATGCGTGAAGACTTCGTTGCCGAATACCTGCCTATTTATGATATGTATAAAGAACTTGCCAAAGGAATGGCAGAATACAAAACTATTGAAATGATAAAAAAAGAAAATAGTGCTTTATCAAGTAAAGATATTTTTAATATTCATGATGATCAAGAAGTTGTCAAAATGATTCATGATCTGGATAGCGAACATCCATTAAAAAGCTATTTGAATAAAAAGTTTATGTTCAGTCTTGAAGAGTTTATGCTCTCAAGAGATGATTTTAAAAAGTACAAAGGTGTCAGCGCTTATACTCCTAACTCTTATATCGGCTTAGATGGTCTTTTTTATTCTAAAGAAGGGATGAGTGAAGAAGAGCATAAAAAACAGTTCCAAGAGTATCTGGATAGCGTTCCTGATGATACTTGGATGACTATTGTAGATTGTCATATTTAATACTTAAAAGCTCCTTCGGGGGCTTTTACTCTTTTCGAATTACTGTAAAATGTTATAATATAAAAAATATCATTTAAAAAGGAATAGAAAATTGAAAAGGCAAGATTTTTTGAAGTTATTTGATCCCATAAATATTAATAAGGAATATAAATATTGTTGCGACGTTCAAATGGATAATAGCTCAACAGATGAAGAAGTCTTTAAAAAATTTATAAAAACTTTTCCTGTTAATATAGAAGATGAAAATAAGAGTTTATTTAAAGTATTTCCAGATTGGATGTTTATGGAAGATAATCCAGAGATTGATGGATGGAGATATCAAGTAGAAGTCAATTTAAATGAGCTTTATGATAATCTTAATATTGCTGATGAAAAAGACTTAATCACCATTGTTAGATTATGCAATGAGGATAACAAAGGAATATATTCAATGGGGTTAGGATATAAATTTTTAGAGGCAGGTATGTCCCCTCATGATGATAAAAATTTAAAAATGATCTTTACATCAATGTCTACTAAAACAGCATATACAGAAAAATGGCGTTTTGCTTGCAAAGATACAGAACAGTTAAAACTATGGTTAAATAATGAGAAAATTATTAATGAAATGGAAAATAAAGGTTTAAAACTGGCTGAAATAACTTTGCCTAAAGATTTTGTAATCGAAGGAGAAGATCAGGTTATCTACAAGCTTGATAAAGTGCAAGGGATAGAGTTTAAGTCTCTAACCAGTATTGTGGAAAATAATATAAAAAGAGTAAAAGTTAAAATTTAATCTACATTCACACTCAAAAAAATGATAGAATAAAGGAAATATTAATCAAATAGGTAAAAAAATGGTATTCATTAGAAAACAGAATGAACGTCCCAAAACTTTTAAAATGACAGTTCAAGAAAATTTAATTAAGCTCTATGAGAATAGAGGTGATGAGCATTTATTAAGTATGGCTTATAATCACAAAGTCATATTAAGAGCTATCATAGATCATAAATTTAATGGAATCATGCATAATGGTTTTAGAGTTAATAATATGAATCAGAAACTTGTTTATGATTTATTGTCTTGGGGTATGATTGATTACCAAACTAAAAAATACGGTAAGATAATGCAAGGTCATGCTATAAGAAGAGGGCAAGTTGGCAAAGAGATTGATGAGGATACCTGTAGAGAAATCATGGGTATTGAGGAAGAGTTTTTTGTTCCAACAAATTATGGTTTGGCTATTTATAATTATTTGAACCTCAATAATAAAAAAAATCAAAGCGGTCATAATAATATTATTTATGATTTTATCAAGTTTAGAGAGTCTATGGGGTGTTTTGTTTTTGAAGATATGGAAATTAAGACACAATATGGTGTAAGTCGTCCAGACGTGTTTACAGTGGATAAAACACTAAACGAAGATAATATGAAGCCAACAACATATGAAATAAAACATAGCCGTGCTGATTTCTTATCAGATATGAAAAAACCCGATAAATGGAAATCTTATTTGGAAGTATCAGAAAAACTGTATTATGTTTGTCCTGAAGGTGTAATCAAAAAAGAAGATTTGCCTAAAGAATGCGGGTTAATATATCAGCTTGCAGACAAATCATTTAAAACTATTAAAAATGCCAAGAAAGGTAAAGGTAAAATGACATTAGCTGTTATGATGAAGATGATGTTAAAAATGGAAAGTAATGGAAATATTATTCTTCTAAAACCTTGTTTCGATAAAAGAAATATTGATGGTATATTTAAATAACAAAAAAGGAGCGCTGCTCCTTTTTTATTAAGCTAAATTTAATATTTTTTCTTTTTTAATATTATTAATATTTATTTTGTATTTTTCCTCTTGTAAATATTCATATTTTTCATCAAATGCTAAAACTTCTGCATAGGTGGGAAGTTTGTTTTTAGATGAAAAAATAAGAGTTTCAAACTGTTCTCTAGAATATTTTAACTTCGAAAGATCAAGAATTTTGGTATTAGCAGTTTGTTCAAGAAAATAAGAATAGTAATGTTGCTTAAACATTTTTTTTACATCTATATCTTCAATATTCTCAATTTTTTTAGACAATAATTTACGTGTTATTTTATTTAAACAAAAAGCATTTAAAAGTAGTATTGATGTTATTCCAATCATAACACTTAATACTCCTGCTCCACTTGAAACATGCTTATCAAACCAATCAGATAAGAAAAGAACGCCAAAAAATTGAGGTATGAATAATAAGAAGAAAAATGAGTACTGTAACATCTCATCTTTTTCACTTTTATTTTTGGATAATATTTTAATGAGTTCCTCATTATTTTTTTCTGACATATATAATTCAAATTGAATATCTATCATTTCTTTCATATTTATCCCTCTTTATTGTGCTAAGTTTAATATTTTTTCTTTTTTAATATTATTAATATCTACTTTATATTTTGAATCTTCTATTAATTCATATTTTTCATGAAACGTTATAACTTCAGAATAAGTAGGTATTTTATTTTTAGATGAAAGTATTAGTTCTTTGAACTTTTCTGTTGAATATTTTAATTTTAAAAGGTCTAAAATTTCATCATCAATGTATGTATCAAGAAATTCATAATAGCAATACATACGAAACAAATCTTTTAAATCCTCTTCATCCATATTATCAACTTTATTGCAAAAATATTTATATTCTCTTTGCTTACTAGAATAAACGCTATAGAACATTAATATTGGCATTGTAAAGAGCAAAAATGCCATAGCAGCATCTTCACTAAAATATGAATGAATCAAAGAAGATACAAAAATAATTATTGACATGTGTATAAGAACAATAAAAATATCACGAAAAGGATTGTCGTAGCTTTCTTTTGATTTTAATATATCAAAAGCATGACTTTTTGTTTTTTTTGATATATAGACTTCAAATTTTTTGTTTATTAAATCTTTCATATTTACTATTTACCTTATTATTTAATAATTAAATTGTTCATAATTTTATTATTTTCTAAGTTTTTTAATTCATTCATATCAATATTATATTTTTCGTTTTCAATGCGTTTTAAATAAGAGTGATGCCCTTCAATATCATTTAAAAATCGTTGAACATCATGATATGTAGTCATATAGCTTCGTCCTGATGAGCGAAACATCATATAAAGATCATGAGGTAAAAACATTTTAAGAGCTGATTCCGTATTATTATCAATTTTAGAATGAGAGAAATCGGAGCCATAATTTCTATAGTTTTCATCTATTTTATAGGTTCGTATCTCTTTTTTCCCGAATATTTTTAATACCCCTAAACATATTGTAAGCATAACAAAAAAACTGATCATTGATGATATCATTAGAGCTTCAGGGTTTTCTACAAAATCAGATTTTCCCAAAGTATTAGGAATAATTGTAGATAAAATAACATACATTTTATAGCTCATGAATAAAGATAAAGGTAATAAGGTAAAAAAAGATAAAAATTGAACAGGTTTACTGAGCACTAAAAGCTCATACTGTGATGCTGCTATTTTATCCAATCTTTTTTGTTCATCTATTTTTTTCTGCTCATTAATATATGTTTTTTTGCTTTCTTCAATAACTAAATTGATATTATTCGCTATATTCTCAAATTTATTCATATTTGTTACCTAAATGACTAAAACGTTATCTTTAATGTCGGATGATTTAATAAAATCTATACCTATTGATATTCTTTTATCCTCTATATCTTTTTTATTATAAATAAATAAAGATAAAATAAATGAAAAAAACATAGAAAGAGACAGGGTAAGAAACCATGTTTCAGATGACATAATAAAGAAAAATTTGGCAATAGAAAAAGAGATACTTGTAAAAAAAATAGTAGAAAATAAAACAGAGGGAATGAAAGCTAACTTCATTATCTTTTGTTCTTCTTTAGTGTCTCCGAATTCTTCTATATCTGAAATAGTCTTGCTATCAAAATATATTTTTTTATTCTTATCTATAATTCCATTGATTTTAAGTTTTATATCTGTAAAGTCTGTCATATGTATCCCTCTTTTAATGGTTAAAATTAAATCATACATCATTAAAATAATCAATTTTATCTAACTCTTGAATGTTGAAGAAATACTCATGTATAAACAAAATGTGGACAGGACCAAAGATAATCTATATTTGAATTGTAACATAATAAAAAGCAAAGGAAATAATATGAAAAATGTCAAAAGCTTAAAAGATCTAAAGAATGAACTAGGTTTTTATTACGAAGTAAAAACTATTGATAAAGTATCAGAAGGTAAAAAAGATTTGTTTTCGTTATTACAAAGTGTGGAGCTATTAAGCCATAAAGAAAAATCAGATTTTCTTTATGATTTACTAACAGGTAAAATAAAACAAGATGGTCTTACAATAAGTATGAATGAATGTTTAGATAAAAATAATGCTGTAATGTATGAATGCAATAATGTAATTTATGATCAAAAAATTAGATCTAAAGATAGAGTTTTAGGTTCTTTTAAATTTTTGAATGAGGAATCATTAATCACTTTTATTACAGATAAATTACATCCAATATTACATAATTTTATTGAAAATAGTAAAAATTCTCTGAATTATTCATTAATAGAATCAAAGCTATTAAAAAAAATAATATTAAAAACTAACGAAGAAGCTAGAAAGCTTAATTATATAATAAAGTTTTTCAATGGTATGTCTGAAAATAAGATAAGAGATATAGTAAATATAAAAATAGAAAAACTTCCAGAAGATAAGTTAATTCAGATATCAGAAAAACATGATGAGTTTGTTAAAAGTATATATGAGGGTAAGGAATTTAAATTAATAAGTTTATTTTTTGTTTTTCCAGAAACAGGAGTAGTAGAACGATTTTGGTATATTCATTGTATTGAATTAAATAAAGATAACGAATCATTAAAATATGTATTTGGTAAAACAGATGGTATGTATGAAGAATATAAAATAATAGATAATGATATTTATGGTTTTGAACAAAAACAAATAGGAATCTATTTGTCAGAGAAAGAAGCGATAAGCAATAAAAAACTCTAATAAAGAACAGTGTATATAAAATTAAAAAAGACCGAGGGCGGTCTTTTTTAATAAGTAAATATTATTTCTTTTTATTTTTTATGACATATTGTTTTATTTTTTCATCTTTTATGCCATCTATATAAGCATCTAATATTTTTTGTTGAGCTTCTTTATCCATAAAGCTAGAGTTATTTCTTATTATCTGATAAGAAGATAATGCGGAATAATAAGGTTTATAATAGTTTTCTATAGCTTTCTCTATTTTTTTAATTACATCTTCATCAGATTCAATATAATTAAGAGTATCAACACTTTTCATATCAAAAGAAAGCCCATTAGATTCTTTATTAAGTCCATCAAAAACTCTATAGTTTATTTCGTATAACTCATCGTCCTCATAATCTGAAAATTTTTCTATTGTAGATAAAAATGCTTCAACACATTTTCTTCTGACCTCTTTACCTGAAAGAATGACTTTCTCTCCTTCGGAAAGAGGGGAAAAAGATTTGTTCATTTCGGATATAAGATCTCTATACTTAATATAAAGATGGTCATTTTTATGAGTTTTTATAGTTTCTCTAAAGTCATTGTAATCAACAACTTTCTCAAATAATGAATGATGTATATTTAGTGGATTTACAGGCCCTACATAATCAATGATTTCTTGGATTGTTTTTAAATTTTTCATATTATCCTCTTTTTTATTTTCTATTATAGTTTTTAGTTCGTTTAATAGTCAAAGAAAAAGTTTACTTAAACCATAAAAAAGTGATAAAATTCAATAATTGAAATGGAGAGAAAAAATGAAAACAGAAGTTAAAAAGATTAGACTATATTCAGAAATAGCAAAAGATGATGTATTAAAGCTGAAGTCAGATCACAAAAAAATACTTAAAAAAGCTTTTGAGAACAACCTTATTTCTGGATCTGGAATGAGACATTACTTTTCTCATGATTCGATAGTCGATCCATATAATATAAAATATATTAATGATCTTATCAATTTCGGAATGCTATCTGTAAGAGATGAGGAAAAGAAATATTACAGTCCTATGTTAGATGAAAGAGAACGTGTTGTTGTATGTAAATGTCCTTATCTAACAGAATATGGCGTTGAAATATGTCGTATTTTAAACTTAGGAGCAAGGAAAAATCAATCAGGTCATAACCGCATCCTTGCTGATTTAATAACAGCCAAAGAAGATGAAGACTTACTTGTTGTGGGAGATATGGAAATACAAACCAAATATGGTATAAGCCGTCCAGATGTTCTGACAATGAAGAAAACATTAAATACAAAATATATGTGTCCTACAGCATTTGAAGTAAAACATAGTCGTTCAGATTTCCTTTCAGATATAAAGAATGAGAATAAAAGGAAGTCTTATTTAGAAATAGCTGATAAATTATATTATGTATGTCCTGAAAACCTAATAAAAAAAGAAGAAATGCCAGAAGGATGTGGTTTAATTTATCAAATGAAAAATGGAAAGTTTAAAATTGTTAAAAGTGCTAAAAACCACAAGGTTGAAATAAATGTAAATCTTATGATGAAGTTCTTATTAAGGTTAAATGATGTGAATAATAGTATTTTAATAAAAGCCTATTAAAATTATAAAAAGCCATCTACCGATGGCTTTTTATTTATTATTTAAAACTCAAAAGGTGACCAGATTTTTTTTAGTGTGCTAATATGTGGTTCAAGATATCTAATAAAATCAGGAATATCTTTTTCTTCAAAATTAACAATATAAATAGGTTTGAAAATACCTTTTCTTTGCTGAATCATAAAAAGATTTAGATAATAATGACCATGTTCTTCAATTTCCTCTCTAATATCTTTCATTTCTTCTTCTGAATAATAAATATCGGCATCATTTTTATTATCATTAGGATCTCGTGATGATAAATCCCATCTAAAACAAAGATTCATATCAACATCAGCATCACTAAACTCTGCCATAAAAGAAGGGAAATCAGGAAATTCCATTGCCGGGTCATTAGAGTAATAATTACTTTCACTACAGTAATAAGGATGATTCTGACTTGCCTGATGAAGTTCTTTAATAGTAATATTTTTATTCATGTTATTCCTCATTTTTTAAAATAAAGTATCTAAAGTATAGTATTTTTAGCAAAATTTAAACATACATATATAGCCCATCATATTCACTAAAATGTAAGCCAGCTTTAGCAAGACTAATAATTTCTTCTTTAGTAATAGTTTCTGCGATATTCTCAAGATCATGGCTTAGATAAATCACTTCATGTTCAGCGACTTGAATAATATCAGTTGTTTTATTTACCTGAGAATCCATGCGTTCAAAAATTTTATCTAAAAGTAAGAAAACGTGAAGATCTTCTCGTTTATGAAGTTTTTCAGATTCAGGCATATTCTTAAAATCATCAAGGCTACAATTTTCACTATAATCATTATAAATATCAATCATTTCATCTAAAGTCATTTTTTTATCCTCTTTTATTTCAATAGATTAACTAAAACGTTTAGTATCAAATTCCATAGGTTCACCATCAAAATCAATATAAAGATGTTCTGGACGTTTATATTCACCATAAGGACTGCCAACAGCGGTAATAACATTTTCAAGAAGGCTTAAAACTTCTTCTTTAGCTTTAGGAGGTAAATATTGATTCATTGAAAGAGCTAAATACATATCACGCTCATAGTGAAGATAATTATTTTTAGCTGAATAATCTGCACCTCTGGCAATAAGATAAACAACGACAATCCAACTATGTGCATGACAGGCTAAAAGAAAGGCTGTTTCACCTGATTTTCCTTGAGGTTTATTCAAATCAAAGCCTTTATCCAGTAATGCATCAATAACAGCTTGTGCTTTAGCCGCTGACAAGTCACCTCTTGGGTCAAAATGCTGAAGACTTCTTAATAACTGACCTAAAGCATCGTATTTACCATAAGTGGTATGTTGAAGATTAAGAGCAGGGTTATCTAAAATCATAAGAGCAGTATCAAAGTTCACATCTGTTTTGTTATCAATAGCAGACATGAAAGCATTATGACCATATGTATTAGTAGTATTAACATCAGCCTTAAATTCATTAATAAGGAGTTCACAAACCTCTTTACGTCCTAAACGGGCAGCAAAAAGAAGAGCTGTTTCTTCTTTATAGTTAGGATCATCAAGCTGGCGAGATTCATCACAAAGTTGATAAAGTTCTTTGGTAAAAGCATGAGGTTCTTTTTCTGGATTTTTAAACACAGTATCTACCAATAAAGGTGTATTGGTTAAGATGTTCTTAATTTGTTCGATATCATTTTTATAAATAGCAGCAAAGAGGTTAACTAAAGTCATTGTTGTATCCTTATCTTTTAAAGTAGCTTATTCTAACATTAAAACGTGTAATTTACTAGAAATAAAATTGCTATCTGACTTTATTTTTGGTCATAATGCGTTATACTTTTTAAATAAAAATAATATAGGAGAATTAAATGAAAAATGCTTATCAAAATATATCAGATATGAATACTGCTTTTGGTAATATTAAGGGGCTTGCTTTAGAAGAAACAGCAATAAAAGATGCTAAAATCATATCAGATAAGGGTGTCAGTCGTCTTGTTGCTCAAGCAAGGAATCTTTATGATGAACTTGATGAACTAAGAGATGATGGTTTTACAGTCTTAAGAAAAGATCCTAAGAGCGCATCTGGACGTAAAGAAATGTTTGATGCTATAGCAGACCTAATTGTATTTTTATATGGAGTAGGGCATTTTGTTGATATTCCAATTAATAAAAAACATGATTGGTATACAAAACATTTAGCTGAAGAATTCAAAAATTATAGTTATACTGTTTTTTATGAAAAGATATATGAAGAAATCAAATCAATGATAGATGAACTTATAGCAGCAATAGAACATAAAGATGTAGAACTTATTGACCTATTCATGCATAGATTAAACTCTAAAATAACAGCTTTATGTTTATCTGAAGCAAAACCCGGATATGATCTTGATCTGCTTATAGATAGAGTTACAGAAAGCAATATGAGCAAATTATGTCGTAACGATGAAGAGCTTGAAGCAACCCTTAAGTTCTATAGAGATAAGGGTGTAGAAGTTTACAGCAAAGAGTCTCCACTTGTTCAAGAAAGTGGAAAACCATATCTTGTGGTATATTCAGCTAAAGAACAAACTGATGCTGATGGAAAAGTATATAGAGCAGATAAGTTTCTTAAAAACATTAACTGGTTTGAACCTGATATTACTGATTTCTAATAATAAAACCTTAAATAGTAAAATAGCCTCTTCGAGGCTATTTTTTTTATTTAAAATATCGGTTATAATTTAAAATATAAGAAATCAGGAGTGAGAAATGGAAAAGAGATATTTAGTAGAAAGAAAAGAACTTTATGAAAATCCAATATTTGATATGGAAACCGCCGATAGATATGAAGCATTATGTAGAATAGGAAAAATATTCTCTAAATTAAATAATGATGAATCTGCTGTATTAAGTGAATTTATAGATGGAGTTCTACAAGAAGATAACACATTAAGATTCTTTAAAATGGATGGAATAAAAATAATTCATGATGAGATAGAAAAAGAAAAGTATAATGATTTAGTATTTATTGTGTCTAAATCACAAAATAATGAGCCAGCAAGTAAGAAAAAAATATTAGTAACAACAGATAAAGAAAAAGCTTTTAATACAGCAAAAGAAGCAATGTTAAAAGATGATCCATATCATGAAGAAATGGTAGGTATACAAGTTGTAAAAAATATTGAAAATCTTGATGGTATAAATATTGCTGTTTCTAATAAGCAAGGTTTAAGTAATTTTGCCTATAAATATGGTGTAACATTAGATGAGCCTGTTCAAAGAGCTAAAAATAAAATGTAAAAATAAATAAGCCACTTGCAGTGGCTTATTCTTTAATGGGGAGATCTAAAATATCTTTATCAGATTCAAATAAAAACAATACTTCTGATTTTAATAATCCGACTTCAACGGTTTTTTTAACTATCCAAGCATTTATTTCATAATCAATAATAACCGGATATCTAAAATTACATTCAAAACAATCAGAATCTTTATTGATAAAATAATAAGATTGAGACATTTCTCCACTATCTTTTACATCAAATAAAGCAACAGAATGATATTTAGAAGGATCATCTTTAATATTATTAGCGACATTATAATAATTAGTTAAATAATATAAATCATCTTCACTTTTAAAAATATTAGCGGGTTGTTTCTTAAAATGTTCTACATAATCTTTAGAAGAATGAAAAATGAGATCTGGAACATCCATTAAATATTTTTCACCGACCTTATAATAACGAATATTATCTAAAACAACAGGATCTTCTAATGCTTCAATACACTCATTTTTTTCTCTATTATTTTGAAATAAATGTAGCTCACCATTTTTAAAAATAACAAGAGAACCTTTATTCTTACCCAACTGCTCATCTGTAAAAATATATTCTTTATTTAAAGTAATATCTTTTAATCCAGATATAGTTTCGTGAGGTTGAAAGCTTTCAATAGCATCTTTATCAAACAAATAAATATTAATAATTTGTTTACCTTCTTTGCTTTTTATTTGCTTATTCATATAAATAATGATGTTTTTCCAATCAGGATACATTAACAAAGCTATTTTCTTTTCAAAATCAGAAAATAAAGAAATCTGAACATCTTCATTTAAACCATAACTACGATGGTTTTTATCAGGGAAAAGCTCACTGAAAACTTGAGCTTCTCGAATAAAGTAATGAGAAGGAACTTCCACTGTTTTAAATGGTTTATGCTTTGCTGTATTTGATTTAATCATATAATCCTCTGATTAATTATAGTTTACATGACTCATGCTTTCTACATGAGATTTTTCTCTATAATATTCAATTTTTCTTATGTCCGAAATAAGAAGTTCATTATTATCGATAATACTCATATATTCAAACTTTAACGTAGCTGAAATATCTAAATTATTAATAGAGTCTCGTAGTTTAGCTTTTTGCGTTTCATTAAGCTTTTGATTAAGCGTTTTCTCTTTAAAAGAATATTGCTCATCAACATATTTATTAAAGAAATCTTTAGTAGATTTTTCTACAACAAAACGATCTCTATTCCTATCGACAATCCTTCCAAGAAAATGCTGAATAAAAAAGAACCCAATAAAGGTTAATAAAAATATAGACCAATATGGCATAACATTATATAACGTTAAAAAGAACTGAGCCGATGACATTAAAATAAACGGAGCAATAAGTCTATAGAGGAAAGGCTGAGTATATTGAAAATAAGGAGAATTCGCCTTTTTATTAGCTAAGTAAATATTTTTTGTTAGCCATAATCCCTTTTTATTTTTGATCAGAGGAGTATTATTGTAAGCAAGATATACTTCATCCCCAATAGAACAAGTTCCTATTTTTTCATTATCAAAAATAATAGTATGTCGTTTACCATTCTCTTCTTGAATAGTATATATTTCTTTTTTATCGTTTACTTTATCAATAGAGATAAGTTTTCCACGCAGAGTTTTTCTAAAAATCATATAAGGTGCCTTTTTAACATTAAAAATATAGTAGAAAAGATATCATAAATTTAATACTATAGTCAAAAATAGATAGTGGGGGTTACCCACTATATTTAAGGATTGATTTCAATAAAACTTCTTTCAGGATTATCATCGACAGAAATATGATAGTCCTTCGGATTAGAAAATATTCTGGTTGTTCCCATATGATAATCAAAAGGGTAATGAACATGACCATGAATCCACATCAAAATATTAGGATTTTTTATTATAAAATCATCCAGATTAGAAGTATAAAATTGTGTATATTGTGATTTAGGATCATCAACGGGATCTGTAGTAATACTTGTTGGAGCATGGTGTGAAACAACAACAACAGGCTCTAAAGAGTTATAAACTTCATTCTTTATCCAAGTAAAATCTTCTACATGTTCTTTAACCCAATGATTAGTTCTAAATTTACTAAAATAAGGGCCATCATTATATTTTATATACTTAAAATCGCCAGTGGTATCTTCGTAAAAATGATACAGTTCAGGCTCATGATTAAAATCAGTCCACAATGTAGCTCCTACAAACTTAACCCCGTCAATTACAATAGATGGAGTGTATCTTGACAGGATATGAAGATTTTTAATATGAGACAACATTTCAACAATTTTGAGAATATAGTTTTTTCCCAGCTTATACATGTAAAATTCATGATTACCAAAAACATAAATAACATGCTTAAAACGGTTCGCCAGTTCTTCAAGATATTGAACATAACGAATATCTTTAAGGTCTTTTAGATAAATCAAATCTCCAGCAATAACCAGAGTTTGCTGTTTTTCATCTTTATAAACAGCCATATGGAATGGTTCTTTGAAGAACTTAGCAGGCTCTTTATTTGTTGTTTGATATTCTTGGTGTATATCAGAATATACACGAATGTTGCATGTCATTGTACATAATCCTTATTAAAGTTTATAAAAAGATTATATAGAAATATTGAGTCTAAATAAAGAAAAAAGTTGTAACTCTAAGAAAAGTTTGTTATATTAAAGACCTTAACACATAAAGCCGAGGATATAATATGAGTAATTTTAAAGTAGTAACTGGGAAAGAAATGGCTTATCGTGTTTGGGATAAGTTGATGGGTAAATATGATAACAGCATCGTAGTGAACTCTGAAGGTTCATTAATTAAACACGATGATGAAATGAATGGTGCTATTGTTGATAATGTTCAGCGATACGAAATTCATAAATTTGAGTAAAAAAAGAAAAGCACCTCACGGTGCTTTTTTTATGCTTTTTCTAAATGAGATCTTTGCTCTTGAGCTTGGTTAGATTTCTTTAACTCTTTTACAACTTCATCTAACTTCTCATTTTGTATCTTGAGTTGTTTTAGAATCTCTTTCTGAACATTTTGCTCTTGTGGTGATAATGTTACTGGAGATGCTGCATAAGCAGTTGTTGATAAAAGTAAGGTACCTAATATAACGCTAACAATTGTTTTTCTCATAATATATTCCTCAAATAATAATCATAAATAGAATAAATATTATACTTAAAGGAATACATATATTTCAATTAAATAGTTATCTGATTATCAAATCCCTACCATGAGTATATTTTGTATGAGGGTAAACAGGTTTAGCATTATACCATTTATTAGTATTAAATGAGTTTTTTATCATTTCAAGATAACTTGTAGCAGCTAAATCTCTTGTCTGATCTATGATTTTTTGTTTTTCGGCATCGGAAACCTGATAAACTTGAGAAACCATAATCTTTCTATCAGCATTTAACATTTGATTAAGAAAAACACATTGATAGAATGAAAGTCGTTGTTCAGAAGATTGTTGAACGAATTGATTTCCAGCACAAGATTTATAAATAACATCCTGAGAAATATTTTCATCCAATTTTAAATCTTTTACTTCGGCTTTAGCTATATTTCTATATTCTTTATTATTTTCTTGATTTACATTTAAAATAACATTTATAAACTCAGCCTGACCATTATAATACGTGTTCCAATTTTTACTAAAATCACTAATAACGGCTTGGGAATTTAATGTTTTATCATTATTTAGGTATTTACTATCTAAATGTTCAGGGAATAAAGCAATATAAGCAGGGACTGCTGTATCACCAAAATGTTCTCCTGCTTTATTTATTTTTTGTTGAGATTTAACTGGAAGGTCTCCATTATTTGCAGTATTATTTCCTGCACATCCCGTAATTCCTATACTGATCAAAGCTATTGCGATAATACTTTTATTCATAATCTTATTCCTTTTATATCGATAGATAAAGGAATATATACCTAATTTTTATGATTTTGGCAAATGAAAAAGGCGCTTAAGCGCCTTTTTTAAGATTGTTACCGATATCTACGAGGTTTTAGAAGGTCTTGTTTATATTTTTCACCGATAGGCCCAAAATAATGAGAAGCATGATCGCCGCCAGCACCATCATATCCTTCATTTTCACGATTATATTCACTATTATAGAAGAATACACCGCCCGTACCTCTGGTCCATTCTACTTTAGCAAATACCTTTTTAAAGGTTTTACCAAGAATATTAATCCAAGCCTGATCTACTGAATGGTTGTTTTCTTCAACACGCCAATTAAACTCTTTGGTATCAGGAGAAAAAGTAACGTAAGCTGCTGAATCACTGTATTCATTTTCAGATAATGATACATGCTTAAAAGATTTTTTAGTTGGTTTTACAATAGTCGTTTTTGTTTTACCATCAATAGTCTTTGTAGAAACTAAAGATTGAAAAATTTTATCATAAGTTGTTTCATCTTCGTTTTTAAGTCTTTGCTGCAGAAAATCATGAGCAATACAATATACTGGGTTTCTAGAACCCTTATGAAGATCTTTATTTTTCTTAGCTTTAGCAACATATTCTTTCATAGGTTCATAAAGTGCTACCGCTTTATTAAAACTTGTATCAAGCCAAGCATTATAAGATTCAGCAAACGCTCGACGAACACGAGAGAATTCTTTTGTAGATAGTTTGATTGTACCGTATTCATATTCATAGCAAGACATATCATTTCTCCAAGAAGGTAATCACATTTGATGAAAAGATTATAACATTTAGTCTTTTCTAACTCTAGCTTTTTTTGTATTTTTATGTATAAAAATAAATTGACTTATACGGAGAATAGTTATAATATATGTGAGTATAACTTGCTAATCTCCGTAATAGTATAGTAATACAATATAGACTCCTGTTTAGTAGTTGTTATAGTTATTAGTTATTTAGTTTTTGTGTAAGTTTAAAGCCTCCTTCGGGAGGCTTAGTTTTTGCATAAACAAATACAATAATTTCAAAAAATCTAGACATGATAGTTCCTTATTGCTATAATAAGAATATCAAATGTAAAAGAGGATTTAACATGAAATATTTAGGTTTCAAAACAGAGCAAGAGTTGCTAATTGTTAGAGGTCATCCCGGCAGTGGAAAAACAAAATTATCTAATGAATATGAATTAAACGGATATCAATCATTTGAAAATGATGCTTACTTTACAGATAGCAATGGTATATATAAGTTTGATTTAGCTAACCATCAAAAAGCAAAAGATGTATGTCTACAAAAAACTAAAAAAGCCTTAGATAAAGGGTTTAATGTCGTTGTAAGTAATACTTTTACTAAACTTTCGGAAATGGAACCTTTTATTAGTTATGCTAAAGAAAAAGGGATTCCTGTAAGAGTGATTGAAATGGAATTGAATTTTGAAAATGTTCACTCAGTTCCAGAACAAGTAGTTATAGATAAAAAGAATCAGTTTGAACCATTTGAAGGAGCAATAAGAGTCAATAATCCATGTTATAGAGTTGTTCCTGATGAAGATGTTGAAATTTTCCAATATCAATCTGATGTATCTTCTTATGATGGTACAGAAGAACTTCCAAAATATCATGTAGCAGATACATTAGGTAAGTTAAAAAAAGTTTTAAATCACATGAATGAACATATTCTTGATTTTCAAAAAACAGCGATGCATGAAGATAAGTTGCATTTATTGGAATCAGATAAGGAAGATTACAAAAATTTAAAACAAGTATCTGATCTATTATCTGATGGTTATGTTGATGAAGCTCTAAAGAAAGTAAAAAAACTTGATACCTATGTAAAAGATGTTATTCCTTCTGATTTGGTTATCCTTTTAGGAGGTAATGTTTTTGATGAAAAACAAAACTCATCTCGTTTCAATGATATGAGTAACGAAGAGATAAAAGAAAGTTTTACAAATATATTAAAAGCGTATAAAGAAAACCCTGAGAAAGGGAAAGAATTGGATGCTGATTTTACTACTAAGTTTTTTGTCGATGCAGAGATGATGCTAAAATTTGAAGACACAAGAAAAAGAAGATTAGGTTATTAAATATTTTGTAAATAAATCAAAAATATAAAATATGAAGTAATATTTTCTTGATTTTTTAAATTTAACAATCTATAATGAGTGTGTTGTAAAAGGTTGTCTATATTTTAATTTAATAACTAATAAGAGAGGTTTATATGTTCGGAGCATTAATATTTGGTGGTATTGTAGGTGGTTTGGCTGTAGCATTCTTCCGTGATCATCCTACCGTTGTAAAAGTTCACGAAAAACTTAGATCACTTGTATCTTAATTTTCGAAAGTTTTAAAAAAGCACCTTCGGGTGCTTTTATTTTGGCAAAAATATAGTATAAACAAAAAAGATTAAAACAAAGGATAAAAAATGAAAAAAGATTTAGTGTATTTGCCAAAGAATAGTATATGTATTGAAATATCAAAAGAAGATTTGAATAAAGCGGTTGTTTTGCTAAATGGAGAGAATATTTTTGAAGCTCATTTTATTCATTATCTAAAAGATAGAATAGAAAATAAAATGTATAGATATAAGAGCACAAATGAGCACGAAGATTTTATTAAAGAAATAAAAAGAGAAATACTAAATCAAGGTAAGACGTTTAACGTAATTTATTCTCAAGAAATTTTATCATTATTATATCCAGAAAAACCAAAAGAAGAAGAAATAGATTTTGCATCTCTTGGTATGATAATGTAAAAAGAAAGGCTTAGTCAACTAAGCCTTTTTTATTTTAAGGTTTTACCTTACGCCTTGGATTGGATGCCATAAAAGCCGGTTTACATGGCTGCATAGGTTCTCCATTAGGCGTTGCTGTTTGAAGCCAATGTTTACTTTCAGGTTGAACATGCCCAGCACGAACAAACTTAGTAACAAACTTACTAAAATCTTTATATTCAAAAGCATCAGTAACACGGACAACAAAACCTTCCTCAATACTCTTGTCTAGTGACTTAGATAGTTTTTTAAGGACATCAATATCAAATTCACCACGATATAACTCTTTAGGTCTTGGAAGATCTAATGCTTCAGCATAAAAGTTCGTATCATCGACAGATAAACAAGTATCACCATTCCAAACTGAAAGAAGATATAAATATCCTTCTAAATATCCGTCAGGATAGTAGATTGAGTGTTTAGCATAAACGTTCTCACAACAAAGCCTATGACCTTCTGGAATATCATGACGGATAACAGAATGAATACGTTTAGCAACATCCCTCGTCCAGTTATGGGCGCTATCAAGACTACGTGCATGCATTTGCTCATCAGGATATAACGTTGTGTTTTCGCCATCCATTTTCAAAGAAACAGAAACTTCTTTACCCATAAAACCATCAAGGGATTCAATAAGTTTATCATCAGATTGTAATGCTTCCGAGAAGCTTAAATGATATGTTCTTGGATACTTCTTTTTGATTTCCATAATAACCTCAATATTCAATAATGACTATATTTTAACAATAAGTTAGGTTAATCACAAGAAAAATTTTAATCTAACTTATTTTTGATATTGAGCATCTAATATACTATTATTTATAACAATGTCATTTTAACTATTGGAATAAGAATTTATATGAAGCTAATACATCAAAAAATTGTAAAAAAAGAAACATTTTATATAGAATCTGAAAGTGTGGATAAAAATAAAAATCACATAAAAAATCTTGAAGCATCAACAGTTTTAACACTAGAAGATGGACAGATTTTTAAAACATCAATAGATATTAAAGAAAAAGAGGGGCAAGAAATCGTTTTAATCGCTAATAGTGATAATCAAATAGAATCATTATTAACATTAGAATTTGAAAATAAATTATTAGAAGATACAAAACCATTTGATATAGAGTTATTTCTTAAATTTTTAATGCTTGTGATATTTTCATGTGCAACATTTTTACCTTTAGATAATGATAATCTTTCTATAATGTCTCGTATTGTGCTAATGGGAGGTATGTTTTTAGCGTTAATTTTTTGCTTTAAAATGTGGATTGAAGAGTTAGTAGATTTTAAAAAAGAGATAAAAATAAAAAAAGAACTTTTATCTTCAATAATAAGTTTTAAATCTAAACGAAAAAATATAAAAGCTCCTGATATTTGCAATATTGGCGAATCATTATCTAAAAATATTGTAGATGTTAAATAAGAGGTAAAAATGAAAAGACTAGTTAAAGGCGTTATCAATAATTTACTTGTTGAATACATAGAATGTATAGAAAATAGTTGTTATGATAGAAAAAAAACAGTAATAAGAAAAAAGACATCTTTTTTTATTAATAATGAAGAGTTTTATACTTTAGATGATATTGAGATTATAGACGGGGGAATATATATATTTTATGCTGATAATGAAAATCAAATAGCATTATTTGGCAAAGAACAGATAACAGAAGATTTAGAAATAACAAGTAAAAATAAAATAATTCAACAAAAGAAAGGAATAAAAGAGTCATATTTAATGATTTTTTTATCAGTGTTATTGTTTAGTATAATAGGTAATTTTATATATAATCACGATGAAAGTATTCCAATAGTGTTAATAATTCTAGCTTACATACCTTTAATATTATCATTCTTATTATCTATAATAGGTTATTTAGTAATAATAGAAGAGAAAAAGAATTTAAAAGAAACAGAAGATAGTATTAAAAAACAAAAAGAAGAAATACATAATTTTAATAATCAAACAGCAGATATTATATTACTGAAAGAAAAAGATATTTTAATTAAAAATGAGGTTTAAAATGAAATTAGTAAAAGAAATAATAGATAAAAAAGAAATATACTTAGAAGAGATTGTTGAAAAAGACGATTATGGCAATCTGATAAAAACATTTAAACCTCAAACTAGAATAACATTGAAAAATGGAGAAATATACAATTTTGATATTGATATTCCACAAATGGAAAATCAAGAAATTGCTTTCGTAAGCAATTATGAGAATAATAAAAATTCTTTATTAACTAACGAGTTTAAGAAAGATTTTATAAAAAAATATGAAAAAATGCCAACTATGAAAGAAATTATATTATTTTACGGTTGTCCATTTTTGGTAGTTTCAATTTTAAGTATGATATTCGGTTTAATACTGCATAATTTTGCCTTATCAGTTACTATTCCATTAGCATCCATAACAGCTAGCATTTTCTTATTATATTTTATAAAAAATGAAGAAAAAAATATGGAACAATATAAAGAGGAAATAAAAAAGATATTGTCACTAATAAAAGAAAATAATAACGAAAAAATTACGGTAAAAGAAAAAAGTGAAGTTATAGTAAGTTAAAATACGATTTGTTTTAAAATAATACATGTGTTATGATGGTTCATTATAAATACTATTTAAAAAATATAAGAGAGGCTTTATGGATATGGATTTAGGTTTCGAAATAACAACTGATGATATAATAATTGTTGCTACCCAATTTGGTAAGCAGCTTACTCTTGAGCAAGCAAATAGTATATTTGATATATTAGATATTGATCATGCTATAGATATTGCCTTAAAAGAAGATACAAAGGTATTACAGAAACAAGCAGCCTATAGAGATCTAAAAGAACAAATGATTGAAACATCTGTTTTAGATACTTTTTAATAAGAATAAGAGGTTATTATGAAATTAGTAAAGGGAGTAGTAAAAAAATAGATTCTGCAATAATTGAAGAAAAAGAAATAGATGAATATCTCCAACATTCTAAATCATTATTAAAAACAAGAAATACCATTACAATGGATAATGGAGATACACTCTATGCAGATTGCGATCTTGATTTTAAGGAAGGTCAGTAACCCCGCCCTGTCGGACGAGGCATGTAACAGAAAAACCAGATAGTTTTTCTAAACAAGTCTGCGACTTGGATTAACTGACCAGCCTTAGTCTGTAAAACGGTGAGTTTTACAGACTACGTTAAAAAACAGATGACACCATAGGATACTTCTCCAGTTCTATGCACTGTCGTAATACATTAAACATTTCTTTGGGGTAAGGAAAAGTGTGTACTACATGGTAAAATGTAATTTCTTCGAAATTGCATAAAACCGAAATGTTTTTTAACTTTGGCGAGGAGATAGCAGGAAGAATGTAGCTCACGTAGTGAGTTGCATTTGATAGCCAACTTTATGAAAAACGGTGTTTTTCATAAAAGACAATAAGGTAACTTATTTTTAATAATAAAGGATATTTTCAACTTGAATAGAGTTTTCGTATTAGGTAAAACAGGTAAAGCTTTGATGCCCTGCCATCCGGCAAGGGCAAGACAGCTATTGCATAGCAAAAAAGCAAGAGTTAAGCGTCTTTATCCTTTTACTATACAGTTAACTCAGCGTTCAGAGGGATATATACAGCCTGTTGAACTCAAGTTCGATCCGGGTTCAAAACAGACAGGGATAGGTATAGTTTTACATGGTAAAAACAGGCTGTCTGCCATATATGCTGCTGTGTTAACTCACAGAGGCAATGAAATAAAAAGCAATTTAGATAGTCGCCGTATGATAAGAAGAGTGAGAAGAAACCGTAAAAACCGCTACAGACAGGCACGGTTCCTTAATCGTGTAAGAAGTAAGCATAAAGGATGGTTGGCTCCATCCGTACAGAGCCGTGTGGATAACATAGTGGAATGGTCTAAGCGTTTCATGCGACTATCTCCTGTTGGTTTTATCACAGTTGAATCAGTTAAGTTTGATATGCAGAAGATGGAAAACGCTGCGGTTCAAGGACTGGAGTACCAGCGTGGCACGCTGTTTGATTATGAAGTAAAAGAATATTTGCTTGAGAAATACAATTATAGCTGCGTCTATTGTGGGGCGAAGAATGTGCCATTTGAAAAAGAGCATGTTATCCCACGCAGCCGTGGAGGAAGTAACAGAATAAGCAATCTGGTGTTATCCTGCAGGTCATGTAATGAGAAAAAAGATAACTTGCCAATAGAGGAATTTTTAAAGGATAACCCGGCATTATTGAAAAAGATAAAAGCACAGTTAAAAAGCTCGTTAAAAGATGCTGCAGCGGTCAATATAACCCGAAAACAAATCGTAAAAGAATTGTCTGCTTTAAATGTGCCTGTTCTGACAGGAACAGGGGCAGAAACGAAGTATAACAGAGTAAGCCAAGGATATCCTAAAGAACATTATATAGATGCGTTGTGCGCAGGCACAACGGGAGCGAAGTTGTATATACCGTGTAAGTTAAGACCATTATTGATAAAAAAGGAAAGAAGAAATAACAGGCAGATGTGTCTGGTAGATAAATATGGTTTTCCGCGAGGAAAAGCGAAAGGGAGCAAGGTAGTGAAAGGATTTAAAACAGGCGATATAGTAAAAGCCGTTGTGTTGAAGGGAAAGAAAAAAGGAACGTATAAAGGAAAAGTAGCAGTAAGGTCAAGTGGAAGCTTCAACATAAACGTAAAACAGGGAAGAGTAGAAGGCATAGGCTGGAAGAACTGCGTTATGCTGCATCGTTTCGATGGGTATAGCTATACCTATTAGTTAATATGCATAGACCCCGCCCCAAGGGGCGAGGCTTCAGTTTTTTGGTGATTATATAGGTTTTGTTGTTTCTGGTAATGATAAAAGGGAAGTAAAATATTTTATTAATCAAAATAATGCTGAAAAAATAAAAGAAAAGAGAAAATTCAGTTGGATGGATAAGTTTAATTTATGTGCTCAATTTTTCTTTATATATATGTCTGTAAGTAATATAAGCAAAGATTTAAATTTAGGTATATCTTATTTATTGTTATTAATGTCAGTAATCTTGATTCGTTTAAATTGTTATTTATTTTTCCGTAATAGAAAAGAAAGAAAAAACATAGATGACTATTTAAACTCTATACCATTTGAGAAAAAAGAAAGTCATATTCAATTAGTTAAGGATTATCAGCATACAAATGTATAATACAATAATTAGTGGTAAGATAAAAAATATTGAGACTATTTTTTCTGAGAAAGAAAATAGTTCCACTCAAGTATATTCACTAATATCGCTAAACGATAATAAAAATTATAAAATTAAAGGAATAATCAAAGGATTCAGTAAAGGCGGAAATATATATTTAGTAAAGAGAAATAAGTATGCTAAATTTTATGATGTTATTAATAAAAAAACATTAAAAATAATGAAATTAGAAAGATTTATGTTTGGATCTATGGGAATAACCTGTGCGATAGGTCCGATATTAGTATTATATAATCTATTGATATATAAGATGGCATATCTATCATACCTCGTAAATGTAGGTGTTGATATGCTATTTCCTTTATTAGTTTTAACTTTTATGCCTATATTCTTTTTAGTTAACCTGCCAAGTAATAAAACTATAAGAGAAGCTAAAAATATTATAAATAAAGATGAAAGCTATGATATTAAAATAAATAAAGTCTATGATAAGGAAAGAAGATGAGTAATAAAATAATATCTGGACAAATTGAAAATATTGAATCCACTATTATAGGAAAGTCTGATCCTGATGATTATAATGTTGATATACAAACTTTCATCTATTTGATGCATAATAAAAAATATAAAGTAAAAGGAAAAGTAAAAGACTTAAAAAAAGGAGATATAATATCATTAATAAAAGAAGATGAAGTATTATTTAATTATGATAATAAAGTAGAAAACTATTTAATTATAACGCCAAAAACAATGAAAAAGATAAAGAGAAAAAGATTATATTTAATACTAGCTTCATTTTTAACGGGAATCTATCCTATTAGTTATGGCATAACCTATTTGATAGATTTGTTTTTATATTCTGGAAATAGCATGTCATACTTTATAGAAACAAAAAATATAGTAATAGTTTCATATACGTTTTTTATGATGTTTGCATTCTTGATATCTAGCGTTGTTATTTTATTAAATATACCATCGAAAAAAATAATAAGGCAAGTCAATGATATAATAAAAGAAGAAGATTCATTAAAAACTATAAAAGAAAAAAACTTACAAAAAGTTAGTTAAAAATATAAGGAAGAAGCCTAGCAATATTTCTTACATCATCAATACCACGATGAGGAACACCAATAAACTTCATTTTATTCTGACCTAACGCTTTTCTAACGCCTACCTTCTTTTGAAGCTTGTTTTTAATGACATATTCAGCACTAAGATTAATATGTTCAAGTTTTAAGAAGGGGAATGATGTTTCACTAAGCTTATTATTTCTAATATCTTTACGAATCTGATTTGCATCAAATCCTCCCCAAGAACCCCATTGATTAACATTTTCATTAAACAAAAAGTCATCAAGAGCACTTAAGGCTTTTTCAAGAGAAATGCCGTTATTAACTTGTTCTTGTGTGATAGATGTTAATGAAGTGCAGAAAGGTGTAAGAGTTGGATGTATAATAGGTTTAATAAAACAGTTAAACTCATTATAAGTATTACCGTTTAAATCAGCAATAACGCAGCCAATTTCGATAATTTCCATTTCATGTCGGGGGATTATTTTACCTGTATCATCACAAGTACATTCTAAATCTATAATAGCTATTTTATCCATTTTATTTATATCCTTTTTTATTGTTATTTGTTTTATATTTTTCATGGCGCGATTTTATATAATTTAAAAATGAAAATCAAAGATTAAAAAGGAATAAAAAAACCTGCCGGAGCAGGTTTTTGATATAAGATATATGTGTCTTAAAATTTAGAGCGAGGTCTTTGATATTCATAGCCTTGCTGACTGTTAACATCAAGGCCAAGTCTTTCACTTTCAACTTTTCTTTCATTACGACGAACATAAAGATCATCCATAAATCCATCAATAGAGTGAGCGATATCTTTAGCAAGAGTTTTAGGATCTTTAGGCATTTGACCTTCAGTAAATAAAGAATATTTTTTAATAGCTTTACCAAGTTTTTCGTATTTTTCTTCAGCACTTAACCCAAATGCACCAGATTTTAAACCCGTCATGAATTTTTCTTGTTCAGCAGAAATTTCATCATGAGAAAGACCTTCTTTTTGTCCTTTTTTATTAATAAATTCCATATGTTCTGCTGCATCATTCATCAAAATACCATTAGCATAGCTGCTGATATTGTCACGGAATGCTTTATTCATATTAGCTTGAATAAAATCTTTGTAGTTATCATTTACACCAAGTTTAATTGATTGACCTACTTCAAGATTGCCTGTTACTTCTGCGACTCTTTCATTAGCATTTTCAATTGCGTTATGACGCAAATCATAACCAACTTCAAATTCAGCTTTAGGATGATAGATACTATCGGTAAGGTTACTAGCAGCATCAATAATTTTATCAAGCTCTACAACATTGAAGTTTGTTGTTTGAAGAAGAGAAATGAGAGGGTTTAAATTGTTATCGTAAACACGTCTATCACATACTACTCCATGAATACAGTCTTGCTGAATATCAACAAGTTTAACAATAACACCACTGTTAAGGCTATTAAGAAGTTCTACTGCTTGATCTACTTTATATTGTGTTGGTTCAGTTGCCATAATTATATGTTCCCTTTTAGTTTTAACATTATATATCTATTATAAAAAGTAAAAGGGAATAAGACAAGCATATTTGATATAAAATATCGAAATATTTTAAATATAAACTTTTCGACAATGTTCAAGCATTTCTCTCGCCATATTAGCGAAAGGAACATCATCTAGTTTATCCATAGAAATAATAGAAACTTCTTCTTCTGTTAAAGATTTTGCGTCTGATAAAGTTGAGAATGGAACAATAGATGTTAAAATAGAAACATAATAATATTCGTTATCAGAATAAGAGCCAACTTCTGCCCAAAAATCAGGGGGTATATCTAATCCTGTTTCTTCTTTGACTTCCCTACTTACACAAGCAGCAGCATCAATATCAAATTCTTCAAATTTTCCACCAATACCATTAAATAAGCCAGCCTGATCAGCAGGTTTTGTTTTCTTAATTAATAATACATTTTTAAAATCATCACTAAATATAAAACCTACTGTATATTTTTTCATGTTGTTCTCCAGATTACTTATTAATACTTATGATATCACAAACAGGTGAACTGCTTATATCTATCATAGGAAATTTTACTTTTTGATTACCATGTTTATAAGTGACTAATTTAATTTCATCATGTTTATCCCAATCAGAAGGAACACAATCCTCTTTTCCATTAAAAGCGATGGCATAACCTTTGTTCGTTTGAATATAAATAATATCTTTACTATCTGTTTGATTATGTGTTACATAGCCAATGTTGATTTGGCTTTTCTGAATATTTAAAGAAGGGTAAACCAGACCGAAAGTGAAAAAAATAACAGATAATACACCAATAAAAAAGGGAATCAAGAGCAATGATGAATAGATATAATTTTTTCTTTTTGCATTTCTAAATATAGAAACAATAATAAAAATAACCATTATAATGCTGAAAGTGAGTAAGCCTATAGCAATATTATCTAAAGAAAAGTTCATATTTTAATCCTGTTTAAACATAGTTGATTAATAATATACTATGTTTTGTTTGATTTCAAAACAAAAGCTAATTAAACTGCGAAAGTATTATAAATATATTGAAAATGCTTGATTCTATCAATAACATAAGTAATATTTTCTTCTGATAATTCTGTTTGCTTTAAAACACAATAATAAAACTCATCAGAAAATACATCTAAATCTCTATTATTAGGTATAGATTTTGAAAGGAGATCATTGACTACATCAGGTTGAGTATCAAAAATAATTATTGCTTCATCAAGGAGTTTTGTAGTAGCAACAGAGAAGTTATCATAAGCATATTCAGTTTCAAAGAATACTTCTTCAAGTGGAGTGCTGCTCTGCAATACTTCATCAAGAGAAACAACTCTAATCTTATTGTTTTTTATGTAATATTCAGAATCAGTCAAAGAATCCTGAAAACGTTGAAGTTTGAGAATTTCAGAAAACACAATAAAATCATTAAGACGTTCTTTATTTTTAATGCCAGAGGTGTTTTTAATAAAATAAAGCCCTAAATCAAGTATTATGTCAGTTCTCATATTTTTATCCTCAGTAAAATTGATAAAGACCAAATAGGACGGGTCCAATTCCCGGCGCATCGGTCTTTAAAAAGAACCTCTCTTAATGAGCATTATTAAGAGGCCAGAGAGGTGTAGTTGCTTTGATAATAACAATGAATGGTATTATTGTCAAAATATTTATGGTGGCAGGAAAACCACTTAAGGTGTCGAGCTATACTGTCCTGTCAGCATCATAAGCTCCAATCTCAACTTGAGTTCATCCTAATAAGGATTACTTTAGCGCATTAACGTCTTGCCACCACAAGACGAAATAAAAGCCCACTAACATTAAATAACATTGCATGTGTCATTGTGAATGATTATAATGTATTATAGACTAAAATACAACATAATTTTAAACACATTCTAACACAGCTTCCCATTTGAGGGTCTCACCTAAATAAGATTTTTCCCTTCTAATCTGTTTAGGTGTAGGTCGAGCACTATAAGGTCTAGATTTCTTATCCAAGATCATTTCAGCAACAGGCGGCTCATATATATCTACACGAGCATTATAAACAGTATATTCAGCCTTTACATACCAAAAACCTTTACGATAAATTACTTTAAAACCTAACTTAGAATCTGACATTAAATTTCCTTAATAATTATTTTTCAATTCTTACAACAACAACAGAAACACCAGTTCCAGCAAATAAGTCCTTCATTGAATCTGAGTATTCATGTTTTGCCCCTTTTATAATCTGTTTGTTTTTAAATGATCCCGGAAGAATAGCAACTAATACTCCATTATTATTTAACAGGGAGAAAGCCATTTTAGTATGAAGTTCTGCACGACCATCACTAAATGGAGGATTCATAACAACTCTATCAAATCGCTCACTAGTTTTTGATGCCCATTGAACAAAATCATCATTAATAACCTGATTGAAGCCTTTGTTTTTTAAAATTTCTGTATTTAGTTTCGAAATCTCAACACATGTAGTTTGTTCAATTGGTAAAAACTTAGCAATACCTCCCTGACCAGCACTTGGCTCCAAGCACTTATGATCATCATCAATATCAGCCCAATCAACAACAAACTCTGCTAAAGGTGCCGGAGTAGGGTAATATTGGAATGTTTTAATATCTGGTAGATTGCCAGATAAAACAATTTCTTGAATTACTTTTTTAATATCATAATCAAATTCATACCAAACAGCCATATTGATTTGCTTACGTTCACCACCTAAGAATTCCAATATCTTATATACTTCCTTACTATCACTATCGCTCATAGTAGAAGGCACTCGTAAACTATTTTCATTATCTGTCCATCCACGATACTCTCTAAATCTATTACTTTCATTTCGGATAAGTGGAGGTTTATCAAGTGAGTTTAACCCTTTTATAATATTAAATGGTAATGTATGTAAATTTAATTCATATTTTTTGTCTTTATTTCTTATAGCTTCTTTGCGATCTCTATTTTTTTGAGGAATAGCAGTCGGATAAAGATGCGACAAAATAATATTAAGTTCTAAAGCAATATCAGGATGAAGCTCAAGATGAACTGTTCCTTTTTTAAATGCTTTTATTTTAATGGCATTACCATCAAGAGAAATCCACTTACCAGAGTTATTGTAAGCATGGGCAAGTATGCTATATGTTGTTCCGTAGTCATATTCGCCACGTTTCATAATTCGCCCAACAACATCTCTCAAATCATCAATATAACCTTTTTGTTTATAATCAGGGGAATTATTGCCACTAAATACACCACCCATAATCATTCTTTTATAGAAACCTTCTGGACAATTAGTAACATGAACTTTAGAAAGGTTATTGAAAACGCCATCAACTTTTTCAGCGATAAAATCTGCACGAGAGTTTAGCAGAGACATAACAGTAGCTCTCACATTCTCTTGATTAAATTCAGGAGTTTGATGATTAGCTATTTGCTCATCCCATTCTTCTCGTCGTTTTTGAGGCATTAGTTTTCTAACATCTGTTAGCGTTAAAATACTATCCCAATATTTGTCATTTAGATCTTGAATAGCACCTTCTTTTTTGAAAAGAACTTCTGGTGAAATAGAACGATAAATACTATCTTTACTAGAATTACCATTAACGAAGTAATGAAAAACGGTTGAGAGTTCTCGAATTAGATTATCTGAAACACTCACAATTTTATTTTTATCATACTCATATCGTGCAATAACGTTATCAATTAAATCAACCGAAACGGGAGAAAAAAATTGATTAACAGTAATATCATCAATATCCATATCATTCCTTTAATTAAAATTTTTCAAAAGATTTAGTTTCTACTTCCATATATTCACCATGAGTATCACGGATAACTTTTAGAGCTTTAATCTTCCAAAACTTAATATCACTCATTTTTTCAATGAGATCAGGACGATATTTAAACGTTTTTTCCAATACTTCGCTTTTCTCACCGTTTTCAAAAAGTTCTACAACTTCAATATAAAATTTATAAGCGTCAAGAACGGAATATGGAGCATAAACCCAAGGAAAAGTATCTGCATGCTCTTGATTCAATAAATCAACTTCTGGCTGTGAACGTTCTTCAAGATAATCAAAGTAATTATTTTCAACCCATTGTTTAAAAATATGCCAACCAATGTTTAGTAAGTCTTCAAGAGAGTTAGCTAAATAATGAGAATCAGCATATTTATCTTTTTGAATTACCAGTTGTGGAAATTTAATTCTATCATTGTATGGAATCATTTTTTTACCTTAATGTTTTTAAATATGACGCTATTATACATAAAATCATTATGGTATACAATAAAAAATCCTCTATAGGATAGAGGATTTTAGTTTTATTGGTTATTAGCAAATAACGTTATCTTTTCAGGGTCTTGATAACCAGAAGGCATGTTCACTACATACTCGCCTTTAACAACATCAACCTCTGGAGGCTTCCTGTATGCTTCAAAATACTTATATCCGGGTTGTAGTTGTTTCCAGAAAGCATAATGAGGAGAATTTTTATGTGAATTAAGGTTTTCATCTGTCATTCTAAAAGGGAAAATATCAATATTAATTGTTCTTTGTCCGTTTTTGAAAGAAGCTTGAACAAACTGATAAATTTCTTTAATATAATCATTTGTCATAGCATAACATCCAATAGATTGGCATCCACCATGTATCATAAGATATTTTCCAGTATAACCATGACTTCTATCAAAAGCGTTAGGGAAACCAATATTGATTGCTTTATAATAGCTACTGTTAGGCTGTAAGCTATTTAAGTTTGCTCTATAGAACCCTTCTGGACTTTTGTTATCTCCTGAATATTTTTTAGGACCTAAACCACCATTATAAGTACATATATTATAAACGTTAGCAAGATAATATTTTTCTCCCTGTTTTAAATACATTTCAAGAGAATGATCCTCTTTAAATATACGTATATAAACATCTGATCCTAATAATTTCTTATCTACCTTATCACCTCTAATGGCATGAGGTATGTATTGCCTCTTAGGTAAAGTTTCAGGAATAGGTATTAAAGAAATTTTATCTTTTTGTTTTTTATTTATTTCATCTTTTAATAAAACTTTAGGTTGCTGAACACTATTTATAGGAGCATCTTTTTTACTGGATTGAGTTACAGAAGGTGCTGGTAATAATTTAGTATCTTTTGCTTTCTGTTTTGCTTCTTCTTTATCAGCCTTGCTTGAGCTTGTATTATATTGAGCAAAGAAATTACTAATATTGCTTTCTAAATTAGCATCTTTATTATTATTAACTTTTAACTGATTATCATTTGTTTTATTATAATCAAAAAAATCATCTACATATTGCTCTGGTGTTTGATTATTACTAATTTCTTTTTTAATGGGTTTAGGTTTTTCTGTTTTTTTCTGAGTTTTTAAATATTCATCATAATCAACCATTTTAGCAACTGGTGTATTATCTTCAAAAGCAGAAGGTAATCTTATTTTTTTCTTTTCTTTTGGAATAGTTTCAGGAATAGGCTCAAGGACAATCTTATTATATTTAGGATCGTCAATTGGTTTAGTATCAATTTGAATAGATGTAGATAAAGGAGGAGTAACCGTCTTTTTTATTGGTGTTGAAACATCTATTTTAGGTGTAATTTTAGTTTCTATTTTTTGTGGAGGATTTGAAGGTGCGTCAGTCTCAAAAAGATCTTCATTATACGCATAACAATTACCCGCAAAAAAAGAAACAACAAGCGATAAGCTAATAACTGTTTTTTTAAATTTCATTTTTTCCTCGAAAAATAAGTCTATGTCGGAAGAATATAGGTTAAGTTTTAATATATTTCCAATTTATTTGTCTTTCATTGGTAATAAAAAAATAATAAAAGGTCAATAGTTATTTTAGGCTTTAGGTCCTTTTAAAAGTAGAGTTAATATTATTTTATGGTAGGTTATGGAAATTTAAGAATATATTTTATTGTAAGAAAAAAATATTTACATAAATATAAAAAAAGAGGGAAGTCCCTCTTTTTATTTTTATTTTAAATATGGATTTTTTTTATTAAGCTCGCCATAATAGTTTTTATCATTAAGTCGATTATCATCCACATATATTTCTTTACCAACTTCACTTTTACTAAGATCTGTTTGATTATTACTTTCAGTTAGTTTCTCGAATTCAGCCTTTATATTTTCCATAGAAGAACTCATGTCTGGAATATTAGGCTTTTCAACACGAACAATATCAAAAGTATTAGGATTAGTATCATTAACAAAAGTCGAATGTATAATACTTTTATAGGGTGAAAGTAATTGAACAAAACGTGTTTCCACACCTATAACTTTATTTAAAATTGTATTAATTTGATAGGGGTTATAAGACCATAATCCGCCGACTATTAATACAACAATAAAGAATCCCCCTCCAATAAATTTATTCTGCTTAGATAATAATAATGTTATGTTAAGCACAATAGCAATCAGACTAAGAATAATAGCTATAGGTACTATAATAACAGAAGATATAATATTACGTGAATGAGGAAGGGTTTCGATATTATCCACACTTAACGAAGCTTTGTTTATAGCTGTTTGAATATGATTATCGATATACCCCATCCAACTTTCTTTATCTAAATTTTTTGGAATATCAGCTAAAGTTAACTGAGTCATATGAATTTTATCGTTTTTTGGAACTATGACTATTTTATTATAATCAACTTTTGGCGAATATTTTTCTTTAAAAGCAGCCGTAAAGCTTTCACGATCTAAAGAAGGTGGAATACCAATTGTTTTTGTAAAGTTTTCAATGTACTTATTTTTAAAAGGTCCATTATAGTTTTCAACTCTTCTGGATTCTATAACATATCGTTTATAATAATCATAAATGAAGGCATCATCTAATGATAATGGTTTAAGCTTGTCATAAGCCTCAGAAAGCGATTTTTTATCTAAGTTGAACTCTACAGCAAAAAACTTCTTAGTATCATCCTGAATGCTTTTAGCTATGTCTTCTTTTGTTGCTAAAATACCCAGCATTGAATTAATTACTTTATTATAAGCAGGTTCTTCACCTTTAAATAAAGTATTTTCTATTTGACTATTAAGAGATAAGTTTCTGTAAACACCAAAAGTATAAGAATAAAATTTTTGTTGAGGTGTTAAGTTATCAACTATTTTATTAAATACTATAGTTTCTCCAATATAGAAAACTGAAGCGAAAATAACAAAAAATATAGATGAGGCATATTTATTAATTTTATTTAAAACATTTAATAAAAGTTTTGTAATAAATAAAGAAAACCCTATGGAAGAAAGGATTCTTCCAAGAGTTTCGAGCTTATTAAAAGTGCTTACTTCTGTATTTTTAGAGTTAATAAAATCAATAAGTCCAAGATTAAATGTAATTTCTAAAAAAACATATAATAAGGAAAATATGATTCCAAAAACAGCCCATTTATTTTTAATATTTTGCATGATTATATTACACCTTTAATCTTTATATTCTTTTTGAACAAAAGCATCATTCATTGTAGCAAGACCTTTATAAGCATCAGATGTATCTTTTTTATTTTGTTCAAAGATTAAATAAGCTGTTTTACCTTCTTTATTTTCTAATAATGGATTAGCGCCATTTTCTAAGAAATATCTAACAAAAGAACCTGCAAATTCACTATATTTAATACGACTAAAAGTTAAGCTCTTATCAAATAAATTATGGAAAACAGTGTTACCATCAGAATCCTGAGAGTTAATTTGATAAATACCACTATCCATAAGTATCTTCATCATTTTAACAGTTCCATTGAGTCTCAAAAGGGTATCTAAATCCATTTCATTATAATCAGAAAAGTTATATTTAGATAAATCAACGCCACCATTTTTCATTACTTCAATATTAAAACGAGGACCATCAGGATGCTTTTTATAAACATCAACATAATCTTTAGCAAATCTAGCATAGTTAGCGAATAGCTCATTCATAATAACATAACCCGGATTTGTAATACTCATAACCATCGTATCATATCCAGAAGCGGTAGGTCCTTTACTAGCTTCAATAACCGCGTCATGATAAGGTTTTTCAATAGGATCTAAAAGAGTATCCTTGTTTTTATATCCTTCAATGAATTTTTCCAATGCTTTAACACGAATGCTTGCCGGAGTATCTACATTTAATGCAACAACATAGTATTGTTCATACTGAGCGTCTGGAAGTTTTGAAGATAAAAGATCATAAAGATTTTTTACTTTTTCTTGGTATTGATATTCACTTGTCTTCTTAATGCTTTCATTATATTGAGCAACATCAACAGAATACATAGGTCTAAAAGCTGCAGCAACACGAACTAAAGGAAGTCCATCACAATCTGTAGGAAGAACAATAACAGACATGCCGCCACTTGCTGCACTTCTTAAAGTATTGATATATTGTTCTTGAGTTTTTGGAGGATTATTCATTTTACTTGTATTATCAAGAGAAACAGCACACCATTCTTTGTCAGAATTTTTATAGGATAGAGAATATCCTTGATCAAGCCATTGTTTAACTAAATCATAATTGGTAGATTTAACAGCATTCATAAATGCTAAAGGAGTATTCTCTGATTTCATGGCTAAATCACCAATACCAAGATATTCAGCTTGTGCATTATAGCTAAAAAGAGAACCTAAAAGAGCTATTGCTAAAATATTTTTTTTCATTTCTCATTCCTTTAATAATTAGTAAGTTATATATTGCTTATATATAATCATATCATATAAAAAAAAAGCAATTATATTTAAGTATTTTCTTAAAATATAATAAAAAAGACAGATCGCTCTGTCTTTTTATTTATTAAATAGGTTACTAAGTATTAATCATTATAAGCTAAGCTCATTGTTTTAAGTGTGCTAATAGCATTCATTACTTTTTTAGAATAACGCTTCTTTTTATCTTTAACAGAACCATTATAAGCTTGAAGAGCTAATACTGTATTTCCATTGTATTTATCAAGAAGTTCACCATATATTTCAGCACCTACATCAAGATTAGTGTGGATATCATACATTGAACCACCACTCTTTTTAACTCTTTTGATTTTTTCTGGATGTGCTCTTGGAAGAGCTTGTGTTAATCCAATAGCACCTGAACGGTTTTTAGCTTTAGGATTAAATCCAGATTCAACAGCCGTAATACCGATTAATATTTCAGGATCAATACCACGTTTTTTTCCAACATTGTAAGCTTCTTTTATAATTTTTTCTGCTGATTTTTTATCAACATTATATTTTTCTGTAACAGCGCCAGCTAAGCTTGCTTGTTTTACAGTCAAAGTTTTTTTAACATCTGTTTTTTTCACTAAATCAGATGTATCTTTATCCTTCTTTAATAAGAAACTTTGTTTTTGAGGAGCTTTACTCTTATTTTCTATAGTAAGAGGGTAAATCATGCTGCTATCATTAGAGCTAATTAATACTTTATTCTCAAACAGATTATTTTCAACAACTGCTGTTGCTATATTTTCTATGATATTATTGTTATTATTGCTTTTAAGGTGAATTTGAGAATTAATCTCTATAGGTTTATTTTCAAATTCTATCTGTTCATGATTAGCTGTATTACCCATAAACTTCTTTATATCTAATAAGTGATTCGTTCCAGAACCTAAGAAGCTTAGAGCTATTACTATAGCTAAAAATGCTGATGTTTTCTTATGTTGCTTATTCCCTATTTTAAAACCCAAGTTATTATTATTTAAACTACCATCCATATTGATATTGTTTAGGTATACTTCATTATTCGGGGTGTCATTTTGCTTGTCCAATAAGGCTAGCTTGTTATCCAAGTTGCTCTTTTTTATCATTTTTTACATATCCATTCCATTAAAAGTAACTTACATTACTCTAATTTTGTGAAAGAAACAAATAAAATAACAGTCTCTAGACTAGAGCCAATTATTATTATTCACATACAGTTACTAGTTTTATAAGATAAAACCGAACTTGTCAAAAAAGTACTGTATAAAAAACGATATTTCCGACGAAAATAAGACCTTAATCAATTTAATAGTGTTTTTGAACTATTTTAGGACCATTCTTAAGAATAAAAAACCTGTTATTTGATTTTAAAAAAGATTAAAATAAGACCTAATTTTATAAAAAAAGGTGAACTTATGGAAAATAAATATTTATTATGTTGTCCTTATTGTTCTGGTAAACTCACTAAGAGCTGGAATGAAACAGCATCATATCGACCAGATTATGAATATCAAACATGTAATATTCATGGATTAGTATCAACATATTCTTGGGGAATTGTTAGAACTCCTATAGATATCAGAAAAGCATCAGTTATAAAGAAAAGTCCAATAAAATATAAGCTTAGTTATGATCAAATAAAACATATAGTTCGTCCTGATTTTAATAAGTTATTAAAAAAAGAGCCTCAAAGCTTAGATTGGAATGATGAAAGAGTCTATATAAAACTGACAAATTATTATAAAGGAGTAAAAAAATATAGTAAATATAAAAAATATATGGATGCCGATCTTGCTTTAAAATATTTTAATATTGATATAAATAAAAAAAGTTTTCTACAAATATTATTTGGTTAATGCAAATAAAAAGCCCTTCACGAGAAGGGCTTTTTTACACTCAACATTCTATTCTTTTTCTGCTACAACTTCCGATACAGGTTCAGCAGCTACTTTTGGTTTATGGTAATGCTGAACAACATACTTCAATGTTAAGCCCTGACCAAGAGTAGAAAGAATAACCGTAATAAATGCTAGTGTTGCTAATAGTCCTGACAACTCACTTGGTGGAAGTGATAATGCGAGAGCTAATGAAATACCACCACGCAATCCACCCCAAGTTAATACAGGAATAGTTCCTTTTGAAATCCTTCTGCCAAATGGAGCAAGTGGTACCGCAACCCCAACAAAGCGTCCTAAAATAGTTGCTAAGAAAGCAACGCCACCAAGAAGAACGTTCATCCAAGAAAACTCAAGAACAAGAAGCTCTAATCCCATTAAAGCAAACAAGCAAGCATTCAATGTTTCATCAATGAACTCCCAAAACTGATCTACATGGTTATGCGTCATAGCTGAAAGATTTTCTTTGATAACATGTCCGATAAATAACCCGCAAACTACAGTACAAACTGGAGCTGATACGTGAACAGCTTCTGCCAAAGCATAGGAGCCTGTAGCAAGAGCAAAGGTTAACAAAATAACAACAGGGTAATGATCTACTTCTTTTAATGCTAAGTAAACAACATATCCCAATAGTAAGCCAAGTAAAACAGCACCAACAAGCTCACGAGTAAGCATAAGAGCCACATCTACAGTAGAAAGATCTTGTCCTTGAATAATAGCTAAAATAGTAAGGAACAATACAACACCTGTACCATCATTAAACAAGCTTTCTCCCACTAATTTTTTCTCAAGATGTTTTGGAGCATTAATACTCTTTACAATACCTAATGCTGCGATTGGGTCTGTAGGAGAAATCAAAGCACCAAACAAACATGCCCAAATAAACGGAAGTTCAAAGCCTAAGAAACCAGATACAAACCAAAGAATAGTTCCGGTAGTAAAGGCTGAACAAACTACACCGAAACTTGCTAGGCTTCCAATAGGCCCAGCCCATTTTTTTAATCCAGCAATATCGACTTTCGTTGCCCCTGCAAAAAGAAGGTAAGCAAGAATTCCATGAAGAAGGAATCCATGAAAATCAAACTTCTTAATTTCTGGAATAATTCCTGACAACAGCGCACCATGAAAACTACCATTGAAGAGCAGCAAAAGCATAGCAAAAACAGTTGAAACAGCAACCATTCCGATAGCTGGTGGAAAACGTAAAAATTTATGGTTAATAAATGAAACAATGGCAGCAAAGGTAAGCAGAACCCCAACCGACTGTAATAGCGTCATTAGCTGTCTCCTATAGATAATAAAAAAATGGATGTAAGTATTTGAATACCTGATTAGTATAAAGGAATACGCTGTCGATTACTAGGATTTTTTGAAAAAAATGTAAGAAAAACCATTTTTATGCATAATACTGTAATACTTATTATCGTTTTTACTCCATGTATAGAAATCATTGCCCATTTTATCTACGATAAAATCTTGGTTATGGTGAATAAAAACAATATTTTTTGTTTTAGATATCTTATTCCAAGTGTTATTTGATAAATAAAATCTATCCCAATATTTATCAGGGTAGGTGAAATTGTTAGCAATAATTGGAGAATAAGTAATATTATTAATTACATAATAAGTATGGTTCTTATCAAGTTTTGTAGAAATATTTCCAATAACGTTATCAGAAAAAATCATTTGTATTTTATAGTTATTTAAAATAGAAAAGAATGATGAAACTGAAAAAACAATGAGCATACTGACTAAAGTATAAGCATATTTTTTAGAAATATTTTTGATATCGATAAAAGAAGTTGATAGCAGTAATATAAAAAATGGAAAATTAAAAGAGTTAAAAGAAAATGACAAGCAAGAAATGATAACTAATATAATATACAAAATAATGTTAGATATCTTATTATCTCTACTGATTTTTGAAAAACACCATATCGTAAATCCTATTGTCGAAACAAGCATGAAAGCTAGCCAAGGAGAAGAAGCATTACGAATAAAGGAGAAATAGACAGAACTTGCATTATCTGAAAATATATCCATATTTTTAGATAATGAATAAAACTGAATAAAATAAGCTATTGAGACGATGATAAATAAATGTATTAATGGTTTTCGCTCATCCTTATTTGAAAAAAAGTTATAAAAATAATCTAATAATATAATCTGACTCATTAATATTATTGCATATGGACTTATTAAACATATAGATAATAGAATAAAGAAAAATATAACCAAATTATTTTCATTCCTGTTAAACAATAGGAGATAGTTTTTAAGTATAAAAAATACTGAAAGAGCATATATAAGATTATCTCCCGGAATCAGTATATATTTTAAAGAAAATGGATTGATAAGTAAAAATAATAAACAAGCTGATTTAAACAAATCATTAAAGCGCTTATTACTTATTTCATATATAGTATAAAAAATTAACGTAGTAGAAATAAAGAAAAACAAAGAACTAATAAAAATAGGATAACTGTTAATAAAGCTATTCAAAAGAGGGATAGAATTTTTAGTTACAATAGGATATTTAACATTAATTATGAAATAGCTAATGTTAAATAAGAAATACATTATAAATAAAAAAATATTGAACTGTTGCTGTTTTGTTTGTTTAATGTCCATATTACTCTGCATCAAAATTTAAAGGTTTATTATCACATACAGAACTATTTTTATTTCTAAACCAAATAGACGTATATTTTTTATTTTTATCATAGAAAACATCACTATAATCTGTTTTTATTTTAAGAGAAAAAACATCATCAAGTCCATCTTTACATATTTTATCCCATTCGCTGGAATTATCAGCAATAGTATAGGTATACATTGAATTTGTATAGTTATATCCTAATATAGCCATTTTAAAACGAGCTTCCCATCTGTAAGAGGGTTTTTGTATCATGTTTAAATAAGGTAAATAACTTTTCAATGTTTTTATATTAGGAGACTCTGGCATACCTCCATAACTAAATATCATTAATGTAGAATAAAGCTCTTTCTGTTCCGATATTTTATTCAGAGTAATGCCAATAAGATTTTTCTCAAACATAAACTGTTGATTTTGAGTATAACAAAAAGAAATTAGAATGAAATAACTAAATGAAAGGAAAACGTAAGCAATAGTAAATAAGTATTTATAAGCATAAGATATAAATAAAAATAACAATCCAAATAAAATTCCAATCGTTAAATATGTTCTTGGAAATGTCATTTCTTCTTTAAGGATTAATAAAGGTCCCCATATAAAAATAAAAAGCACAAATGGTAATATAACAGAAAGTATTTTATTATCATTTTTCCAAGAGTAATAAACCCAAAAAATATAAAATAATACTGAAATAATAATAAGTGTTATAGTTCCTAAATAAAAGCTATTCATAATTGAAGATAGATTATTTATATTATGAATAAAATGTTCTGTGATTTCATTTAAAGAGATTTTAGCCGATCTAAGAGGTTTTATTGGAGATAATATAAAAACCAATAAGTAATATAGAACAACCGCAAAAATAGAAGAAAGAGTCTGTATATAGATTATATTTTTATTGATACGTGATTTTATAAATGGAAAACACATGTTAATGATACAGAAAGTTATAAAAACATTAATAACAGGCTGATATAAATTCAAAGCTATAAAAATTAAAAAAACGGACCATAAAAAATCGGCTTTTTTATAGTTGCATTTAATAAAAGCAAAAATACTTAAGCTCAAAGCTATACACATAGGTAAAATATCATACTGATAAGCTAAATTTTGTATATAAAGAGGATTACAAACAATAAGCAGAATTGAAGGTAAAAGTATATAATCCTTAATATCATATGTTTTTTTTATATGTTTATGCAAAGAATGAAATGTATAAGCTAAAATAAATACGGAAAGAAAAAGCGGTAATGGATATAAATTATGAATAATTCCAAAGTCCATACTTAAAAAATGATAAAGAAGGGTTGCTAAGGGTCTTCCAGCGTTTTCCCATCCTGCGTATCCAGTTACAAGGCGAGTATAATCATCTCTATAAAAATCTTGATATAACAGAAATGGTAAACACCATAATGTAAGAATAAATAAGTAAATGTAGAATATTTTGTTATTGTTATTTTTTATCATGAATAAATTTTACCTTTTGGTATTTATTTTCTCTCTGAATTTAGTGAAATCTTCTTTTAACAATTTATAGGGTAAATCTTTTTTTGATTCAATATAGAGTTTTTCTGTAGAAGATAGTGTAGGTTTTATCTGTTGAAGATATTTAGCTTTCCTCCTTTCTTCATAAGAGTTAACCTCTGCCTTAGCATCTGAGATTATTGATATAAATTCTCTAAAAATAAAAGAGAAAATAATAGCAGAAATTGAATAGCTTAATAGTTCCACCCATGAGGTAGAATAATGAAAAATACCATACCCTGCTAAGGATATTATGGCAATAATAAAAGCTCTTTTTATATATTTATTCATCCCTTTCTCCTTAACCTATGTATGCAAACAAAATAGTATTTAAAAAGATATTTTACAAGAGATGTAGTAAAAAAATACCTGTATACTATTCATTCGTTTTTTATTGATACTGATTATGATATAAGGTATAATGCTTTTTAAAACAATATGAACAGGATTATACAATGAAAGAACAAGAAAAGTTAGAAAGATTGCGAAATGTAGCTGAAGCCTGTGCTAAATCAGGAGTAAGAGATCATAATGAATATGGTATATCCTACGATTCGGTTGAAAGGATGGCTGTTACCTCGTTGTTTTTGTATTTTCCTGATGATACTGTTATCACAGATGGAGAACGTGATTATTTTTTAACATATCTCAAGGAAAATATGAAAGAACTAGAAGAAAAGGTCAGGTAGGACAAAAGCCATATCTGGTAATTAAGGGGGTTATATGTTATTAGAAAAACTTGAGAGAAAGATACTAAAATTTATAAAAAGGATGAGGCATAATATATTTGGTCCAAGTGGAGCAGAAATGTTATCATTGTCTCGTTCTAATAGGGCATTTAAAAAAGAACAAGAAGCGAAAAGGAATGCCGCTTTACAAAAACTACTTGTTGAGTGTTCTAAAATAAAACCTCAAGTTTATTATAAACCTCCTAAAAGAAGTTCTGACGATTATGGTGGGAGAAGATATGATAGGTCAAGATCTTCTAGTGATAGAGATGATAGCGGTGCTCAAGCCTATCAAACAGGACATTTATTTTAATTGATTATTTCTTTACTAAAAAATAACTAAGGATTATAAAAAATGATAAACGAAAATAAAAATATTGATGAAGAAATAATTGAAGATTTTGAATGTAATTTTTATGGTGTGATACATAAAATAAATGATAATGAGATTGACGCTCGTATTTACGATTATAAGACACATGAACTCGTAGATGATATTACTTTTGATATAAGCGAATTCTCCGAAGATGAACAAAGTAAGATTGTAGAAAATGTCGTTTTTACATGGGATGTAGGTAGTAAAGATAATAATCCATATTCTATTTTTAAATTGATGAAAAGAAAGCTATTAACAGAAGAAGAAAAAGCTCAAAAAGAAAAAAATATACAAGATACTATAAATTTCTTTAATAGTTTAGGTTTTAATAAGTGAGGCGCGTATGTTTTCTTGGATGAAAAGACAAAAAAAGAATAAGTTTAAATTAAGACCTCTATCTGAAAAAGAGAAAAAAGAAATATTAGAAAAGGCTTTAGCTAAAACAAGTAAATTCATGAAAGATACTCGTGGAATGAGTATGGACGAAATTCAGGAATATAGAAAAGAAAATGGATATAAAGAAATATCAGAAGAAGATAATAAGAGATATAGAGAAATGTTTCAAAAAGCTTTTGAAAAAGCTATGAAAGAAGATGTAAAAAAAGATAATAGTTTGAAAGCATTATTCAAAAGAGCATTTTTACAATCAAAATGTAATTAAAAAGGAACCTCGCGGTTCCTTTTTTTATATTCAATTAACGATATTGTGGGCCTCTAAATAAATAATGAAGTATCCATATAATAATCCACGCACCACCACTAATAATAGTTAAGATTAAGTGAATGATATGAGGGAAAGATCTTCCATAATTCCTACTTCCTTTTTGTTTTACTTGAGATGTCTGACTCACTGATGTTGATATATTATTTATAACAGGAGGGGCAGAAGAATTTTCTTGTTGTTTTCTTAAAACAGGATCTAATATTTCAGAACAATGTTTACATTTTTTTGCGGAGATATTGATCGTTTCAGCACAGAATGGACATTCTTTTGTTTTTATTTCATTGGTTTGCGTTGTTTCTTGCATTTTATTATTTTCCTTGTTTAATGTAATTAAATAATAAAATGAAGAGGAAAATAGTCAATACAAAAAATAAAAATATGTATATTTATTTAACAAAATGTAAAAAGGGAGCGGCGCTCCCTTTTTTAATATTAAGTTATTAGAATCTATAACCAATCCCAATACTTGCTACAGGATACCATTTAAGCTTGTCTGATTTATCTTGAATATCTTGTCTCTGTTCAGCGTTCTCTCTATCAATCTGACTTTGTAGAGCAGAACAAACAGCCGCATTATAACATGTAGTGCTATTGCTTACTTTGGCTTTGCCTTGATACATAACACCTAGATCAGCAGTAAAAATCCAGTTACTGTCATCATCATTTGTCTGATAACCAAAACCTACATATGGAGCGAATTTCTTATATTCAACGCTTGCTCGTTCATAACCATAATCATTAGGATCAATGCCATAATAGTCTTTTGTTGAATGACCATTACCAGATAGTTTATTGCCATTATAATAAGCACCAGCAGTCAATCTAAAACCATTAGCAAAAGGATAGTAATCAGCAAGAAGGCCAGCAGTAAGGAGTTTTAAGTCAGCATCATATTTTACGTCATTAACTTCAACATCACGACTATATTTCAAACCATTAACATTAGCACGAATATCAAAATAAGGATTAAATTTATAACCAATATTTAGGCCGGGACCAAGTGTGCCAACTTGGACAGTTGTGAAGATATTTGTATCAGGATCTGCAAGAGCGACAGAGGAAGCAAGAAGAGTGGAAATAGCCAGAGATAGTGCGATTTTATTTTTCATGTTTTATCCTTTTGTTTATAGAAGGAGGTATTATACTGTAATATAGTTATGAAATACAAGCTTTTATTTAAAAATATATAAAAAAAGGAGCCGAAGCTCCTTTTAGATGTATAGTTAACTAACTATATATATTAACGAAGAAGAGAAAGAACGCTCTGAGTGCTTTGGTTAGCCTGAGCAAGAACAGAAGTGCCTGCCTGTTGAAGAATCTGAGCGCGACTCATGTTAGCAACTTCTGTAGCGTAGTCAGCATCTTGAATACGAGACTGAGCAGCAGAAAGATTGGTTACTGTATTATTAAGGTTGTTGATCGTAGATTCAAAACGGTTTTGTGTAGCACCAAGACCAGAACGAGCAGTATCAATTTTAGCAATAGCAGCATCAATATCTTCAAGTGTAGTATCACCAGCAGCAGATACAGTGGAAAGGTCAATACCATTAATACCAAGAGTAGTTGTATCAGCTTTTGCTTTAGAAAGATCGATTTCAATAACATCGCCATCATTAGCGCCAACCTGAATATTAACTTTACCACCAGTTCCAGCAGTACCGTCTAACACGTTAATACCGTTAAAGGTGGTTTTAGAAGCAATACGGTTAATTTCAGCAAGACGAGCAGTTACTTCATCCTGAAGAGAGGTAAGATCGGTATCACTGTTAGTACCATTCTTAGCCTGAACAGCAAGTTCACGAACACGTTGAATATTGTTGTTTATTTCATTAAGCGCACCTTCTGCAGTTTGAGCCATAGAAATACCATCATTAGCATTACGAGCAGCCTGAGTCATACCTTTAATCTGAGATGACATACGGTTAGCAATAGCTTGACCAGCAGCATCATCTTTTGCACTGTTAATACGAAGACCAGAAGAAAGACGTTCAATAGCGGTACCAAGAGCAGACTGAGATTTATTAAGATTATTTTGAGCAACCAGAGACAGAGAATTTGTATTTATAACAGACATATTTATTCCTTATATTAATTAATATTTAAATGTGAGTTATTACTTCAATAATAACGTGGCATTCTCGCCAGTGAAAATATTATCGTCACACTTTTAAGGAACTTTAGAGATTTTTTTAGAAATATTATTAAATGGTCACATTATGAACAAAATAAAAAAGCGGAACCGAAATCCCGCTTATAAATATATGAATAATAATCAGTTTTTTGTAAGAATTTTAAGGCATAATTCTCTATTATTTAATGATGATACAGAAATGTTTGGAACAAACCCTTCTTGTGGATAAAGAGTCTTCATTCTGACATTCGGATCATAGTCTGAATAACTTTCTTTCATAAAGGGGCTTTTTTCAAAAAATGATGGTAAGCGAAAATGACCAGTCGAGTCTTGCTCAACATAATCTGCATTTATAAAAGAATATATAGAGATTTTAACTCTATTTCCTCTGCAATTAACCTTTACCAATGGATGTAAAACGAAAAAATCACTACTATATGTATTTCTTGGAGATAAAGCATGTTGGAAAAGTATAGCAGTTAATAGTTTCTCTTTGTTTTCTCTTTTATTCTCGTTTAAATCGAATTGGAAGCTAAAACCAAAGAATAATTCATCACCAATAAGTTTCCTATTCAAAATATGTGAGTCTATAAAAGAATTAAAATCATTTAAATGATTAGGATAAATATTCATTATTTTATTGTTATCATCTGTTAGAGTTAAATACTTTATTATAAAAGAAGGATTATCAAGATTATTACTAATATCTTCTAAGGCGAAATTATCTTTAACTATTGAATGATTATCAAAAATTATATATTCATTAATGCCATGTAGAGAATATTCTTTGCGTGAATATTCTTTTTTAAACATGCTTGAAATACACTCTTTTAATTTTTCCATCGGAAAATAATCATCTATAAAATAGAGAGTCTCATTGAATAAAGATTTCTCACTTATAATGACAGGATATGTCTCATCGTTTTCTTTTTTAATTAAATCAACAGAAGACTTAAGTTTTGGTTTGAGAGTGTTCCAGTTCTTTTCTCCCATCATGACAGATAGCCCATGAAGAAGAGTTGTTCTAGAGATGTTATGCCCTTTTCCTTTAAGAAAATCAGACATTTTTGCAGATTGAGAGTAGAATTTGTTTAAATCGAATTGTTTATTAATCATATAATCACCTTTTATTTAAATTAATTTTAGGACCATATAGTTTATTCTCGTTAACTTTAATCCTAATCAATAAAATAAAATGATTGTTATATAGATTTAAGTTTTGTTTAATACTCCCTTCGTTTACCTTTTTCAGAGAATGGTCGGTGATAAAAAATGAAGGCTACCTTATCCACTAAGATAGCCAAGACATTAATAAAAGTCAAATAAATTAAAGGTCTTTAAAGTTTTCGGATATCTCAATACAGTCTTCATAATTATCTATAAGTATAGAGATTAGCTGACGCATGTTATCTTTTAAAGAAGGAGAAATAATATTAGCAGTATGTAATAATAAATCTGACATTCTAAAAGATGAAGAATTTAAATAATCTAAATTAGTAGTTAGTTTGAAAAAAGATTCCATGTGAAGCCAAGATTTATAATAAAAAGGACTTCTGTATATATCATCTTTATAAAAAACAGTCCCACTATATTGACTATTAAAATCATGAAAAGCAAGCCAGCTTCTTTTATAAATAATGATATTATTATCTTTAATCATATTAATAATGCTTAAAAAACGAATTAATCCATCGTAAGCCTCATCATGTCTTTTTTGAGAAATATTTTCAATATCATCAGATGGAGCGTGAGATATTTTCCCATCAGGGTATGATTTGTTGGATTGAAAAGCATATTCAAAATATTCTTTAAAAATATCGGTGTTATCAACAACTTTTTTATCAACGATTGTTTTTAGGAAAGGTAAAAACTTAATTTTCTCCAAACAAAAATCACAAGATTCAAAATATTTATGATTTTCTATTAAAATCTCTAATAGCATAACAGAAGATGCCGGAATACTATATCTTCCTTCATGAGAAATATTTCTATGTAATGTTCTAATTATCTTCCTATTATCTTTTATACTAGCATCAAAGAAAAGAAAGTTGTTATTGTTTGAAATATTTTCTTTCTCAAGAGCAATATTCGTGTTTTGATTTTTGAAATCATTAAAATTACGGAATCCCATAGATTCTGAGAGAGCTTCCTGAATAATGCTTAATTTGATGTCATACTCTGTTTTATCATAAATTTTAGATTGAAGTTTTTTAGAAATTTTTTTGAATTTATTCATATCCAATTCAATGGATAAATTATTGTTACTGTTCATATTTTTAATCCTCTATAATTATTTATAAGTTTATTTCTGTAATCATTGGGGTCGGTACGCATTTCAAACAGAAAGATAGAAAATTAAAATAACAGCTCGTTTCTGATTTGATTATCTATGTACTTAAACTTCGCTTTTTCAACCGACAGCACGCCTAAGAATGAGGCAGATGTAGCAATATTATATATTAAAAAATAAAAAGTCAAATAGAATTTTCTGTATGAAAATCAATAAATTTATAAAAATGTTGAAAATAATATAAAAGAGTGGTTATAATATTATCATAAAATAGGAGGGTGTATGAATAACGTAGTGAGTATAAATAAACCAGAAGAACACAGCGATCTTTTTAAAAATAATTATGGCTTCTTTGAATACATAGAAAGTTATGAGAAAAATCTATTATCATCTTTGGAACAAACCTATAACACTAAAACAGGTAGAGTGTTTCATGGTATGATCAGTAAAGAAAGGTGCAAAATAGATACTCCTATAGTACTTACAGTTATTGCCTCAACATCTTTTATGTTATCCGTAGTATTTCAGCTATGGTATTTAATTCCTTTTGCTGTTGTATTCCCAATACCTGCGATATTTTCTTGGAAAAAATATCTTAGACCAGAAAACTCAAAAACAATGGTTTTAAGTCGTGTTTTAAAAAAAATAACAAGTGAAAACAATTTGCCTCAAGAACATCTTGTTTCATTAAAATCAGTGTTAAAAGAAGAAGATATGTTAGAACTTATAAAAAAATATGAAAAAAATATTCCTATTTCTGAAGTTATTGAGCATACACGATCTTATTTTCATGGTTTTAAAGAGTATAAAGCTCGTCAAATATATATTAATATTAATAACAAAAAATAAGGTATAAAAAATGAATGAGCAGCAAAGAACACAAGAAGAGGAAGGAAAAAGAAGAACTTTTGCAATCGAACAAGCCAAAAAAGAAATAAAAGAAAATTGGCTTTTAAAAGCTTTATTTTTAACAAAAGGTTTAAGAGTAAGGTATTGGAAGAGAGATGATGTTTTTAGGCTACAATATACTCCGATATGGTGGAATCCCGTATTCATTTTTATTACTCTTTTTTCGCTAATTTTCTCCCCCTTTATTTGTTTTGCTAATCAGACAAATTTTGTTCAGTTTATAAAAGAAACACTTTTTTTATTTGTTATGGCTTTTGGGGATAAAGGAATAGCATATGAAGAAGACAACTCTTTTGTAGAAATTTTAAAAATAGATAACTTAATAAGTAATAACAATAAACAATAAACCATAAATGAGGAAATAAATATGTTCTTTAATTATAAAAAAACGTTCTTGGGATGTAAAAGTACTGGTAGTTGCCCTCCATACACAAATGAGGATTTACCTCCGTATTTTCAAGAAATTTCAAAAATAAATCAATATTTGTCTGTTTATCCTATTGATTTTATGATTGATGAAGTTGAAAAGTCTAGCCTCGAACATATTTCTAAGGGAGAAACCCTATTAGCTTTTTCTATAAAAGAAATTACTCAATACCTTCCTTATACTACTTATATTAATAAAGAACGAGACGCTTTTTATTTCCTTAACATCTTATATAAGACAACTAAAAATATAATAAAACAAATATTTGAAAGCATAAAAAAAGATCCACAAGATGAAAAAAATATTAGTTCCTTAAACACCATGTTGGGTATATCAGCAGAAATGTTTCTTGTTTATGAATACAGCAAAAACAAAGACTTTCAATTAGAAGGTGTTGAAACCTATTTTTCTTGGATAAATAAAGAGTGTGATCTACTTAAAAATCTAAAATCAGTATATCCACATTTTAATGAAATAATCAGTTGGAATACTGCGTTGGTTGACGCTAAAGAATCTCTTAATAAACAGTTATCATCTGAATTTTCTTTTGATATGAGAGAGCTTGATACTATTTATAGTCATTATGAAGATCAAGGAAAGTGGATGGATCATATGCGTTTTTTACAGCGTGATAAAAATATTCATTCCAATGAAAAACTGATGCATATGCAAAAAGTATATGTAAAAAATATGAAATCTTTTGCTTTATCATTAAAAGAAGGAGTTATCAATTTCCTTAGATTTAGTATTGTATGTATTAATAAAGAAAAAAGTAGAGCCTATTCTATATTAAACTCAGATATTATGAGTTTTTATGATTTTAAAGTTGAAGATACCAGAAATGAGATTGAAAGAGTTAAAAGTCATATTAAATATAATAAATCTTCTTATTTTATAAAATCATTAGAGGAAAATGAGGGAAAACTTCATTATCTTTTAAATAATAAAAGCGATTTTTTAAAAAATGAAATCAAAGAAAGAAGAGAGTTTGAAAATGAAATATTTAATAGCGCTTTAACACAAAAGAATATTAATAATTTTATTAATGGCTTAAAACAAGAAATTCTTGGTGTAAGTGATGAAATAAAATGTGATAAAGAAAATAAAAATGTTATAAAAGTTGAAAAAATATCAAATGACATTATTCAGTGTAAATATAAAGATAAGATAATTTATCTTATATCCGATAACGCAACTGAAAAAGTTATTGAAATAGATTATGCTTGTATACGTTTTTCAGCATTTAGTATGAATATAAAAGATTTTGAAAAACTTAATGAAAAAGAGTTAGGAAACTCAAATTTATTAAGAGATACAGTGTCTAGTATGAGTAATGTGAAATTTACTAACTTCAATAATATTCCAGAGTTTATAAATAGTTTAAAAAATAATCATATGCAGAGTTATTTCTTGGGTGAAGAAAATATAGAAGTTGAATGTGGTTATTTAGTTTAACAAAATATTTTTAAGGGAATTATAATTATGGCTAATATAATAAGAGGGGTGTTTAGCAGCATACTGAAAATCTGAATAAACTTGATCATACTTGATGATAAATATAATTTTATGTTTTATTTTTGAATACAATATTCATATTGTGGTAAAATGATGTAATCATATAAATAGAGGGCTAAGAAATGTCATATAGTTATACCTTATTGGATTCATCACATAATAGAAGCTTCTTTTCATGCAGCGTTCCTCCATCAGCTCATGAAAATTTACCAGAAGATTTTAAAAAGATCTCCAGAATCCATTTCTATTTTGGTAAAGCCCCAATTGATTTTATGATAGATGCGGTTGAGAATGCTACGCCAGAACAATTATATATCGGTAGACCTCAGTTAGCATTTTCTGTTAAAGAGGTGTTCGAGCTAATATCATATTCCCATTATTCTCATGAAAAAAGAACATTAAGCTATTTTATTGATAAGATGTTTAAAGATATCTGTTCTGGAACAGAAGATGTTATTGAGGAATTATTAAGAAATCCATCAAATAAGAATAATGCTATTAAATTTAATACAATGGTTCAATTGTTTGAAGAAGTTGAAATAGTAAATCAATATTTATCAAAAAATAATTATTCATATAATCTGTTAAAAACACAGCATATTATAAATGATGCTTTTAAGAAAATTGAGAAGTTGAAGGATGTCTATTCTAACTTGAATGATGTGTTATCTGTAGAACAACTAAAAGAAAAAGCTCTTTTATCTGTTAAAGAACAACTCTTAAAAGATTTTAGTTTCGATATGAAAGAGTTGGCCTCTATATATGATGTTTATCTTGTCGGGGATAGTTGGATAAGAGAATTAAACTTTATGACAAAAAATATAGAAGAAAAACCAGAAGGTTTTAAAGGATATGAAGAGTATATCAAAAAAGATCAAGATGTATATGTTAAGAATATGCGTTCTTTATCTATGGTTTTAAGTAATGGTATTATCAATTATGTTCGTTCGTTCCTTGTTTCATTAAGTATGGAAAAACATCGTAATCAAAGCATGATAAATAGATCGTGTGAATGTTATTATAGTAGTAGAATTAGGGATTTAGAATTTGCTATTAAACATTTTTATTGGAGCAGAAAAGAAGATGAAAAAGAGTTAAATTCTTTAAAAAATAACAAAGAAAACTTTTTGAAAGATAAAATGAAGATGAAGAAAAAAGCAGAAACTGAACTATTTAATTGTTATGCTACAGAAGATGTTCTTATTACATTCTTGGATAGCATGAAGAAAGAATTTATAGGTGTTGAAAAAGAAGTTATGAACTCTGATAACATTTTACGAGTAACAAAAGCAGAAAGTAATAAGATGACTGGAAAATACAAAAATAAAGTACTTTATGCTATTCCTGAACAAGATAATGAAATAAGTGGAGATATGGCAATAGCCGTATTTTCTATGAATGCTGATGATTTTGAATCTCTACCTGAAAAAACATTAAATAGCTCACATTTAATGAAAGAGTTAAGATACAAGAAAGATGATATGAAGTTTACAAACTTTAACAATATGACTTCTTTTATTAGTAGCTTAAAAAATGAATCACTGCAGGAGTTTTTCTTAGGTGATAAAAATATTGAAGTAGAAAACGCATTTGTAATGTAATAGAAAAGATAAAATATGTCTAAAATCGTAAGTCAGTAACCCCGCCCTGTCGGACGAGGCTTGAGAATGAAAACAGGTTTATCGTTTTCGATAAAGAAAAACCAATTAGTTTTCCTGAACAAGTCTGCGACTTGGATTAACTGACCAGCCTTAGTCTGTAAAACAGCGAGTTTTACAGACTACGTTAAAAAACAGATGACACCATAGGATATCTCTCCAGTTCTATGCAATGTCGTAATACATTAAACATTTCTTTGGGGAAGGAAAAGTGTGTACTACATGGTAAAATGTAATTTCTTCGAAATTGCATAAAAACCGAAATGTTTTTTTAACTTTGGCGAGGAGATAGCAGAAAAAATGTAACTCATGTCATGAGTTGCATTTGATAGCCAACTTTATGAAAAACATTGTTTTTCATAAAAGATAATAAGGTAACTTATTTTTAGTAATAAAGGATATTTTAAAATTGAACAGAATAAATAAAAATGTAACTCACTGGTTTTACCGAAATGTCTCATTTCGTTTTAAATATGTAACCGCCGAGGCGGTTACATAATGAACAGGGTTTTCGTATTAAGTAAAACAGGTAAAGCTTTGATGCCCTGCCATCCGGCAAGGGCAAGACTGCTATTGCATAGCAAAAAAGCTGTAGTTAAGCGTCTTTATCCTTTCACTATACAGTTAACTCAGCGTTCAGAGGGATATATACAGCCTGTTGAACTCAAGTTCGATCCGGGTTCAAGACAAACAGGGATAGGGCTGGTTTTACATGGGAAAAACAGGCTGTCTGCCATATTTGGTGCTGTGTTAACTCACCGTGGGCAGGAAATAAAAGGCAATTTAGATAGTCGGCGTATGATAAGAAGGGCCAGAAGAAACCGTAAAACCCGCTACAGGCAAGCACGGTTCCTTAATCGTGTAAGAAGTAAGCATAAAGGATGGTTGGCTCCATCCGTCCAGAGCCGTGTAGATAACATAGTAGAATGGTCTAAGCGTTTCATGCGATTGTCTCCTGTTGGTTTTATCACCGTAGAATCAGTTAAGTTTGATATGCAGAAGATGGAAAACGCTGCGGTTGAAGGACTGGAGTACCAGCGTGGCACGCTGTTTGATTATGAAGTAAAAGAATATTTGCTTGAGAAATACAATTATAGCTGCGTCTATTGTGGGGCGAAGAATGTGCCATTTGAAAAAGAGCATGTTATCCCACGCAGCCGTGGAGGAAGTAACAGAATAAGCAATCTGGTGTTATCCTGCAGGTCATGTAATGAGAAAAAAGATAACTTGCCAATCGAGGAGTTTTTAAAGGATAACCCGGCGTTATTGAAAAAGATAAAGGCACAGTTAAAAAGCTCGTTAAAAGATGCAGCAGCGGTCAATATAACCCGAAAACAAATCGTAAAAGAACTGTCTAATTTAAATGTGCCTGTTCTGACGGGAACAGGAGCGGAAACGAAATATAACAGAGTAAGCCAAAAATATCCTAAAGAACATTATATAGATGCGTTGTGTGCAGGCACAACGGGAGCGAAGGTGTATATATCTAAAAAGTTAAAGCCGTTGTTGATAAAAAAGGAGAGAAGAAATAACAGGCAAATGTGTCTGGTAGATAAATATGGTTTTCCAAGAGGAAAAGCAAAAGGATCTAAGATAGTGCAAGGATTTAAAACAGGTGATATAGTGAAAGCTGTTGTGTTGAAGGGAAAGAAAAAAGGAACGTATAAAGGTAAAGTATCAGTAAGGTCAAGTGGAAGCTTCAATATAAACGTAAAACATGGAAGAGTAGAAGGAATAGGCTGGAAGAACTGCGTAATGCTGCATAGGTTCGATGGGTATAGCTATACTTATTAGTTAATAGGCATAGACCCCGCCCCAAGGGGCGAGGCTTCAGTTTTTTGGTGAATACAATTGCTGGAGATGATTATGTTATTGGATTTGAAACTGAAAAGAAGTAGAAGATGGCAACTATAAAGAAAGATTTGAGAAGCTATTCCCTAAGATCAAGCATTCACCAGAATTAATAGAATTTGTCCAACAATTATAAATAAAAAGGCTACTGTGTAGCCTTTTTTATATTTAACCAAGATGTGATTCAATAAACCAAAGCATTTTATCAAGCTCTCTTGAAGCGGCTGTAAATATATCTGCTGTATCTTCATCTTCAACCTCTGAAATAGCTTTTCTTAAACGATTAGCCACAACAGCGTAACGTTCAGCTAAAGCTTTAAGATGTTCTTCTACAGATCGGATATTAATAGGATAAGCCTTAACAGTAGAATCATCAACTACTGCTTGAGATGTTCCTACAGCAATACCTCCTAACTGTACAGTTCTTTCAGCCATAATATCTTCATGTTCATTAATAGTATCTCTAAATCCATCTAGCATTTCGTGAACAGCTATAAAGTTTGGACCTTTCATATTCCAATGAGCTTGTTTTGTAATTAACGCTAAATCAATAAAATCAATGACAAAAGAATTCAATAAAGAAACAGCTTTTTTCTTTATAACATCAGGTGTATCATTTAATGTAAATCCTAATGTATTTTCTCTAATACTTGCTATTTTAGTACTCATAAAGACCTCCTTATAAAATAATATAGTAAAGATTACTCTATTTTATTTTATTTAACAATATGATATACTCTATAAAATCAATAGGTAAGTATTATTGCAAATAAAAAGAAGGCCGGAGCCTTCTTTTTAAGAAATGATTTTATTAATAAATTTCTTTTGGTATTTTTTCAATTACTTCTTCTTCTGATAATGGATAAAATAAGCACTGGTTACGATCATTGTGCCATTCTTTTGCTTTCTCAAAGTGTTTTCCACCTTCTACGTATTCCATAACAAACACAACCTCATGCTCAAATGCTGACATTATTAAATCCATATGCTCTTTAAAATAATCTAACTTATTACTATATCCTTCTGCAGATGCCCACATAGTAATATCATAGCTTTTTGCTTTAACGTAACTAACATCATTTTCTTTATCAGTAAATAAGAAAGTATCAAACCAACAAACTTCATTAGTTTCTCTATTGATATAAGCTTTACCAATATTGTAATATCCACTGATACTTGCTGGAGTTTCGTGAATAGAGCGAAGAACTCTAGGTTCAACTTTATATTTAACATCAAACGCTAGAAGCCCTTTAGAATTGATATTAAATATTTCTTCAAGTTCTACATTATTTTTATCACTTAATGGCATTATTATACTCCTTTTTCAATCAGTCTATTATATAAAAAAGCTTTATATTAAGCAATTAAAAAAATATAAAAATAAATTTGCAAAATCATTTTTTAATATGCTATTCTTTTAATATAACGAAACAACAAGTAGTTTTTAGATTTAAGATTAGTTGTTCGAACGTTCTGGATTTGCGATTGTGAAACTGACGAGCCGATCGGTTGCGATGATAGAGTAAGTAGATACTCAGAATGAAAGATTCAGTGCACGGGGTCGATTAAGGACGGGGAAAACGGCGGATAAGTGAAGGAGTTTAAAATGGTATCGTCTCCTTAACGACTATTCTTTAATGTAAGAATTACAATAACTATAAAGCAGTAAACTTTTAAGCAAGGCTAGTCCTTGCTTTTTTTATTTCTATTTTTCCAAAGAATCAAATAAAGTGTTTGAGGTTATTAAATATTCGTGATATATATGTTATATTATTGTGTTTTAGGAGGTCATATGAAATTTGATAAAATATTTGATATGAAACTTGAAGAAAATGCTGCAACATTTATGTCAGAAGATAAAGTTGTTCATATAGATTTAATCGAAAAAAATCTATTTAAAGTTTCGATAAATGAAAAAAATGACTTGCAAAGGTTAAAAGAAGTCGATACAATAGAGGCATCTTGTGATCAAGAGTTAAATGAAAAAATAAAAACCATTGTTGATAATTATGAGGATTAAAGAATGAAATAGACTGATAAAAAATATATTTATGTTTTCGTAAGAAAAGATCTCCCTATTGAACAAATCCTTGTTCAGTCATCTCATGCTGCTTATGAAGCAGGTCTTGCTTTTGACAATCAAAGCAAATTAATTACCTCTGTTCTTGTTATTGGTGTAAAAAACAAATCAGCCTTAGAAAAAGCATATCTACAGCTTTCTTCGTCTATTGAACTTGTAAAGTTTGAAGAACCAAGCTGGGATTATGGTTTTACTGCATTCGCTACACAACCTATATCAAATGAGCAAAGAATATTATTAAAAAAATACCAATTGTTTAAGCATATTGCAAAGGAGGCTGTATGAATACTATTCATTCTTTGGAACAAATGTATAAAGAAGAAAAAGAAAATGCTCTATCTTTTTTAGAATGGCAAGAAGGTTGGGATGGATATTCTGCTAAAAAAATAGATGAAAATGCATTATTAAAACAATTTATAGCCTTTGATATGTGTTTAAAAGCAGAACTTCCTATGCCAAATATAATCCCTAATAGTGCTGGCTTCGTTGAGTTAACATGGAGTAATAAAGGGAATGAGGCTTATATAATTTATGATAATGATGATGGCTATTTATTATGTTCATTAGGAAAAGGAAAACTATTTTATGATAAAGAATATAAAAGTGAAAATGATTTAATATTAGATGAAGGTTTTATAAGTATTATCAAAAATTATTTTTCGTTATCAGAAATGTATTCTGCATTATCCAGACTTGAGGATCTTAAAAAAATAGAAAACGGATGGGATGGTAAAGAAGCTTTAGCAATGAGTGAAAAAACTTATAAAAATATACTAAGATTTATAAAATCAAGAATTACAGGAGGTTATAGTATTTTTTTAAATTATGAAGGAGAAGTCCTTATAGAGTTTTTTGATGATGAAAAAATGGAATATATTAGTTTTGAAATAGGTGAAAATGTATGGCGTATTTATGAAGATGAGCAAGAATATATTTTTAATAATGCTTTATCTTTTTTAGGCAAAGTTAGATTTTTAGTTAATAAATAACAGGAGAATATTATGATATAGGTTAAAGATTTTAATGAATTATTAGATTTAATGAAAAAAACAGAGCAGATGCAAGGTTTGAGTGTGCATGATCATGGCTTGGCTGTTGTAGAATCTTATAAAAATCTTATAGATGATCTTAATAATGGTAAAGAGGTAATAGATCCTATTATTAATACTGTTTATAAGAAACTAAAAGATAAGATTTTACCAGATGAAGTAGCATTACGTTATCAAGAATTTCATGATTGTGGTAAACCTCTTTGTTTATATTTTGATGAAGAAGGTCGTAGACATTTTCCCGATCATGCTAATGTAAGTTATAATATATGGAAGCAATTATTCCCGGAGGAAAAAGAAGTGCAAGAGTTAATTAAACATGATATGGATTTCCATACTTTAAAAGGTGAAGAGTTAGATGATTTGTGGAATAATCCTTTAGCGCCAACCCTTTACTTTACTGCATGGGCGGAAATTATTGCTAACTCAAAAATGTTCGGTGGTTTTGATAGTACATCATTCAAAATCAAAAAGAAAAAACTTATTCAGGCAGGAAAAAAATATCTAAATAAGTAAAAAGTAAAAGAGGCTCCGGCCTCTTTTTTATTGATAACAATTTTTTGTTATGTTATAGTTATAGGAAATTAGGAGAAAAATAAATGTTAAAAGTTATTGTAAATAAATGCCCAAAAGATATTATTAAATCACAAAATGATTTTAAAAATACACTTTTCGTTAATGATGGAGATGTTTATAATTTTTTAAATGGTGATGCTATTTTCTTAGGTCGTTCTTTTGGTATGTCTGATATAGAAGATATAGCAGATGCCATTATTGAACAAAATAAGAAATTTCCTGATGATAATATTATTGTTCACACTTTTAATCCTTTATTTCTTAATTTCTTTACTGATGAGGATGCCAAAGAGTATTTTGAGTATTACGATAAAAAAACAGGTAGCTTTAAAAAATTTTTTAGCATAGAACGAATTCTAAATAAATTAGATGTTATGGGTCCGGGTGAAGCAGTATGTGATACGGACATAAATTATTTATAATAAAAGAGAATATATTTTGGAAAAAGATTTTTATTTGACAAAAAAAGAGTTAACAAAGCTATTAAAAATAGCAAATGAAAAAAGTATAACAATTCCTTCTGGACTAAGTAGAGAAGAAAGAAGGCATTGGGCTAATAAAAATTTAAATAAGGTTTAATATGAATAGAAAATTAAATAGTAAAAAAGGATTTCTCATGCATTAAGTAATTTAATATAGGAGAAAACATGTCTAGATCATATAGTAAATACGTTCCTTTATGGGGTTCTAATTGGAAAAGAGTTTCTGAAAAGGATGATAAAAAAGAATGGCATAAAAAAATGAGAGGAAAATTTAAATCTCAAATTTTTAATGAAGTAGAAGTTCCAAACGTAAATAAAAATGAAGTTTCTAATAAGTGGATGATGAGGAAAGATGATAGTCCGATAAGAATCCACCATTCATTAGTTAAAAACGTTATAGAAAAGGACTTCAATGATGATCTTATGAAAGGATATATTCAAAGAGACTCATATAAAAAAGCAACATCAGTAAAATATAAAGCTAGAAAATAAAAAAAGAGGGCGTAGCCCTCTTTTATTTTATTTAGATTTCAATCTCAACTAAATAGTCCAACCTTATTTGATTACCTTTAAAAATAATAATTTCATCATTTTGAACACCACTTTTACCCGCTTTAGCCCAAAATGAATCATATCCTGCTGGTGGTTTACCACTTGATCCTGTAGCTCCAGAAGGAACAAAATATTTCCCCAATGCAACAGAAGCTAAGAACATATAAATCTTATTCCTTGATTGGCTTCCAGAAGCCCAATATAAACCATCACAATATTGAAGGCTCTTAGATGATTGGTTAGCAAAATACAATCCATTACCAAACATTGCACCTGCTTTCTGCCCCGGAGAAACAGATGGCATCAATAACCCTTTACCCATAATAGAAAGAATATTTGCTACACGAGTTCCATGCCACAAAAGTTCAACGTTACCAACTTCTTTTTCAGCTTTTTCAAAACCTTCTTGCTGACTGCCTAATTTAACTTTATAAATCCTTGAAACTTTAGACTGCATAATGCGATGACCATGCATACTATTTTTAGATTTATCATAGTATTTAGAAATTTTATCAATAAGAGCTTTATCTACAATATGTTCAATTTCAACATCAAATACTTTTGGAACATCTTGTTTTTCAGCTTCTTTATCAAGCTCTTTTTTACCTTTTTTCAAATCATCAATAAGATCAAGAGTATCGAAAAGCTGATTACAAATAACACGTTGAGTTTCAATATTTCTCTTGCTAAATAATAAATAGTTTTTATCTCTAGCATTTTTAACTTTATTAGGAATTAAGTAAAAGTAATCTTCGTTAAGTTCAAAGATCTTATCTTCATTCTTAACAGGATCGGCGTTTAAGAGAGCTTCAATCTTATCAAGGATATGATAAGCTTTTTCAACAGCATCTTTTTTAACAACACCTAATGGTGTTTTAAATAAACCATCATTACTATCATACGTAATGTTAGTATTGCTGGTAATGTTATGAATATTTTCCTTGGCAATTTCTTCAATTAAAGTTTTACTCTGAGTGTCTTTATAAATAATTTGTTCGAGAGCAATATCAATAACTTTTTTAGCACTAACAGAACCGCCATCACCTGTAGAAATACTTTCAATCTGTGCTTCTCTGTAGCCTTTTTTAATTTTAGATGCTACAAGACTATTAAACTTTCTTTGACCACCAGAGTAAGATGTTTTCTGACCATCAGTTCCAATTCGACCATAGACAACATCAATCTCGCCACTATCAAGTAAAGCGACTTTATAAAATTTATTATTATTCCCTTTAGTATCGAACATGGTTAACATTTTAATATCAATAATACCCATTTTATCCTCTCTATATCCTCATTTATACTTGATTTAATAAATGGGGCATCGCCCCATTTTATTTTTACTATTAGTGGTTAAAAAGTTTTTCTACAAGTTTTTTAACAGCTTCTGTTTCCATTTCAGAACCTGCAATATCAAGATTAATATCATCAATTTCAAATGTATCACCATCTCTTAATGTATTCATCGGAGGACGAATCTTATCATTTGCATTTAAGAATAAGGGTTCTGTTCTACCATTTTCGCGTGTTACTGTACCAGCAATATAAGAGATTTCACCAAGAGTAGCGAGTTTTTTAAGCTGTTCAGTAGTAATAACAAAAGAATCTTGTTCTTCATCATCAACAAAACCTAATGGATTATCTAAAAGATCTGGAATAGAAGAAATCAAAACTTTTAAGTCTTCAATATGAACTTCATTATCCTCAATACGAGAATCAATCATTTTCTTAGCTGTGGCCCAATCTTCAATATTTTGGATAATAGCTTTTGCTTCATCAAGCGTTTCTTCTTGAGAACCTAGCCAAGAAAAGTGAGGATCAGTTTCTAAAGAAACTTTATAAGATTCTAAGCGAGCCTTAACTTGTTCAAGATAATTACCATCTAATTCTAAAGTTGATAAGTTTATAAATACTTGCGTCATTGTATATTTCCTCTGTTGTTTTGATGTGTAAAATATAACATTTTTGAAGATGTAAATCAAGGTTTTTTTATCGTTTTATTAATATAAAAATCATTAATATTCAATAAGATATAAAATATTTCCTAACTAAAAAAATGATTTTTTTTGTTGTAAAAATAACATTGATTTTAATGTAAAAAAAGCATATACTTATTAAAAATAAATAAAGGAGGTGATCTATGACATTTTGAAACTGTAAAAAATTAGGAGAATAAAATGTCTAGAAGTTATCGTAAAACTACTATTTTTGGAAATACTACGGCTCGTTCTGAAAAAGATTTTAAGAAAATATGGCATGGAATAGCAAGAGCAAAAAATAAAGGAAATATAAAAAAATCTATAAGGGATAATAGCTTTGATAATATGGTTAATCATGTGAAAGAAGAGGTTTTTAATGCCTATCTTTTGCCTAAAGATGGTAAGCACTATTGGTCTAAAAAAAGTATGGCTAAAAAAGTAGAGGACGGATTAATAGATTCTCATTATATAAGAAAAATCATGTCTAAATAGAAAAAAAGAGCTTCGGCTCTTTTTTTTGTTTTAATTATTCCTTTTATACCTGACAACTGGATGGTCTTTATATTGATTTTTATTAAAAAGGCTTTAACATAAAAATATTATGAAAATTTTACAAATCAATATAAGGTGTATAAATGAAAAAGTTTAAAAGAAAGAAAGGATTCAGTCTATTAGAAATATTACTTGTCTTAGGAATAATTTCTGGAGCAATTATATTAGCTTTAATAATTTATCCTAAAATAACAGGAGCAAATAACGTAAAAACTGAAGTTTCAAATGCTGGTTTAATAAAATCAGGTGTTCAAAGTTTATATGCGTCTTCTTCAAACCCGCCATCAAACCCTAATATGAATAGTATGTTGATTAAAGCCGATTTAATTCCTGATAATATGGTTCAAGGAACTGCTAATATCCAAAATGTATGGAGTGGAGATGTTTTTGTAGGAACAACAACAATAAATAGTAAAACAGCCTTTGCTATTCAATATAATCATGTTCCTGCGGCAGAGTGTATAAAAATGGTAACATCTGCCTCTACAGGTTTTGATCAAATTGTAGTATCAGCAGGTAAAGCAGGAAGTGCTGGAGGCGTAGTTTCTAGTGGAGGAAATGTAGCATCAGGAATAAGTGAAGATGGATCTACAAAAATAGAGGCGAATGTAGCGAATATTACTCAATATTGTAATGCTGATTCATCATCTTTCCCAACAGCTTTAATAATGTTCAAGTTTTACTAATATTAAATAATACGATTAAAGCACTTTGCGAAGTGCTTTTTTTTATTAAAAAATACTTGCTATTAATAAGATAAAAAGATAAAATCTTATTAATTAACATATATCCTTATTTTAAAAGAGAAAAATACATGACAATAAAAGTTAACGTAAAAGAGAGAGATAAAAATAAAGTATATAAGCCTCTCACACAAAAAGATCTTGATGAAGCAATAATAAGAGGGCAAGAAAGATTTGCAAGATTTCCTGTGTCTGCGGTTAGCTATAATTCTAAAAATGATAAAATTATCTTTAATATGAAAGATGGAACAACAAAAGAATTAAATGTATATGATATAGAAGAATTACAAACAGCTTCAAAAGAAGATTTAAAAAATATAAGGTTTTCAACATTTGGAATACATTTAGAAAGTTTAGATTTAGATATTAGTATTGAAGGGTTGTTAAAAGATAAAGGCTTAATAGTCAATGAATACAAAAAGTAAAAAAGTATTCATAAAAACTTTAAAAATAAGCCACCCGGCTTATTTTTTTATATTTAGGTTCTGTATTTAAAAACTACAGATGTCAGAAACTTAAAACAAGCAATAAGTATGAACTTATTAAATATTAACTTAAGAGGTATAGGATGTTTTAGGAGAAAGAAATGGGAAATATATTACAAGTAGATGTAGCAGGAACACCACAGGAATGGATATCTCCAGCACAAGCAGCAACAATTATATGTTCTGGAAATATGTCATGGTCAACAGGAAGTATTGTAACAACCTTAAACGGTGGTCGCTCTCGTTTTACAGGTTTACAATCTAAATTAGATATTCCAGCAATAATTGCCACAAAAGGTGTTGCTAGAATAAATCTTTTAGATCTTGCGCCTGCTCTAACAAGACATAATGATAAGCTTTTCGAAAGAGATCGTCATTTATGTGCTTATTGTGGTCAAGTATTTAAGCATGAGGAATTAACTCGTGAGCATATTCATCCAGTTTCAAAGGGTGGAGAAGATACTTGGATGAACGTAGTCACTGCTTGTAAAGACTGTAACTGGAAGAAATCCGATATGTTATTAGAGAAAACAGGTTTAAGTTTGTTGTATTTACCTTACATTCCTAATAGATATGAAGACTTCTTATTACAAAGAGGTGGTAAGAAGATAATCGCTGATCAAATGGAGTTCTTGTTAGAGAAAGTACCAAAAACAAGTCGTCTTAGAAGTTAAGAAATAAAGCCATACAGTTGTATGGCTTTTTTATTTGCAATATTTAAAAAAAAGGATATGCTTAAAATAATTTAAAAGGAAGGTATCATGCTTATATTCAATATTATTTTAGGTTTATTATTATTAATTATTATTTCTCGTATCTACATCTCTATAAAAGGGAGAAAAAATAGATTAAAAGGCTATGTAATCAAAGCATGGCAAAATGGTCAAAAAAAGGCAAATGACATTTATAGAAATAAAAGTGCTGCATCTCTAAAAAAACTTATAAACTCTAATATATTGCTTTCCATTGCAATAAAAAATAAAAAAGGTTCAAAATCCGAGAATTTTGAATTAGCTTATATTACATTAGCTGAAACAGTTTCAATGAAATATTTTTTAGAGAGAACAAAAAATGAAAACTTACCATACCTTAATGATGAGAATGAAATAAACAGATTAGTGAAAAAAGACGTTTTTTCAATATTTAGAGAAAAATCAGAGCTTGAAAAATATTTCTTAAGATCATTAACGCAAGGTTATATTCCTGATGAATATAAAGAAGATATTCATAAAATATTAATTTTTATAACAGATATTGAAAAACTTAAACAAATAGAGCAAAAAAAGTAAGTTGTAGGCTTTTCAAAGTATTTAAAATCATTTATTAATAGTTTAAATGAACATATTTAGGAAATTTAAAATGAAGAAAATGAGAAATAAAAAGGGATACTCATTAGTAGAGTTAGTAATAGTTATATCTATGATTCTAATAATATCATCCTTAATAATAATAACATATAATGTTTATAGGCAAGGAGCAGATACTAAAAGATTTATTCAAGAAATAAATATTATCATGGATGGTGCTGAAAATATCTTAGCAAATACCAATCCAAATGGTTCTTCAAAAACTTCAAATGTTATAAGCATGGATACATTAAAAAATAGTTATGCATTACCAGCAAGAATAAGAGATGGTAATTATGTATCTCCTTTTAGTGGAACATATACATTAGGTTATGATACCACTTATCCTAATGCTAATGTTGTTCAACTTACAATAACAAAAGTTCCAGAATATGCATGTGAAGGAGTTGTATCAAGTCTTGCTACAAAATATTTTGAAATAAGAGTGAACAACTCTTATGTTCCTTTGTTGCCACCTGCATCAGGAACGACTTGGAATAGAAATACACTTAACGTAACAAAGGCCGTTACTTTATGTACTGCTGGATCGAATAATACTATAATATTATCAAACTTCTTATATCCTAAAACCTACATGTTATATACTCCGGGAGGAGAAGTAACAAGCGCCCAAAGAGATCAACAAGTAAATGATAACTATAACTTGTATAAGAATACTATGACAACTAGAGAAGCTCATCAAGTAGCCGCGCAATAAATAATAAAATCTAAAATACTAAAAGAGAGAACAGAGTTCTCTCTTTTAAATTGCTCTAAAATAGAGCAAAAGTGTTTATTTTTATTACTTTTCTGTATTTTTTACGTTACACATTATTAAAATATATAATAAAATAAAACTCGTTATTGATCACACTAATATGATAAGTTATAATTGTATAAATAACTCTCAAATATAAATCTTTCAACTTAAAGGTGGCCTAATGGAACAAGATAAAGATCTAAATAATTATGAAAAAAAGAAAATAGCTATAAGATACTGGTTGGAAGGTAAGGCAGAACATGATATTCAGTATTATAACTGTCTAAAAGCAATGGAACTTGCGATGAAATATCATACTGGTTTAAGAAAAGATGGTTTTACTCCAGAATTTCAACATCAAATAGAAATAGTAAGTAATTTAAGACTGAATGTTAAAAATTTATTGAATCCAGCAGATACCATAACAGTAGCGTTTTTACATGATCTTGTAGAAGATTATGGAATAGGATCAAAATATTGGGAAACACAAAAAGAAAGATTGGAAGGTTTAAAACCAGTAACATTAGAGTTTATAAAAAAACATTTCGGAGAAACCGTGATGGAAGCTGTTGATAAAATATCTAAAATGGCAGATGGCGTTTCAAAGAGTAAAAATACTTATTTTAAAGGAATATCTGAATGTCCAATAGCAAGTATAGATAAATTAGAAGACAGAGATCAAAATTTGGATTCGATGCTCAATGCTTTTACGATGAGAAAGCAACTATCTTATTGTGATGAAGTTGTAGATCATTTTTTACCTATGGCAAAAGTAGCGGCAAGAAATTTTCCAGAACAAGCAGCAGCTTATTTAATGTTAAAGAATAAATTAATATCTAAAGTAAAAGCAGTTAGAGGTATGTCAGAAATATTTATTGCTCAAGGATTAGATTTAGATCAAATTCCTATACAAGCAGCAAGAAAAGCAAGGAAAATGACAGCATAAATAAAAAAGAGGGGAGACCCTCTTTTCTATTGATTTTAACATTTAAAATATGTATTATAATTAAATATAACAAAAAAAGGAGGGTAAAATGATATTAAAATCAAGTAATTTAAACCTTTCCTCTCTGCGTAAGTGGAGCATTTTTGTTCGCCTTATAAATCCTTTCTCAACACGACATTAATATTTCCCATTATTTTATTAAAAGATAATTAAGTTTATCTAACCATCTATTGTAATAAATTAATATATTTAAGGAAAATAACATGTCTAAAAAAAACTTTAAGCCTCAAGCAGGATTCCCTGAAATAATAAATGCTTCTGAATATTATAAATTAGAAAATATCTGTAAAAAATGGGCAGAGGAAATAGGGGCATCACCTATACTTTTACCATTAGTTGAACAAAAGGAGTTATATAATCGTTCTATTGGGGAAGGAACGGATGTTGTAGATAAAGAAATGCTATCAATCAATAATAATAAAGAAGAACTTGTTTTAAGACCAGAAGGAACAGCAGGGGCAATAAGAGCATGGAATAATCAAGGTGGCAGGAATATAGGTGCACAAAAATGGTACTATAGTGGTTATATGTTTAGAAATGAAAGACCTCAAGCAGGAAGATTTAAACAATTTCAACAATTTGGAATGGAAATAATTGGTAGTAAAGAAGGAATAGCAGATATAGAACTACTTGTTGATTTAGACAGGTTGTTTGAAAGACTAAATATTAGAGATTATCTTACTTTAAAAATTAATAACATAGGAACTATAGAAGAAAGGAAAAGCTATGAAAAATATTTTATTGAATGGATTATGCCTTTTAAAGATCAGTTAGATAAAACATCACAAGAAAGAATAATTAAAAATCCATTAAGAATATTAGATAGTAAGGATGAAGCAACAAAAAATATAATACTAAATGCTCCTAAAATAATCGATTTTTTAAGTCAAGAATCTTTAGAAAAATGGAAGAAAATGATTACTATTTTAGAAAAAATGGAAATCAGTTTTGAAATAGACTATTCATTAATGAGAGGGCTTGATTATTATAATGGATTAGTATTTGAATGGGTCATGACTGACGAAAACAAAGCTCAAAACGCTGTTGCTGCAGGAGGAAGATATGATGGTTTATCAAAATCTATTGATGGAGAGGATACACCAGCATTAGGTTTTGCTTTAGGGATAGAAAGAGTTTTACTTCTCACAAAAAAAGAAACTAATAATGAAAGAAAAGGTATTTACATTTGCTGGGCAGGGGATGTAGAAGATTTAGTTCTAAAAGTAAAAAAACAAATGATACAAGAAGATTTCGTCATGGTTGATGAAGGATTTAAGAATATAACAAAGCAAATAAAAAAAGCAAATGAAAAAATGTTTAGTAAATTAATAGTTATAGGAGAAAATGAAAAAAATAATAAGCAAATAAAAATAAAAAATTTATCAAATGGACTTGAAAAATCTTTAAAAATAATATGATAGCTATATATTAAATAAAAGTAAAAAACTCCATCCCGATGGAGTTTTTTATTGCTTATTTGTTTAGTATACTATACAATATAGTAAGTGAATAAAATACAATAAGGCGATTTATGAAAGTATATAATGAAAAAGTAAGCGGAATAGGGTCTATAATGTCAAATCTTTTAAGAGAATACAGGCTTAAAAGAAATTTTGATACTGTTAATTACATAGAAATGAAATGTAATAAAATTAATGCGTATTTTAAAGAGTATAATTTAAACACTGCTGTTATTGCAATATCAGGAGGTATTGATTCAGCTATTGTTTTAGGTTTAACAAAAAAAGCTTTATTAAAAGAAAATTCTCCTATTAAAAATATAATTGCTTTAACATTACCAGCCTCAGAAAATAGCGGAGTATCAGATCAAAAAAACTCTGCTAAAAGAGCATTAGAGGTTGGAAAACAGTTCGGAATTGAATTAATTAATATAGACATATCTACTCCTTCAAATACTATTTCAAAAGAAATCGAAAATCATTTAGGATTTAAAGCAGGTGATTGGGCAAAAGGACAATTTGTTCCTTATCTAAGAACATCAATGCTTTATTATATAACAAACCTGCTTACTCAAGAAAATAAAAAAGCAATATTACTTGGAACAACTAATGCGGATGAAGGCCAGTATCTTGGATATATAGGGAAAGCATCTGATGGTATGGTTGATGTTCAACCTATATCAGATCTTCATAAGAGAGAGGTTTACTTATTAGCAAAAGAATTAGGTGTTCCTGATTCGATACTAAAAGTAGCTCCAAAAGGAGATATGTATGACGAAAGAACAGATGAAGAAGTGTTTGGAGCTTCGTATGATTTCGTTGAAGCTTACTATGCGTTTTTAAAGTTAAATTCAAAAGAACAAGAAAATTTAATTAAAAAAATAAAAGAAAATAATGAGTTTAATACTTTTGAAGAGTTAAGTAACAATCTTGAGAATATGCATAGATATAATAAACATAAATATATGGGATGTTCTCCATCTGTTCATCTAGATTTATTTGAAATGCGTATTAAGGGTGGCTGGAAATATTATGTATGGGGAAATGATGATGAAAAGTAAACTTCCGGTAGGAAAATTTGAATATGAAGGTATTAATATATCTAAAACATATTTAAAAAAAATATCATTAAATAAAATTAAAAAATCCTTAATAGTAAAAAACTTGTTATCAAAAGAAGATAGATTAACACTATTAAAATTATATGAAAGTCAAAGTAAAATACCAGTAGGCACTAATGGTATAGTATCTTCTTACAAGGAAAGGGATAAAATTTGTTCATATAGAGCTACTTTGTTTTCAAATAATTTAGCAAAACAATTATTCTTAAAAATAAAAGATATAGCTCCTACTTTTGAAGGTTATGATGTAGTAGGAATCAATGAATCTTTCAGATTTATTGATTATTTAGATGAAGGTATACTTATTCCACATTATGATGAAGGTTATACAAATAATAGAAATGAAACATCTTTAGCTACAATAGTAATCTATATAGAGCAAGCTGAAAAAGGATATACAGAGTTCGTAAAAGAATATAGAAATAATCATGATTATAAAGATTGGGATAGAATGGCTCAAGATGAAGAAATAATAGAAATAGCAAAAACAGAAAGTGGTGATTGTTTAATATTTCCTCATAGAACTTTACATCAAGGTTCTAAAACAATAGGAAGAAAAGTAATTATCAGAACTGATATAATGTATAGGATAAAAAAATGAATGATTTAATAGATTTTTTAAAAAATGATTGTTTGTATTGGAATACTTACGAATATTTTAAAGATAATAAAAATCTTTCTAATATAATGACAAAAGCCGGATTAATAAAAGAACCAAGATCACAAGATGATAACTTAATTCTAAATGATTATAATATTATATCAATGCCTCTTAATAAAAAATATGAAAGTAACAATGCTATTATAGTATCAACAGGATCTTTCTCTCCTATGCATGAAGGTCATGTTCAATCTATGCTCATCGCTAAAAACCATATTGAAAAAATGGGGTATAACGTTATACAAGGAGTAATATCTTTATCTCATGATGCTTATGTTTCTTTTAAAAATGGTGGTGTAGCAAAAAAACATATATCAGAAAGAACGATGTTAGCTTATGAAAAAATAGATGAGATGGGACAAACTGATTGGTTGAAAGTAGATAGAATGGAAGGGGAGATGTTAAGTTGTGCTGTTAATTTTTCAACTGTTTTAAAAAGAGTTTTTGAATATACTAAATATCATTTAAATTTAGATGATTTAACAGTATTTTATGTGTATGGTTCAGATAATGTTGAGTTTTCTAATGCTTTTATTAAAAATAAGACTTATCATGGTGTGTGTATAGAAAGAGAAGGTTATGATTTTAATTATTTAAAGGAACAACTATCAAATGAAAAAAATATACATTTCTTAAGGAATGAAAGCCCTTATAAATCCTATTCATCAACTATGATAAGAAGCAAGAAAAAAAATGAATTTAAACAAGATGTTAAAAAACAAGTTTATTTAATTAGAGGAAATGGTGCCAATACTTTATTCAATCACAATTTGAAATCTATTTTTGAAAAATATTTAGATAAGAATATTGATGTAAGATTATTTGAAACAGTAGAAGAAAAAAGAGTTGGTAATATTATTTCTTTGGATAAGTTTGTTAAAGGGGATTTTAACATTGATACATCCAGACTTTTTGAAATATCTTCATATCAAAGAAAAGCTAATGGAATGATTTCATTAAGCCGTTCTCTTGAAGAACAAATAAAAACAATACCCCAAGGAACATATGATCTTGTTGATGATGACTCTGTGAGTGGTTATACAATAGAAAAAATTAAAAATCTCCTTGCTAAGCATAATATAAAAATAAATCACACAAAAATGCTAATCCAAGATTATTTAAAAGATGAGGAATGTTTACTGGATGTTGTTGATGCTAGAGATTTTTTAATAAATAAAGAAAATTCACAAGGTTTGGTAGTGAAAAAAATAAATAAAAATAGTGGTAGAGTACCCTATATTTTCCCTGAAGTAAATTTAACAACAAGAGCGACAATAGCTCCAGCTTATCAAATACCATTCTCTAAAGATATATGTAATTTAAATTTAAGTTATAATAATGATAGAGATAATATTAAAATAAACAAATTATTAAGGCTATATAATAATTTTTTAGGAGAATAAATATAATGAATATAGAATATGGTCATATATATATAGAGGATATGCTGGACAAAAATTGGGCAGAGAAAATAAAAGATAAATTACAAAAAGAAATTCCCTTTATAAAAAAATTTAAAGGTAAGAAAATTGTACTAATTGATGATAAAGATCATTTATTAAAAGATGAAGAAAAAGAGCATTACAAAGCTTTAGTTAATAATTTATATTCTGAAATGGGTATTAAACCAGATCAAATATATTTTGAAAGAGATTATGTTATAAAAGCAGGTCAACTATTTGATAGTATAGACGATGATTTAAAACGCTCAATATATTTTAGGAAAGAAAATAAATATGTAGATATAGTAAATGTTAATGGTATAGATATACATGTAAGGGAAAGGAAGAATGGTAATATAAAAAACTATTGCGTTATGTTATCAACAGCATGGTCTATTTATAAGAGTGAATGTTATGGTAATAATCATGTTGTGTTACCAGAATATTATAAAAAAGTAGAGAATAACGTATCTCTACTTTTAGGATTATTAAGTTATCAGAATAATAATAAGTATTTCTTTTACTAATGAAGTTTTCTTTTAGAAAAAGAGTTTGTTATATTATTATCATTTTGGGGCAATGATGTTATCGTTGATTTTATTGCCCCTACTCTATGTTTTAAAGGCACATAATTTTCAATAAGTCTATTTATAACATTTTGTCTTTTTTCGTTTAAATATTGGCATTGATATGATAAATCATAAATAAATGAACCATTTTTATCAGGATGATTTATAGAAACACCCTTTGATAATAGAAAAGGAATTACTTCTAAATAGTCGTTTTCTACAGCAATATGTAAAGGTGTCTTACCTTGATTGTTATAAATCCCTTTTATCTCATGAAGTTCAGCAAATTTTTTAACAAAAGTCATATTTTTAGAAGCTATTGCACTAAATAAAATATTATCATAATAATCTTTAAAATCATCGTTTTTTAACATTATTCTTGTAAAGAAATCAAAAATTTCATGATTATCTCCAGCTCCTACAATAGATATAGCCGATTGACCATAAAAATCGCTTTTATAAATATTGGCTCCCGCGATCACTAAACTTTTTATTATGTCTATATTATTATTTTTTGTTGCTGTAATTATAGGTGTTATACCTAACTCATCAGATTGGTTTACATTTGCTCTATATTTTATAAGTAAATCAACTATATTTTTATTTTCAATAGCTACTGCAATACTTAAAGGAGATATCTCATCTAATCCCTTTTTACCATTAGGATCAATACCTATTTCTAAAAGTTTTCTGATAATTTGTTCATCTTCTAAATAGACTGACATTTCTAATATGCCAATTTCTATATCATTAATAGAAAAAACAAAATCTTCAACCTTTTCATTCATCTCTATTTTTTTTAAAACATCATTTCTATATTCTAATATTCTTTTATCTTCTTTCATATTTGTTCTCATAAATAAATTCTATCTATATTATAACATCCTAAAAGTTTTTATCTACTTTTTAACTTATCTTTGAAAAAATAATAAGTGTTATGTATAATCATAAAAAACATTCAATTAAGGTAAAGTAAAGATGACAAGTTTCTTATCAGCATGTAAAGAAAACGATTTGGATAAAGTTAAAAAAATATATTTTAATGCTACAGAAAATCTATTCGCCATAGACAAGAATGGAGACACTGCTATTCATATAGCAATAAAAAACAAAAATAAGCATTTATTAGAGACTCTATTGAAGTGGGATCTAATGATAGATATTAACAACAAGGATAAAAAGAATCCTTACCAATTAGTATTAGATAGTGAAAGCAATGAAATTTTGGATATATTTTTAAACTATAATCCTATAGAAGGTTTTTGCACATATTTTAATCAAGTTGATGTAGAAGATTATGTACAAAATGAGATATTCTTGTCCTATCTAAAAGAAAAGTATTTATCAAAAGTTGAGGAAGTTTTATATGAAGATGATGAGTATATCACTATTTTAAAAAATGATGGTCCTTTAGCTATTGAATTACTGCTCCCTTCTATACATGACTCTGATTCATTATTATCATTGCTAGAATACTCTATACAATCTGAATTTTTCGGATTATCAAAAATGCTCATTATTACTTTATATAAAAGAGATCATTCTGCATTAAAACAAAATACAGATAATATAATAAAAAATATTATAATAAAAGAAAATATTGATTTATTTGATTTCTTCATTGATTTGATAGAGTTAGAAAATATAAACCCCAAAATAGTAAGTGATTGCATATCACTTTATGCTACATACAATTTTTTTACTTATTTTATAGGTAAGTATATAAACAAAAAAGATGAAGTTAATATAAAAAGGATGCTTGTAGGAGCAATAGTAAGAAATTCTATATTAATGACTGATTTCTTGTTAAATGAATTTAATGTTTCACTTCCTCAAAATGCTCTTGATTATTCCATGCAGATAGAATGTTCTGTTGAATATCTGAATTACTTAAACGATAAAAATATAACCTTAAATAGCTCAAATTCAAAATTAATAATTGAGAAACTCAATGAAGAGAGAAAAGAAGAATCATTAATTAATCTAGTTAAATATTATACTGATATTTTAGATTTTACTAATGAGCATAATGAAAATCTTATGCACTTAGCTGTAAGATTTGATAATTTTAAATTAACTGAATACTTATTGAGCACGAAAATCAGTGCTAATAAAATATCGGATTTTGGCTTATCCCCTTTATTAATGATTAGTGATAAAGAAGATAAATGGTTAGATTTATTCATAAAATATAGAGATAAGATTAATTTTGATTTTTTTGATAATAACGTGAATACTTTATTAAACATACTTGTTCAACAAGAAGATCATAATAAAATAATAAAAGTTATTCCCTATATAAAACATATAAATCTTGTCAATATAAATGGTTTTAATCCTCTATTAATGGCTATAAATAAAGGAAATATAGGAATATTAAAAACTTTAATTTCTAATAAAGCAGATATTAATTGTTTATTTAATAATGCTTCATCAGCATTAGACTTTGCTTTATTCTTAAATAAAGATGAGATAGCTAAATATTTAACTGAGAATGGAGCAATAAGTTATGATGTAATGAGAATTACACCAATAACAGAAGCGATATTAGAAGAGTCTGTATTATCTAAAGATATAGAAAAAATAGGATATATTCTAAGTTCGTATACTAAAGATTCTGTAAAATATAATAATAATGCACTACCTAATAAAACCAAGGATTTAAATATATTACGTATACTGGTTCTATTTGGATTTGATATAAACGGGATAGGGTTAGAATATCAAACACCTTTAATGAATGCTATTATAGAAAATAATAATGAGACTATAGATTATTTAATAGATAATGGGGCCTTCATTAATAATTATTGTGAAGTAAATGGAGAGGTTCATAATTGTTTATCATTAGCCATTAAAAATGAGAATTTTTATGCTATAAAAAAATTATTAAAAGCTAAAATAGATATTAATTTTAAAAAATTAAAAATAGAGAATGATGACATATTCCATCTAATTAAATCTTCTTTGCCTATTAGAAAAATAAAAAAACTGATAATAAAGAAAACAAAAGTAACGGAAAAGGTATCATTATTTAAATCTATAGAAAAAGAGAAATATGTCATAGAGAAAGATGATAGTTTATATATTTCTGATATTAAAAAGATACTCAATATACTAGACAATAGCTCTGATATAAGTAGTTTCATTGATTTAATAAATAAAGAAGAGTTTAAAATATCTTTTATGTTGGAAAATCAATCTTTTGAAGATATAAAAATAGAGAGCAAATATAATATATTAACTCTTGAAGATTTATCTTTAACTATATCCGATTTTAAGACAAAAATAGGCTATGATTATTTTAAAGATTTTAAAGTAATGATAAATTATGTAAATATAACAAGCAATAATACATCTAAAGACCTCGATTTCTTTATGCTTGTAAAAAATAAAGAAAAGCTAACAACAATATATACAATGAACAATAAAAAAGTTGGCTGTGTATATGAAAATAAGAGAATAGGATCTATAAATGCATTATTACCATCATTTTAAAAAAAGGAAAAATTATGTTATCTAATGATACTCTAAGTTTTGTATTGTTTTTATCAGTGTTAGTACAATGTCTTTATATAAGAAGCCTAACTAGATTAAATGACAGTTTATTTGACCAATATAAAGTTAAAAACTATTATTTTTATTTATACCCAATGTCAATAATAATATATTATATGTTTATAATTACAGGTTTATTTAAATACAGCAGCGTTTTGAACATTTCCGTAATGTTAGGAGTGCCTTTATTTTCATTTCTAACCTTTGTAACAGGAACATTATATTTATTATGGGGAAGTAAGAAAATGTTATCTCTCTTTAGTATAAAAGAAAAATATTTCTTCATGGATACAGGAGGATTAGGTTTATATGTATTTGTTATCGCGTTATTCTTTGGTACCTATTTAGCAAACTATGCTGTTATCGCTTTATTCATTATTGCAGCAATAACTCATTGGATATTTATTAATACAAATTATAAATTCTTAAATAAAAAGTTAAATAAAAAAATATAAAAACAAAACTTTACACAAAATATATAATCTTTTTTATTTTTTGTGATATAAGTTATAGAATCATTATTTTTAAAATATAAGGAAAGTGAAATGAAAAAACATTATTAAGTAAAGCTGTGGGATTATCATTATTAGCATCATTAATATATACAACACCAAGTATAGCACAAGAAAAACCTGTTGATACGAACTCAAGTTTTGATTTCTCAAAGATGAATGATACTCAAAAACAACAATTAGGAAACTTCATTTCAGATTATTTAATGGCTAATCCTGATATTCTAGTTAAAATGTCAGATAAAATACAAATAGAACAACAAAAGAAAGCTGAAGAAGAAAGGAAAATAATGGCTGGAATGGTTTCATCAACATTAAAAGATGAGTTAATAAATGATAAAGATACTCCTGTAATAGGTAATAAAGATGCTGAAGTAGTATTAATAGAATTCTTTGATTATAACTGTGTATATTGCTCCAAAGCAGCTCCAGATGTTGAAAAGATAATAAAAGCAAATCCTGATATGAAATTCGTATTTAAAGAATGGCCTATATTTGATACTAAATTACCAACTTCTGATTTAGCAGCAAAAGTAGGTTTTAAAGTTCTTAAAGAAAAAGGAAATGATGCTTATTATAAATATCATAACGCTGTTTATGCTACAAAACATGTAGAAGGGCAACTAAGTAAAGATGATGTTATTAAAGCAGCTAAAACTGTAGGTGTTGATGCGACAACGTTAAAAGAAGGCGAATATCAAGCTCAGATTCAAAAGAATAAAGATTTGGCAGCTAAAATAAAATTAGGGGGAACTCCTTCATTTATTATTATGCCAACTAAAAATCCAACAGCAGATAACACATTTATATATCCGGGGATATTATCAGAAAAAGACTTACAATCAGTAATAGATCAAATAAAAGGTTCTTTAAATAATAAATAATAAATAATACATAATAAAAGACTCACTGAAGGTGAGTCTTTTTAATTTAACTGTATTTAGATTAAATCGGTTGCAAGTTGACCATTATTATTAGGAATATTATCATCAGCTCCATATTTAATAAGAAGTTTCATTGTGCTATATTGTTGATGTATAGCTGCTAAATGAAGAGCTGTATTGCCATTATTATCAATAGCATTTATATTTACACCATGTTCGGAAATTAGCTTAATAATTTCTTCTTTATTATCAGAAGATGTTTTTGCTAACTCATGAAAAACAGTTCTTCCATATTGATCTGTTAAGCTTGCATCAACACCAAAAAGAATTAAATCGAATAAAACATTATAGTCATGAACAGCATAGTGCAAGGCTGTTCCATTATAACTACAAATATTAGTATGAATACCATTTTTTAATAAAGTAATCATAGTATTTTTATTTTTTGATTTTATTGAATAATGAAGAGCTGATTCTCCTTTGATGTTAGTTTTATTAATATCAGCGTCTAAGCTTAATAATGCCTCAACACAATCATTATTTCCTCTTAAAGCAGCGTAATGTAAAGGAGTCTCACCTTCATTATTAGAATGATCTATTAAAGCTCCTTTTTTAATCAGAAAATATATAGTATAAGCGTTATCATGTAAAGCGGCATAATGCAAAGGAGTATTTTCATTATTATCAAAAGTGTTTATCTTAACACCTCTTTTTATTAGTTCTTCAATAAAATTATTATCACCATGAATAGAAACAGTATGCAGTAATGAAAGTTCTTGTTTATTTCGGGTAAAAATATCTTGACCTATGTTAATTAGATAAAGAGCTATATCCCAATATCCCAAAAAGACTGCATAGTGAAGAGCAGTGCGACCTTGCTCATCCTTTAAAGAATAATCAGCTTTTCTTTTTACTATATTTCTAACTATTTCTATATCTTGCAACATGACACCATAATGAAGTGGGGACATTTTATTTAATTTATCAACAATATTTAGGTCTGCCCCAGCATCTATCAGTATTGTTGCAATATCCTTATAGCCTTGAGATAAAGCATAGATTAAGCTTGTTCTTCCTTCATTATCTTTTTCATTAATGTCTAAAAAATTATCTTCAGTTAATAGTTGAATGACTTTGCTATAATTATTTTTATGTACAGCATCATTTAATTTACTTATCATTATTGTCCCTTTTTATATTAATTTTTGTTCTGTATGTTTTATTATATCTTTAAATCTGGAAGACAGTATATCTTTGAAAAATATATTAGCATTATCATAAATTGTCTCATTATTATCATTTTTTAAATTCAAAGTAGAATACGAAAAGAAATCTAATAATATTTTATAAGCATATATAGAACCATTTTTAACGCAAGTATGAAGACATGTATTCCCAATATTATTTTTTTCTAATGTATTTACCCCACAAGAAATTAACAATCGTAGTAATTCTTCATCAAATATCTCTATAGCAATATTTGTAAGATTGTTGCAATTTTTGTTTGGTTTGTTGATAAAGTTTACGTCATATTTATAAATCAAATTATGAATAAAATAAACTCTATTTTTATTAAATCTGAATTTTTCACTCAATGTGTAAAATTTAAGATTAAAACATAAAAATGAAAAAGGATGAGTTATGTTATTATCATTTTCTGACATATAAATTTCAAACATTTTTTCGAAAATATATTTTTGTTCATGAAGTATACAATAATATAAAATATTAGCACCTTTATCATCTAAATAATGAGGGTTTATATCAAAAATTATGGATTGTTTCTTGGCATAGTAAATTAAATATTCATAATAATGTTGAGATAACTTTTGATTAATATTAGTAATTATAGCGTATATAATATTTTGAAAATTAGTATTATTTAAATTGGTATGAGATAAATAAAATTTAAAAATTTCAATATTCTGACTATAAAGTATTATAGAAATAATGTTATTATTTTTATGCCAAGGAATATTAAGCTTCTTATCGTTTTTATTAAAATAAATATTACCATAAGAAATAATATCATTGATAATTAAAAGATTGCCACCTAAAAAGGCATAAAATAAAGGGGAGTAATCTAAATCATCAAAAACGGATAAAAGATTAGGGTAATTGTCTGTACTATTATCTTTTATGGAGTTATATACATTCCAATCACCTTTCAATGCATAGAAATGAAAAAGGTTACTTTTTATATTTTCTTTATGAAATATCATTTTTACTCCTATACACCTATTAGCTTTAATAATAAAAAATAACAAAAATATGATTTTTAGTCAATAAATGTTCATATTTACCTATAAATGATCTTTATTTTTACAAAATATTTTGATTTATTTAATATTTTCTTTTATTATATTAAAAATTTAATATTAGAAAATTTAATATAGGAGTATTGTATGAATTCGTTTGAGATTCCAGAAAAGGATACATTAAAATATCCTACAGAATATTACTATCCTGATAGTATCATAAACAAAAATTCCCCCTCTATAGAAGACTTAATTAAACTTCATAACAATAAAGATAAAAAGTATAATGATTATTTCAACGAATATAAAAATGCTAAATATTTTAAAATGGTAAGAGATATAGCCAATAGAATATTAAAGAGCAAAGAAGATGTAAAATCTTTATTTGTTGAATTAGCTTCGACAACTTATTTAGATACAGAAGAACATTTATACTATTTTGCATTTACAGAAGCATGTATTCTTTTGACAAGAGATGATGTAGATTTAAAACGTTTAGATCTATCAGAGTATAATAGATATATGAAATTATATAATAAAAAAATGATCGTAAAATTAGAAGGATAAAACATGATTTATCGTACTGTAAACTTAAACCCTAATTATGGTAAATGGGATGATAATACTCGTAAACACTTACTTTCTTCATGGAGAAGTCATTATTACGAAAATAATATAAATATGTCTCCCATTGAGGGTTATCCTCAAGGTGGTCAGGGTTATTTTGATTCACAAATGTATTTCAGTTCTTTAGATTATACTTCTTTAAAAAATATATCGCCATCTGATGATGCTCATCCTGTAAATATAGCTTTTAAGAAAAGACAAGAAGATCTTGAAATAGAGTTTAATAAAAGTTCTCCTGCTGATAGAGAAAGATTAAGTAATCTAATGGAAGTCGAAAAGGACTCTTATGAGTTCTGGCAAAAAAATGAATTATTTTCTAAAGTATTAGGGGAAGATGATCACGGTAATCCTTACCCTAAAGAATTAGTTGATGAAATAAGATCCGAGAAAGATTTAGCTCAAGAAAACTTTAGATGTTCTATGGAAGATCTTATAAATTATGATGCTGCTTATCATCATCCATTATCAAATCCTAATAGAGATTTTAAAGCATTTCCCGTTACTGATAAAGAAAGGGAAATTTGGTGTAACCGTGAAAGTATACAAGGTATAAAAAGAGAGTACCTTGATGAGAATGGGATAAATCTAGAAAATAAAATTTTAAAAGAAAAAGAAAATATTAGTCATTCTGCGTATTGGGGAAATATAAACTCTGGCAATGATATTAATAGAATTCCCCAATCTACACAAGATTTTTATGATAAATATAATCCAACGTTTAGACATAATAACGGTAAACATATAGATAGTGGTTTATATTCTAATCAAAAAGAAAACAGAATAGAAGGTTTGAAAGTAAACGAAATAGAAGAAAAAATAAAAAAACATAATATAAATAATAAAGAAATTGAAAATACAATAACGAATATTGAACACTCATCAACTATAGAGCAAAGGGATGAAAGGATAAATGCTGCTCAAGAGAAAGTAAAAGAAGTTATACCAGCAAATAAAGATTTTAAAGCAATGCCTGAAATAAATGAAGAAAAAGGTATGTTTTCTTCTTGGATAGATAAAACAAAAGAAAAAGTTTCAGAATTTAAAGAAAAAGCTTTAACTCTTTGGGAAGAACGAGTAGCTCCTAAGCTTGGTATTGAAACAGAGAAAAGCAGAAAAGAAGCTTATCAAGAATCTATAGATAAAATTAACCTAAAAGAAATTAGGGATTTTGAGAAAAAAATAAAAGATGAAGAAGAAAATTCCATAAAAAATAAAGAAAAAAAACATAAACCTAGAGGAGAAAGCGAAATAGATAGATCAATGAATCAATCTAATAATATATCTGAAAATAAAAATTCTCTAAACCAAGAAAAATATCAAGAAGATGTATTAATAAAGAAAAGAAGACCTTCGACTGGAATGAATGACGATGAATCACTGCATAAAAATAATATAAATAATGATACTAACGACATAAAACATAAGCCTACAGGTGAATCATCTAAACCAGAACACGTAGAAATAAAAATAGATGAAGATAAATTTTCCAGAAAAATGCAATAAAGTTTAAAATATACTTCTGTTATTAGGAATATAAGATATCATTTAATCAAGGTATGTCATTTGATATACCTTGTTTTTTAAGAGGTTTTTATGATAACTTTTAACGAAAAAATTTAAATAAGAAAGCAAGAAATTAGATGCTGACAGGATATTAAAAGAATGAAATAAAACACTAAATTGAGGTTTTTATGAAAAATAAAGTAAATAATATGTTAGAAAAAAGGCCGGATTATATAAAAGATAATTCTATTTCCTTTAAATCAAAAATATTGAGATTATTAGGTTATACATTTATAGGAAATCCTAATACTTATGGTTTATCAAAAGATTTCTATGATATGCCAGCAGACAGAGAAATGCCAAATCCTAAATTTTTTAATCAAGATGCACTAGTAAAAAATGTAAAGAATAACAATATTAGAAGACAAATATTGGCTAAAACATCTAGTTTTGCCTTCATTATATTAATATCTCTTTTTGTTCTAATAATTGGTATAACATTTATAAAAAGCCCTAATACCTCATTGCCTGATGAAATAAACACACCTACTATTAATAGAAATACAGGTAATAAGACAGGCAATAAGACAGGCATTAGACCATGTAATGAAGTTCTAGATATTTATTATTATGGAAAAAGAAGTAGCGTTTCACAACAAGATATAATCAGATGTAATGTTGAAGCTGAATAAAATGAGGAAAAGAAAATGAATATCAATTGGAAAGGTTTATCAGGGCTTTTTAATATTGAAAGAGTAAAAGAAAAAGCAGAAAAAGAAACAAAAGATTTAACAACAAGATGGGATGTTCCTGCCGGGGAAATGATTGTAGTAAATGGAAAAGAAATATGTGATTGTCCAGAGGATCTTAGAGATACACAAGGTAGACTATTTAGAACAGAAGATGGTTATAGAATAACTGGAAGATTATTAACAGAAGATACATTACATGGAGGTTTATCTCCAGCTATTGTTCTATTACCATTATTATATGGTGTTCTATATTTATTATCTTATTTAAATATACCCCAAGTAATAATATCAGCAATATTCTTATGTATATTTTATTCTTTTTTCGAAAAGAAAAATAAATTACTTTTATGTAGTATAGCTTTATTACCTATAGTAATTAATATTATATACATGTCTCCATTGGCTTTATATTTAGGATATATGATTCCAAAAGGATATGTAGATGCAATAATCTTATTAGGACTTGCTATTGCCACTAAAAATATAAATAAAGCCGAGGTATCTAAAAGAGTAAAAGATCTAAATGCACAAGGTAGCTTATTAACATTAGAAACAACAGCAGACATAATGACAAATCATATTGATGCAAGAAAAACACAATATAATAATGCTAAAAAAGATATGTTAAACGGTGTCCATTTTGTAAAAACGGCTATAGCTAAAGGAATCACAACATCTAAGTTTGATGGGTATTCTCCTGATGCTGGTCTGCCTTTTGGTCAGAGCGTTAATGATTGGTCTACTCATATTATTACTATTGGTGAAACAGGATGTGGTAAAACAGAGTTAATGAAACATCATGCTTTTGGTGCGATAGAAGCAGGTTTAGGTGTTGCTGCATTTGATGGTAAAGGTCAATTTGGCAAAGAGCTATGGAATATTTATAAAGATTATGGGTTTGATTTAATAGAGCCGGGATACTGTGATGTAGCTTTAATAGATTTACCACCAGAGCAATTGGCTTACACAATAGCAGAAGTTAGAGAATCAGGAAAAACAACAGGTAGTGATTTCTTTTCATCTTCTGGTAGAAAATGGTTATTAACTGCATCTATGTTATTACACCATGCTACAGAATTAGAGAAAATGGAATTAGCCGATGATAATGGATTTGAAAAATGGGAAGATTTAGTTAAGTCTTATAAAGATTTAAATAAGCCATTACCAAAAAGAGATTTCCCTAAAACTGCTGCAATGCTTGTATTTATAAGTGATAAGCTAAATGATTTTGATTATATGATTAAAGGAAAAGACGATTCTTATAGTTTTCTTGAATGGTTAGGTAATCATCCTAAAGCCAAACAAAAAGGTTTATTGAAAGAGTCTATAAATTATATATACAGGCTTCAAAACATGAATGTTGAAACTGTATCAAATATTAAATCAACAGTAGAATCATGGCTATCACCCTTCTTTACCAATGAAGAAATATCAGCAACATGGTGTCAACAAGAAGAGGGAGTAAAAATAGATGGTCCTTTATATGGGAAAGGCTTAGGTGTTTGTTGTCCACCATCTAAATATGGCGATACTGGCACATTATGTACTCAACTGATAAAAGCACAATTGGCAAATGCCATCAAAAACCGACCTTCGGACTGGAAAACTAATGGCAGTGGAATGACACAAATGCTTATGTTAATTGATGAGGCACAATCTGTTATCTCCAGAGCAGTAGAAGGAGAAATAATTCCAATTGCAAGAAGTCTTGGATGTACTTTCTTAATAGCAACTCAGTCTGTAGATGAGTTTTACAGTCGTTTAACTAAAGATGCTGCCTTAGCAATGCTACAAAACTTCTTATCGTTTTATGTTTATAGATCTTCAAAAGAAACGATGGAATGGGTTGCAAATAGATTAGGAAAAACAAAAGTATTAAAATATAATGAACAATCATTAGGTTTAAACTATTATTCTTCAGCAAGAAATGCACTTGCAAGTCCAGTTTATGATAAGAATCATCCGTTGAAAGATTCATTCGTAAATATAAAAAGACAGAAAAAATCTGGTTTTATAAGATCCTTATTTTCTGGAGATTCTCAAGAAGATACTTTATCTCAAGAAGTTTCTTCTGGACAAGTAGTTATAGAAAATTTACTTACAGAAGATGAATTAGATTCTTACCTTGCAAATCAATATGTAGCTATTGCACAGGTAATGCGTGGTGGAATAAGACGCAGAGATATTGTTAGTGTTTTACCTCCTATTCCAAAAGAAGAGTTAGAAAGAAGAATAAAAAATAAAAAGTAAATTTTAAGAAATAAAAAGATAAATGAAGCCTCTTAGGAGGCTTTTTTTTATTCTTATAAAAATAATTTTACTGTTTTAAATATAACTAAAAATAGAGGTGCTTATTTTATAATTATTAAATAATTATTAAGGGGGCTTCTATCCCTTTAATACCAAGGCTTGTAGAGGATTACGGTCGGATTTCGACTGGACTATAATCGGTTTTTGACTGGACTACGCTCGGATTTCGACTGGACTTTAATGTATTTGGGTCGGATTTTGACTGGACTTTTATAATTTTCGGTCGGATTTCGACTGGACCATAATTTAAAATCGGATATAAACTGGATAAGGAACCCAATGGTACCCAAAAATATTTTACTTTTTAAATACTGCATGTAATTATTCGATATACTATTTGAATGAAGGAAAATAATATGTCATCAAAGAAATCAAAAAGAATATCATTTAGAGCAGAGGAGTATATCTTTGATAATCTAAATAGTATAGCAGATGCTGTAGGAGTAAGTAGTGCAGAATTAAATAGAATGATTATGGATGAGTTTTTAAGAAATGAAGATTTTCAAGAACAAGTATTATCACGTATGAGATTTGCAGGAGCAGTAAGTTCTCATTTGGAGATTGATAATGAACGTAAATGAAAATGTAGTAAAAATTGATTACCCTGCTCCAGTTCAAATAAATGTTGATCCTTTAAGTGAGGTACTTAATAAAAATCATCCATTGATGGATTGGCCTGATAACGCAGGTGGAATGCCAAATCTATTCAATAGATCTTCTATCTTTGCGGCTGAAAAATCTGATAACACATATTTTAATAATCAAGCAATACTTTCCTATGTAAAAGATTATGAAATTACCTACACGGGACCAGCTTTAGATAAAAGAGATTATCAAGTTTTTCAGTTATGTTTACATGCGGGAAAGAATTCTCAGGTTGAAATGGGGAGATTATTAAGAATATATCCATCTGAGTGGTTTAAAATATTAAAAAGAACAGATAATGGGAGATCTCGTGATGAGTTATATAATAGTCTTAAAAAGCTCACAGCAGCTACTGTAAACGTTTTAAAGTATTCTGATGGTAGGAAGCATCAGGTATCAGGTTCTCTTCTCTCTGTTGCGTACAGAGAAGAAATGATAATAAATGATAATGGGATGGTAAGTAAGAATGAAAAACCTAGCAAAAGAGATATAAAATGGTTAATAGCTGTAAATCCTTATACAAAAGATTTATTTTTAGGAGATATGACACTATTAGATATTCATCGTAGTGCTAATATAAAAAGTCATTTAGGTTTATGGTTGCATGACTTTTATAGCTCACATCAAAAACCAATAGCTATTGATATAAGAAAGCTGTATAATCTTTCAGGCTCTAAAGGTAAAATAGGGCATTTTACTCAATCTTTAAAAGAAAACTTAGATAAGTTGATAACATTTGGATTGATAAAAGAATATTCAATAGAAGAAAAAAGTAAAACAGAAAAACTTCTAAAAGTAGTAAAAGCCAGCAATAGTCCAAATGTTGGGCCTTATAAAATAGAAAATAATACTATTAATAAAAATACTGAGAATAGAAAAGCTCATGTAAGTAAAGCCATTAAAGACATAATGGAAAGTCGAAAAAAAGTTTCTCTATAAATAAAGGGTATATAACAATGAATATAAAAATTCCTAAAAGTAGATTTCCTATAATAAATAATATTGAGGATCTGCTTCCTTACATTAAAGATAAGAAAGAAATCGCTATATCTAAAAGAAGCAATGGAACGACAGTTGTATGTTATAATGTAGAAGATGGGGACACCTTTTCCAATGATTACGCTATTGAATGTAGAGGTATTGTTTTTGATACTTTATCTGGAAATATTATTGGGCGTCCACTTCATAAATTTTTTAATCTTGGAGAAAGCGAAAGAACAAGAATTGAAAACTTCAATTGGAATGAAGTTGTAGCTGTATGGGATAAATTGGATGGTTCAATGATTACCTCTCATAGGGTAGGTAAAGATATAGATTTTAAGACTAAAAAATCATTTGAATCTGACACTGTTCTTTTGGCAAAAGCATATATTAAGACTATGCCAAATATTTATCAATTTTGTGATGAGATTAGTGATGATTTTACGCCAATATTTGAATATACTTCAAATAAGAAACGTATTGTTATTGATTTTCCAGAGGAGAAGATGACATTGCTTCATGTGAGACATATTAAAACTGGAGCTTATATCCCATTCTCTGATCCAGTTTTAAAATCTTTAATCGAAAAATATAAAATAAGTATTTTAACTCCAGTAGATATTAAAAAAAATAATGGAGTTATTGATATAAAGGCTCTTATAGAATATTTACAAGAAGCCAGAAATATGGAAGGTTATGTAATACAATTTTATGATGATATGGTAAAAGTTAAAAGTTCTTGGTATAGAGATATACATAAAATTGTTACATTTATGCGAGAAAGAGATGTTGCTAAAATGTGTTTAAATGGAACTATAGATGATGCAAAGGCATTTTTAGTAGAAGTAGGTAAACCATTAAAGCCAGTAGAAGATATAGAACATAAAATTGTTACTGAGATAAATAATATAATTAGTACAGTGTCATCTATAAAAGATGTAGAGGGTATTTCTCCCGATATGAAAAAAATAGCAGAAAAATATAAAGGTCATAAATATTTTAGTCTAATTATGAATGCGGTTAGAGATAAAGAGAATGACTATATTGATTATTACTCTAGAAACTATCTTAGAAACTTTTCTTTAAATGAGATATATTTTGAGTAAATCTATATTATCTTAAATCAAAAAGACTTAAATTCCAGTTTAAGTCTTTTTTTTGTCTATTTTTTGTATGAACAACTATTCTAACTATAAAAATATTTGAATAATCATACGCCATGTATTTTAATAGATATATGTTAAATGGTTTTAAAATAAATTAAGGAGTTTATGTGAAGCAATTTTTATCCAAAGAATGGAATGTATCGATGTCTCCGACAACTGATGTTTTGAAAGTTTATGATCCTATGTTTTCAAAAGTATTAAACATTTATAGATCCAAAGCTAAGTTACATTTAGAAAATTCTAAAATGCCAATAAATCTTTTTCATAAAATTATTATTAATGATGAATATGAAATTGATATAATTAAAAAAGACGACATCCTAAGTTTTTATTACCCTTCAATAAACGAAATCATTCCTATAAATAATAAAGATAAAGTAGAAATACCATTATTTGAGTTAGGTATTGATACTATTATGAAAGTAGAATTAGTAACGTTAAATAAAGTAAAAAACATCTGTTACCTTTTTTGTCCATTTTATTTAAATGATGATGTCTCAACTTTTAAATCAACTTTTGTTATTGTTAATCAAAAAGATCCGATGTTTATCTTAAAAGAGCGAATCGCTTTAAAAACATTTTTAATGTCTAATAATAAAATAAAAGAAATAAAAAATATGGAAGAGATATCATCAGTAATAATTGATGAAATAAAAAAAAGTAAGTTTAATATGTTAACTCTTACTCATTCTAAATCAAAATATACAGAACATCATATAATTAAAAGCTTAGTTGAAGATAAATATAATGTTTTTTCAGAAGAGTTAAGTAATTTAGTGTAATCAATGATTGCCATTGATAAGGATTTTATACTAAAATATATTATTGATAAAAGGAGATAGTATGTTAAATAAAGAGTTTTTTGTTGTTGATGATAAAGATTTTGAAACCTTTACTAAAAGTATAGATCTTTACAAGGAATCTGTTGTTGAAGTTATCTCATTAAATCCATCTATGACTGTTAAAAATTATTCTGATTGGATGGATAATATTTCAGATACGGCAGATAATATCTTAACTAAATATTCATTTTTATTTATGGCAAACCAACTTCCAGAAGTAATGGATAGCTATAATAATATGATTAAGTATGTAAAAGAAAAAACAAGTGATCTTGATTACAGCTATGATTATTATAATTTCATCAAATCGCTTATTGTAGAAGATGAACAAGATAAAATTTTAAAAGATAAAATGATAAAATCTTTTAATGATAGAGGTTTAGAATTACCTAAAGAAAAACAAGCCAGATTAATCGAAATATCTAAAGAGTTAAGTGATTCAACGGTTAAGTTTTTAAAAAATATATCTGATGCTAGAAAGGATTGGGTATTTGAAATATCTCTTGACTCCTATAATGAATTAAGTGAGCAGCATAAAAAATATTTTACAGATTTAAAAATGGATTGGAATATAAATAAAATATCTGATTTATTAGGAAACTGTGATAATGAAGATTTAAGAAAAAGGTTATCAGATAAAAATAAAATTATAGCTAATAAAAATACTGAATTTGATAATTCTCCTATTATTGAAAATATTGTTTTATTAAAAAAAGAAAGAGCTGAAATATTAGGAAAAACATCAGTAGCAGAACTGGTATTAGAAGATGCAATGGCAAAAGATATTCATTCTGCTACAGGATTTTTAACAGAGTTATGTGATAGAATGCTTCCTTTTGCTATAAAAGAAAACAATGATTTATATTCTTTTGTAGATGAAAAATATGGAGTAAAAAATATAGAAAATCATTCTATGCTTTATTATTCTAATAAAATGAAAGAGCATTTATTTAGTTATACTAATGACGAAGAGCGAAAATATTTTACTTTAGAAAATTCCTTAAATGGGACATTTAATCTTATTGAAAAAATGTTTGGTATTACATTTGAAAAAGTGGAAAACGGTTTTAATCTTCCTTTCGAAGACGGTTTAACCTATAAGGTTTTTAATGAAGGGAAAGATAAAGGGTATGTTATTTTAGATCTTTACGAAAGAAAAATGAAAAAAAGTGGTGCTTGGGTTGCCAATCATATAGCTCCAACACAAGATAAAAAAGGCTTACTATCATTAACAACAAACTTTAGTAAGGATAAAGAAGGGCTATCCTTCACTGATTTAACTACTCTATTACATGAGTTTGGTCATCTGGTTCATGGTGTTTCATCACAAACTAAATATAGAAGTTATTCAGGAACAAATGGTTTACCAAGAGATGCGGTAGAAATACCTAGCCAAATGTTAGAAAAATTTGCTTTGAATGAAGATTTTTTGAAAGATATATCTAAAAATAAAATACCGGAAGATTTAATAACTAAATCTAAAAGCATGAAAAACTTTAGATCTGCTAATTTTTATACAAGACAAATTGGTATGGCGGCATATGATTTAGATGTTTATAAAGGCACTAAAGATGATATTATAGGGCTTTATAAAAAGAATATGGATAAAGCTAATCCTACTCCTGTAGATGAGGATTCCAACTTCCCTATGGTATTTGCCCATATATTTAGTGGTGGTTATAGTGCAGGTTATTATGGGTATCTTTGGTCTGATGTTTATTCAGTAGATGCGTTTAGTTTTATTAATCAAAATAAAGAAAAGCTCGGAAAAGAATACAAAGATAAAGTATTATCAGAAGGTAATGCAAGACCTGCTAAAGATCTTTATTTAAGCTTTAGAGGTGGAGATGCTGATATTAGTAACTTCCTATCTTTTTATGGTTTAAATGAACAGCCTAAAAGAAAGTTGAAAATGTAAAAAAAAAGGGGCTATGCCCCTTTTTTATTTTGGTTTAATTTTATTTTTCATGGCCTGTATTCGTTTATTAAATTCATCCTGACCAATAGGACCTAAAGTTTTAGAAAGTTTGGCAGATTCATCTTTTTCATTTTTATAATAAAATAGACCACCTGTACTTTCTTTCCATTCTGATACATTATTTAAAGTATTACTCAAAGATATGCCTGCTCTGCTTTGCCAAGCTTCTTTTACAGCATTATTAGCTTGTGGAACATCCCACACTATTGTTTTGTTATCATCATTAAATTCAATAGTACCATTTTGAAATGAAATAATATTGTCATGAATATTAGCGAAAGGAAAATCTGATTTTTCAGGTTTTTTGATATAGTGAAACCCATCTTGATTTGTTTTAAGTAATACACTTTTTACAAATTTAGCTCCTTCATCTAAGATATCAACTTTATGGTTTCTGGATATTATTTCACCATTATGACCTGTAGTATACATAGCATTCTTTATAATTTCAGTGATAATGAAATTCATAAATTTATTTGATTGCTCATATTGAGATTCATTAGGTGTTACCTGAATTAATGAACCATGTTCATCAAAAGTAAGGTTATTCTTAACAAATGTGTTTTTTGAGCGAGATCTATATTCGTCAATATTTTCTTGTAAATGAGAGAAACATCTTTCAGCGACATATTGGCACCTTTCCAACCAATAATTATTATCTTCAATAAGTTGTTTCTTTGCTTTGTTGTATTCCTTAGCACTAAATTTAATTGAGCCGTTTTCTTGTTCAAGTAATGCCATAATTTTCTCCTAATGTGATGCACTTAATATAACATAAAATTGTTTATAATGTAATCATTGTTTAAAATGTTTACAAACTTCCCATATCATTTATAATTATTATATATGTTAATCGAAGAGAAGGGAAATATTATGACAAATCAAATGAGACCACAACCACCTAAATTACAAATGAAGCCTTCAAGAGTTCGTGATTTAAATGAAGAAATTATATTTTCTACAGAGTTTGAAGATGAATATGAGTTCATAGATCCAGAAGTAGATATGGCTTTATATACAGCATTAGTAAGTCGTCTTGTAGAAAACATTTCTAATAAAGATGATTTATCTATGAAGGATGAAGAAGCTTTAGAAGATAAAGTTATAGCTATAATTTCAAGTATGGCAATGACACAACAAAATAGCAATGGTTCTCAAAGGTTGGTAAGAAGGACTGCAGTAAATAGACCTGTTTTAACTCCGGGTAATAATGTTAATAAACAATTTAGTTTATCCAGAATGGCTAAGCCACCAAAAAATAAAGCAATCGTAAAAACAGGTTTGGCTACAAGTCTAATTTTTGCCTCAACTTTAACTAATAGCTATAATGCTGCCTTTAAAAGAGCTATGAAGCCAAAAATGGATAAAGCTTTAGCATCTGATCTTGCTTATAGATTGAAAAGAGAGAAAATAAGACAACATTGGGATAGAGTAGATAGAGAAGAAGAGTTAAGGATGCAAGCAGAAGCGCAGCCTAAGCATAAGGATACAATATGGACAAGAAATTTCCCATCATTAAAACCTACTTTTAATCTTTACTAATATTAATATAATAAAAAAGGAGAGCTTGCTCTCCTTTTATTTTTTAGATACTAGGTCTTTTAGTGGGAGATGTCGGTACATCAGATTCAACTTTCTTTCTTTCTAATGGTGTCACTTTTTCTTTCTCTTGTATTTTGTCTAAGTATTTTTCATGAGCTGTTAATTCTTCTTCAGTTAATGAAATTTCTAAAGGTACATAATTGCCAAGATTAAGATAACGAACAGGTGAACGTGGAATATCAGACTCAAGATCTGGTTTAGAAACGTCATAATGTTTTAATAATTCAGTGTAAGCTTGAATCATTAATTGGGTATCAATTAATGCTCCGTGTCCTTCTGTTTCACGCTGAGTTTTATCTATATTAAATCTTTCTAATACTTTATCTAAACTATTTCTTTGACCGGGGAAAACAGCTCTAGCAATTTTAAGTACGTCAACATTATTACCTGTAACTTCCCAATAGTTTTCACTTATACCTGCTTTACCCATTTCCATATTAATAAATCCAGCATCGAAGTCGATATTATAAGCTAAACATTCTGCATCTCTTATAAAATCAACTATTTCTGCCGCCACTTCTTTAAATAGTGGTTTATCTGCTACATCAGCATCTGTAATACCATGTATTTTTGTTGCATCTTCTGGAATAGCCTTTCCTTCTGGATTAATTAAGGTGTGAAAAAAACGTCCTGTAGGAACGCCATCAATGGCTTCTACAAGTGCTATTTCAACTATTCTATCTATTTCTTTCTTTTTACCTGTTGTTTCTGTATCAAGAAATACTTGACGAATATTTTTTCTTTCTTCCATTTTATCCTCTTTTATTGTGTTGGGTTATCTACTAATTAAAACATAAAAAATCAATTAAGTCATCTTTAAAATTATAAAATTTTACTGAGGTTTTTTAGATTTTGCCCACCAACAGTCATTGTATCTTTGTTCCTGTGTCTGGTTATTAATAAATGCTAAGTATTCCATAATAGCTTTAAAATCTAATCCTTTAGGAATAAACCATTTTTTTAAAATTGGAGACCACTCTAATCCTAAAATAGAGTAATAATCTTTTAATTCAGCTTTAGAATTAATAATCTTACCCAAATCAAAATTATTATTATCTTTGCTGCTGATAAGACTTTGATATTTTTTACGAGCAGACCAATCATTAATCTTAAAATATCCAGCTTTGTCCATATCTTTAAAATCTTTGTATTGTTTAATATCAAACCATTTTTTAGTATCAGGTGTTATAACAGAAGCAAATTTATCCCACGGATTAATTTTAGGTAATGAAGAAGATGAAAACGAAATATCCCATTCGCTAACAATAATAGACATATTTTTCTTATTGCTCTCTATAGGATAATAAATACCATATCTAAATTGACCTTGTTTAAATATATCAGGAATCATAAACATATATGGCTCATGTCTTATAATAGCATTTTCATCAAAATAAATATGAGCCTTCATAGCACTTGATAATAATTTTAATATAGACTCTCTAATAATATCTGTTTCAGGATTATCATTTTTTGAAAAACGTAGATATTTTGAGATCTCAATAAGGTTTTCTGTAGGCCAAGTTTGCTCAAAACGATAAGCTTGATAAAGTTTTATATCACTATTGTTCAATATTCTTTTATCTTGACATCTTGTGAGAAAACCATTCATGATAGTTTGTGCCTCGTCTAACGTTGAGTTAGGTGACCATAATCTTTTGGAGCTACCACTCATAATCGTATTCCTTCTTATTCTTAATGTTATATAATTATCCTACCTTAATATCAATGTATGTCAATTGAGCAGAAAAGTAGTAATAAATTGGTAAACTTATATAAAAAAACCTTTAAGTATAACCATAAATAAGTTATTATATAAAAATAAATTGTTAAAAAAGGAATATATTATGGGTGGAAATGCATTAAAAGAAGTTAGAACACAAAGGCTAAATAAAGAAGACTTTGAAAAATGTGAAAGAGAAGTTATTTTATTTTTAAAAGAGTTTTTTCCAGATGCTCTTGTAGATTCTATTCCATCTTATGCAGAAAAAAAAGATTTTGGAGATTTAGATGTAATGATTTCTGAAGAAGGATTAGAAGCAGGTGGTGGTATTCCACGTCTTATTGAAGGAGCTAAAGAACGTTTTTTCTCTAGGCAAGAAAAATCAAATGGTCATGTTTTATCTTTTGAATATAGGAGTAGCGAAAAAGATGAAAGAGGTTTTCAGGTAGATATTATTCAAATGCCTGAAGTTACTTTTGATTTTGCTAAAAACTATTTTTCTTTTAATGATCTTGGAAATTTAATTGGAAGAACAGCCCATAAAATGGGATTAAAATTTGGTCATAATGGTTTATGGTATGTTATGAAAGATGGAGATCATAAAATTGCTGATGTTCTTTTAAGTCGTGATTTTGATAAGTCTTTGGTTTTTCTAGGTTTTAAACCAGAAATATTTAGAAAAGGTTTTAATAACTTAAAAGAAGTATATGAATATGTTGGTGGTTCTAAATATTTTAATGGAGATATCTACCTTCTCGAAAATCAATCTTATAAATCTCGTGTTAGAGATAAAAAGAGACCAACATATCAAATGTTTTTAACATGGATTAGGGAAAATAATAAAGTATCGGTTTTCATATATCCAGAAAATAAAAAAGAATGGTTGCCTCTAATGTTTAAAGAGTTCCCTAATTTTAAAAAAGAATACGATAAAGCATTAGAAAAAAGCTCTCAAATTATAGATTTAAAAGAAAAGTTTAATGCAAAATTAATTGCTGAATGGACGGGGAGATCTGGTCAAGCTTTAGGACATCTGATGTCAAACGTAAAGGGTGAGTTTGATAATGATATAAAAATGTTAAACTTTTTAAAGGATAAAGATGTAAAAGAAATAAAGGATTTTGTTTTATCTATTGATAAGAAATTAGATTTTACAGGATATAAAACTATTTCAGATATTGAACAGTCAGTGTTAGATGCTCGTAAGGCAAGACAGGCAGCTAAAAAAGAAATTAAAAAACAAGCTGCACTTAAAAACAAATAAGGGAGAATATCATGGGAGGAAAAGCTTTAAAAAGTATAAATGTTTCAGGTATGGATAAAGACACTTTTGAAAAAGTGTCTGCTGATGTCATTGAAAAATTAAAAAATGAACTTGGTACTGATTTAGTAGATATTTTGCCATATTATAAATCAAAAAAAACATTCAGTGATGTTGATGTATTAATATCAAAAACAGCTATTGAAAAATATGGTTTTAATCAATTCCATAAATTCTTAAAAGAAGGATTGGAATCACCAGAACAAACTGGAACTAGCCAAATATATTCTTTTGGTTATAAATATGAAGGTTTATATCATCAAGTAGACCTTATGCTTCATGATGAAAATATGTTTTATAGGGCTAAAGAATATTTTGCATATAATGATCTAAATATACTAATGAATTTTATTTCTGTATCTAACTTTGATTTATCCTTTTCTAAAGAAGGTTTAAATCATACTATTTATGCTGATTCTAAAACACAAAAAATAGGGGATTATACTGTAGATGCTAACTTTTATGATATTCTTGATTTTTTAGGTTTAAATAAAGAAAAACATAAAATAGGATTTAATTCTTTGCAAGATATGTATGATTTTATTTATGAGTCTCCTTATTTTGATACTGATTCATTTATAAAAAAGACAGAAAAAGAAAATAGAGCGGAGACAAAAAGAGCAGAAAGAAAAACATATTCAGGTTTCATTGAATATGTTCAAAACAAACCAAATAAAAAAAGTATACTAAAAGAAAAAAGTAAGAAAGAAGTTCAAGATTTATTTTTCTTTAAATTTCCTAAAGCAAAAGAAAAATATAACAAAATACTTGAAAATGATAAAAAGATAAAAGAAATGAGGGAGTCGTTTAATGGATTTGTGATATCAAAGTGGTTGGATATAGATATAAAAGATAGGTTCCTTGGTGTAGTTATGAGAAAAATTAAACATGATTTTAAGTATGATGAAAATTCAATGGCTGAATGGATCAAAGAAAATGGTAAAGATGCTTTAAAGTCTCTTGTGGTAATAGCATCTAATGAGCTAAAAGATAACTCTCAAGAATGGCATAAATATCAAGGTGGGAAAAGCAAACCATGAAAAGTCTAACATTAAATCTAAAAAAAGAATATTTTAATGATATAAAAAATGGTCTAAAAAAAGAAGAATATAGAGTAGTAAAACCTTATTGGGAAAAAAGGCTTTTAAATGCCAATTATGATAAGATAGTTATAAAAATGGGTTATCCTAAATCAACTGAGAGCGATAAAATACTTGAGTTTTCGTGGAATGGTTTCACAAAAAAACAAATAACCCACAAAGAATTCGGAGAGGAACCAGTGTGGGTATTTGCTATTATTTTAAATTAGTTATTTCTTACTGAACCATCTCCACTAAGATATGGAGTTCCGGGTCTACTAATTCCATTGTTAGGTAATTTTTGCTCACCAGAATTATAATTGGGATCTTTAGGGGGTTGTGGTGGTCTTGGTTTATTAGGATTTTTATTAATAATTATCGTTGGACCATTATTTATTATAATTGGGCGAGAATAAGAATCATAATAATACCCTTGAGAATAATTATCTTCTACATATACAGGTCTACCATTCACATAATAAGTAGCCCCTCCAAGCAAGAATGGAAGAGTTAAGAATCCTAATTTTTTAAAAATACTTTGGATTTTCATATTATCCTCCTGCTTTCAAACTTATAAAAAAAATGCTGGTTTTTGTGTTCGTATAATGGTATATTACTCTTAATAAGATAAATATCAATAGGTACAAATATGAATATTAAAAAATCAACTAAATATAAAGAGGGTATTGTTCGAGATGTGACGGATAAATTCTACCAGAATGCCAAAAATAGGAAAATGAAAGAAGACTTCATTAAAAATGGTATTATTGTTGAACCTGATTGGCCTAAACTACCAGATTATGATTACACTAAGCTTATGAGATTGGTTTTTAGATTTATTGAAGAGCTAAAAGAATTAGAAATACCATTTATAGGCGTTGGTATAGACATAGATTTTAATAAGCCAATGTTAGTGGTCTATATATCAAGATGTGCTCGTGGAGAGCCTATTCCTTTAGAATTTGAAGGTTTTAAGGTATTATCAGTAGTGAAAGGTAAATATAAGTTTAAATAAAAACCACTTCGGTGGTTTTTTTGTGCTTTTTATTTATTTAGCGAAGTTGATAAATTTATTTTTTTAATGTAAATTTGATTAAATTATAAATAAATAAAGAGGATTATATGTATCATTACGATGACGATGAAAAACCAGAAGATCGATTAAAAAACTCTGCCCCAAGGATAAAAAGAAATCATCCATTAGATGTTATAGTGGAAAAAGAGCCTAAAAAAGATAATAAGTTAATAATTTTCATAAAAAAACAAACACAAAAAATAGTTAATATAAAAAATAGCTTTAAAAACAAAAGAATAGGAAAAAAAGAAAGAAAATTAATAAATACAGAGGGGCATTCCGAAAGAGCTTTAAAAGAATATCTTGAATATTATGATGGTCTTTATCAAGAAAAGACTCCAGACTTATCTGTTTTTATTAATTTAGTTAAAAGAAATGGAAGTCCTGATATTCCTAATCCTTATACACCTGATTCAGAAGATTATTTCAAATATAGTATCTATTCTCTTATGGCTACGGACCTTGAAGTTATATTAGAAAATATATTAAGAGAACTAAAAGAAGGTGAAATACTAATAAGAAGTAATGAAGAGTTTTATGATATTAATGAAAATGAAAAAATATTAACATTAATGAAATCACTTGAAAAAAATCAAAATGATGAAAACATAAAATCAAAAAAAATGTTTGAAAAGGCGTTACAAAGCTGGGCTATAATTATGGTTTATGGTACTGGATGTGAATATCTAAAAAAACAGATAAATTTTAACAATATAATAACAGCAACAATAGAAACTATACTTCATGTAGAAAATAAAGAAATAGGACTAAGCATGGATGAAATAGTAGATGGAGCTATAAAATTTGGCTTTATACATGCTGGTCTTGGTAAGTCTTTATTATTGAAAAGGAATGAGTTGATAAATAATGACTAATATTTATTTTTGAAAATCTTATAAATATAAGCTATTATTGATTAAAATAAGTTCTATTTTATGTATAAAATGAGGAAAACGTTATGGGTAGTCAATCAATAGATAAAGAAAAAGGTTCGAAAAAATCTTTTGCCGCTTTAGATAAGATTAAAAAATCAAAAAAAAGTAGTGTTGTAGAAAAAAAAGAAGTTCAAAAAGAAGAAGCTCACTTTAATATAGATAGCATCTTAAAAAATACAGAAACTGGTGAAGTTAAACATTCTCCGGCAATGAACGTTTATGTAGAACCTGCCGAACCTGCAGAACCTGTAGAAATAGTAAAAAAAGAAGAAGTCATTGTAGAGAAAGTTTTACCTAAAAATGATGAAGTTATCAATCATACATTTGATATAGCATCAAAGTTAAAACCAAATCCAGTAGATGAGTTAGAAAATGTTCATGAAATAAAGCTAACAGAAGAAACAGTATCCGATGTAAAAATAGAAACAAGAAGTAGTGCTGCTATCGCTAAAGATAGATTAAAAGAAGATGTATTAGGAAGTAAAGGAAGCCTTAAACCTCTTTCAGAAAATGTAGGATATAAAAGAACAATTACAGCTAACGATAATCTGACTCAAATATTGGGATCTCCCCCAATACAGAAAACAGAAATCTATGCTAATGAAGAATCAACTGTAGATGAAAATGATGTTGTTATCACTAATGATTCTATTTTTATACCGTGGGAAAAAGCTCCAGAAGAAGATAAAAAGAAAGCAAGGAAAATAATGAAGGCTGGTGTAGCTTCTACTCTTTTAGCTTTAACTATATTAACTTTCCATCATTAATAACTAATCTATAAAAGACCTCCTCCGGGAGGTCTTTTTTATTGCAAAAATAAATTTAGGAAAATATTTTTATTTTATTAACAATAAAAATTGACATTAACGATAATTAGTGTCAATGTTATAAAAGATAATAAAGACGAGGTTATTATGAATAAGTGGAACATAGATGAATTTGTCGAGGTATTAAACAAAGAAATCCCTCTCAGAGAAATGAATGATATTAATTCTTTAGATAAAAGACGTTCAACAGAATGGACAAAAAGAATGGTAAGAACTTATTTTTCTACAGGAGATCTTACTCCTGCTATAAAAGACGGAAAACAACGTTTATATAATGATGAACATTTAGAAGAGTTTAGAAAGTTAATAGAACTTCAATACTCTGGAGTTCCTTATAAAACTGCTACTTCGGTATTAAAAAGTTCCTATGGAGATATAGGTTTATCAAATTCTTCATTAAACAATAATGAGCATATGAAATGTTCTTCATTAGATTTTATAGCAGGTTCAAATAGTATATCTCGATTTTCCAATTCGAATATGGAAAATAATATTCTAAGAGAAAGTAATAGTAAGAGGGATAATGCTTTAGAATTATTAAGAGGTTTCAGTGAGAGTAAAAAAACTGAAAGTAATGTGTGGATAAAATATGTATTAGCAGAAGGAGTAGAAATAAGCATAAGAGAAGATATTTTAAAAAATAAGAGTTTTATAAAAAATATAAAAAAATGGATTAACGAACAATAAATAATTAGCAAAGGTGATAAAATGAATACAATGATAAAAAATACGTGGAGCGTACCACAAATAAAAAATACCAACTTTAAAGAAACTCACTTGTTATCACAAGTTATAGGAGTAAAAAAAGAAAATAAAAATGAAAAAAGAAAACCATTAAATATTGCCTTTGTTTTTGATATTTCAGGCTCTATGGGTATGGTTGTTTCTAAACAGACTAATAGGCAAAATGTAGATAAAGGACCATTAGAAATCTTAAGAGGCTATAATCAGAATGGAACAGTTTTTTCACCTTCTTTCTATGAGCAAGGACAAACAAAACTTGATTTGGTTAAGCAGGCTGCTCTTGTTGCTTTAAGTGGTCTAGAAAAAAATGATATTGTATCAATTGTTGTGTTTGGTTCAGAGGCAAAAGTATTAATAAAAGGAGTTTCTGGAGATCAGCAAGAAACACTTTCTAATATTATTAAAGGTATTAGAACTAATGGTAATACAGCTTTGTTTGATGGTTGGAGTACGGGAGCAACATGTGTCGCTGAAAATATGAAAGAAGGTTATATAAATAGGGTTATGTTATTAACCGATGGAGAAGCCAATGTTGGTTTAACAATTCCTGATGAGATATGTTCAAAAGTGAGAGCATTATCAGATAATGATGTAACAACATCAACATTTGGTGTAGGAAATAGTTATAATGAAGATTTGTTACAGGCAATGAGTGAATCTGGAGATGCTAATTATTATTATATAAAAGATGAAAATGATTTTGAATCAATGTTTACTCATGAATTTGGTGGTTTAGTAAATCTTGTAGGTAGAAAAGTATTATTATCATTAAAATCTTCTGGTTGGAAAGAATTTAGATTATTGAATGATTTTGAGAAAAATAAGGATGGTCTTTATAGATTACCCAACATTACAACTTTAGCATCTATTGATTTAATATTTGAAGGGATTCCTAATGAAGAAAAAGCAGAAGTAAAATTAGAAATTTTTTATGATTTAGCAGATGGTTCTAAAGAACAAATAAATAGTTCTATAAATGCTGATACTGTTCATGCTGAAATTAATGATTATAAGAATCAAGATGTGATAGATAAAGTTGTTTTAATAAAAGTAGCTAATAAGAAAAAAGAAGCAGTTAGGGCTTTAGATAGTGGAAATAGAGAACTTGCAGAAAAAACATTAGGAATAGCTAGAGGATTTTTAGCAACAGCTTCTGCTGGAGTATCTTCTTTACAGGATGGTGAATTAAGCGCCCTAAATTCTTCATTAATTTCTGGAGATAATCAAGTTTTCAGAAAAAGCGCATCTTATCAAAGCTATAATGCAAGAAATAATAAAAGCAAATAAATAAAAAACATTTTTGTTTCAAAATAATTTAAAAAAAGGAGAATAGTCTCCTTTTTTTTATTAAATAGTATTTACAAATTTTTATCTTTAGTTATTCATAAATAATACGAACTAATTATTGGAAAATATTGGGAACAAAAATGAGTGCAATAACAACGTGGATAAATTTGGCAATAATGGATGATGAAAATATTGCTCGTGAAAGATTAAGGAGAATCGCAGAAGGATGGTCTTGGGACATTCCCAAACCCGGAATAGACAATTCCCCAACAAAACCTTTGCTTTGGACATGGTTATTATTAAAAGCCCATAAAGAAATGTTACTTTCAAATCCTCAAAGTAAAATGCCTGATCCAGATTCTATAACTGTAAAAGCAAGAATATTAGTGAGTGCTTCAACGCCAAAAGATTTTGATCAGAAAATAGAAGAGAGAACACAATTAAGAAATATTGATGTAGTATTATCTGATATTGTTGTTCCCGGTGGAGAAGATGGATTAATGTTTGCTAAAAGATGGCAAGAAGATCCAGAATCACCAGTATTTATTATGGTCAGTGCTTTCCCTGATAAAGCTGTAGAGGCATTTTCATTAGAGGTAGCTGATTATGTTGTAAAACCCGTTAGAGGAGAGGTTCTTGGTGCTGCATTATGTAGAGCATTATCAAAAAAAGCAGCAAAAGAAAGTGCTGGGTCTGATTTTGGAAAATCATTATTAGAAATTGTAGAGAATAAGAAAAGAAAAGAAGATGAGCTTGGCTATTTAACTGTAATATATTCAGGAAAATTAACTAATATTCAAATAGATGATATAGCTATGTTTAAAGCAGATATGAAATATACGATGGCAAAAACAAAAACTAAAGGGTATATTTTAGAGACTTCACTAAAAAGATTGCAAGAGATGTATGGAGATAGATTTTTAAAAGTTCATAGAGGTTGTTTAGTATCCTTGTTTTATATAGAAGGGCTTTATAATGAGCCAAGAAGAAGTATTTCAGGTAAAATAACTAAAGGACGAGTTTGGTATATAAAATTGAAAGGATTTGATAAAGATCAAGAGAAAATAGAAATTTCTCGTCGCCTTTGGGGTGAAGTTGCATTAAGGCTTGGAATTAACCCCGTAATAGAGTATAAAAAAGAATTCGTACCTTTTACAAAAAGTATGCAAGAAAGAGCACTAATTAAATAAGGAAGATCGCTCTTCCTTATTTTTTATTCATCTTCATTTTTACCTTTTGTTTTATTTATAAAATCATCAAGATTTTTCTGGTATATGCTATTCCATTCAGATGTAGGAACTGTAACTTTATCTTTATCATTATTTACAACCATAAGACATATCCATTCAGGTTTCTTTTTAGATATAAAACTTCTTGGTTGATTTTTTTGATAATTTATAGTGTTTATGATTGCTTGAGTCATCACTTCTGGATGATTTCTTGCTGACATAACAGTTCTATTAAATGATTTAATAATTGATTGTTCAAGACCTAACGCATCAGAGTTGTTACATAAAGAAGCGTCTAATCTGGTATTAAAAAAAGCAATGTAAGTCCAATCTGCAGATTCTTGATTTCTTTCGGCTCTTAATAAAGTTTCTGCATACATCCATTGAGCTGGAGTTAACCCACTATCGGCCCAAGGTTTCAATCTTTCTAATACAGCCGCTGCAGGTTCTGAAGACGTTATTTTTCTGGCAGAAGCATATTGACCATTTTTCAAATATTCATCTAATGTTGGAATCCAATTAGCTTTATTTATTTGGTTATCTGCTGCTATTACGTTAAAACTAAGTAAACACAACGTAGCAGGTAATAATATTTTTTTTATATTCATAAATCCCCTCTATTTTATATAATTTATTTTTGACAATGAGTACAATAAAATGAACTTCTGCCAGCTTGATTAATTTTTACAATCAATGTTTGGCAAATAGGACAAGGTTGATTCTCTTTACCATATACTTTATGATTTTTTTGATAATCTCCAGATTCTCCTGTAGCAGTTCTATGATCTTTTAATGTCGAACCACCTGCTTTTATTCCCTCATTTAAAACGAAAATAATTTTCTCTCTTAATATAGAAGTCTCTTCAATATTTAAAGAATTAGCAAGTCTTAAAGGCGATATTTTTGATAAAAATAATGCTTCAGAAGCATAAATATTTCCCACACCCACAACAATTCTAGAGTCCATTATAAGAGGCTTTATTGGTTTTTTATATTTAGATATATCGTTATAAAATCTTTCATTAGTCCACTCTGATGAAAGAGGTTCAGGTCCTAATTCTTCTCTACTAGGAGGCTCTGAATAAGGTAAATCAGTCCAAGCTACTCTACCAAATCTTCTTGCATCATTAAATCTAATAAGGTTATTATCACTAAAAAATAACTCTATATGATCATGTTTTTCTAATTTTGTTTTAATTTCATTAGACTTAAATAACCTTACTTGTCCTGACATACCTAAATGAATCCATAAACATCCAGCTTCAAATATTAAAGCCAGCCACTTAGCTCTTCTATAAACATCTATAACAGGTTTTCCTATAATAGAATTTATTTTTTCTATTGGAACTGGAGTTCTCCATCCGTCTTTATGTAATATAAAATTTTCGAGTTTACATCCAATTATAGGTTTTAAACCATTTTTTACTGTTTCAACTTCTGGTAATTCTGGCATTTTATTTCTCATCTATTGTAAAAATTTTGTTTATATATATTATCTTAAAAGTGTATAAAAATTCAAATAAGGAATCAAATGAGAAAAAAAATATTAAGTATTGTATTGTTAGGCTGTATGTTTGGATTTGGATATTATCTTGGAGAGCGAAATAATGAGAAAAAACATAATAATGATTTTATTATAACTAATCCTGATTTAATAACTATAGCTAAAACATGGAAAACAATAGAAGATAACTTTGCTTATGTTTTAGATAAAGATAAACAATCAAAAATGAAAGATTCAGCAATACAATCAATGTTGTCTTCCATAGATCCTCACTCTTATTGGTGGAATTCTGCTAGCCAAAATCAACTAGAGGAAAAAATAAAAGGAGAATATGGTGGTATAGGCATAAGATATCTTTTTGATGATAAAGATAAAAATGTGAAAATAATAGCAATAAAAGAAAAAAGTCCAGCAGACAGAGCAGGATTAAAAGTAAATGATATTATATTGAGGGTAAACGATATATCTTATGAAGATCCTGCTTTTAATGATTCATTTAAAGGAGAAGTAGGAACAAAAGTAAATCTTGATATTAAAAGAAATGATAAAGATTTAAAAATAGAGATGGTTAGAAAAAAAGTAACCAACTTCAGTGCTTATTCAAAAGTAGAAACCATAGATAATGATAAATGGCTAAATATAAGAATTACAGAGTTTCAAGAAAAAACTGTAGATGATATGGTGAATGAGATAAGAAATCATTGGTATACGAATGATAAACCAAACAATGGAATAATTTTAGATCTAAGAGGATCTCCCGGAGGATTGGTTGATGTAAGTGCTGGTGTAGCTAGTTTATTTTTACACGAAAATAAAAAGGTTACTAGCATAAAGGAAAGAAATAATCATGATGTTGTTTTTGATACAATTAAGTATTCTACAGAAGCATGGACTAAATGGGCAAAAGATGTTCCTTTAATAATTTGGGTAGATGATAAAACAGCGTCAGCCGCCGAAATATTAGCATCTGCTTTAAAAGATAATAAAAGAACCTTATTTGTTATAGGAACATCTACTTATGGGAAAGGAACTGTGCAAAGAACGTTCCCAATAACCCCAAAAGAACAGGCTACATTTACTATAGGCTTTTATAAAACTCCTAATAATCATTATTTACAATGGAAAGGAGTCGTTCCAGATGTTTTAATAAAATTCCCAAGTGATATAGAAAACGAAAGAAATTTACAAAAAGAAAAAAGTGTGGAAGGAAGCTTAATGCCACCAGAGAAAGAAAGTGGCAATAAACCTAGAATAGAAATTGGAATATCTAATAATGAGTTGAAAACAAGTATTGATAATATTTATTTAGATAAAACTAAACAAATATTAAAACTAAACGCATTCTAAAGGTAAAGGCCCTTTAATTGTAGGAAACACTGCGAGGGCCTCGAATCCAATTCTTTGTATAGGAAATCCTGCTTTTTTAACCCAATTAATGATTTTAATATTGTTATTTAAGCATTCGATATTAATAAAATCATAACCTAAATACTTAGCCCAATGAGCAGAATGTATTAGAAGAGAAAATCCAATACCTTTACCTTGTAGATCTTTATTGACGCTAACCCCTAATTCGGCAACATAATCTTTCTCATTTTGTGATAAATGAGCAACTCCTTTGATATCACCATTTTTATCAAAATAACCAAGACACTCTTTTTTATCAAAATTTATATTGTTAACATATCTTTTAATGCCATCGCTATTTATGGGAAATCCAAATCTTAAACGTCTATCAGATTTTGAAAGCTCTTCAAAATGGCATATTATCTTATCAATATGTGTAGAGTTAAGAATATAAACAGGAGTGTTTTGGATATTTTTAGAATTTATATATTGTTTAGCCACAAGGTTTTTAAGATTTTCCATTAAACGATCCTTATAAGGCCAGTAATAACTGGCCTTTTTTATAATATTATTTTACATCCGTCTTTTCAACAACTTTAGGTACATCATGAGCATTAGGAGCTGCAGTAAATCCTCTAACGGCAACGATACTAATCGCATTTTGTGGTGAACCATCAACTAATTTGTCAGAATAAGCTAAATAAGTAAATGCATTAAATTTCTCATCAAACATTCTTACTACACGTAATCTTTTAAAGGTAATAGATCTTGATTCGTTAAAGACCTCTTTTTTCTCTTTAGGAACCGCAGAAATATCAATAGGGCCTATTTGAGCACAGCTAATATCAAAATCAGTAGTATCTTCTGCTACTCCAAGGCTTCCTTTTATTCCACCTGTTTTAGCACGAGATATAGAACAAATTATATTGGCAATGTCTGGATCTTGAAAGTTATCAACGTTTACAACATGATCAGAGCCAAGCATTTTGAATGACGTATTTACACTGCCGATTTCATGGGATTTATGATTAGAGCTTCCACTTGAAAGGAACCATACTACGCCAAAAAACACAATAAGCACTATAGCAATTAAAATAATTTTTACCTTTTTCATTTTTACCTCGTTTTAATAAAATGTGTTCGTATATACTACACTAAATCAATATTAAATAGCAATATTATTTATTTTATAAGCAATGCGTTTTTTTTCTTGCCCTGTTGTTCGTGAAATAGTATAATAGTAAGTAGAAAATGATTTAAACCTAAAAAGGATGATGAATATGAGTGATAATGACAAATTAGCAAGTAAATTGATTTCTGAATCTCTGCTTCCCGGTGATGCTAAAGAAATAATTCAAAAAGTTGGTAAAACATCAAATTATGATCGTAAATTAACAGATCTTAAAGCTATGTTTTTAAGCTTAAATACTACCGGTTTCAATACTGCTGATATTGTAGATGAAGACAAAGTAGTAATAAGTGAAAAGGATAAAATTGTAGAAATTGCGGCTGTTCTTTTAGACGTAAAAAAAGGTGCATTTTCACGTACCTATGAATCATTTATAGATCCAGAAAGATTAATACCGCCAAGTGCTTCTTCTTTTCACTATGTAAGTAATGATATGGTTAAAGGCCGTCCAATTCTTAAAGATGAAATGAAAGCTATTCGCCGTCATATTATGGACTATCCTATTATGGCTTATAAAGTAGATTTTTCTCGTTCTATGCTTGATTTTTTAAATGATAAGCAATGGTTAGATATTCACCGCATGGCTCTTCACACATTTAAAATTGGAGAAGAAAACGAAAAAGGACAAAAGCTAGGTAGCTTCAAAAACCAAGAGCTTCGTTACTGGTTAGGTCTTGAAAATATAGAAGGTGATTCACATAGGGCTGTTTTTGGTGCTCGCCTTTCTGGTCGCATATTTGAAAAAGTTGTAGAGCGTTATTTAGAAGCAGGTCATGAAAATAAATTTAGCTCATTTATCTCTTGGGTAAATTCACCTATAAGATATGAGAATATTCCTTTTGGTTTTAAAACTGTTGTTGGTAAAAAACCAGAGGAGCTTACTTCAGGACAACTTGCTAATCTTATGAGAAAAGATAGCGTATTTTATGATGACTTGAAAAAATATGACGTATTATCTTATATTGAACCTGTATATAAGAAAAAAATAGATGAAGAATTCAAAAGTGGTGGAAATAAGAAGTTTAAAGCAAAACCTAAGCAAGAGCTGATCGTTGAAAGTATACCAAATACTTATGTAAAGGCTGAGCGTAATTTTAGTGGTAAGTTAACTGACTTAGAATGTATTGTGCTTGATACAGAGACAACTGGTGCTAACAATGCTAATATTTATGATTCAGAAGGGAACTTAGTTCAAGCAAAAGATAAGCTTGTAGAGTTTGCTGCCAGTCTTTATACTGTAAAAACAGGTGAGCTTTCACGTAACTATCAAACATTTATAAATCCAGAAATTCCAATTCCTTCGGGAGCGGCTTCTGTTCACCATATTAGTGATGCTATGGTAAAAAATAAGCCAACGATTGAAAAAGAAAAGAAAGAAATCAGACGTTATGTAAGAGATTACCCAATCCTTGCTTATAACTCTGACTTTGATAGAGGTATGCTTGATTTCTTAAATGATAAGCAATGGTTAGATGTATATCGTATGGCTATGCATGTATATCATATAGGTGAAAAAAATGAAGATGGTTTTGAATTGACATCTTTTAAACAACAAGAACTTCGTTATTGGTTGAAGCTTGATCATATTGATGGTGATGCTCATAGAGCTGATTTTGATGTGAAAATTACTGGAAAAATATTCGGTAAAATAGTTGATAAATACCTTGAAATGGGTCATAAAAATGATTTTGATAGTTTTGTAGAGTGGGTAAATTCACCTATTCAACATAAAACAATCCCATTTGGTTATAAAGATATTGTTGGTAAAAAAATCGAAGAGTTAACAAACGGGCAACTTGAAGAAATTTTAGATCAGAAAGGATCTTTATATGCCTCATATGCTAAGTTTAACGTAACTGATATGGTAAGAGCTGAAAATACAAGAAGGCAATTTGCTCATTTCAAGAGTGACGACTATATTATGCCAAAAGCAACAAGACGTTCTTTTAACCCATTGAAATAATAAGATAAACAAAATTAAAAGGATACCTGATGGTATCCTTTTTTATTATTGTGGAGTAGAAAAAATATCGCTAAAAAAATCTGGATCAGGGAAACCATCCGATGAATCTTTTTTGTTATCTTCTGGCTGAGGATCACTTTTATTATTGCTTTGTTCTTTATTATCTCTTTGCTGATTATTTGAGTTTTGATTATGAGAAGCTAGATTTACTGTACTTGGATCAGTGGCTGAAAGACTCCACATCTTTTCTCCGTCTTTTTCACTTTCCCATCCTGACAACCAATATTCTTTCCCTTCAATAGTTATTTTTCCACGATAATCAGGCTGTTTTCCAGTTTTCTTCTTATTAACAAAAAGATATCCAGAATTTTTATTTTTATTTATTTCTGCCATAGTTTTATTGTGAGAACACATAATGTGTGGGATAGCAACGTTGATAACAACCCTTTCTCACCTCTCCTCTTTCGTTTTGATGCTATCTTGGATTGATAATTATCTCCTATTAAGATGGAGTCTTATAATGTTTAAGCATTTTATCTATTGTTGTAAAGAGTAAAACGATTAAAAAATAGATACTTTATGATCAAAATAGAATAATTGATTATTTATCTAAAATATATATAATGGAACAATTATAACTCATAAAATAATTATGTAAAATTTAAGGAGGTTATAATGAATCAAAAAGACTTAAATAATTGGCTAGAAAACAAAGGATATAATCTAGGATTTATTACAAATATACAAAGCGATACGTTTCCTCCGGGGTTAAATGAAGATGTAGTTAAAGCTATATCCATAAAGAAAAATGAACCTCAATGGTTACTTGAGTGGCGACTTTCTGCTTATAGAGCATGGATAGAAATGATAGAGCCTCACTGGTCAACAGCTACATATTCTCCTATTGATTACCAATCAATATCTTATTTTAGTGCGCCTAAAAAAGAAAATATTACTTCTTTAGATCAACTTGATCCTCAATTATTAGAGACATATAAAAAATTGGGTATATCATTAGATGAACAAAAAATGTTAAATGGAATAGCTATTGATGCTGTTTTTGATTCTGTTTCAGTTGCTACAACATTTAAAGAAAAACTAAAAAAAGCTGGTGTTATATTTTGTTCATTTTCCGATGCTGTTCAAGAACATCCAGATCTTGTGAAAAAATATTTAGGGAAAGTGGTTCCTTCAAAAGATAATTTTTTTGCCGCTTTAAATGCTGCTGTATTTTCAGATGGAACTTTCGTTTATATTCCTAAGAATGTAAAATGCCCTATGGAACTATCTACTTATTTTAGAATAAATGAACGAAATACAGGGCAGTTTGAGAGGACTTTAATTATTGTTGAGGAGAATGGGTATGTATCTTATTTAGAGGGCTGTAGTGCGCCTCAGAGAGATAATAATCAGCTCCATGCTGCTGTTGTTGAATTGATAGCTGCTGAAAATGCTGAAATAAAATATTCCACTGTTCAAAATTGGTATCCGGGAGATAAAGATGGTAAAGGTGGTGTTTATAACTTCGTAACTAAAAGAGGTCTATGTAAAGGTAAAAACTCTAAAATAAGTTGGACTCAAGTGGAAACAGGTTCAGCTATAACATGGAAATATCCAAGCGTAATATTAGAGGGTGATAATAGTATTGGAGAGTTTTATTCAGTTTCTGTTGTAGGTGGATATCAACAAGCAGATACAGGAACTAAAATGATACATATTGGAAAGAATACTCATTCAACAATAATATCCAAAAGTATATCAACAGGTCATGGATATAATACTTATAGAGGTTTAGTTCAAGTTAATCCTAAAGCAACAAATTCAATAAATAAAACAGAATGCGATTCACTTTTAGTTGGTGGTAAATGTGGAGCAAGTGCTATACCTGTAATAAAAAATATGTGTCCAACGGCTAACATCGAGCATGAAGCAACAGTATCAAGATTATCAGAAGAACAATTATTATATGCCCAGCAAAGAGGATTAACAAAAGAAAATGCTTCATATATTGTTATGAACGGTTTTTGTAAGGATGTATTTAAAAAACTACCTATGGAGTTTGCTGTAGAGGCTCAAAGTTTATTAAATATTACTCTTGAAGGGGCTATAGGATAGGAGGTTATATGTTAAAAATAAGTAATTTATCAGCATCAATAAATAAGAAATTAATACTCAATGATATAAATTTAGAAATAAAATCAGGAGAAATACATGCTTTATTAGGACCTAATGGATCTGGTAAATCCAGTTTAGCAACTGTTCTTACAGGTAATGAAGAATGGGAGATAAATGAAGGTTCTTTTATATTAGATAATGAAGATGTTATAGAAAATAATATTGAAGAAAGAGTTTTAAAAGGATTATATTTAGCCGTACAAAAACCTGTACAATTCCCCGGAGTTCCTGTATTTAATTTTTTGAAAGAAATTGATAAAAGTAAAAATGAATATATGAAAAAAACCAATATGGATATATTTGATTTTTCCGATCATATTAATAATTTATGTGAAAAGGTAGGTCTACCTATAGAATATTTAAAAAGAGACTTTAATGTTGGTTTTTCTGGAGGAGAAAGCAAACGTTTAGAACTATTGCAAATATTATTACTAGAACCGAAGTGGGTAATTCTAGACGAAATAGATTCAGGGATGGATATTGAGGCAATAAATAAAACGATAGATATAATAAAAGATTTAGCTCACCTAAATAAAACATCTTTTTTAATTATAAGTCATCAGCCAAAACTATTAAAGAGCCTCCCCATAAAAAAAGTTCATATAATGATAAAAGGTAAAATAGTTCATTCAGGGAATAAATCTTTAATAAATAAAGTATACAATCAAGGCTATAGTGAGTGGGAGGTTTAAATGAGACCAGAAGATCGAAAATCATTAAACAAATGGAAAAGATTAACAGAAACTTTAAAATATGAAGAAATAACTCGCACAGCTACAAAGAAATATGTTTATGTAGGAGTTATAGTTAATAATGATATTCTTGAGCTTACTATTAGTAATAATCCAGCAATATCAACATCAAATAGTTCTTTTTATTATTGGAGCGAGAGATCGTTATTACAAAATAGCTGGTTAAATGTTTATGATTCTAAAGTTGATATATTAAATATAAATATAGATAACGATATTGAGATTAATAAAGTTATATGTAAATGGGTAGATATTGTAGATATGCTTTCTATAAATATAAATATTGAAAAAGATGGAGTAATAATATGGGAAGATTACTTTAATCATTCAGGGTTTAATATGTTAGAAAGATATTGGAATATAAAAGAAGGTATACTAAATTATTCAAATCATTATAATGATACTCCAAATTTATTATGGTTATCTGATTATTGGACATTAAATAAAAATACAAAACTTAATTATTGTAATTTTTTAACTCAAAAAGATGTAAGAAAAAATAATGAGTTTTATATATATGATAATAGTAATATAAATTATGTGTCATTAGGTTTTTTGAACAATAATTTTCATTATGATGACGATGTATTTATTGAGCATAATGGTGAAATGAGTAGTTCTCATATTAATATAAAAGGATTTATTCTTGATAAAGCTAAAATAAAAACTCACTGTTCAGTTAAAATAAAAAAATATGCTCATTCATCATCAACAGAGCAAAAATTAAAATATTGGATGTTAAGCAACCAAGGTGCTATTATAGAAGCATCACCACAATTAGATGTATTTACAGATAATGTTATAGAAGCTTCGCATGGTGCAGCAATAGGTAGCATAGAAAAAGAAATTATAAACCATATGAGAATGAGAGGGTTAGATTTAGGAAAAATATTTAGAATATTAATACAAGGAATATTAAATGATTCAGTTTCTGTTTTTTATGATAATACAAATATAATAAATAATAATGATTGGCTGAACATCATTCATGATAAAATAGACAATATTGTTAGAGATGATGAATGGATTAGTTCTGCAATAGATTTTTGGTCAAGTCAATATAAGGAATAATATAATGATTGAAGAAATTGATAGTCCAGATAGTAAATATTATATTATTTTAGATAATGCCTCTGAAAAAGAGCCAAGCACAATATGGGACATCCATCCGAATCAACTTCATATGAAAAATAGTATAATAGAAGCTCTGAAAAATGTTCAGGATTCTGAAATACCAACGTCAGTATACAATTTAGGATTATTTTACAGAATAAAAATAGATTCTGTAGGCAATACAGAAGTCGTTTTTACCTTAACAACACCCAATTGTCCAGAAGCAGAAACATTACCATATAGAATAGAAAGTGCTTTACTTGGAGTAAAAGAGATACCGCCAGATGGACTATCAATGATTCTTGTTTGGGAGCCTGAATGGAAGGTAAATTATATGCCAAATGTTATAAAAATGATGTTAGGTATTTATTAAAAAGGCCACTTTCAAGTGGCCTATAGTATTTTATCTCTTTCTATGAATATAGCTAACAAAACTAGATACGCCAGTAATATCGAATAAAGTAATAATAAGTTCTAGAGGATAACGTATTATTATACGAGTGTCATCAATACCTAAATTACCAAGATACTTAGCAAGTTCACCTGCTGCATAAAAATCAAGACGATTAACATATTTAAAGTTAACGGTTACTTTTTCAGTAAGTTTCAATTGCTCATCAATATGAGATATAAGTTTTTCAATATTTTGCCTATCTATAATAGAATCAACAGAAATATAACCATCTTCATCAAGATATTCATCATCTGTTTCGATAGTAGTTTTCATTACGTGTTTTTCTAAATAAGATGGAGGAGATTCTTCAAAGCTCATGGCATAATCAAGAGCTAAATCTTCAAATTCATCTTCTTTTCCATGCCACTGATAAAGCTCGCACAAAATTAACCAATAACATTTATTTTTATCTGAAAAATCTTTATTCTCTTTAAAATATGCTATGTTATCCTTCAGTATATTAATAAAATTCATATCCCCCATGATTTGGCCCATGATTTTATTTTTCTTAATTTCATACATCATTTTTAATAGTCTCATTAAACTATTTTCTAAATCTTCATCATTCTCTAATAATTTAATTCTACTAAAATCAATACGACAAGTTTTACTTTCTTTTGACGCAGAAAGGAAGTCTTTTATTTTCTCATCTTGTAAATCAGAAATAGAACCATCAATGTTTAAGGCACTTCTTCCCATTGCATCACGATTTTTTTTATTATCTTGATCAAAAGCTTCCCAAGATGGTGGTGAAGTATCAAATAAACTTGAAAAGAATAAAGCTAGTTTTTCAAATCTAGATTGTTGTCCTGTAGCCTGATAAGCATCAAATATCATATACCATTCATTCTTATCAACTTGACCAGATGCTTCATTTAAACGAGCAACTAAAACTTCTATTGATTTGTTAGGATTTCCATTTGCAAAATAAATAGCTGCTTCTTCCAATACGTTTTTAGAGATATCAAGTCCAGCAATTGTAAGTTCAGGGCTTTCTTGAGCTAATAGAGAGGCTTTTTTTACTTCTTCTTGAGCTTTATCTGCTACCCTGTATGTACGAAGTTCTCCTTGATTATCATTTTTCTTAGTAACACTAGCCTTTTTGGTAGTAGCTGTCTTTTTATTTTCTTTTTTCTTTAAGAAATTAAGCACCATTTCTTCTCCTATTTATAAGTTTATTAACAAACCAGACCACTTTATGTGGCCTGTTTTTATTATTTTATTCATTATTGATCAAAAAAATATAAAATCAACGTTTTTATTTTAATTTAGGAGTTGGAGTTTTTATTTTTCCTTTATTTTTTAAATCAGAGCCTGATTTCTTAAGCTTACTTTTTAAGGAAGGTTTATTATCTTGTTGTGGTTGTATTACAGGCGCTGCTTTTGGTTCAACAATATCAAAGTTCTCATTTTTATTAATAATACTAGCAGCATCAAAAGTATCTTGATGAATTTGATTTGTAAGATTATCTCGTCCTTTTTCAGTCATAATAAGTCCCGGACCAGAACTTTCTGCATTATTTTTAATCATGCTCAAAGCATCGTCTTTAGAAATTACTTCAATACTTAATCGTTGTTTATTGCTCATTTTTGCTCCAAATAAATTAATTGTGGTAAGTTAAAAATATATTCATATATTAATAATAACATGTTTCTAAAATAATGGAAATGGTAATAGATTATTTTATAAGCCAATAGAATCCCATCTAATATTTTTTTCTTGAATATATCTTTTATTTACCATTTCATCCCTTGGCATACCCAATGCCATTAATACATCTGTTAAAATTCTACTAGAAAATACAAAAGTTAATATATTATCATCTTCAAGCTTTATCATACCATCTGTTTTGTTTAACCAGCGTTTACATAAAACAGCCACTGATCTTTGAATAAGCATATCAGTGTCTAAAGCCTCTATTCCCTGAAAATATCGTAATTGTAATTTTTTAGGTTTCATGGGGTTTTTTAATTCTGGTGTTTTATGAAAAGCAACAGCACAATACCCCGGAACAAATTCAGGAAAAACTATCCAAGGATAGTTTGCATAAAATAAAAGAGACAGCATTCCCTCTCCTCTTTTACTTACAACATTATCAAACCAAGGAGGCATAATCGGACGTTTTTTAGACGTAGGTGATAATGACCATGTTCCTTGAGCTAAGGATGATAATTCTATTTTATAATTTTCCTCTTGGTTATATTCACGATTCACAAAAAACTCCTGTGTTTTTTTTTGATAATTTTATAAAAAGAATATATGATTAATTTTCTTAATAGGCAAACATAAAAAGGAAATAATATGCAGCATTCAACAAGAAACCGTTCTAATTTTAATATATCTTCAGAAAATAGCAATACAAATAATGATGATGATAAAAATATAGCACAGCGTTTTCATGCTTTAAATGAGTTAAATAATAAACTTCAACAAGATAAAAATAGAAAAGAAGCTTCTCTAGAACAAGTTAATATACAATTAGAAGAGTGTAAAAAACAAGCACTTGAAGAATTTGGGGTATCAACTATTGAAGAGCTATTAGCATTAATTGAAGAAACTGAAAAAGAAGAAAATATTAAATACGATAATATTTCATCTGATTTAAAAGTATTAGAACAAGCTTTACGTCAAGTAGATGAAAATATAAAAAATGAAAGTTCATTTTAAATTTTATATATTTTAGTATTACGTTGTAATAATAGTAAAGAAAGGAAACATTATAAATGAATAATATTATCGTTGAGAAAAGTGAGGATATAAAATATATAAATGAAACTTTATCTCAAATGTTGGCAAAGAAATCATTGCTTGAAAAAGAGTATAATGCATTAAAATCAGAAGTAGCTTTATCAATGGTTAGAGTTAGTTGGCAACCTGAAGTTAAAGAATTTTTAGATTATTTGCAGTGGCAAGAACATGAAAAATCGGTAGGTGCTTATGAAAAGCTTTTATCAGCATTTATGGAAGAAGTTTTGCCGGGTTATAGAAAAGTTGTATTTGAGTTAACAACTGAAAGAAATGCTCCGGCTCTGAATATTTTCATCAAGAAAGGTGAAAATATGCCTCCTGAAGATGCTTTGATGGGAACGGGAGGATCTGTTACAAATATTTTAGTAACTGGATTAAGAATTATTTCTTTATTACGTTCAGGAAAAAGAAAGTTTTTAGTTCTTGATGAGCCAGATTGTTGGCTAAACCCTGATTATATTCCAGCGTTCTCTAAAGTTATAAATGAAATGGCAAAAGAACTTGGAATACAAATATTTTTAATTTCTCACTATGTAAATTCTACATTTAGTGGAATAGATCATACTGTTCATTTATATAAAAATGGCAATAGGCTTGATACTAATATTCTCGGTGAAATTCCTATTTGGGAGGATGGAGAAGAAGGTATAAAATCTATAATGTTAAGAGATTTTCAGGCACATACCGATACATATATACCATTGTCTCCCGGCGTGACTTTACTAACGGGTGATAATGATATTGGTAAATCTGCCATTGTTACAGCTTTAAGATCAATATTCTATGGAAAAGGTAATAAAACCAACATAAGACATTTTTGTGACAAGGCATCTGTTTCAATTGAATTTACAGGAAATAGATTGTTATGTTGGGAAAGAAATAATAAAGGCAAATACAAAGAAAGCTACGTTATGTTAGATGAGAATCATGACATAGATAATCCCCTGCATAGAAATGATGGTGCATCTCTGCCAGATTGGTTAATGGAAGAAACAGGTATTGGTCTTATTGATGGTTTAGATATTCAATTGGCATGGCAAAAAGAACCACTATCTTTATTAGGTGAAGCTCCTCCTATGAGAGCTAAAGCATTGGCTGTAGGTAGTGAGGCTGATTATGTTCAAGGCATGATGGGACTTTCTAAGGAAGATTTTAATGATGCAAAAGCTTCTGTAAAACAGGGGGAAAAGAAATTAGAATCATGGAGAGTTCAATTAGAATATTTAAAAGATATAGGTAAGCTAAAACAAAATTATGATTTGATAAATGAGGAAATACAAGGAAGTCAGGAAAATATAAAAAAAATACAGCGAGTTAAAGAACTAATAAGTAAGATAGAAGTATTGTCTAATAAAAAAGAAGATTTCTCACCTTTATCTCTTATTAACAGTGAAAGTATTAATGATAAATTAAGTAAAATGAATCCTCAATTATTAGAGAATATGAAAAGGTTATATATATCATGGAATAAATCTTTAAATAGATACAATTCATTAAAAATAATTGAAAAAACGCCAATAATCAGTAAAATAGAAGAACCTAAATCATTATACTTGAAGAATTTTGCATCAAGATGGATTAAGTTAAGTAAAGATGTAGAAAGATTAAGTCCGTTGAAAAATATAAATAGTAATATAAGAATAGAACTAAATGAAAACTTGCCTCGAATGTTAAATTTAAAAGAAACATGGGAATACTTATTAAATAGGAAAGGTAATTACGCACCATTATTTAATATAAAAGAAATAGAAATCCCCTCTTTTAAAGATGATAGAAAAGTAAAAGAATTATTAAAAGTATGGAAAGAGAGTATATTAAAACAAGATCAATTGAATGATGAAATACTCGTTATTTCAGAAGAAATAAAGAAAACTTCTGATACTATAAAAAATGAATTTCCAGTGTGTCCAACATGTGAAAGACCTTGGGACAATCATAAAGAAGAACATTCTACAAAAAATATAAAAAAAGTAGAAAAACAAACAATAGTTGAAGAAAATAAAATAGAAAAAGCAGAGGCTTTTAAAGTAAAAAGACGTACAATTTAAGGATGGAAAATAAATGATTGCTCCAGATATTAATGTTCCAAATAGTATAAAAAAAGATACACTACCACTAAAAGTAATGAAAACTGCAGTTGATTTAAAAGGTTTTCTATTCATAGGAGATCCCCATATATATTCTAAAACTCCGGGTAGAAGAAAAGACGTTTCTTTTTTTGAAACTATTTTAGACAAAATACATCAAGCTGCTGTAATAGCCAATGAAAACAAACTGCTTCCTATTTTTACGGGAGATTTGTTCCATGACGATGAAGAAGAGAATAATTATATTACCAATAGAATGATGAGAGCTTTGAGGGAGTTTGAATCAAAACCAATAACTATAGTTGGCAATCATGAAAAAACAGAATGGTTGCTATCTGAAAAAAACTTATTATCTGTGTTAGAAAATAGTGGATGTGTAGATGTTATTTCTAAAAATGGTTTTTATGGAGTATTCGAATTAGTAAATGAAAATAATGAAAAATATCGCGTTGCTTTAGGGGGAACTCCTTATGGATTACCTATACCATATGATTTAACTGAATTTATAGGTTTAGAAGGGAGTTCATTTAGACTTGAGGAAGATAGGAAAATATATTTAGAAGCAATAGAGAGAGCGAAGAAATCAAAGTCACGAGGCAGTATAGCATTAGTAACTGAATCAGCAAAGATGGATTCTGATGAAACAAAGCATCAGGAAATATTAAAAGCAATAGAATGTGATGAAGTTGTATGGTTAACACATCATGATTTTGCGTTTGAAAATGCTTATCCTAAATCTATTCCTTTACATCCGATTGATGGTGTTGGAATAATGGTTAATGGTCATATTCATGACACAAAGAAACCAGTAAAAGTAGGATTAACCGCTTGTTATAACCCCGGAAATATTACTCGTTTATCTATAGATACTGATAAACATATTCCTGCTGTATGGGAATGGTGTCCTTTTGATAAACAATATATGGCATCAGCACAAGGAGTTAGGGTTCCATTATTAAAACAAATTCCTCTTGTTGTTAAAGATGCTAAAGAAATATTTAACTATGAAGGTAGAAATGCTAAAGTAAATATATTACAAGAAAAAGATGCTGATAAAGCTAATTCTATATTTGTAGAAATGTTAAAACAAGATCAAATGACAAAAAAAACAGATGAAGGCGCTTTTTTAAGGGAAAGTATTGAAGAAGCGTATGAAAAAATAAAACCTAAAGAAGAAGTGAAAAATATTATTGATAAGTTATCTTATCGTGTTATAACAGAAAGAGATATAAAATAATGAGGTTATAATGGTTAGTTTTTCATATATATTAATGTTATTAGCTGCTATAGGATGGTTATATTTTAGAATTGTTTTAGCAAAACCTTGGCATAATTTTTTATTTGTTTTACTGATATCTTTGATCGTTGTTCCAAACCTATTTGGAGTATATGACCATCCATTTACACAACAGTTCTTTATTCCTATATTAGTAGGTATGGCTGCTGGAGATTTTTCATTTAGATTTGTTTTATGGATCGTATTAAAAGTTTCGGGTGAAGAAAAAAGAGATGAAATATATAGTAGAATATATAATAGAAAAGAAAATAGAAAAAAAGTTCAATCTGAAAGAAATAAAATAAAAGAACAGGAAGCTTTAAATAAAAAAGAAAAAGAACAAAAAGAAAAGGAAAGAGAAAAAAGAAGGAAGGAAAGATTAGAAAAAAGAAAATAAAAAAAGGCTGCGAAGCCTTTTTTTTATTAATGTATTTTAAGTTTACATGCTTTAATTCTTTGTTGCTTAAACATGTTATTTATATAACTATTATCATCTGAATTGATTATACTTCGGATATAATTATTCATTGATTGTTCTTGATGAGAAAAAATAGATATTTTTTCTGTTAAAATATTATTAAATATATTTTTAAGAATATGTTTCATAAAATAACTTATATAGTATTAATTATTAACGTCTATTTAAATTGAGTTTTTCTAATTCTTCCTGACAATCAACACAACGAATTTTATGGAGTTTTAAACGAGCGGCGGGAATTTCAGCATCACATTCTATACAATGGACGCCATCAAATTCAGGGTCAAACTCTGGAGCGTTAGCTTTTCTTGCTCTTTCTTGATAGGAAGCTTGCTCTGCAAGTTGAATCCATTGTGCTTGATCTGTTTCATCATAAACTTCATTATTTGATAGTAAATCGATAGAAGAGACATCTTGATGTTTATTAAAATCGCTTTGATGTGTATCATTTTTATGTGTACTCATAATATATTCCTTAATTTATAGCTAAATAAGCTATTGTTAAAATAAAATAAGCTGTTTGAATTTTAGCTTATTTGGTTATAAATTTATTTATAAAATAAAACATCTTATTATTTTATTTCAAGTTTTAAGATTTGGCAAACTAATTATTTATTATTTATAAAATATAAAAAGAATGGTTTTCACCATTCTTTAGAATTTTTATTCCAATAAAAATAAATGTTTGCGGAATCTTATTTTTAAAGTTATATTATGTTACTTTATAAAAAATAACTTGTCAATTAAATAAAAAAAGGCGTATAGTTTTCATACTAAAATATTAATAATTAATAATTAAAAGGTAAAAAATGTTAAATATAATTTTAAAAATAGAAAATTCGTATATTATTTGGTCAGATAAAAAACAACATCCTTTAACTCATGCAATGCTAAAAGAGAAATTGTTTAGATGGATAGAAGATAATGAGGGACAAGATGGTGTAGACTCTTTTGATGCTCGAATAGCTAGATGTGATAAAAGCGGTTGTTCAAGTGCATACCATTCAAAAAGCGATTTAATTCTTAATAATAAAGCTGGTGATAATGATGAAAGTCTTAGTGAAGACGACATATTAGTTAAGTATGGAATACATTCTCCACATAATATAAAATTTAGAAAAAGAGATGCTGATGAAACAATAGAGACTTTAAAAATTGATAACGAAATCTATACTATCAATCATTTATGGAGAATATCTGGTTCTACTATTAAATTAATGATGCTATGTATACTTATATGTATTATTATACAAGCAGTTGACTATTTTTATAAGCCTTTAGGAAATATTGGAATAATTAGCCTAGCTGTAGAAATGTATATACTTGGTCTTTTATCATCAGCAAAATTGCGAATATGGAAGAAAAAAGACCAAGTTAAATAAAAGATTATATCTTATATTTGTGATTGCTATTTGGAGTAGGTTGTTCAGAAGAAGATTTTTCTTTGAACTGCTGTATTTTTTCTCTAAGTGTTGGTTGATTAATTTTATCATTAATACCAATACTTAATGAAGAAAGACTATTTCTACTATCCTGAAAACAATTTTCAAAATTATTAACTACTGTTGAAAAATTATTTTTAATCAGATCGAATAAAGCTTTAGCGCTATCTTTATTTACAAAAGGTGCCGCCAAAACATCAATAACTTTACCATCTTTTAAATCGGAAGAATAAGTCCAAAAGCGATTTGATAAAATTTGTTTTACAGCATCATCAAAGACCATGTTATTATTTTTTGAATCTTTAAAATAACTTGGTATCGTTTTAAACTTCATAGATGTAAATTTCTTATCATCTTCAAGAGCCGCTTTTTGAAAGTTTTCTTGTAAATCCTTAAAGTTTATTCCAATTTGGCGAGCTAGTTGAGAGTTAAAACAAACTCGGCCCTCACCAGTAGATAATTCTTGTAAATAAAATAAAGATTCTCCTGAGTTAGATTGAGCAAATGTTTCTGTTGTTTTTGCTTTTAACCATGTTTTTTGTTGCCCATGTAAATGGTATTCAGTTTTCAAATTCATTATATTCCTCATATAAAAGTAAAACAATATATTTTATAAATAACATAAATAAGTTAAATCGTCTATATACTATCAAGGTCTTTCATTTTTTTTAAATCTAGTTAAAATATATATATAGATGAAATTTTAAACTCAAAAGGTAATAAAAATGGAAGAAAGAACAAATATAAGAATGAGGTTAAGAAATGGGATATGGCAAGATGCAATTCCAAATTTTGGTCCATCATTTCATGAAAGTAAATTTTTAGAACCCTTAGATTCAACTTGGACAGATATTTGGGATAAAGTTAAAAACCATGAAAATACAATGCAATGTATAAACTTGAGTTTATCAGGTAAAGAAAATGATATAATAAAGCCAGTTACTTTATTAGAGCTAAATAATTTTTTAAATAATTTAGAACAATGGGTATCAAATAATGAAAATAATTTAACTTTCCCTCTAACAAAAGATGGCTGGAAAAAATCTGTTTATGAAACCCTTGAAAAAAATGACCTAGAAACATTCACTTTATTATGTGGGGCTTTTCCAGAACAAATAAAAACTGTTGTGGATTTTGAAAGTATGCCTGATAATAAAATAAAAAAATGGTGGGGAAGCTTCAATAAAGAGCTTGATCTTAAGAATAACACTGTTATATCTGAAGAAAAATCACTAGTTCACGCAGATACTTCGAATCCGTTAAATGAGGTAGATAAAAATTCTATAAAAGGAGAAACCTTAGTATCTGAACCTGAGAAAGCTGAAAAAATAGAAAAAAAAGTATTTTCTAAAAAACCAGAAGGACCTTATCCTCCTAGTCAAGAAATAAAAGAAAGTATAGAAAGTATGAATAAATTAATGAAGGATATTAATAATTCTTATAATGGTTCAAGTAAGACTTTAATAGATGAATATTGCAAATTTCACTGTTTACGTAAAGATTCCACAGAGGCTACAAATTGGTTTTCTAAAATATTCTTTTCTTCTTTCCAGCATATGGAAGAAGAAAGTATAAACTTTTTCATAGATAATATTCCAAACTGGAGAGAACAACCTGTAGAAACAAGACCTTTAAGAAATGTTAATGCTATGGATGTTTTAAATGATATTCATTTCTGGTCAGGTCTAAAGTTTATGCAGAAAAAAGTTACTCATGCTAAAAATAAGGAAATATTACAGAATTTTATCCCTAGTATGTTAGATATATCATCATTATCAGTAAGTAACAAAATAGAAATTGGTAAAAATATGTTAAAATTTGCTAAAAGTTCAGAAGATGCTTTTAGAAATAAACTTATGATGTGGACAGCAATGGGAGGATCATTAACTGAGCATAAAAAAGAACCAACATCTGATGTTTTCCAATCAAGAAAAGGAACTACTCCAGAGAGTTTAATAAAATGGATATCAGAAGAGAAGAATCCTAAATGGGATAACGTTGTTATAGAATATGCTAAAGAAAAAAATCTTAATCTTTATAAATGGTATCCTAATGATTTTAAAAGTGATGATTTGTTTGAGATATACGAATCATCAAGTCCAGTAAGTAAGCCAACTTTTTAAAATAAATAGATAACCATACGCTAAAATATAAAAACCACCTTTCCAAAGGTGGTTTTTATTAATATTTCTTATATTCAATTTTTTCATAAGCTATTTTTGTTTTTGCAAATCTATCAGCCATTGTTCTTCCTTCTTTATCAAAGATAGATGAAAAAGAACCTAATCCAAGAAGAAAGCACATATCTAATATAGTGATAATGCTTCTTTTAAATCTTAATTTTGTATTTGCTATTTCGTTATAATCACTATCAATTAGTTTTATATGATACAATATTGATCCTAAAGTATAACCTACAAATAGGCTTAAGAATCCTAAGATAATGAAAAAAGAAAAAATAAAAGCCATTCCATAGATAAAAGAACTTATAACAGGAAAATCTAGTATCATATTTTCTATAGTATATCCATTAGGTAAATTAGCATCAAGTAAATAAATTATAAGATTGTTTAACAAAAAAGAAAAAGGAATAGAAATAACAAGAGATACCCCCATATCAACTAAAAGATAGAGAAATCTTTGTTTTCTTGTTGGTGTTATATAAACTGTATGTTTTTTTATATTTTTTTTCATTATATTCTCCTATTAAAATAATAAATATCATAAACTACAAAATCTTCAATAAATAAAAATAAAACTATTGCAGCGATTATGTTTTAATATTGAATATTTCAAAAATATAGATTAAAGTAATAAATAATCGAAAAAATGGAGAAAAAAATGGAAAGTAAAAATCATCATCAGTTGATAATATTAGGTTCAGGGCCAGCAGGTTATACAGCCGCAATATACGCAGCAAGAGCAAATCTAAGCCCTTATCTTATTACAGGTGATGTTATGGGAGGGCAGTTAACAACAACTACAGATGTTGATAATTGGCCTGCTGATAATAATGGTGTAGAAGGGCCTGTATTAATGGAAAGGTTTCAACAACATGCTGAAAGGTTCGGTACAGAGATACAATTTGACTATATCTACAAAGTAGACCTATCTAATAAGCCTTTTAGATTATACGGTGAAGAAGAATATACTTGTGATGCTTTAATTATATCTACTGGAGCTACAGCTAAATATTTAGGATTAGATAGTGAAGAGCTATTCAAAGGTCGAGGTGTATCGGCATGTGCAACATGCGATGGTTTCTTTTATAAAGATAAAGAGGTTGCAGTCGTTGGCGGTGGAAATACAGCAATAGAAGAAGCTTTATATTTGTCAAATATAGCATCAAAAGTGAAATTAATTCATAGAAGAGAAACATTCCGTGCTGAAAAAATTATGATTAAGAAATTATATGAAAAAATAGAAGAAGGAAAAATAGAGCTTATATTAAATGCTTCTGTAAAAGAAATTATAGGAAATGATGAAGTCGGTGTTAATGGTATTATTATCCAGAGCGTTGACAAAAAAGAACGTGTTATAGATGTTGATGGTGTATTTATCGCTATTGGACACAAGCCAAATACAGATATCTTTAAAGATCAGCTTGAAATGGATGAATTCGGTTATCTTATAACACAAGGCGGAAGATCAGGGAACGCTACTCAAACAAGCATTAAAGGTGTTTTTGCGGCTGGAGATGTTCAAGATCCTACTTATAAGCAAGCAGTAACTTCTGCAGCTTCCGGCTGTCAAGCAGCACTTGATGCTGAGCATTACTTGGATTCTTAAAATTTATGAAAAAAGAAAGCTTCGGCTTTCTTTTTTATTATTTTTTTATTAAATCTATGGTGTAAAATGAAAAAACGTTATAAAATATATATAAGGTAATTTTAATTAATAAATATAGGATATTTTATGACGATAGATATTCAAGAAGATGTATTAGAAAGTTTGAAGTCTACTTTAGAAAACGCCGATTTTAAGAAAGCGTTAAAAATAATAAATGATAATAATATAGAGCCTAACAGTAAAATTAAAGGTAAAGATGGAATATTATCTTTTGCTATAAATAATTCGAATGAAAATAATCAAGAAGAGTTAAATAATTTTATTATTGAGCTTCACAATAAAGGAATGGATTTAGATGAAAGTAATAATAATGAAGATACCCCATTATTGTTTACAGCGATATCTTATAATAATCCAAAATTAACTGAAATGTTATTAAGTACTAATAATTATTCTAAAGAAGATGCGATTTTGTCATTACATTTAGTTTGTGATGGTCTTGTTGATTTTAAAACCTTTTTACCAGTTTACTCTAAATTTTCAGAATATGTAGATGAAAAAAATATATATGGAGATAGTGTTATATCTAATATAGCTGGGAAAAATTATAAAGGTGTAGAAAATAAATTGTTCTCATTATTAAGAGCTTCCGAAGATAAAGAATCTATTAACTTTAAAGGACAAAACTCTTTATTTCAAGCTGTAGAAACAGGAACAGCATATACAACAAAATTATTGTTGAGTGTAAATATTAACGTAAATCATCTAGATAAATACGATAGGAATGCTTTATTTAGAGTAGATGGTGAAAATGAAGTTGATATTAAAGCTAAGTTAAAATATTTAGTTGAGGCTGGAATAAATACTGAACAACTTAATAAAAGTAATAAATCAGCATTTGATGTAAATGATAAAATAACACCATATAGAGATTGGGTAAAAACAATTCAAGATAAAATGAATGATCCTAAAGACTTATTTGAAACAATAATTTCGGAAAGCTCACAAAGAAAAAGAAACAGTATGAGATAATAAAAAAGCATCCTCGCGGATGCTTTTTTTTATTTATTCTTCATAAGACGCTCTTTGTCTCTTGTCCAATCTTTTTGTTTTTCACTTTCCCTTTTATCATATTGCTTTTTACCTTTTGCTAAACCGATTTCCATTTTAATTTTACCTTTAGAATAATGTAAATTTAAAGGAACAACAGTATAGCCAGAAATCGTAGTCTTACCTAAGAGTTTATCAATTTCACGTTTGTTTAAAAGTAGTTTCCTTGTTCTAGTATTATCGTGTTTTTCATGCGTAGATGTTGTATTTAGAGGTGAAACATGCATTCCAATAACAAAAACCTCACTATCTCTAAACATAACGTAAGCTTCTTTAATTGAAACTTTTCCTGCTCTTATAGCTTTTGCTTCCCATCCCTCTAGGACAAGACCTGCTTCAAATTTGTCTTCAATGAAATAATCATGATATGCGCGTGGATTATTAGTAATCAAAATAAATCTCCTATTTCCTTATTTTCAATCATTGTACTATAAAAACCGGATGAATATCTACATTTTTTATAAAAAAAAATGAAGGTTAGACATTTTTACATAAATATCTATAGCTATATGTTAAAAAGTATGATAATAATTAGTAATAGCTTATGGAAAAGATAAGAAAACGGTGGTTAAACGTGCAAATTTTAAAAGAATTAATATCTTCGGAAAATGATACAAGAATATTAATAGCAGATGACAATCTAGCTATTATATCTGATATAGGTAGAAGAAAACAAAAGAATCAAGATTTTGGTAAAGTTGCCTATAGGGAAGATGGGGCGGCTATTTTAATTGTTGCAGATGGTGTATCAAACTCTCAATGCGCAGAGTTAGCAGCTAAAACAGCCGTAGAATCCACTTTTGAATATTTAATGAACTCTTCTTTATTTACTAAATCATTAATGAGTAAAGCCATTGGTTATGCTCATGAGAATGTTTGTAAAATACCTTATGATGTGAATCATAGATTAGATGAGCCAGAAACAACAATTGTAGCAGCATTAATAAAAAACAATGAATTAATCGTAGGATGGGTAGGAGATAGTAGAGCATATTCAATAAATGGAACAGAATGTAAGCTTTTAACAAAAGATGATTCTTGGTGTAATATGGCTATTGAAAAAGGTTTATTGAAAGCAGATGAAGTTGCTGGACATCCGAAATCCCATATTATTACTCAATGTTTAGGTACAAGAAAATTTCCACCAAATATTCATACAACTAAATATAAAATAGGTATGAAAAATGGAATAGTTCTTTGTACAGATGGTTTATGGAGTATGGTTGATATGATAGAAGCTGTAGATATAAATAATATAGCAGAACTTATTTCATGGAAATATACTGTGCTTGCTAATAGAATGGGTGGTCATGATAATATTACTGTAGCGACTTGGTTACCTTGAAATAATATTGTATAATTACATATGATTTAATATAAAAACTTAAATAGACATTTAAGTTTTTTTTGTTATCGTAGAAGGTATAATAATAAAATTAGGCATTTTAAGGGTGAAAAATGGATAAAAATGAACAAGGTATACAAGTGAATTTGCTTTATCCTTTAAGTATGTATTATGTAGGAGCTATAGAAGGTGTTCCTACTTTAGAAGAGCAATATCAAATATTAGCAGAATCAAGAGAATATAGCGAAAAAACAAAAACACGTATAGATCCTTATTCAATTGACGAGCCTGTTATTGCTTTAAATTTAATGATGGAAAAATTAGAACAATATGAATATTTTGAAGGGGTTAGAAATATTGTTAACAATCTACTTTCTCAAAATAGAAAACCTCAAGAATTATTTAGATCTTTGTTTCCTAATAGTGAAGAAAAGATAAATATTTTTAAATCTCAATTTTCTGATGCTTGTGATCTTATATGTATGAAAGATAAAGTAGATTGGAAAAGGATGGGATTAAGCTGGTATAATTTTGATATAGCTATAAACAATAAAAAACAACCCTCATTAAAGATGGATTGGTCTCCTGATTATTGGACTCTGGAAGAAAAAAATCAATTATTTAATTTTTGGAGAGAACGATATAGTAGAGTAATAATCAATATGTCTCCATCAGGAAAGCCCGCTGGAGGAATAGGTTTTTTTGATGCTGAAAGACATTCTTTAAGATTTAAAACATATAGGCCAACATATAATGAAAATCATCAGGTAAACCTTGATTTTAAAAGAAGAAGGGAAGATCTTTTAAAAGAACAAGAAATAAGTCAACCCGCAGATAAATTAAGATTAGAATTATTATTGAATGTAGAATATCAAGCATGGGAATGGTGGAAAATAAAAAATGTCTATAAAATAAAAGAGCATGATCCTCTTTATTTTATAAATAAGACCAAAGAAAAAATATTTTACCACGAAAGCCTTTATAAAGAAGCCTTTGCACAATTGATAGAATATGACCGTATGCATAATTTTGCTGTTGCAGATCCTAATAGAGATTTTAAAAAGGATCCAATGACAATAGTAGAATATAGGCAGTGGTTAGAAAGAGAAGGAAGAGAAATACCACCAAAATCAGATGATGATATTCTTCTGGAAAATGTATGGAATGAAGGACCTCTTGGAAATATAACAGGAAAAGTTCCTCCTTCTATGAAAAACGATTTTATACCATCTTTTATTGATGAGTACCATAGAAATCAACAAAGAAGCGACAGGAAAAAAGGCATAGAGCGCTCAAAATCTGGTGTTATTATAAAAATAAATGGTGAAATAAAAGAAAAAATATCAATAGAAAGACCAGACATTATAAAGAATTTGAAAAAATCTAATAATTTACAAGATGATATTGTCTCTTTTAAATCTAATATTGATGATGGAAGACCAGAAGTTGAAGAAATTGAGCTTGATCTAATTCCTATAGATGTAAATAAAGAAAAAACAACTATATCTTTAAAGAAATCAGAAGAAATAAATATAGAAAATGTAGAAGACCAAGAAGTGAAAGATCCTATAATACCAGAGCTATTTGATATATCTACGTTACCAAGTATCCCTAAAAATCCATATGGAGATGATTTATTTAAAGGATTGTTTACAGAGAAAGAGTTTTCAGAAGAAGAAGTTGTTATAGATTCTGACTCAGAAGAAGAAGAAGGAACAAATGGTGAAGGTCATATTCCTCCTTGGATGAAAAATAGAAACGTTGATGGTATTGAAGCTGATATAAATCAAGTAGAAGAATCTTCTGATAAATTTAGGGATAAAGTAAAAAAAGCAAGAAAACGTGCTAATAAAACTTTTGATAGAAATAAAGAAATTCAAGAGATTACGAAGAGTTGGAAAGGTTTGGATGAATTTGATTCAAGTTCTTTAGAAGGAGATATATGGTCAATAACTCAAGAAAGAATAAAAAACTTCAAAGATAGCGCTAAAAATATATGGGAAGGAAGAATTTCATATTTATTGAATGTGGATATACCTGAACAAAAAGCACTATTAAAAATAAAAACACAAGAATTAATAGCGTTCAAAAATAGAATTATGGAGAAAAGAGTATTTAATAAGAAAAATATTGAAGAAATAGATAATGATGTAGAAGAAGTTGTTAAGCCTGTTTCACTACATGTCACATCTTATAAACCTAGAAAAAATAAATAGAAAATAAATAAAGCGGCACAGCCGCTTTATTTTCATTTACCATCGTTAATTATGCGCCCTTCAATTATAGATGTTTTTACAAAACCAAAATAACGAGAGTCTTTGCTATTATCTCGATTATCACCCATTAACATCACATATCCTTTCGGAATATTGTAAACGCCATTACGAATAGGGGTAAAATTTAATTTTTGAGTTGTTTTTAAAATATTTTCATAAGAACCATCAGGCCAAATCTCTTTATAACCAACAGATTGAATCCCTGCTTCTTTTTCTAAAGAGTTATTTACCTCATAGGTGGCCTTTTCACCATTTCTAATAAGATTACCATCTTTGATTACTAAATTATCACCCCCAATGGCTATAACTCGTTTTACTATACGTTTACCATTATCAGGATCAAAAGCTATAACAATATCTCCTCTTTTTGGCTCTGACCATGTATAAAGTTTATAATTAGTAAATGGAACGCCTAAAGCATAAGCTATTCTATTAGTAAAAATATATTGTCCTATTCTTAAATTAGGATACATAGAACCAGAAGGAACTATATACCAGTTAATAAAAATTGATCTGATAATAAATACCAAAAAAAGGAATATAAATATTAATTTATACTCTTTTAAAAATTTTTTTATTTGTTGTTTCAACGTTAACTCCTATATTATTGGATTTATTTTTAATGCTATTATGTCTTTTTTTATCTTTAGTGTCATATCATAAAACATCTTTATATTTTTACATGATATTCTTTTTAATAACAAATTAAATATAGCTTTGTTATCATAATATAAAAGTATAGAGTTATAGTCATTATTATCTATGCTTTTATAGTATTTATTTATTACATTTTTTACCAGATTTTCATTATTATATGGATATCCCAAGACCTTTAGTTTATTTTGCCTATTAATGAATCTTTGTGTCGTTAACTCTTTATCCATATTAGCAAGCTCTATAACTTCTTTGATAAAGGTTGTTTTTGAAAATGTTTTAATATTTTTTTGAAAAATATTTAAAATTTCTTCTGATAACCAGATATTTTCACATTCAGCATATCTAGAGAAGAAAATTTTATCTGAGAATATAAGGTCTTTTTTATTTTCTAACAGAAACCCATCTTTATCTATTATCCCATAATGGTGGGCATTTTTATGCTCTAAGATTTTAAAAATATTAATCCAATTTCCAGCAACTCTATATTCTCTATTGGGCATAAATAATTGATAAGTAAATTTATCAAATTCCCCTTCTACCCAATAGATATCATTAGTTTTTATATTGTTATCAAAGATAGATAATAAGTGATAATCATTAGAAACAAAAATAAAAGATAGATGAGGAAAAGATAAAGATTCCAAAAAATAATGGAGAATAAAAAAATCATTTGCAACATTATAATAAGAAGGTAAAGGAATAATAAGATTATTGTTGTTATGGATTATATGATAATACGTATGTATCATAAGCTTTTCTATGTTTTTTAATGGAATATCTTTATCATTATCAGATGATAAATAAAACAATGAGTCTTTTAATAAAAGATTTTTATTAAATAGTTTGTGACAAATTTCAGAAATTTCGCTTTTTTCTTTCTGATATAAAATCATAAAAGGATCAATCAAGGATTTAGTAAAAGTTACATTATTTTTTATGTCCTCAAACGAAAAATCAAAAAATAAAGGTAATGAAACATATCCGTTTAATTTATATGTTTTTTTTATAATATCTTGATCGTATATATATTGATACTGATGTTTTTTCATAATTATCCTCGAATAATAAAATATATTATCAAATTTCCATATTGATTTCAAAAAATAATTAAATAATAAAAATTAACAACATGTATAATTATGGTATAATAAGTAATAAAGAAGGAGTTATTATGATAGATATTGAAGAAGTTAATAAAAATGGACGTATATTGGCATGGCATGGTGCTCAAAAATGGGATGGCCTGCCAGAAATAAAAGCTCATAAGAAAGGAACATATGAGTATGGCCCCGGAATATATTTTACAAACCATTGCTCTACAGCTCAAAAATATGCAAAAGGTCCCGGAAGTATTATGTTAATGGAAATAGAATCTCCAAGGCTATTAACAATAAAAGATAAAGTTCCTTTAGAAGATGCTGTTAAATTTTACGAATCTTGCTTTAGATTAAAAAATAAAAAATCAGTTTTAAATGATTTACAAAGAAATGTTAGAGATGGTTTAATCTCTGTAGATACTTTGATTAACTGTGGTGTAAATAATGAAGCATTAGCAGGTAGTCATGGCCCAGCATTAGCTGAATGGCTAACAGAAAGGGGATTTGATGCCTCAATAGGAAGAAGCCAAGCTAATAATGAAGAATGGATGATTGTATTCAATCCAAAAATAATCAAAAAGTTTAAAAAAGTACCATCTTCACAAATAGATTGGAATAATCCTGATTTTCCTCGATTTAGTTCACAAATAGAAAAAATTGAACTAGATAAGGCCGTAGAGTTAGATCCCTTATTAAACGGAAACATTAAGAATAATATAGGATTAAAAATGAAATAAGGCTCCAAGAGCCTTATTTTATGATTATTCTTCTTTTACTTTTAGCCCAACTAAGTTTTTATTTATTAACTCTGATTTTATGTAAGCATATAATATTGGGGCAGCAATAACACCAGAAATACCAAATATTACTTCCATAATCAACATAGCTAGTATAAGTTCCCAAGCAACTGAATTTATTTTCTGACCAATAATATTAGCATTCAAGAAATATTCAAGTTTATGTATGACAATCAAGAATACCAATGAAATAACACCAACATGGAAAGATACTCCAAGAGATAAAATAACCATAACACAGTTGGATATAACATTGCCAAGAACTGGAATCATCCCTGCTACAAATGTTATAACTAATATTGATTTAGAGAAGGGGATGTGAATACCAAATAAAGGTAATATTCCAAGTAAGTATATACCTGTTAATATTGTATTGATAAGTGATATTTTAACTTGAGCTAATACAACCTTATCAAATGAATTCCTTAATGTAGAAAAACGACTGATTAAAGACGCAGAGAATGGTTTATAATTATCGGCTGTTGAAAAATTAGCAAAGGATAACATAGCTCCAGCGACTAAACCTATTAGTAATCTTGCTAAATGATGTAAAGTATCAACACCAAAAGTTGATAGTTGATGGCTGTTTTCTTTTAAATAATCAACTGTCTGCATTTTTAAAGCATCAACAGATGTTGGAATATGAGAACTAATAAAAATGGGAAGGCTTTGTCTCATTTTATCAAGTATATCGGCAACACTTAAAACAATAAGAGATACACCATCAGAACTTGATCCTTTAAAGAAATGTAAAATACTAATAATTAGCCCCCAAACAGCAATACTAACGATTAATATTAATAAAGCTATAGCAATAGTCCTTGCTATTTTTCCAAGCTGAAATCGGCTATCAAGCTTGTTTGAAATAGTTTGACTAATAGAATAAACTAAGAAACCAGTAATGGTCGCTCCAACTAATTTGAATTCTAGAACTATTATGATAGCAAATGCCATAATAAGAAAACTTGCTATATCACAATATTTTTTTGTATTGTCCATTTTTACCCTCAGATTTGAAATATTGAAATATATTTTATACGAAAACATTTTAAAATGGAAAATTATATTGCGTATTATTTAAAATAAATTTATAGTTTATACATTAATAATTAAGAGAAATAATAGATGTTAAAAAAAACGGCATTATTCATTATGCTTGTCTTATTAAATGGTTGTGACAATAAAGATAAGATAATTGAAAATCAACAACAAAATAAGCAACCAGAAATAAGACAAGTAGAGCCTTCTTCAAAAAAGGTAAGTAGCCCTAATTCTGTGGATTTAAATACTCTTTTGGAAAAAAGAAATGCTCCACTAACAAATAATCAAGAGAGTTATACAAATGAGAGTGGAACAATACAAACATCAAATAATAGCTATTCAGATCCAATTCAAACATTAAATAATTTAAGAGCAATATATGGTTTAAATAGATTATATGAAAATAGGCAGTTAGCTTTTGCTGCTGAAAAACATGCTTATTATTTGAAGGTACAGAATCAACCCTCCCATTATGAAGAAAGCAATCAGCCTAATTATTTTGGTAAAGATCCTATGGAAAGAGCATTAAAATCTGAATATTCAAATACATCATTTTCTGTAGGTGAAGTTTTAGCATTTTATGATGGAGAAAGGAGTAATGATATAGAAAAATTTTTAGTCGCTATTTATCATAGATTTTTAATACTAGAACCAAAATATAATGAAGTAGGCTCACATTATATAAAAAATGGAACAACAAATATAATAGAAATAATGTTAGGTGTTAGAAATGATATATCAAATAACATCCAAACGTCTTATTACCCATATGATAATCAAATAGATATACCATTACTATTTTATCCCTCTCAAGAAATACCAAATCCAATGCCTGAAAGAGAAATTGTGGGATATCCTATTACATTCCAAATATCTTCTGGTAATAAATTAGATATAGTTAGCTTTAATCTTTATGATGATAAAGGTAATAATCTTGATGGAAAAATAATGAATACATCAACAGATGAACATATTACAGAATCTCAATTTGGTTTCATTCCTTATAATAAATTTCGTGAGAATTCGAAGTATACAGTTAATATATCAGGTTATATAAATGGTTCTCCATTTAGTAAAAGATGGTCATTCACCACAAAAAAAGAGCCGGGAATATCAATAAATGTGAATAAAGCAGTTTTTTACCCAAATGAGATTGTTAATTTAAAATATTCAGGAGTAGATACTAGATCTGTAAATATGATGAGTAAGGTTATTGGAAGTAAAACAGCATTAGTAAAAGTTAAGGATCAATCATGGGGAAACATTACATTAGATACATTGAAAGGCTGTGAATTACAAGAAGGATGTAATGTAAGTCTAACTTTATCTGATGGAGAAGGAAAACAAAAAACAATAGATATAAAAGTATTACCATGAAAATAATATAATAAAGGCCGCATAGCGGCCTTTATTTATGAGTATAAAACTTAAAACTTAAACAACGCTTGTATCAACTATCTCTAAATGTTTAATAGAAGCATTGCCTTTTTTTCTTGCCATAACTTTGCCTTTTTGCTTTCTAATTTGACGTTCAAGTTTACCAACAAGACTATCAATCATAGAATAAACCTCACTACCATGATTACCAAATGTGGTTGCTACGATAGAATTATCTTTTATTGCTACAACACCATCTAATTTAAATTTATTGCTTGAGGTTTGATCTTGTGTAAGGGTTAGCTTAATACTAACAATCTGATCTGAACGATTATTTAGAATAGCGATTTTCTTTTCGGCATATTCACGCATAGCTTCAGTAATATCAATATGGTGACCAGAAAATAAAAAGTTCATATTATGTTTACGAGAGACATATATTTATATGCGGGATAGCTTCATTGTTAATTTGTTTTTTATTAACAATCCTTTCTCGTTTCTCCTATAAGTTGAATGCTATCTATAAGTTATACACAAAATCCAAAGTATCAAAAAATGTTATAGTTAGTATTTTAAGTTTATATACCTCCTCTTTAGTTGTATTCCTTAAGCATAATAATAGTGTATTATTTTTTTAAAATCAAGGAAACTTATTGTAAAAAACGTTAAACTCATATCAACTGCTGTTTTTTTGACTTTTTTGTATATATTTCATGCGAGCATAGCATTTGTGAAAATGTTATTGATTGAAATAACAATATAGGTTACTATATATATAAATTAAAGGAGTTTTAAATGAAAAGTAATAGTGTTTTTATGAGTTATGTATTAAGGCATGATCCAGATGCAATACAACTGGATATGAATTATAGAGGATGGGTATCCATTGAGCAACTTATCAATAATGCTCATATGGTTAAAAGGAAATTAACAATTGAAGAAATACAAAAAATTGTTAAAGAAGATGGAAAAGGTAGATATGCTATATCAGAAGATGGAAAATTTATTAGAGCTTTACAGGGACACTCAATAAGTAAAGATAGAGTAAGTATCGAGTTTGATGAAAAAATACCTCCAGCGATATTATATCATGGCACAGCAACCAGATTTATGGATAGTATAAAAGAAAAAGGTATTATTTCTAATAATAGACAATATGTTCATTTATCATCAAATGAAGAAACTGCTATAAATGTGGGTTCAAGGCACGGAACTCCGATTATCCTTGAAATAAAAACCCAACAAATGTTAAAAGATGGGCATGTATTTTTTATTTCAAAAAATGGTGTTTGGTTAACTGATTCTGTTCCTGTAAAATATTTTTCTGTAAAGGAAAATCAAGATTATAAAAGAAGTCCTAAATTTAAATAAAAAATTATGAGTTTTCTTTTTTTATATGATAACATGTGATTGTTTAGAATTTAAAAAGAGGAAAACTTATGAAAATTATTTCATTGTGGGGTAAAAAAGGTGGTGTAGGTCGTACTACACTTTGTTTGGCTCTTGCGAGTGCTTTTAAAGCAAGAGGTTATAAAGTTGTAGTATATGATGCCGATCCTCAGTTAGGTGCAGTTTCAGTGGCTGAAAGTAAAGAGTTAGATTTTCAAGTTATACCTAAAGATGGCGGGGCAGAATTGAACTTTAAGCCCGATATTGTATTAGTAGATTTGCCAGCTAATGATTCAATATCAAATTTTTCCCAATCTAGCTTAATTGTTGCTCCAGTAAGACCATCTCAGCTTGATATGGCATCACTGAATAAAGCAATAGAAGAAAGTGAGCTTGAAATGAGTATTTTACCAGTATTTAATGCTTGGATGCAAAATAGAGAAGAGCATAATAAATTTATTGAAGATTATTCAGATTGGCCTAAAATTAAAAACAGAAATGTTTTTGAAAGATTAACTGCTACCGGGAAACCATTGTTTGGAAAAGATGTAGATAAATGGGCTGGAAATAAAGAAGCAAGAGCAGAAGTTAACCTATTAGTTGATGCCATATTAGAAGAATTGGAAGGTTAATAAATACTATTTAATAAAAAGGAGCTTGGAAGCTCCTTTTTATTTTTAAGGTTTAGCTCTTTTTCTGATTTTTATTTCATCAGTTGCATGACCTAATAATAAAACAGAGGATTCCGAGCAATAATCAAATAAGTCTTGAACACTGTCTTTCTTAATATTTTCTTTTTCAGAACCCTCAATATTTACGGCTTTCCATAACCAGACAGAATTTTCTTCATCATATTCATGTCTAACATTGAATGATAATAGATTTTCATCTTTAGTAGATATCTTTATATCCCAAGTTTTATCTTCTGTTAAAGAAACTTTGAGTTTTACTGTTATTTTTTCAGTAGAGGGTACATCTGGATCTTCATCTTTCCATATAACTTGTGGTGGAAAGTCATATAACTCATCGGGAGTTTTTGGAAACCCAGCATAGAAATTCGCTTCACTCATTTTATATCTCCTTTTTTTAATATCTAAATTATATTTTAAACTGATTTTTTACAAAATAAAATAGATACTTGCAAATAAAAAGCCCTTAACAAGTAAGGGCAAAAAAACTTAAAATCTAGATAAAATGAGGATAAAATCAGATTTTAAATTCAATATAAAAGCATAATTTTGTTATTTTTATTTGTTTTTTAAAGTTATGCTATTTAAAAACAAAAAGCAAATTTATTTTTAAAAAAATAATTAGAATTTTAAGTTGAAAGTATTGTAAGGTGTAACAAATAAAAAAGAAAAAGGGTAAAAAATGAATAGTATAAATAAAAAAATATTAGACAAAATATGTTCAGATAGAGACTTTGCTCTTGGAATTTATGAACAACTATCTCTTAAACCATTTGATACTTTTTTTGAACAAGAGTATATCGAAGATATGATTATAAACAATGAAGATGATTTATTTTTTATAGCACATAAATGTAACCACAAAGATCTATTAGAAAAAATGTGGAATGAAGATAAAACAATAATAAAACATCACATTCTATCAATGAGTGATAAAAAGATAGCTATGAAGCTATGTAAATTTTCAATGATGAGTGAAGATAATGAACTATCATCACTTTGTTTCTCTTTGAAGAATATATTTTCAGTATTACCAAGTGAAAGAGTATCTTTATTAAAATTTGAAATTATACAACATTTCGTAAAGATGTCAGATAATGATATCTTCCCCATTTTAATAAACAATAATATCCTCAATATTAGAGATTTTATTAATTTTTCAAAAACCTCCAAAGATAGAAATGAAACGATTGTTAATATATTAAACAATTACAATAAAATAAATATTTCTGATGTAGAAGAAAAAATAACAGAATTAGAATATTATTTTAAACAAGAAAGCGAAGGTCTAAAAATAGGTAAAAATATTCAAATCAAAAATAGTATTGCTTCATTAATAACATTACTTAAAATAAATCAAGAAGAGATTGTATTAAGCACTAAACAGTTTGATTTTCTTCTGAAAATTTCTAGATATTTCAATAATACTTTGCTGTTTTCTCTGTTAAACAAAATTAAATTAACAAAAGTATTTAATAATGAATATGAAAATAATAAAATATTGAAAAAACGGTTGTAATTTAACTGCTTGATTTAATTGAACTATAAAAAATATTAATCCTATAATATTGATTTATAATATAATATATTTGACTAAAATAAGAATATCGTTTTATATTATATTTAATTATAAAAGTATTAAGGATTAAGTATGATTACTTCAAATAAGTTATACAATATTATAAAGTCATTTAAAAATGATGAAATTTTACAAGAGATAAAAGATATAGATCTAAATGAGGTATCTTCTTATAGCCCTCTACCTATTAATACAGCCATCGTTTTTGATAATGTAGATGCTTTAAAAATTTTAATAGAAAATGGAGCATCTGTATCATCAACAGATTCTGATGGCTTGTCACCTATAGAAAATGCCGCTTGGGTTAATAATGCTAAAGCTATAAAAATACTATTTGAAGAACAAGTAAATATATTGCAAGCAGAAAGCGCTCTAAAAATAGCAATAGCTAAAGGGAATACTAATGCTAGTGCTGCTTTGATAAAAGAAGGTGTAGAAGTAAATAGCAATTATTTGAATAGATTGTTATTCATTTCAGCTTTAAGGGGTGAAAATAATAATGTTAGAACATTTTATTTAAATGGCGCTAAAATAAATTACAAGAAAGATGGAATAAATGTTATTACAGGAGCTTTAAGGAATAAGAATGAAGATACTGTAAAAATTTTAATCGAATTAGCTGGTGAAGATGTAGGAGTGGAGTCTCCAGTAATTAATGTAAATAAAGAAGAATGGTTTTCTTATATATATGGAAATGAAATGGATATGGTTAGACTATCTATAGCAAAAAGCACTAGTAAAATTGTAAAAATAAAAAATGAAGATGGTCTAACAGCCTTAGAAATCGCTGCTATTAATGAAGATATTGATTTATTTAAATTACTTACTAAGTTTTATAGTAAAGATGAAATATTGAAATCAGATGTCTTAAAAAGTAATCAAAAAATGCTATCCATGATAGGATAAACAAATGAATATAAATGAAATTATTTCAAATAAGAATTACATAGATTTCGAAAATTTTATAAATAATAATAAAAATAATGAAGTATTAATACAGGAAGTTATTTATTTATCAATAGATGAAGCAACAAAAAATGATGATTTGGTTTTTATTCAAAAAATCTTTGACTTAGGAATAGATATTAATAAAAAGCATGATTTTTTAGATGAAGATCTTTTATCTACTGACTTAATAGGTTTTTCTGTTAAAAATAATTTATTAAAACTAACAAATTTTTTGTTAAAAAAAGGAGCTAATCCAAACAGCATAAATAATGGTCATAGCTTATTAACTCAGGCTATAAGCCGTAAATATAATGACATTGCTGTTTGTTTAATACAGAATGGAGCTGATATTAATCTAGAAAATCAACCATCTTTATTAAATATAGCTATAGTAAATAACGATATTGAAATGGTTAATTTTTTAATAAAAAACAATGTAAAAATACAAGTTGATGGACAAGCAGATCCTTTACTCCTCTCTTTAGGTATTTCCAAAGATTTAGCAAACATTATACTTGAAACAGACTATCGTTTTAGTAACGACTATCTTATAGAAGGTGAAAAACCAGTAGAAGCTTTTTCAATATATGATGACCTTGATATAGAATTATACGAAAAAATAATTGCAAAAATTTCCAAGGAAATAGACATTAACTATACTATAGATTATGGCATTCCAGCTATACATAAGCTAGTTATGTCTGGAAATATGCCATTTATAAAAATACTATTAAAAAATGGTATGGATATAAATAAAAAAATAATAAAAGAAGATACTAAGTTTTTAGAAGGATGTACACCATTATTTTTATCTGTTCATTTAGGGAAAGAGCATATAATGAGGGAGCTAATAAAACTTGGAGCAGATGTTAATATATCATCTTTAAAATACAGTTCTGCTTTAGCTTTAAGTTTACATAATGGAAATAGTAGAATTTTTGATTATTTAGTAAAAAATGGCGCAAATATTGATGAAGATATTATAAAATCAGATGATTCTCAAATGAATATAATACATTATGTCGCTCAATATAATAGACCAGAAATGATGAGTTCCCTACTTCATGTAGGTGAGGATATTAATAGAAAAGCATACTCAAAAAATGAAACGTTTGATAATATTACTCCTCTAATGGTTTCTGTTTACTATAGCTCCTTCGATAATATAAAATTCTTACTAGAAAATAATGCTGACATTAATCATCAGAATAAAGATGGATATTCAGCTATAGCCTATGCTGCTTTAACAGGGCAAAAAGAAATTTTCGATTTACTTGTTCAGTATGGAGCAAATACAGATATAAGAGTAAAAGGGAAAGAGTTGATAGATCTAGTTAAATCTAAAAAAATTAGAAAAGATATTATAAGAATAAATAAAAAGAATAAAAATATTTTATGGTTCATAAGGAAAAATATTTGACTTTAATTTACTTATTGTCTAAAATACAATAAGTAAATTAAATGAGGAATAAATTATGAATAAAACGCTTTTGATTATCGATCCACAGAACGACTTTTGTGATATTCCCGAAGCACTAACTATGGGTAATAAGCCAACTCTTCCTGTTCCCGGTTCTCATAATGATATGATTGTTTTATCGGATTATATAAAAAACCACTCTGATAACTTTAATGAAATTATTGTAACACTCGATAGTCATAATATTATTGATATTGCTCATAAGTTATGGTGGGTAGATAAAGATGGCAATCATCCATCACCATTTACTGTTATTACTTTAAAAGATATTGAAAATGGCGTATGGGTTCCTTCTAAGTTAAACGACTTAGAATATGCTAAATTTTATGTTTATGAGTTAGAAAAAGCTAGTAAATATAGTCTTATTATTTGGCCTGAGCATTGCCTAATTGGGAGTTGGGGGCATAATGTTCATTCAGTACTTGCTCAATCTTTATCTGAATGGACAGCTAAAACAGGGAAAAATGTAGAGTATGTTCTAAAAGGTCTTAATCCACTAACGGAACATTATTCAGCTATCAAAGCTGAGGTAGAACTTGATGAGCATACTAATAGGAATATAAAATTATTAAATAAATTGGCTTTTTCAGATGAATTGTTGGTGGCTGGTGAAGCATTCTCTCACTGTGTTTCTTCTACTGTTTTTGATATTAAAGATTATTTCGAAGAAAATGATGTTAAGACGAAAATCACTATCTTTGAAAATTGTACAAGTCCAGTTTATGGTTTCGAAGAAGCATCTAAAAATATAAAAGAAAAAATGATTACAAAAGGTTTGAATTTTGTAAATGTATAAACAATAACCTTTGTTTATTGATCTTTGAATAAAAATGATTTATCTTCACTCTAATAATAGATATTAAGGAGACATATGAAGGTAGATCATTTTTTTATGATAGGAAAAAAACATGAAGAAAAAGGTTCTCCATGTGAGGATTATGCTACTTCTGGAAATATATCTACTTCTCATAAATACATTATATTATCTGATGGTTGTTCTGGAGCCAAATCCCGAACAGATATTGGAGCAAGGTTATGGACACTAGCTCTTGAAAGATCATTATTAAACATGCCTTCAAACAGTATATATTTTAGTATTGATTTTATAGATGATCTATTAAAAGAATATACATCAAAAAGAGTTACAAATAATATTGGTGATGAATATGCTTCATTAATAGCACTAATAGCATCAGAAAATCATGCTCAAATCTGGATAATGGGCGATGGAGGGTATGCTTTACATTTGAGAAATGGGAATGTGATATTAGTTGAGTATAAGTGGGAAAAAAATAAGCCATTTTATCCTATTTATAAAACATTAAAATATGAAGCCTATAATAATTTAATAGAAAATTTTAAAGGTTTTAAAAATAGACCTGTTAAAAAAATAGAAAGGGAATTCTCAAGAACTTCTGGAACATTTTCTGTTTTTAATAATCTAAATATGGTGAGGGAAAATATAGATTATTTGTCTTTCGAAGACTTTGAAAATGGTCATAGTTTATTAATAGATAAAGAAAAAGAAGGCGTGGTAGCAATATCTTTATTTACAGATGGGCTATGGTCAGTAAAAAATAAAAGCTTGAATCAGACTTTAAATGATGTTATTATTAAAAACGTTGAAGCGGAAGACTTTTTAAAGAAGTCTTTGGTAGAAGTTTCTTCCTCTTGGAATAAAAAAGGCGTGATGCCTTTAGATGATTTTAGTATGGGGCATTTAATATGGTAAAAAATATAAGTTATCTAATCATACTATAGGCTGCAGCACAAATAAAAGAATAACGGGCGTTATTCATGCTGTAGCCGGGAGATTAGATATGTATTTAGAAAAAAATAAAACTCGTGCTCAAACTAGAGCTAATTTAAAAAACAAGAAGTTAAAATGTCGTAATTATTGGTGTTGGTTTGATCCAAATGGTGATCAAGAAGAACATAAAATAAAAGTAGCTAAAGCAGCAAGAACACCAGCAGCTTGTTCATGTTTTATGTGTGGAAATCCAAGAAAGTATTGGGGGACAGTATCTTTTAATGAAGAAAAGTTTTTGTCTCGTAATGATATTGAAAATTATTTCAAATATGGGGAATAAAAATCCCCTTTTCTATCTAAAGGAGTATACCTTGCGAAAAATAAAAAGAGAACCGAGAGAGACTGTAATATATCAGTAGAATGGCAACCCTGCTATTCATATTGCAGTCCATAAGGTTTTAAAAATGGAAAATTTTTTACAAAAGAATAAAAATCGTGCTTCGACACGATTCAATTTAGATAAAAAGAAAAAAGAATGTAGTCGTTATTTTTGGTTAAGATATCTTGATAATCAAGAAGAAGAGCATATTAAAAAGGAAATAGGAAAAATCAGTCATAATCCAAAAGTATGTTCATGCTGGATGTGTGGTAATCCTAGAAGAAAATATAAAGGAAGACGAGAAGCTAAGTTAACTTTAGCTGAGAGGAAAAATCTTGATAGTATCAGTATTGAAAATTATTTAAAATACGATGATTGTTAAAAAATAAAGAGAGGCTCGCCTCTCTTTATTTTTTTGGTGAACAAGTTCGTAATTATTTTTGCTTTTTCTATTATTTTTAATATATTATTATGATACTGGATTTACTTAATGAGGATAATATAATGAGTGAGACAAAAACATTGAATAAAATTGATATAGAAATTGAAAACAAGAATGTTTTTCCTAATATTTCTGCCGGAACAACAGCACTTGTAGCTAAAGAAGAAGAAAAAATTAATGAGCTTTCTTCTTCGGTTGAAGGGCAATATGCTAACATAGCTGATCGTTTATTAGCAAACCAAAAAATTGCAGATGCTGGTGTATTAGGAACCCAATTAAATCAGCTAATTTCTACAGCTAAAGAATTCGATCCTTCTCGTTTTAAGAAAAAAGGCATTTTTTCTAAAATAGTAAGTGCATTGTCTGGTGCAAAAGATCAGATTCTTGCACACTCTGATACTGTTAACGAACGTATTGAAAGAGTAGTAAAAGAAATAGACAAACAAATTAACCTTCATGAGAATCGTCAACAAGATTTAGATGATTTAATGGTATATAACCAACAGTATCACGAGCATTTAACAAATAACATTGAAAAAGGTAAAGCTCTTGTACAGCAACTTGAAGCAAAAAAAGCAGAAATTGACCAGAAAGTAAATGATCAAGATACTTTTGCTGCTGCTGATTCTTTTGCTATACAGAATCAGATTGTCCGTGTTCATGCTCTTATCCAAGAATTTGAAAACAGCAGAATGAGATCTAAACAAGTTGCTATTGAACTTGAAACAATGAAACAATCTGGAACAAGCTTAATTCAAACTGTTAAAGTTGCTAAGCAATCATTAATTCCTAACTGGAAAATGGCTCTTATTCAGTTTATTATGAGCACAGAACAAGAGAAGACAGCAAGTTATGCAACCTCTTTAAATAAAGCCAATGATGAAGCACTAAAAGCTTTGGGTAGTAAAATTGGTGAAAATGCTGAAAGAGCAGCAACTCTTGTAAATACTCAAACTATCACAATTGAAAGATTGACTGAGTTGAATAATCAAATCATTGAAACAGGTAAAAGAGTTGAAGCTATTAATAAAACAGCCGCAGAGCAAAGACTTGTTAACCAGCAGAAACGTAAAGAACTTGAAGCAAATCTTATCAACAGTGTAAAATAAAACAGAGGGGGCAACCCCTCTTGTTCTATAAGGATCTTTATGAAAAATATTCTAAGTTTTTTTAAAAAAGGATTAATATATTTTGATTCTCAAAACAAAAAAAATATGGAAAAAGTAGAACAAAAAATTAAAGCATTAAATGAAAGAAAAGAACCTGAGCCTAAGATAAATAAAGTAGTTGATAACAATATTAATCCTAATTATAATGAACAGAAAGAAAAAATTAATGAGCTTGAAAAGCAACTTAATCAATTAAATAAAAAATAGGAATAAATATTGTGGAAATGAAAGACATAATGATTTTCTTAGATAATGAACAATATAGAAATAGGAGTTTTTTAAGTATGACTGATTTAGATACCAAACAATATTTTTCCATTCTTGATAATGAGGAAAAGTTATGGTCTTTAACACCCAAGCCTATTAAACTATTAACAGTTCAAGAAAATGCTTTATATTTTTCTTTTCTTGATAATGAACAGGAAATGGCAAAGTACGTTCCTAAAGAAGTTATAAAAGAAGAAAGTAAACCTGTTAGAGTTTCTATTCCTGCTTCAACAAAAGCGCCTGTAGCTTCTCCTACGCCCGTTAAATCAAAAAATGAAACAGTAGTAGATGTTTATATGAAAATAGCTGAAAAAGACTTTCAGGAAATGTTTAAAAAGGATAATGGTCTATTATTTAGAATATATCTACAAAAACTGGTTCCATTAGACACTAATGTTATTTTAAATTGGGGATCTGATGAAATGTCAAAATCAGCAGTCTTTACTAATGAGATAGCTAAGATAACTCAAGCATATAGAGATATAAAAGCTTATGATATTCTACAGAGAATATTAACAGATATAAGAGAAAAACCATCTTTTTGGAAGAAGATAACAGGATATGAAACTCAATTAACGCAAGCTCGTTTAAATTTAACAACTATAAAAGATAGACTAAATCCTTTATTAGAAAGAGCAAGTGGGCTTCTTGAGGATGTAGATAAGAATTCTCAGAAAGTAACACTATTATCTCATTGTTTAGGAATCGTTTCTCAGTGTGCTGAGCAAGAAAACCAAACAGGAGGTATTTACCAATATCTTTATAGTAGAAGAGATACTTTATTTTCTGCAGTTATTCAGGCAAATATTTTACCATCTCAATTGAAAGGAATGATTGACGAGATAGCTAATTTAATTATAAAAATAGATGAGACGGTATCAGTAACAATACCAACAATAGAATTAGCTAGGGCGAATAATGTTTAATAGTAATAAAGATAACTGGTATAGAGAAGTTAAAGGGAATAATATAGGCAGAGATTTTATAATAGGAGATCTACATGGTTATTATTCCCTTTTAATGACAGGATTAAAAAAAGTAGACTTTGATTTTAGTAAAGATAGGTTATTTAGTGTAGGGGATCTCGTCGATAGAGGCCCTGAACCTTTGGAATGTCTTAATTTATTGAAAGAAAAATGGTTTTATCCTGTAATGGGCAACCATGAATACATGCTTTTATCCAGTTTAGGTCAAAGATTAGGTTTATTAAATACGATTCAATCATTTTTATATACAGATAGAAGAAAAAGAAATAAAGACAAAACTCACTTTATAGAATATCTAAAACTCATTAATGATATGCCTATCGTCATAAAAGTAAATGATAATAAAATACCTTTCTATATTATTCATGCTGCTCGCCCTATTAAAAACGATATCATTTGGGATGATAATATATTTGATGTCCATAAAAATAAAAGTTTAAGAAATAAATATTTAAAACAAATGTTATGGGGAAGAAAATTATCTAAACAAGCTATGTTAGATAATAATATTTTACATACTAAGCATTTATATTCTAATAATGAAAATAACCTAAATTTAAATTTAGATTTGATAAATGATCGTTATCCTTTCGAAAAAAGTAGTAGTGTTACTTATTCTGGTCATACTATTATGGATAAAATAGTGTTTCATCGCTCTCATATATTTATAGATGGTGGTCGATATAGGGGCGGAGACCTTAGAATAATAGAACATAATGATACGATAGAGAAAATAGTAAACTATCAAGGCAAAGGTGGAATAATACCTTCATCATGTGATATTGGCTCTTTAACATTCGGTAGTTGATATAAATTAACATAATCATTATAGAAAGAGAGCCTTTTTTCATGTCTATAACATTTTGCTGATGATAAAAAATTCCCATTTTTTCTTTCTATATTTAATGTGTATTTTTCTGTAGAAACTATATGAGATAAAGTAATAAATGCAGAAGACTCTTGAGATAGTGTAAAAATTTCATAGGGGTGTTTAGATTGATTAAAATAATGTGAAACAATCTTTGTTTTTAATCCTGAAATCTCTTTTATAAGAAGTATAGCCTTTATTAAAGTAGTTTCTTTATTAACCAATCTATTAATGTTATCCCAAACAATAACATCGGCGCAAGAGTTTTTAACTATTTCTTTTATTTTCTCTTTATTTTCTTCAATTTTACTAGATGGAATAGAAATCATCATGAAGTTATTAGAATATTTAGAAAAATTAGTTTCTCCGCCTATTTGAGTACTGGTAATAGAAAATAACTCTCGATTATCTAAATAAGTATTTATAAATAAAACTTTTTTATTAGACATATTTTTAAAAAGCATTATGTTCTGACCTAAAGATAATGCTAAAGCAGTTTGACTTGATAATATTGTTGTGCTGAGTTCATAGCCAATATTTGAAGGTCCCTGAATAAGGAGCATTTCTCCTTTTCTTAAAATATTATCTAATTCCCAATCTTTTTCAATTAAATTGCTTATCATATATCCCTCAAAATCAATAAATATTATTTATCTAACTATATAACAGTAAAACAATATATAAATAAAGCCCTTTCAGGCTTTATTTGTAATTTATTTTATTAATTTTTTCGTAATAAACTGTTTCTGACATAATTTCTTTTGATTTATCAGGGGTTAAGCGAATTAAGGATTTTTTATGATTTTTTAAACCAAATATTTCAGGAGTAATTAAGTCAACATTTGAAAGTAAGGAAGTTGCTATTCCTCCTGCAGGTCTTGGGTTAACTTCAAGTAGCATCGCTTTGTCATTATGATACATAAACTGAATATTGAATATGCCTTTAAGATTAAAAAGTTTGGCAACTTTTAATGCTGAATCATATATATTTTTATCTGTAATAATTTTTTGACCAGCAGATCCGTTTTTTAATCTAGCAACCATTCTATAATTTTCACCATCAAATGAGCCATCAACACTAACTTCTTTCCCATTAAATAAAGGCATTAGAATCATATCTTCCATTTTATAATCGGGATAATCTGTAAATGCTCTTAAAAAATCAGAAATCCTGAGATAATGCAAGCTACCATATTGAATAGTTTCTAAAGGATTATCATTAGTTAGAATCCTAAATCCCTGAGCAAATACGGCTTTAGAAGGTTTAAAACAAAATCTTTCATGATTATTTTTTAAAAGAGTGCCATAAGCATTAGCAAAACTAACACTATCATTAAAAACTTGGAAATCAGCAACAAAATCGAATCCAGCATCTTTACATTTTTTATAAAATAATGCTTTGTTATCAAGTTCATCACTAATATTAGGAGAGCATCCCATTATTAGTTTTTTTTCTAAATCTTTAGGAAAGTGAATAAAGTCCCCAAGACATCTTCCCGGTATAAAATAATCAAATTGTTCTTCTTTCATAACTTTAGCTGTCCAATTTACATATTCTATACCTTTAATATCAGGCTCCTGAAAAGATTTAGCATATTGATTTCCAGCCCATTCATTTGAAATATGTGAAACTACTACTGAAAAAGAGATTTTTTTTAAAGATTCAATTAAAGCTACGTTATTTGAAACCCCTCGTCCTAACCAAACAGTTGGCATATATTAAACTCCTTAAATTAATAAATAGCGACAGCGCCGCTATTTATTTTTGTTTATTATTGATTAAATAAGTTTGAGTATTTGAGGCATTAAGCCTTCAATAGTTCTAGAATCACCCGTTCCGATTTCAGCTATAGATTTAATATCCCATCCAGAACCCACACGATACAACTTAGCCATAATAACGCCTTTATGCTTACCTGTAGCTGTTAAATCAATGCTGGCTTTTTCTTCATTGGTGTCAGCATCAACTAGACGACAACGAGCTTTCTCAACAGTTTCAAAAGTTTGTCCTGTAAATGAGTTAACTGTAAATACAAGTGTTGTTACATTTTGAGGAATCAATGAAAGATCAATATTAATTCGTTCATCATCCCCAACACCAGTACCTCCTGAACGATTATCTCCTTTATGTTGTATAGCTCCATTTAAACCTTCATACTGTCTAAACCAGACTGTATCAACACGATTACCAGAACTGTCAAAACAAACAACAGAGCTATCTAGGTCGATAGGATCTGCTGATTTTCTCACTTGAATTTCTTGTTCTTTCTGACCAAACATTTTCCCTAAAAATCCCGGTTTGACTATTTCTGTAACAACTTCTGGCGCACTTTCTTTCCACGAAAGCCCCATAAATACTCTTTTAAGGGCTGAACCATCTGCTTTTTTTAAAGAAATAGATTGGCTTTTTGAAAGACTAATTGAATTACTCATTTTTTTTCCTCTTTTTAGTTTAATAAATTATTGAAGATTAAAAGCATAGTCACTGAGAGCTGCTTTAATACCTTTAGAATAACCTTGACCTAAAGCACGTATTTTAAATACTCCATTATAACGGTAGACTTCACAAAGCTGAAGGCAGACAACATTCTTTAAAATATCATCCGCTTCAAAATAAATACTGTTTTCAGGTTCATCTTTATTTTCAAGCTTAAAGTAAGGTAAAGAAACATCACCAAAATTAGATTTTTCTTTTTCAGCATTAAAAATAGTTTGTAAAAACACTATTTTGTCAACATCTGGAGAAATTTTGTCAAAGTTAATTTTGATTTTTTGCTCACTGCCCTGTATATCAAAATCAAGCATTTCTAAGCTATTGTCATGGGATGAATAGCCTTTTCCATAAGGAATATTATTATAAATACCAGTTCCATAAAAGAAAAAATCATGAGCACCATTCTTAGGCTTGCCATTACTATCTAAAACCATAGCCATAACATCTATTTGAATATCTTTTTTTGTTTTACTCTTATATCCAGTAGTTAAAACGAGAGAATGAGATGATGGCATACTAATCTCGCTGTTTGCCCCTTTCTTTAAAACTTTCATTTATTTTCCTCATTTTTATTTATTAATTATGACTATTATATATTATTACGAACAAATATTTCAATTTTATTTTTGAGGTAATAGACTTGATAACCAAGCAGCGAAATCAATTTTATTCCTTGAGCATATATAAACTTTACCCCTTCCAGAAAATTTAGTTACCATTGCTTCACCTGTTAATTGGCTATTTAAAAGATTACTAATAAGCCCTTTCTTTTGTGAAGTTGAAGCGCTTAACTCATAATTTAAAGTCGTACTCCAAGCAATAACATGATTATTATCTATAATACGAGGTGTTTTCTCATCTATTTCAAGCTCAAATATATCACCATACGATCCAACGGCTATCTTACCATATCCACTTGCATGTGTAATAACAAAGCCTCCAGAACCTCCAAATAACGCTTTGCCAATACTCTGAGTTTTTGCTTCCATTTTTACTGTTGCTTCACTTGCTAAATGAACACCATCATTAAGATAATATTGATTGTTATCATCAATATCAATGATTTCAATATTACCAGAGAATTTAGGAGATAATAGGATATCTCCATCACCTCTATTTGCCGTAACTTTTTGTCTAAAAAAAGATTGCTCATTGGCAACTGTTCTTATTAATGAAGAGAAAAATCCACCTTGCATACTTGCTTCAAGATCTAAAGTAGCATCCATCATCACCATAGCATTGGATTCCGCATAAATAGTTTCCCCTTTATTCAAACTGATGTGAAGAAAAGGATCCTGTCCTGTTGTTTTATCAAAAATAGCCATTTTAAATACTCCATATACAAAAAACGCCACTCTCGGTGGCGTTTATAATAAAAATAATAGTTATTAAGCAGCAGAAATACCAAAGTCAGCAAGAGCAGCTACAAGACCATTGCCATAACCCTGAGCAACGTGTCTTACCTTCCATTCACCATCTTTCTTATAGACTTCTGCTACGTTAATAACACGTTCAGTACTAAAGTCTTCTGAAAGATCAAGTTTAACAATATCAGTAGCTTGGTTAGCAGCATCAGCTACACGAAGGTAAGCATTACGCACATCACCAAAACTTTGTTTACGTTCTTCTGCATCGTAAATTGCTAAAAGAACAACGATTTTTTCTACATCATCAGCTACTTTACTTGTATCAATAACAAGCTGTTCATCATCACCATCGCCGTCACCAGTAGTGTTATCGCCATTGTGATGCAAAGAACCATCAGCAGAATCAAATGGCTGACCTTTTACTGCCGCAAGACCATAGAAGAAGAAGTCTGACTCGTTACGAACTTTACCATTAGCACCTACACTAAGAGCCATAACATCAAGGTCAAAAGCAGATCCATCAGTTGTTCTAGCATCCCAACCTAAACCAATAAGAAACTTACTAATACCCGGAGCTTCTTTACTTAAACTAATATTACCGCCTTTCTTTAAACTAATCGCCATGTTTTTATCCTCTTGTTGTTTAATATGAAGTAATCATAATATTTTTACGAACGTTTTGTCAAATTTTTCTATTATGATTACATAAATTTACTTAATTAATTGATTTTTTCTTGCTTCTTTTAACCAAGATGGGTATTCAGTGAACATTTTATTAAATAATTCATCTTGATTTATATTATTAGGCTTATCAATAGGGAAGAAATCAGCATTGTCAATAAAACGACGATCAAGATCATCTAATTTCTCTAAATAATCAAAACTGCTTCCCCATCCTGTATTAACACCAACAAATTGCCAGAAAATAGGAGCATAAGAAGCTTCTCTTATCATTTTAGTAGCGTGAGATTTATCAGAGGCATCACCATCAGTTAAAAATAAAACATAGATAGGCTTATCTCTATTCATAGGTTGTTCTGCTTGTCTTGATGAACCTAAGTAATGCTCCATAACGAGCTTCATAGCCGCACCATATCTTGTTCCACCACCAAGACCATATTGTTTTTCCCATTTTGAAATCTGACCGTCAAACTGTTTTGGTGTTAACTCTCCAATATATTCAGATCTATCATCAAATAAGAATACATCGATAGATTGGTTATCATCGAAAAGAACAGCGGCTCCCATCAAAGAATCGGCAATCTTCTGAACAAAACCATTCCTATAAACAGAACTCATAGAACCAGAAAAATCTAAAACTAAAGCAACATCAGCAGTATGGTTATCAAGACCAAATCTATCCAATACGCTACTGACTTGTTTAGCTAGACTTATAAGTTTAGGAGGAGCACTTTTTTCCAACGAAATTAAACGTTGTTTGGATAATGAAATAGTTGGTTTAGGAGGATCTGCAGGTTTTGCTGGTTCAACGGATGGTGCATCGCCCTCAACTTCCGCGCCAAAATATCTTACTAAATCAGCAAGTCCACCATTAAAACCTTGTAAAATAACGCCAGCTTTCCATTTATCGTTATGTTTATATACTTCAAGAACTAATAATGCCTTTTCTATACCCAAGTCTTTTCCACTAAAGGAAGTAGAATATTGATCAAATGAAACTTCAGTTTGTGCTAATGTGGATAAGTTATCATTAGGATTTTCGTCTGGAGTATTTATGGTAAGTACCAAACGTTTTGTATTTGATGGAAGTTTAGAAAGCTCCAAATGATATTGGTTATTATTTTTTAACACAACGCCATTACATGGAGTAGATAATTGACCATAGAAAATCATATAATCATCAGAAATAAGTTTGTTGTTATCATCAACAATAAATAATGAATGATCTACAGTAGAGAATTTTGAAGCATCAATAACAATAGATGTGTTATCTAAATTAACTTTTTGACCTTTATTTAATGAACTCATATAGAACCTCTTTGTGAAAATAGCCACATGGAGTGGCTATTGTTAAATATTGATAGTAAAATAATATTAGTCAGTAACATCAAGACCAAAATCACCAAGCGCACCACGAATACCATTGTGATATCCTTGAGAAACGCTTTTAACTTTCCATTCACCATTATGTCGATAAATTTCAGCAGCATTTACTACAGTTTCACCACCAAAATCTTCGGATAAGTTAATCGTAACAATATCTTTATTTGGATTGTTAGCATCAGCAATACGAAGTTTTGCATTTCTTACACTACCAAAGTTTTGATGACGTGTTTCAGCATCATAGATAGCAAACATAATAACTATTTTTTCAATCTGAGATGGAACAATTGTAGTATCGATTGTCATCTGCTCACTATCCTCAGAATCTCCACCAACACCACCAACTAAGTTATCACCATTATGATGTAAAGAACCATCAGCAGAATCAAACGGTTCGCCCGGAGCTTTTGCTAAACCATAGAAGAAGAAATCATTAGAGTTTCTAACTTTACCATGAGAAGTAAGAGCGACAGCCATTAAGTCAAGGTCAAAATCTTTACCTTCGGTGGTTCTTTCATCCCAAGAAGCACCAATAAGAAACTTGGTTGCGGATGGAGCCTGTTTTGTTAAGGATACGCTATTACCTTTTGTTAAACTAATTGAATTATTCATTTACTTCTCCTCTTTTAATATTTTAAATATACTACAAAAATATACTATTTTTTCAATAGGGAAATCAAATATATAGACCTCCCTATTTACTATTTGTTTAATTAACCATTATCTTCTACTAATGCTTCCTGCTTATTCTTACGAATAGAACTCCAAAGACTCAATACAATCAGACCAACACCTACTAAGCCCGGAACCCACTCTGGAATATGATAGAATGTGCTTGTAAACATAATAAGAGCAAGACCACCGATAGCATAACTAGCCCCATGCTCTAAGAATACAAACTCATCTAATGTTCCTGCTTTTACAAGATAGATTGTAAGAGAACGAACAAACATCGCACCAATAGCCAAACCTAACATAATAATAACAACATCATTAGTTACCGCAAATGCCCCTATTACACCATCAAATGAGAATGAAGCATCTAACACCTCAAGATACATAACACCTGCGAAGCCAGCCATACCCGTTCTAACGATTGGTGTAGCAGGGTTATTACCTGTTTCTTCATCTTCAAAGATTGCTTCTAACATATTAACAGCCCAATTCGCCATTAAACCAATACCACCAGCATACAGACATGCCTGTGCTGTTTCAGGGTTTTCAATAAAGCTTGAAGAAACATAAACCAACAATAGTGTAATAAAGCTTGCAGCTACATCTTTAGCATTACCAAATTTATCACCAAAGAACTTTTCAAAAGAACCTAACCAGTGATGTTCCTTTTCATCATCAAATAGGAAACCTAAGAAAATCATAAGTAAGAACGCACCACCAAAGAAAGCAATTTCCCCATGATGAGCTGTTAATAAGCGACTATACTCATTTGGATTATCAAGAGCTAAATGGAATACCTCCATAAAGCCTCTATCTGTTGTTCTAGCTACGATTTCTATTGGGAAGAAGAATCGCATACCAAACACTGCGACTAAAATACCAATAGTCAAGAAGAATTTCTGCCATGCGGGAGAAAGTGTTTTTAATTTTGTAGCATTTATAACAGCGTTATCAAAAGATAGTGATACTTCCATGATAGCTAAAACTAAAGTTGTATATAAAGCTACAGTAATACCCATTGGATGATGAGCGCCCCAATATCCTGCAAGGCCCATACATAGGATTGTTACAAAGATTGAACCAGCAAAGATTCTAAGTTTCATTTAAATGCCCTTTTGTTATTGTTGATGAAAGAAGTATAAAATATACGAACAAGAGATTGCAAGTTTTTGTTCGTATATTTTCATTTATTTCCAAAAAATAATTTCGGATCTCATGTCTTTACTCATTTTTTGAACTATTTCGTTATTTCCTGTTTCGACACATAAGATAACTTGATCATAGGAATCATGTTCATAGTTATAAATATATTGCTTAACTCCTTCTTTATAATGATCACATTCCCAAGAAAGTCCTTTCATTAAAGCTGGAGAACGTGTTGTAGCTTGAAAATATACTTTATTCGTTGGGAATTTATTTTTAATATGTTCAAGGATAGCATAAGGCAATGGCATAAATTCACCAGAACCTACGATTAATACATTACCTTTTGGAGATATCTTATCAATTTGCTCTATAACATTTAAGGGAAGGGATAAATTATTAGAATCAATATTTATATATCTTCCTAAAGAGCATATATCTTCATGTTTTACGCTATTTATATTTTCACAGCTTGAGGGCAAGCTTTTTGGTCTATCTGACCACTCAAATTCCCATTCTCCAGATAATAAGGAGATAACGTCATTTATATTTTTTTGAGTTGTTTTAATATTTTCTTTCCTGAAATCTGTCAGACAAACCCAAGTTATTTTTTTAAGGTTAATCATATTATCAAAAAGAATTTTTTCAAAGCCAACGAAAGTATTGCCCGTAGAAAGCTCATCATCGACAAGAACTACCTGTTCATATGATTCAGGTTCACTCAAATGTATAAATTGCGAAGGAGCATGACTATGAGCCTCTTCAAAAGGTAAAGCATTTTCAGCAGGGTATCTTGTGCTTTGTATATAACTAATGAGTGATTTATCATCAAAAAAAGCATTAAGCTTTTTGTAAACACCAAAACCAAGTAACGTTGCTGTTTCAGCCATTCCTATTACTAAAGTCTTTTTAGTTTTATCAATGGATAAAATGGTCTTTTCAGAAAGTTTATCATATATTTCTTCCATTTTTACCGAATCCACTGGAATATGTTTACCTAAAACTTTACTAACAAAAAGAAAACCCCTCTTAGGGTTATGTCTTGCTTCTACTTTAAAAAAGTCATCTGGATTACCATATTTTACGTTAAGAGTTAATTTTCCCGTAGGAATATTATAAATATGTTCTGACATTTCATTTCCTCATTTATGAACTTGTTCGCAATATTAAACGATCATTAAACAAAAAATCAAAATTTTTTGTTATTTTTTTGATAATAAAAATTAAATGAAGATTAAACAAATAAATTTGATTTTTACGAACTTGTTCGTGTATATTTTTATGTATTGATTAAAACTGAATAGGAAAACGATTCGTAATGAATAATAATTGCTTAGTATTCACAGATTTAGATGATACATTATTCTCAACTATGAGAAAACAGCCAGAGTATAAAGTGGAAGATTGTTTTGTAGGCACAGTAAAGGCTAATGGCGAACCATCTGGTTATTTAAACCCACACCAAAAAGCTTTTTTTGATAGTATTAGTAGCATTGGGGAAATCGTTCCTGTTACAGCGAGAGTGACAGAACAGCTTGACAGAGCTGTAATTATAAAAGGTTTTAAACATGCTGCTTGGTATCAGGGAGCTTTAATCAAGATAAATAATGAAATTGATAAAACTTGGCAAGATATTTCTTTTTCTATTTTAGATTCTGCTCAAAAAGATTTCGAAAATTTATATAAATCTTTGTATGAAAATAGTAATTTTACTGATCTTCATATTATTTTAGATCGTTTCGATGATTTAAATAATATGGCCTACCAATTTTATATAGAACGAAAAGAGAAAAACAGAAAGTTAATTTCAATGGATCTTTTAGGAAAATATATAGAAGATAATTTAGATTTAAATAAATACTATATACATAATCAGTTTGATTATATTAGTATTTTACCAAAAGAAGTAAACAAAGCTAAAGCGGTGAAATATATAAAAGAGAAGCTAAATCCTGTATTGTCTATAGGATGTGGAGATAGTGATGTAGACGTAGCCTTTATGAGAGAATGTGATTACGCTATTTTTCCAAAAAAGTCATTAGCTTTTAATGAAATGTATAATACAACTTATTGTAAATAATTAATAGGAGATTTTTATGTCAGAATTAGTATTCCATAGTTACAAACCAGAACAAGTAACCTTTTTATTAAATAAATATCATGGTGATCTTCTTTCTGTGTTAGAAAAAGAATCAAAGCTTCGTTCTGGTGCATATTATGGAGATATGTTATCTATTGAAGAAAAACCAGAGGTTGAATATACAGCTATCTTTGATAGAATTCTTGAAAGGAATGCTGTAAAAATTGCTCCATATTTTTTACATTTAAGTGAAATGATTAATAATGCTCGTCAAGATGAACTGACACTTGTTTCTTTAGCTCGTGCTGGTACACCTGTAGGTGTAATCATTACTGAAATTTTAAGAAATAAATTTGATAGAGAAGTTAATCACTATAGTGTGTCAGCTATTCATAAATATGGTGTAGATGGTTATGCGATGAAATATCTCTTAGAAAACCATTCGCCTGAAAGTCTAACTTTCCTTGATGGTTGGGTTTCTCAGGGTAGAATTACTAGAACACTTGTAGAAACATTAAAAGATCAGCCTCGCATTGATCCATCTTTATTCTGTATAAGTGATCCAAGTGGTATTCAAAATGCGATTGCGACTCGTGAAGATATCCTTCTTCCAAGTGCTATTTTAAACGCTACCGTTTCTGGATTAGTAAGTAGAACAGTAAATAATAATGATGGATATCACTTTGCAGCAAGTTATGAAGATCAGGCAGACGTTGATAGATCGCAAGTTTTTGTTGAAAAAGTTGTAGCAGAAGTAATGAAACTTGATAAAGCAAATATTGGAGAGTTATTAGATCATAAACTTCAACGCCCATTAGCTGTTAAGCAAATATCTGATTGGTGTGAAAAATATAATACAACGGCAGATAATATTAAAGCAGGTATTGGTGAGGTTTCACGTAGCTTGTTGCGTAGAGATCCGCGTTTTGTAATGGTAGATGAAGACTCTGTAGATCAAGCAGATCATATGTTCTATTTAGCACAAAAAAGAAATATTAAGCTTGTTGTAGAAAAGCTTGATGGTCCATATAAAGCATTCTCAATATTGAACTAAGGGGTTTATAATGAAAAAAATTAATGCTTGGTCTCTTGGCGCAACAATGTATGTTCCAGCGATGCATAAAGATCTTTCTTTTATTTTAGCAGGTACTAAAGAAATAAGCTCCGCTCTTGCTCAGCCTCGCTCTTTAGTTATTTGTCTTGAAGATGCTGTTAGAGAAGAAGATTTGGAAGAAGCTCTAGAGAGATTGGAGCTTGGACTAAAATATGCTAAAAAAACAGAGCAACTACATTTTGTTAGACCAAGAAATGTTGAGATATTAAAGAAAGTAATGTCTATGAAAAATATTGATGTTATTGATGGTTTTGTTCTTCCTAAGATAACTCATGAGAATATTCAAGACTATCTTGATGTTTTGCCTGAAAGCCATAATTTCATGTTGATGCCTACTTTAGAAACTGCTGAAGTTTTTGAAATATCACATATGAAAAGATTAAGAGATATTCTTTTGCCTGTTCAGGACAAAATATTAGCATTACGTGTAGGTGGCAATGATCTATTGAACTGTTTAGGAATGAGAAGACCGAAATCAGGAACAATTTATGATACGCCAGTAGGTCTTGCTATACATAACCTTGTTCAAATTTTCAAACCAGCAGGTTTTGATTTAACTGCCCCTGTTTTTGAAATAATAGACCGTATGGAACTATTAGAAGAAGAAGTTAAAAAAGACTTAATGTGTGGACTTGTATGTAAAACAGCAATACATCCGAGCCAAATTCATATAATTGAAAAACATTATGAAGTTAATAATCAAGATATAGAAATGGCAGAAGCAATATTAGACAAAGATGCTCCAGCAGTATTCCGTATGCATGGAACGATGTGTGAACCAGCAACTCACCGTAAATGGGCAGAACAAATATTAATACGTCTAAATGTGTATGGAAATTTGAAATAACTCTTTCAATAATTGTATACTTATGTCATATAATATTAACAAATTAATGGTGAGGTTATGGTAAAAGATAATGTAAAGAATAAAGCGACAGATGAAGGTTTAAAAAATAGAGAACGTTTGATTGAGTTAATGAAAACAGGTGAGGAAAATCTTAAAAAGATGAATCCTGAAGAAAGACCTTTTAAACATTTAACACAGAATCAAGTAGCTAAGCTATTAAGTGATAAAAGACAGTGTACTTTAAGAGCGGTTCAATATTGGTTGGCAGATCCTAATTCAAACTCTTATAGAAACTGTAAAAATTGGGTTCCTTTATTATTAGAAGAAAAACTTAGTGAGCTTAAACTTATAAAATAAAAAAGAGCTGCATATGCAGCTCTTTTTATTTATAAAGAAGGTCTTCTGCGCCTAATATTATAATCAATATTAGATTCTTTTTTATCCTTTATATGTTGTCTAAGATAAGAGTGATCATCAGAAACATATTCTATAGCTGTAAGACCATTTTTATCTTTATTATCCAAATTAATATTTTTCTTATCTATAAGAATATCTACAATATATTTATTATATTCCTGTGCTTCTTGGTGATTTAATCTTCCTTTTCTGCTTTCTATAAATACCATTAAAGCATCCTGACCTTTTTCATTTATGTTATAAAGTTCAAGATTATCTTTTTTTAATAAATATAATAAACTATCTTTTTGATAATTATTAATAACCGTATCTAATATACTATTTCCTGCCTCGTCTTTATAATTAATGTCTAAATTTTTAGTTTTGATTAAATGATCAATTGCAAGATAATATCGTTGATCCATTATGGCCTCAGATAAAAACATAAGAATAAACGGTTTGTCTCCACTTACAGGGTTTACAGAAGCTCCATGAGATAATAAATATTGGCCTTTTATTCCACCACTATTATGTTTATTATTCTTTATAGCAGTGTATAATGGAGATTCCTTTTTTTCATTATTTATAATGTTAGGATCAGCTCCATTTTCAAGAAGAATTTTAACAATGGAAGAACTATGCTGAGATTCTGATTTTATAGCAGTATATAATGGAGTATCTTCTGAAATCCACTTCTTATTAACATCTGCTCCACGAGAAATAGCTTCTTTTATAAATACTTCGGTGGCATTATTTTCTATTAAAATATGTAGGATATTACGACCGCCAATATAGCCACTATTAATATCAAAGTCTTCTTTTGATAGAATATCTTGAAAACCCTTAATATTATTTTCTTTAACATGTACCCCAATTTCATCAATATAATTCACATTTGACTCCTTTTTGAAGAAATAATATCATAACTATTGAAAAAAATAAAATAATCTATAAGATATTATACAATAAGAAATTTGTTTTAAATAGCCTTTTATGTTAAGATTATCGCATAAAATTATGGTAATATTTGAATATAAATTATTTTTATGACTAATAAGGTGAGAAAATAAAATGATTAAACAACGTACAGTAGGTAAAGTAGTGAAAGCAACTGGTGTTGGCTTACATACTGGTAAGAAAGTTACGCTAACTTTCCGTCCTGCTGAAGCTAATACTGGTGTGGTTTATAAAAGAACTGATCTAAATCCAGTAGTAACATTTGTTGCGGATGCAAAATCTGTCCGTGATACTATGTTATGCACATGTTTAGTAAATGAAGATAATGTAAGACTTTCTACAGTGGAACATTTAAACTCTGCCTTGTCTGGATTAGGTATTGATAATATTATAATAGAAGTAGATGCACCAGAAATTCCTATAATGGATGGTAGTGCTTCTCCATTTGTATATTTATTACTTGAAGCTGGTATAAAAGAATTAGATAAGCCTAAAAAATTTATACGTATAAAGCAAGTTGTAAGAGTTGAAGATGGTGATAAATGGGCTGAATTTAGACCGTATGATGGATTCAAGCTTGATTTTACCATTGATTTTAATCATCCTGCAATAAATAATGGTAATATGAGATATGTTTTAGATTTTACAACAGAAAAATTTATCTCTGAAATAAGTAGAGCAAGAACTTTCGGTTTCTTAAAAGATATTGAATATCTACAATCTCAAGGATTATGTCTTGGTGGAAGCTTAAATTGTGCTATTGTGTTGGATGAATACAATGTAGTAAACCCTGATGGTTTAAGATATGAAGACGAGTTTGTAAGACATAAAACACTTGATGCTATTGGTGATATATTTATGTGTGGTCATAATATCATAGGTGAAATGGTAGCTTATAAATCTGGTCATGGTTTAAATAACAAACTACTACAAATGATGTTGGCAAGAACTGATGCTTGGGAATATGTAGAAGACGGTCAGTTAATAGAAACACAAGGTAGTAGAATAATAGAAGCGTGGGGAAACAATCCTCCTCTTATAGCTTAAAGAATAAAAAAGACCTCTTCGAGGTCTTTTTTTATATCCTTGAAACAGTCATATTTTTATGTTCTATTTTTTCTTTCATTTTTTTCTTTAAATATTCATTTTGATAAAAAGAAGTCAGACAATTAACAAAATTATCTTCTAGTCCTTTATTTTTTGAAAATAGAACACAATCTTGATCATTATTATTCAATGAAAGGATGTCGTAACCATATATATAAAAGATATTGAGTAAATTATACATATTATTTTTATTATGTTTGGATTGAATTAAAGAATGATAAACAGTCTCTTGATTTATTTTATAATATTCTTGAGGATTATCAATATCTAGTATAGATAATATCCTATCATAATTATATTGACGTGGTATTATTTTATTCAATGAAGATATATTATTATAATTAATACAGGCTCCATTTTTAATTAACCAAGCAAAAACATCATTATAATCATTATTTGTATAAATAAGCGAATATACAGTTTCTCTATGAGAATCTACTTTATTAATATTAAAATCTAAGCTGTGTTTTATTTTTTCTAACAATCTAAATTTTAAGTTTTTATTAATATCCTGAGTTAAAAGTAAAAGTGAATAAGCTGATGAAAGTTCCCTAAATGTAGAATGGCATGAAAAACCTTCATTTATTAAACATGTAAACATTTCTTCTAAGATATTATTTCGCTTATTATAAATTTGTGTAATTATTTTTTTATTATTGTTATCTTCCATTATATTAATGATATAAGATAAGCTAAGTATTTCATGATCATTTTTTGTGTCTTTTATTGCTGTCTTTGATAATAACCATTTAAATAGAGATATATCTATTTCTTTTATAGCATAAAAGAAAGGATAGTGTTCTTGGTTTTTAATATGATGATAAATATCTTTGGGATTATCTTTTAAAATATATGACAAGAGTTTATATTCTCTTTCTTGAACTAAGTAATGAATAATATTTTTTTGATATCCTTGGTTTGAAATAGTAGTGTTTTTATTATATCCCCTTTTTTTAACTATTTGAATAAATAATGCTTCTGACTTATTATTTAAATAAGTAAAAAACTTTTCTGAATAAAGGCTTTTACTTCTTTTTATATATTGCTTTAAAAAAATAACATAAAATAAAAATAAACTACTATCATCGATTCTTTTATACTTATTAACAAAATAAAATGCCATATCTAGAAAATTATGATCTAAATTTTCTTTCATTACTCCCTTAAGTATTAAAGTAGTAAAATATTCATTAATATTATCATTTAGAGTAAAACCACTTTTAATAAGAATTTTTAATAAATTAAAGTCATTTAATAAGCAAGCAGTATGTATAGGATCACTATGTTTTTTTGTAACTTTAAAGCTTTTATGATTTAATATAATTTCAGGAATAGTATAATCTTTCTTTAAAGATGCCTGCTTTAAAGAAAGATTTAGTAGAGATTCGTTATCGCTTGTTAAACGACAAAAATCAATATCTGGTATTTCTTGTAAATAAGACTTAAAAAGTTCAATATTTCCATTTTTTATAGACATTTCAAACTCAGTAAGCTTAAAATATCTCTCACATATTAAGAAATTTTCTTTTTGTTTCTTTGTAAGCATGATGTAGTCTCTAAATTAAATAATATGATATAATATCATTTGTTTTTTTTAGCTTCAACTTTAAAATTTAATATGCTATAATTTATAAAACAATGTTTGGAGAAAAGTATGAAAAAAGATTATGAGACTGAAAAATCTGAAAATGAGGTTTATATAAAAAGTAACACTAAAAATAAACAAATAACTCTAAATTTATTTGATGGTGTTTATCAAAATAATATAGAGAAGATTCAAGAAGCTATTAACAACGGTGCTGATATTAATGCTGTAAGAAGTGATAATGAAAATGAGATAGGCTTAATTGAATATTTGATAAAATATGGACCATTGAATAATAGCTCATGGGAAGATAAAGAAATAGAATATAATAAGAAAAATGGAAACCTAATAAAGATGTTGAATGTTATTCAAAATAGTGGGTTAAGCTTATTAAATAATAAACCTTTGTCAGGTTTTGGTGGTAATTATGATAATCATTTTGCTCAAGCTATCATTGGTAGATCCTTGAAAGAAATTGAAAAAAATCCTTCTAAGTGGGCAGAAGTTTCTGCTTCTAAATTTGGTGATAGTTGGATAGAACATGCTATTAATAATAATAAGTATGATTTGGTTAAACAATTAATAGATAAACCTAATAGTAAAAATATACCGTGGGGCTTAATTGAATCTGATAATGGGCAAACTATCTTAACTATGATTGCATATTCGAAAGATAAGGAGCTTATTGATAAAATACTTGAAGATGTCAATCCTGAAAATGTTAATATCTCTTTAAGTAAAGATAAGCCGTGGTCTATGGTTACTGAAATACTTAGCCAAGTAGACAATGCTCCATCTTCAATGATAGAAATTATGAAGTCTATAACTGAAAAGCTCGTAGAAAAAGGAGCTGATTTAGATCTTGCTAGAAAAGAATATCAAAATAGTACAGGTACATCTCTTGAAAATAGAAAAATTGCTTCAGTGATAATGAGTACAATAGAATTATCAGAAATACAAGCAAGAAAACATAATAAACCTTCCATATAATAAAAAAGGGGAAGCCCCCTTTTTTATATATTTAATGATGTTCTATTTTGATGAAATCCTTTGTCTACTCTGAAGAATATCATTAATGTAATAAATACTCCTATAATTATATCTGTAATATAAGCTGTTTTTAAATATATAGTTGAGAATATAACTAATAAACTAAAAACAATATAAGAAACTCCCAATATCTTATTTGTTCTGAATAAAGTTAAACCTATATATAAAGAAATGCTTGCCTCAAAAGATGCTAATCCCATGTTTGGTATATTAAAATATGATATTAGAAAATTACTTGAAGATATAATAACATCACTATATTCTTTATAGTTAATATTATGTGTTGTAGGAAGTAAAAAATGAATAAGTAGTAGAGTACCTATTAGACTAAATAAACCATTAAACACTCTTCTTAAAGTGGTTATGGGAGTAGCTATAATATAATAAAGCATAAAGAATAAAAAAGTACCATAGAAAACAATATTAGTTAATGAAAAAAATAATAAAGCCTCATTTAATCCCATAAACTTATTTACCATGATTATAGTTTTCTTATAAAAACTATCGTTTTCAAAATAATAAAAAAAATCTGTGAGAGAAAAATGTATGTAAGGTGATAGTGATTTTTCTAATAAATAAAAAGAAATAACTGTAAGAACAGGATAAATAATTAACAAATATCTGTTATTTTTTATAGGATTGTTTATAAAGCTTTGAAAAATAATCAATAAGACTAAAAGCCCTCCCCAATAAGAAATATTTAAAATTGTTGTTCTATCATGAAAATAAAAAACCATATGAAAAGAAACACCCAAAAATAAGAAAAGCAGCCATGTTTTAAATAATGCTCTCTCTTCCATACAACCTCCTATCGATAAATGTTTATTTGCTTTTTATATAAAATATCAATAAATAAAAATCATACAAGTATTGCAAAAATCTTTATTTATTGGATAATTGAGTACTGATTATTTATAATAAAAATTTAATAAGGGTATTTTAAGTAATGAATAATATAAAGAAATCCATCCTATTCGTTTTGGTATTTGGCTTGTTTTACTATGGTCTTTTTAAGGAAATTCATAATCCATCTGAGTTTGTGTCAAATGAAACTTTTGCTTCTATGAATAAAGTATACAAAATCTTAAGTTATCCAATTGATTTATGGTCATTAGTGATAAATAAACAAACTATGATTGATTATTCAACTTTTTTCCATTCTACGGTACCATTAGCATGGCTAATAATGACTTGTCCTTTATTTTTATCATTTAGAGGTGTTAGCTATAATAAAGGTTCAAAAGCATTAGGAATACTACAAGAGTTTGAAGATGAACTTACTGCTGAAAGAACAAAGTTTGGTCCTAAAAATAAGGTTGAAGTGTTTCTTAATAAATTAGGTTTACTAAAGTTAACTTCAATAGAAAAAATGTTATTCTATCGTTTTTCAGTATTATTACCAGAAGATTATCAACATATATTTAGAAAGCAAGTTAAAGCAATGAATAGAAATCATAGATTTTTCTTAAACCAAGAAAAAACAATATCAGTAACATCATTTGATGCTTATAAATTTTTCTTTTTTAAAAACAAAAACGTAATGAGATTTAAAAGTAATAAAAAACTTGGATCAGAATATTTATTAGTATCAGGAATGATAAAAGGTCAAAATAATGAATTAATTGCAGTTGACCTTATGGTTGAAAATAGGATAATAAAAAGGCTCCGATATGATGGTGAATATGCCTTAGATAAAATGACAGGACCTTTTGAAATTTATGATATAAAAGTAAATGCATTAATACTCCAAGGAAAGTAATATATGTTTAGTATCTAAAAGAGCGCTGTGGCGCTCTTTTATTTTTATTAATAACAAAAGAGAACAGCTAATGCCAAAGTTTATTTATATATTTTTTATCTTATTCTTTATTATAGGTAAAGCCAATGCTTTCGATACTTTATCAGACCAAGAAAAAAGAAATATTAGTATAAGAGCAACTCAGTTTGCTACAAATATGGATCTTGAGTCTTGGAAGATAAAATTAAATAGATTGGTAGCAACAAGATACATAGATAATTGTGGAGAAAGAAGAACTCCTAAAAAAGGATTTGAGCAATATTGTAAATATTATTATACTTATACAATGGCAAAGGAAAGAGGATATCAAGAAAACTTGCCTAAAAAATATAAAGAAATAATTAATAAAACTTATGAAATAGCAAATAGCGACAATTCTGATTTTAATGATTTTATGCTTGATTATGGTGACGATAAAATAGCTTATAATGATATTTTAAGTTTTAAAGAAGATTGTGATAATCAATATAAAAATGATAAATTTTTAGGAAATAGTTGTATTATTAGTATGGCTAATAAAACTCAAAATCCATTTAATCGTATATCAGCTTTTTGTTATTATGGATTATCAAAAGTTAGAAGGGATGGTGGAGTTAGTTATAGAAGTCTTAATCAAGATAATGCTAATAGTTGCTATATTCAACTTCAGCAAAATCATGATGAATTCCTTATATGGGAAATTTATATGGGGTATAAAATGGGGGCAGCTCTTGCAGTATATTCAGCTAAAAATAATATATTTGATTTTTTACTAAATTATTAGGAAATATGATGAATACTCCTTAAATAGTTTATAGCCATTATTTCTAAATATATACCAATACTTGAGCAAGATAAAGTAACAAATAGAGATAATAATACTTTCTTAATTAAGTCGCTTGATTTATACATTATCCAATAACTAATAGCAATTCCTATATAACTGATTAAAAAAGTAATAATATTAACACCACCAAGAATAAATAAAATAATTGGTAAAAGAGCCAAACTCTTTTCAGCAACATTAAGTTGATGAAATAATAATGATTTGTATTCTCCATTATCAAATGAAATAAGGGGAATAGGATCAAGCATTTTTCTTTTAAATTTAATTTCTTTTTTCTGGCCTAGATTATTTTCGATAAAATACTTACCTTTCTCTTTTTTTACCTTTTTCCCATCTTGATACAAAGATATTGTGAAAAAGAGTTTGGATATTTTTATAGCGATACGATTTTTGGAAAAAAGAGGTAAGTCTAAATATTTAGTTAAAGACATAATAAATCCCTTATTTATATAATTTGAATATTTGTTGTTGCATAACATACCAGTTATATATTATAATGTAAATCATTTCAAATTAGAGGACTTTATTATGAAAACTAAATATCAAGCCATCTTGGTAATAGCTGCATCTCTCTTATTTTCAGGAGCCTCTATTGCTGCTGGTCCAACGGATGTAGATAGGCAACAGTTAAAAACTCAAATAGAAATTAGGAATATTCAAATGGAACGTTATAAAATTGAAAGGCAAATGATGTTAGATTTGAATGAGATAAAAACACACCTAAAGGGAACTCCAAGTGAAAAAAGTCAGCTTGAAAAGAGTTTTCCAATGTTAGAGCGAGATGTAGTTGGTTATGACGCTTTAAAAGAATCAAGAAATGCTGATTAAAAAAAGCCTCGTGAGAGGCTTTTTTATTATTTAAAAATAGTATCTATAGAATAAAAAAGCTATAATAACGATAAAAACTAAAAATATAATTATTGTATTACTTTTTCCAGAAATCTTCTTAGAAATATTTTTTTTAGCATATCCTTTTGGAGCATTTGACTTATCAATCAATTTTATGATGTGCTTCCCATGTTTTTTCCATAAAGGAGAATCTGGAAGATCTTTCTTTTTATTACCCCAATTATCTGCCCATTTAATTACCCATTTAGAAGCTTCTTTATCTACTTTATCTATCTTTGACATTTCAAGAAGAAAGCTTTCCCAAGAAGAATTTGCTTCATTATGTTGATTAAATTTTCGATAAAGCCAAGAGGATCTAGCGTATGCTTTATAATAGTTTTTCTTCATAGCATTTTGGTAATGATTTAATGCTCTTTGTTGCCAAGATGCTTGTTCATTTTTCCTTTTTACTGATAAAGCAATCTTTTCACATGCTACTCCAGACCAATAATAACCTAAATAATAATCTAATGATGCAGCTTGTTCAAAATAATCTAAAGCTCTTTTTTCATTACGCAAGGTTCCTTCATTTCCATACAACCATCGAATCCCTTCTTTTATGATCTGTTTTGGGTTTTGATTAGTTTTTGTTAGTTCAGAAGATAAAGATTCTATTATTTTAACAGCTTCTTGTTCATTAATAGTGAAAAATTCTTTATTATTAGAAACTCTAAACCCTTCCTGCTCTAACCTTTTATGCAAAGTGGATTCGGCTTCATGACAATCATCAAAAAATTTCCAAAAAACTAACTCAAAAGGTGTAGAAACACCAGTAGCCGATGAGATCTCTTTTCTTCTATCTTCTGGATGTCTCTCTGTTCTTCCTATTTTTACTTGACCATTAATACTTGGATTTGTAAGAACATAAAGATAACCTTTATTAGCACTCATTATCACTCCATATTTTTATTTGTTTATGAAAGAATAAACAATAACTACCAAAAGTCAAAATATGAGAATTATCATATCTTGATTTACTATCCTAAAAAAACCTTTGTTATTTTTTTTTAATGATGTATAATATTCAGTAATAAATAAGAAACATTAAAAAGGAAAAATAAATGAGCTATAAATATTTAAGATTTAAACCCAATACAGGCCCTTCTCGTTCCTCCGAAGTAAATAAAATGAAAGAGCTTGGAGTAGCTGCATTACAACGTGCTTTTGAAGATTCAAGTCATCCAGATCGTTCAGCCGTTTATACAATAGTAATGAAAAAAGGATATGAATTATCAGCTCTTGATGGTTACTTTGAAGGTAATGATGTTGTTCTAGGTATTGATGATGAAACATTTGAATCATATGTCGATGCTCCAGATCCAAGATTAAAAGATAAAAATGGAAAATTTATTATCGGATAATATAAAAGGCACTTGAAAGTGCCTTTTTCTTTAATTCCTCTTTTTGACTTTCTTTGGCAAATTACATAAGCTAAAATAAAAAAGGAGGTTTTCTTGATTTTATTTACCTTACTAATACTTATAGCTACTTTATTGACTATAACTTATTTTTATGTCCGTTCTTGGAAAAAGTATATTATTAAATCATGGAAGAATGGAATAAAAAAAGGCTTCAATGTTAGTAAAGATAATCTTCAGAAAGAAATTATAAGAAATAATAAAAAAACAGTGGCAGTAAAGATATATTTATCAAAAATAAAATATGATTATTGGAAATATACATATTTATTAAACATAGAAAGCGCCGCTCTCCATTTTTTATTGAATAATGAAGATTCAGATATTAATACACTTATTAATTTAAAAGAAAATGAAATATTAAACATAAGTGATATTTTTTTCGATTTAAATAAAAAAAATATAGATATATTAAAAGATAAAAATATAGAAAAAGAAGACGCTGAAATAAAAAAATATATTATAGATTTAAAAAAAGGTGAAAAAATATGCAGCATGTATTAATAATTCCGTTTGAAAAGAAGAGCGATTTCAAGGGAGTGAAATATAATATACAAGAGAAAGTTTATACGTATGAATGTCAAGATGATGAAGCATTACCAGAAATCCTAATCCCCTATAAATGTAAATTATTTTCTTTAGAATGGCATATAGAAAATAAAATAAACAAGATAAAACCTAAATTTAATTATCCAGTTATATGGAAACCAAAAGAACATCAGTCATATGCTTCAAATTTAATGAAAATAGCTTATGAAAAAAAATATCCGGGATTTTTATTAGCTGATGATACAGGTCTTGGTAAAACTATTTCTACTCTTGATTTTGTTCTTAATGAAAGATCATTTAAAAAAATATTAATTGTTTTTCCTATATCTGTTTTTGCTCATTGGTCTTTAACTCTATTAAATTTAGGTGTCTCACATAATAAAAATATTACTTTAATCAATTATGATAAGCTGCCGAAACTTTTTCAATCTGAATCTCCTAAGAAAAAACTTTCTAGTACAAGAGCAAAAGGAAAACAAAAAAGAATTGCTAGAGAAATACCAGCTCCAGAATTTGATGTTATTATATGGGATGAGAGTCATAAATGTAAAAATGAAAAATCAGCTAAAAGTATGCTTGCAGAAAAACTAAATGCCAAAGCTAATTTTTTAATATGGTTATCAGCTACTGCTGGACAAAACCCATTAGAATTAAATTATTTAAGAAAATTAATTGCTCAGCAGCTAAAATTAAAATTTAACACGCCTGATTCATATATTAAATGGTGTAAATCATTTGAAGAAACTGTTTTGATAGAAAAAATTAAAAAAGTTTTATTTGAATCAAAAGATATCTGTGGTTTACGTAGAAGACCTCAAGAAATATCTGGATGGAAAGAGTTAGAACGAAATTTATATCCTATGTATCTAGATGAAGAAGCTTTAGAGGATTATAAAAAGTCTTGGGAAGAGTTTAAATCAGAATTAATAAATGAAAGAAAATATACTGGAAAAACAAAAAATAAAAAAGAAAATATATTAGTGAAATCTATTAGATTTAGACAAAAAAGCTCTTGGCTTCGTATAGATTCAACAGTAAATCTAATAATGGATTATTTAGAATCAAATAAACAAGTAGCCATTTCTGTAGCATTTAAAGAAACTCAATATAAAATAGCCGAAATATTGAAAAATAAAAAAATTAACTCATCTATTATTAATGGAGATATGTCCATAGATGAAAAAGAAAAGGAAAGATTAAAGTTTCAAAAAGGTGAAAATAAAGTCGTTATATTTACAGTTGAAGAAGGGATATCTTTACATCAAGGGGAATATAATGATGTAGAAAGAATTTTATTAATCCATGATATAAGATGGTCGGCAATACAAATGGCTCAAATAGAAGGAAGATGTCATAGAGATGGAAAATTCTCACCTTGTTATTGGCTATATGCTGATGGAACTAAAGATCTTGATATAGGTAATGCACTAGTTAAAAGAGTTAAGAACATGAAAAATCTCATGGGCGATGATGTAAAATTACTTGAGGAAATAGAAGATATATTTATTAAATAAGATAAACATAGATTTGTTTGATCTATATCAAGAAAAAACGACAAACAAAATAGATATTTATCAACAAAAGTTGTATTATATCAAAAAATATAGCAAAGGAGATAAATTATGATTAAAGGTATACAAATAACTAAAACAGAAAATAAAGACTTACTTAATTCTTTTTGGCTTATTGATAATGAGAAAAATGAAGCAAGATGTCTTTGCTCTAAAGTGTATAAAGATGATGAAGTGGTTCCATTAGATACTCTTGGTAAGTTTGAAAGTAGGGAAATTCCTGTAGAAAATGAACCAGTAGTAAGAGTAGAAGGTGGACAACATTTAAATGTTAATGTTTTAACTAAAGAAACTTTAGAAGATGCGGTAGAGCACCCTGAAAAGTATCCTCAATTAACTATAAGAGTTTCTGGCTATGCTGTAAGGTTTAACTCATTAACTCCTGAACAGCAAAGAGATGTTATAGCTAGGACATTTACAAAAACAATGTAAAAATAGTAAAATAAAAAGGTCACGAATGTGGCCTTTTTTTATATATATAATATTATAACTTTTAGATATTTAGAATAATTTTCTAAAAGAGAGAGGATAATAATATGATAAAGAATAAAAAACTATTTATAAATTACCCAAAATATGTACTTTATTGTATAATAATAAAGTTAACACTAACATTATTAACATCGAATACAACATATTTAAATGGCGAATACAATGGAATAAATAATTATTACTCCATTATTTTTGCTATAGTATTAGGAACCATAGTGGGAACCTTTTTTACTATATGGTATAACTATTTTAAAAATCGAAAATTTATAGGAAATATAGTAGTAAGTTATATAATTTCTTCAATACTTACACAGATTTTAATGGTTATCCTTTATCTTGTATTTCTTGTTGTCATTTACACATTCCGTTTAATATAAATAAGGAGATATATGGAAGTTTTAAATTTTTATCATGTAGGTAAGAAAATACCAGAAGGTGCAGTTTACATAGGTAGGTATAATCATAATTTTAATCTTCCAGCATCTAAATTCGCTAATCCTTTTCCAGTAAGTAAAGAAGCTGGTGGAAGAGGTTCTACAATAGAAAAATACAAGAAATGGTTATGGCAACAATTGATTACGGAAAAGATAACCAAATCAGAATTGCTTGAGCTTGATGGTAAAAATCTTGTATGTTATTGCAAACCTCAAGCTTGTCATGGTGATGTAATATTGTCAGCCATTAAATGGGTTAAAAGTAGTGACCACGCTTTAGAAGATGCTATATCAAATTACAAAGAGCAGCAAAAAGCAAATAGCGATATAACATATAAAGTTAGAAGAAAGCTATCTTAGATATGTAAGACGACTATTTATGCTGAATAAAAAGTCACTATTTAATATATGAATAAATTCACTCGTTCTCAAGACGGCTGGAAGATTAAAGATTTCTGAAACCTCTTGAGATATTTGTTTCCAATTAGCATCTTTTGTATTAAGATGTAGTCTGAATATTTCTTTTCTATTCTTATAAATCCAGTATTCTAATGTTTCATTATTTTCTGGTTTTTTAAGCTGATCCAATATGTGGGTATTCATTTTAACTCCATTATTATTAATATATGTATAATATTAATACAATTATTAGTAAAAACTCAATTATAAATAAAAGTTTTATTTTATCATTTTTTATAGTAATATTATTCTTATTTTTATTTAAAAGGAAAGCTATTATATGAATAAAATGTTATACATTGCCTTACTTATGACAGGATTTTACAGCTCTAATATTTTAGCTGATGCTCTTATTTTTAGAGGATCTCAAGCTCAAAAAGATTATGAAAATAGAATGAATGAGACAAATGCTATAAAAAGACCGACTTGGATAAACAATGATCCTCTACCAGTAGGTAATTATGATTTGCAAGGAATAAACGGTGTTGAATCTAAATTAGCTATAAATGAAGATGGATCTTTTTCATGGTACATGAATTATAAAAAAACTAATTTAGAAACTCATGGTTATTGGACTTATGAAAATTCAAATAATGATTCTATAGTATTAACAACTAATCCTATGCCCGGAGATATTCAATTTAAATATAAAGATAGTAATAATACTGGAAATAACTTGGCTAAGTATATGGCTATGGGAAATATTGATATTTATGTAGGATATGAACCTAAAAGAAATTTAGATAAAAATGGCCCATTAAAAGGAGTAAAAGTTACTTGTTCTGGAGTATATGGTAAAGTAACAGTAATAACTGATGAAAATGGTAAAGCTACATGTAATAGAGCAGGAGTTCCATTAAATTTTATTACATTTGAAGCTCCCAATATACCAAATAAAACAACGTTTAATAAACCAAAGTTTAATGATTTTTCATGGAACTTTACGTTTGATTATGAGCACGCTCATACAGGTTATGCGTTTTATAAAGAAAGAATGGTATATAGTGAAGGTAAATTAACGTGGGATGCCGCATCATTAGGTGGACAACAGCAATGGATATATTTTAAATAAAAAAATCCTCCTCCTATGAAAAAGAGAATTTATTAACAGAGAATGTTATTTTTAAAAACTTTTATTTAAACAATACTGCACTCTGTTATTATCTTTGATTTGAACTTTTATGAAGCCTTGTTTTATTAAAGCTGATAGCATTCTTACAGAAAGCTCAATCAAAGGTTTTACGCCATCAATTAATTCTTGCAAAACAATAGCTCTTTTTGCTTTCATATCAAAAAGTAAACTTGCTCCTTTTTTAAGCATGTTTAAAATTATTTTTTGTTTTGGCGTAAGATTATTTTTGTAGTGATACATATTAACGCTATATTCAGCATTAGTGAGATTTGGGAAGGCATTGATTGGAAAAGAATTCTTCTTATGCATTAAAATCCTCTTTATTCATTTGCTAGCATTATTGCTATTTTTATAATAAACAATATCTGGAGATATTTCAATATTTTTATTTAGAATAATTACGTGTTATTTCATCTAACATAAGATTACCATCCTTTTTATTGAAAAATGGCAATACACTTAGAAAGACTTTTTCCTCTTTAAATGTTTTAAAATTATCAGAGATAATAACACTATAATCTAAATTATGAGATCCTATAGCTTGTATCTTAGTATTAACCAAATCATCAGAATCAAAATTATATATTTTAAACTGTAGATATAAATCACGAATGATATCAACTATATCTTTATCCATACGATCTAAGCGTAATAAATAAACACAATGGTCAAATAAGCCTCTATTTAAGCTAATAATATATTTTTTAGACGGCTCCGAAAAAGATACATTATTTTTCATAGCTAAGCATAACTCAGGTATAAAAATGTTTTTATACTGAACAATAAACATTTTCTTATATAAAGATTCTATCGCACCATCAGAATTTTTTAAAGTATTATAAATATTTTTCATTTTTTTTACTCCTTAGCTTGAAAGATAAAAAACATATCCCATATATAACTCATACAAAATTTAAATCAAATAATAGGAGATATAAATATGAGTACAATAATTGGTATAGACTTAGGGACTACAAACTCTTGCTTATCTATTATAGAAAATGGAGTTCCAAAAGTATTAGAAAATGCAGAGGGGCAAAGAACTACTCCTTCTATAGTAGCGTTTACTGATAATGAAACATTAGTTGGAATGTCAGCAAAAAGACAATCTGTTACTAATCCGGCAAATACTATTTTCGCAGTAAAAAGGTTAATAGGTCGTCGTTTTGAGGACGAAGAAGTTCAAAAAGAATTATTAAAAGCACCTTATAAGATAGTGAAGGCTGATAATGGTGATGCTTGGGTAGAAATAAAAGGTGTGAAAAAATCACCTCAAGAAATATCAGCAGATATATTAAGAAAAATGAAAAAAACAGCAGAAGACTATCTTGGCTATGCTGTAAAAGATGCTGTTATTACAGTACCAGCTTATTTTAATGATGCTCAGCGTCAAGCAACCAAAGATGCTGGTAAAATAGCAGGTTTAGATGTGAAGCGTATTATCAATGAGCCTACTGCTGCTGCTTTAGCTTTTGGTGTAGATAAAGTCGAAAAAGCAGATAGAAAAATAGCCGTATTCGACTTAGGTGGTGGTACATTCGATATATCTATAATTGAAGTATCAGAAGAAGATGGAGATAAGCAGTTTGAAGTTCTTTCTACAAATGGAGATACATTCTTAGGTGGTGAAGACTTTGACCAAAAAATTATTGATTATCTTGTGTCAGAGTTTAAGAAAGACACAGGTGTAGATATTACTAAAGATATTTTAGCTCTTCAAAGACTAAAAGAAGCCGCTGAAAAAGCTAAAATAGAATTATCATCTGCTCAACAAACAGATATAAATCTTCCTTATATTACAGCAGATGCATCAGGTCCGAAACACCTTGCTATTAAATTAACAAGAGCAAAACTAGAAGCTTTAGTTGAAGATTTAATAGAAAGATCTTTAGTGCCATGTAGAACAGCTATTAAAGATGCTAAATTGAGTGTTCAAGATATAGATGATGTTATTTTAGTAGGTGGTATGACTCGTATGCCAAAAGTACAAGAAGTAGTTAAAAACTTCTTTGGTAAAGAGCCTCGTAAAGATGTAAACCCTGATGAAGCTGTTGCTGTTGGTGCTGCTGTTCAAGGTTCTGTATTATCTGGCGATAGAAAAGACGTGCTTTTACTTGATGTTACACCGTTATCATTAGGTATTGAAACAATGGGCGGAGTAATGACAAGCTTAATAGCTAAAAATACAACAATACCAACAAAAGCATCTCAGGTGTTCTCAACTGCCGAGGATAATCAAAGTGCTGTTACTATTAGAGTATATCAAGGTGAAAGAGCAAAAGCTAGTGATAACCATTTACTTGGAGAGTTCAATTTAGAAGGTATAAACCCAGCCCCTCGTGGAATGCCTCAAATAGAAGTAACATTTGATGTTGACGCGAATGGTATTATACATGTTAATGCTAAAGACAAATCAACAGGTAAGGAAAATACCATCACTATTAAAGCTAACTCTGGTTTATCTGATGAAGAAATAGAGAAAATGGTTCGTGATGCTAAATCTCATGAGGCAGAAGATAGAAAAATTAAAGAGTTGATAGAAACAAGAAACTTAGCTGATAACGTTATATATTCTGCTGAAAAATCTCATTCGGGAGATGAAAATGTTAAAAAAGCGATAGAAGAACTTAAAGTAGTAAGTAAATCTGATAATATAAATGATATCAGGCAAAAAATAGAGCAGCTACAGTCAATAGTAGCTCAAGCTCAGCAAACAGCCTCATCCTCGACACCAGAAGGTGATAAAGGTGAAGAAGATGATATAATAGATGCTGATTTCACTGAGAAGAAATAAAAATAGCCCCTCCGGGGGCTATTTTTTTTATAAATAATATTGACTATTTTTTATTATTTTCTATCTTCATTATGAGTATTACGCTGTTGCTCATAAAACTAAACAGTCCACGCAAGGCACCGAAACGAGGTCATCTGATAAGCAGAAAATATCGTTGTAGTTAGGTAGTGGCTAACAACAATAAAAAAGGTGGCCCAGCCACCTTTTTTTATTTATTAGTCTTTGGAGCCTTTAGTCCATCTCATGCCCCAATTCAATGCATGGTCAAGTTTTTCTTGATCGTTGTAGTAATCCACAAGACGCTTAACATGAATCTCATCATTAATATTTTCTAAAAGTGCTACGGCACAAAGTCTTTTGTCTCTTGATGTTTCATCCATTTTAACTTCGATGTTTTCACCATTAACCTTCATCGTTACAACACCATCAGTATTACTCCAATTAGCAACACCTTCATAAATGAAAGCATAGATTACGACACGTTTAAATCTACTCCAGTTATCACCATTAATATGCATCCATTCACCATCACTGCTTGAGCCTGTTCTATCATCAGCATCAAGAACAACAAATGGTTCACGATCATAAGAACCAAAGTTATTACCTAAAGCTTGAACAGAACCTTTTCTACCATCTTTTAATTCAAATAAACATCCTAAGTCTAAATCAACACCGTCTTTACCACCACCTAACAAACCAGAGAAGAAACCTTTCTTAGCCTGACCTTGATTCCAGTTAAGATTGATATCTATTTTACCATACTTACCTACAGGTTTTTCCTTAGATAGTTTTATTGTTGTGCTTCTATTCTCTTTACTTAGTTTGATAGTATTTGTCATGTTTTTATCCTCTTGTTTAAAAACTTAATGTTACACTATAAATATCAAATATTCAATTTTTTGCGAACATAAATTTTATTTTTTTGATAAGGTTAAGATACAATATAGAAAAAGTGAGAGGATGATATGTTAAAAATTTTAGATTGGCTTGATATAGCAGATATAGTAAAAGAACACTCAATTATAAAATCATTGGCTGTATTATCAACTTTTCATAAAGAAATAAAAACAGAACAGGTAAATGATTTTATTATATCTATTGTCCCTAAAATGAAAAATGAAGATAAAAAAGATATTCTAGGTTCAGAAGATTTTATTGATCTTATTAATAATATTTCTGACGGAACTATATGGAGCTATAAAAATAAAAAGAATACATCATTATTAAAAAATATCTTATTATCAATAAAGGAAGAAGATGATAGTTTCTTATCAGAGCAAAAAGAACAGAAAATGGAAAAAATAGATAATGTTCTAGAAAAAGTTATACATTTTAGCACAGTGAAGCTTTTAAAAGAAAACATGTCATTAGATACTATAGATAACTATAAAAATAAAATTACATTAAATACAATTTCATTATTAATAAAACTAAATATGAAAAAAAGCTTGCAAAAGTTAGTTGATAAAGGTTTTTCCATATTTAATAATGATGATGAAATAAAGAATATTTCATCAGTGAGTATACTAGAAATGTATATTGAATCTGGTAATACTCTTGAATATAATATTGTAGAAAAAGACGAGTTAATCCCTTTATGGGTGTTTTTATTTTACAAGTTTAAAGGTTATCTAACATTATCAAATAATAAAAAAGATCTAAAAGATTACATAAGAGATAATATAAGTAAAGAGCTACAAAGAAAAGAAGAAATAAGAAGGTATTGGTTAAAATGGAATGAAGAAAATAATAATGATCCTATTGAATATTTTGATAGTATCGAAGGATGGGAAAATTTAAGAACAATTAATCAACAAAATATTTTACTAAAACTTATAGAAAAAAGATGTAGTAAAATAAATAGTTTATATAGAAAAAAAGAGTTTATTAATCATTTAAAAGAGTCTGATATCGATGGAAAAAATATTTGGGGATATTTATTAGGCTATAAAGAAGGTAAGCTTAATAAACTATCTGATAAAATAATTCCATATTTAAAAGAAAATGGTATTTACCCCGAAATAGATAAAACAGGAAAAGGTTTAATAAGACAAAGTAAAGCTATGCTTGATATTGTAAATAAGTCAGGAATAGAAAAACTAATTCTAAAAACATTTGATAACACTGTTTGGTTGGGTGATTATGATGAACAAAAGGATTTTGCTAATGAGTTAATCGAAATATGTTTATCAATGGATAAGGTAAGATATAGTGAGTATGAATTTCTAATAAGCTATATATACAATTTTACAAAAATGAAAGACATACATGAAGAATTGCTTTTTTCTATTTTTGTTTTTTATGCTTTTAAAGATAAAATTAATGTAGATTTTGAAAATGAGATTTCATTTATAAAAATAAGTTGTCCTAAATTATTTATAGATAAGCAAGATATTTTAATAAACAAAATAGAGATAGGGTCAGAAAATACTTCAAGTTTTGTGATACCGAAATTAAAAGAAGCAAAAATATATACGAAAATGATGATGAAAACCATAAGCAAAGATGATATCATTATTCAAGACAAAAATAAAATAAATAGAATATAGAGGTTAATATGATAGATATATGCTTAAACTTATCTTCTGAAAAGTTTTCAAAAGATAGAAAAGAAATAATACAGCGAGCATTAGATAATAATGTATCGGGTTTTATATTTACCGGAACAAGTTTAAAATCAAGCAAACTGTCTTTAATGTATGCTCAGGATAACAGTAAGGTGGCTTGTTCCACTGCTGGTGTTCATCCACATGATGCAAAATCATGGGAAAACGTAAAATCAGAAATAGAAAAGATAGCTAAAAATGATTTAGTTGTCGCTATAGGAGAGTGTGGTTTAGATTATGATAGAATGTTCTCTACCAGAGAAGAACAAATGCTTGCATTTAAAGAACAACTAGATTTAGCGTTAAAATATAATAAACCAGCGTTTATTCATGTAAGAAATAAAATTGAAGATGGTGGAATAGAACTTATAATGGATGATTTTGAAAAAATATATAAACCATATCATCAGAAAGGTGTAAAAGGAGTTGTTCATTGTTTTACTGGAAATAAAAAAATGTTAGAGACTTTCCTTTCCTACGATCTTTTTATAGGGATAACAGGATGGGTTTGTGATGACAGAAGAGGAGAACAACTTCAAAAGCTAATAAAGTATATTCCTGATAATAAATTAATGATTGAAACAGATGCCCCATATCTAACTCCTAAAAATATGCCAAAAGATATTAGTCGTGGAAGAAATGAGCCAGCATTTTTAAAATATGTTGCTAAAAAAATAGCAGAAATTAAAAATATAAGTGAAGAAGATCTTATATTGCTAACGTCTCACAATGTAGAATCATTATTTAAATGGAAGCCTATAAATGCTTAACCTATTTAAAAAATATTGGAAAGTCTTAGCATGGATTTGCTTCCCTTTCTTTTATTTATTTAATAAATATGATTCTTTAATACCTATAGAAAATTTTTTTAATATTTTTAATAAAGTAGTAGTATTCTCTATTGTGGTGCTGTCTTTTATAATACTATCCAATATAAGGTACTTAAAGTCATATGCTGTATCTACTATATTTTCATTTATATCTTATATATTGACTTTATATATAGTAATGAAGACAATTATTTTTATAAACGAAAACTATATAAGTTTTAAAATAACTCAAGAATATTTTTTTTATAACTTACTATTATCAATATTCTTAATCTTATTAGTATTAGCTATTACTTTACATAATAATAAATTTATAGATCTAGCTATAAAAGATAACGTTCACTTTTATATTAATAGTGATCAATATAGAACAACTGTCCATGAAGTAGGACATTTAATATGTTATGGATTGCTGAAAAGACTTCCACCAATAAAAGTAAAAATAATAGATACAAAAAATTGTTTTCTTGTTAGAGAATATTTAGGGTACGTAGAAGTTAGTGATGATTGTGAAATCCAAAAAACTAAATCATTACTTGAATGGGAAATGATTATGCTCTTATCAGGAAAAGAATTAGAGTGCTACATTATGGGGGATTCTGGATCTGGATCTAAGGGAGATTTTAAAAAATGGCAAAAGGTTGCTCATGAATATTTAAGTTTAGGATTCGGAGAAATATATTATGATAAACCTAATAATGATGATGAAAGAAAATTAAATCATATGACATTATCTAAGCTTAAACGAAAACAAGAAAAAAACCTAACTGTTTTTTTTGAATGTAATAATAAAGAAATAAAAAACATAATAGATATTTTATATAAAGAGAAAAAACTTGGTAATGCCCAAATAAAAAACTTATTAGATAAAAAAATAAAAGAAACAAGTGATATTAAAATTGTAGAATAAAATAAGGCGAGAACCTCTCGCCTTATTTTATTAATATTCATATAATGCTTTTATGCCTTTTATATCAACATCTCCTTCTTTGATTAAAAGTTTACCTTCTTTTGTTATATGAAGGATTATAGGAACTGATTTTAAATTCATTTTTCCAAATAATAGAGTGTTTCTTTGAACCTTATCTAAAGCATCTTTTTGTATTTCACTCTCATTAACTTTTAACCCATTTCCACCAGTAGCTATATCCGCTTGATGTATATCCATAGCTTTTTCAGCATCAGGTGCTTGCATTATAGCGGCAGCTTGCGGCATACTAAGATTATTTATTATTCCTACTGGAATCCAAATAATAGGAATATCTTTATTTTCAGGAGCACTAGCAGCACTCCATAGATTTTTACAATGAGGACACTGAGGATCGAAAAAAACCATGAGTGGCATTTGATTTACTTTTTGTGGACCTGTACCAAAACCAGAAATATTTTTTCCCATAACCTGTAATAAAGTTTTTATTTGAGGTGTAATATCTGTAATAGTAGCCGTTCCTACAACAGATTGTATATTAGAAGATTCTGTCTGAGCTATAGCGCTACCAGAAAAAATAGCCGCACTTAATACCATAGCTGAAATTATTTTATTGAACTTTGCTCTCATTTTATATTCCTTATTAAACTAAATATCTTAAGATTATAAATATTAAAGGTTAAAAGTCAAAATTAAAATACTTTGAGTTTAATGTTAAATATGATATATTAACGAAAATATAAGAGGTTAACTAATATGAAAAAAATAATTTTAACTACATTAATAAGTTGTTTATCACTACAGATCGCTTACGCAGAAGAACAAAATAAAAGTATGGTAGAAAATTTTTCTGTAGCTCCATCTCCTTTTAAGCCTATAGCTCTAAGTAATAATATATCTTTATCTAATGATGTTATTGAAAGTATTAATCAGAATAGCTTGAAATATATTGACTCTTATTTATTTACAACATCAAAACAAAGTAGTGAAAAAATAGTAAATGATAAAGATATAGAATGTATAGATAAAACATCTGATAAAAAAAGATGCCTCAGTACAAGAGGGCAAAGATTATATCAAAATTATAAAATGAGTTCTTTTATTGATGGAATATATAATCAGGCAAAAATAAATGATGTAAAGATAGATGATAATGCCTTATTTAAAAATCTAGAAAATAACATAAACACATCTAATGAAGATTTTCATCAACCCCCTCTTCTTTCTTTAATAGATGAGGAAGATGTAAAAAGTAATCTACTTTTGAAACTCGTGTCTATAAAATGTATGAGTAATGATAAAGACCCTAAAAAATATATGCAGTGTTTGATTGATTCTACAAAAGGATATAATGAAAATGTATTTTTTAATGTCAAAATAAAATGCTTAGTTAAAACCAGTGAACAACAGATAAATAATGACGACTTTAGCATATACTTACAAGCATGTATTAATAATGAAATGCTAAGTGATAGTGTTGTTAAATGGATAGCTTTTCAATCCCATAGATTAGGATCAGTATATTTTGAAGACGTTCTTCATAAGTCTATAGATGAAGCAGTAAAAGAAATGAAATAAGTTTTGATATAAAAAATGCTTTTATGGTAATATCCCCTTAGATGAATGTGAGGGGATAAAATGAATTTAGAATTAGATAAAAAACACTCAAATACAATAGTTAAATGGCTATTAAGAAGCATAAACGAACCATTAATAAAAAGATATATCTTAGATGATGCTTTTAGATTTTGTGCATTTTTTGCAGCTTTAGATGATAAAGTTGTATGGCCTAAATCTTTTAAAACATTACTTGATAAAAATTTTTATAATGAAAATGTTGAGCTTAATCAAGAAAAATATCAGCAATGGGTTGAGTCCAAATCATTCCCTTTCTCAAGAAATACAAATCAAAAATACTTAGAAAGCTTCTGGAAAGGAGTTAATATTTATTCTTCTGTTAGAGATAATTCTAAAGTCTTTGATAGTGCTATTAATAGCTTATTAAAAAAATGGAATGAAAAAAATCAAGAAGCTGACAATACAATAGAAGAAAATAAAGCAGATGCTGTGTTAAGAACAAATATAGCTCATATGAATGAACCATTAATGAAGGTTAATGATAAAATAAATTCTATAGATTATAAATCTTCTGATGTTCCTGATTATTTATCTTTAACTCAATTCAATTCTCACCTATTAATAATGCAATCTTTCATGAAGTTTACTAAGACTGATATGAATCTTTTAGAAATGTCATATTTATTATGTGGACATGATGACTTTAAAATATTTTATAATTGTTTTACTGAAAAGTATTTATCAAAAATACTTATTAGCTCTATGTTGAATATTAATAGTGAAGAATATGAAGATATACTAAGTGATGAGAGTGAGGTTATAATAAGTGGTTTGGTATCTATTGATAAAGGAACAGGAAAACCTCAAGAGATGTCTACTTTTTGGTATGAATGGTTTTCTATACCCGTTGGGAGTTTTACAGAACTATTTGCTAAAGTAGCTAAGCCAATGAATAAAAAATATAACTCAGGTTCCCTTGGTCATATATCCAAAGAAGATAAAAAAATAATTAACCATATTCTATTATCTATAGATCAAAGAACAGGTAGTCATATATTATTTTATTCTCCACCTAAAATAGATAAGCTAGGGTTTGTTTATGATCTATTAAAAGAAAATAAAATAACAGCTTATGAAATGAATGCTAATATTCCTCCATTAGATTCTCCTTCTGCCTGCTATTTTGCTCAGAGATACATTCATATGAGTGATGCTTTTGGTGTCTTAATAATACCTCGTGCAGAAAATGTTTTAAAGAAGAGCGTAAAATCCTTAAAAGAAATGTTGTTCTTCGCCGTAGAAGTAGAAGATGAGGTAGAAGAGTCCTTAATAGAAAAATCGTTACTATCTTATCCTATGAAAATGATTTGGTTAACTAATAATACAAATAATCTTAGAGATGATACTATAGGAAGATTTTTATATAGCTGTGAAGTAAAAGGTGCTTCAAGATCTGAAAGAAAACAAGAGATAGATAAAGTATTAGAAAGTTTTAATCTATCAGATGAGTTTAAAAATAAGTTATCTCAACATACAGATTTAGGAGAGCAACAATTAAGAAGTGCTGTTCATCTTTCTGAAATATTATCTATACCATCAGTGAGTATTGAAAAATTAATTAAGTTAAAAAATGATCCTGATTATATTTTTGAACTGATGGATGAAATTAAAGAACTAAAAGATCAAGATGAAATATTAAGTTCAGTTGAATATAAAGAGAAAATTATTTTAAAAGCTATAGAGCAAAGTGAAAAAGCATTAAATAGAAAAGGAAGAGAAAGCTTAAGATCCTCTATAACAAAATATAGTTTAGATTATCTTAATTTGAGTGGTGGATTACCAATAGAAGAAATAATACATTCATTGAAAATAAATCCACATTCATCTTTATGTTTCTTTGGTCTACCCGGAACAGGTAAAACACAATTAGCTGAACATATAGCTGTTGAAATAGATAAACCAATAATGATTAGAACAGCATCAGATATCCTTGGTAAATATGTTGGTGAAACAGAGAAGGCAATTAAGAAAATATTTCAAGATGCTAGTGATGAAGATGCTATATTATTATTAGATGAAGGAGATAGTTTCCTTAGAGATAGATCATATGCAAAAAATAATTGGGAAGTTTCTATGGTTAACCAACTTCTACAAGAAATGGAAAGATTTAATGGTGTATTTATATGTGCCACTAATTTATTTAAGGATCTAGATATAGCAGCTTTAAGAAGATTCACATTCAAGGTAGAATTTTTACCACTACTTCCAGATCAAAAATGGGAGATGTTTGTTAATGAAGTAGATTTAAAAAGCTATGTCCTACCTGACCATAAACTAAAAGATATGCGAAATGACTTAGATGTAATGGTAAACTTAACTCCGGGAGATTTTGCTACTATTAAAAGACAAACAAAAATATTAGGAAAAACTCTTTCTCCAGAAAAATGGATAGAACAATTAAAATTTGAAGTAGATAATAAAATGAAAGCTTTAAATAAAGAGAATGAAATAAGAACAAGAGGTGATTTAATGTAATATATTTTAGATTGTCCTACATGGCCTTTATGGAATAAAAGAATTATTTAAAAACAACTTTTTTAAACCCTAATTTATTACCTAAATTAGGGTTTTTCTTATTTCATTAGTTGTTTATAAATATTCATTTTTATTGGAAAAAATACGCATTTTTTCCAGCATTTAAAGGGGTTTCATTATTGATAATTTATAGCATTTTAAGAAATAAGTAACGTAGGTAATACTATACATTTTTATTTTTTGATTTTTTTAGTGTTTTTATAAATTTAAACTATAAAAAGCTAAATATTAAAAAATAATATATTT
>OKEV01000017.1_pt1 | contig 175501 bp, 159 predicted proteins | sample 1611141 | NCBI WGS metagenome assembly OKEV01 (sample SAMN04436713, study PRJEB24849) | human gut metagenome | biome: human gut; feature: NICU; material: stool | host: Homo sapiens | place: USA: Saint Louis, MO | collected 2010-08-30
TGTTGATGTATCAAATAATTTTCAAAACAGTATCAATTTTTTTCGCGCGCTATAAGCGGGCTGTTGCGAAACAGATTGCGCGAAAACTGATCGAGCACGATGATTTCCGCCAGCCGACCGGAGCTGCTCTCCCGCCACTCGGCCAGCTCACCGCGCAAGGCTGCCTGATGAACATCAGAAAAGCGGTGACGAATCTGCTCATCAAAACCCGCGTCCGATCGAAACCAGCGTTCAGGCGGAGTTTGATGAAACCAGAATTGCAGAATTTCCCGGGCATCACTCATCGTATTAAGCGACATTTTCGCTCCTGTTATCAATCCTCGACGATTGCCAGTGGTTTACTCCGCATCCATCACCGGCAAACCTGCCAGCGCGTTCCGGCGATCCTGTTCGCCGATCGGTCTGAGCACCCGGCAGGGAACGCCGGCGGCCACCACGTTGGCGGGAATATCTTTTGTTACCACGCTTCCGGCGCCTATCACGCTGTTACGGCCAATGGTCACGCCAGGGTTAATGATAGCGCCGCTGCCGATCCAGACATTGTCTTCCAGGGTGACGGTCTGTGAAAACTGCTGACCGGTAATGCGAACCGCGGGGTCAATCGGGTGTCCGGTCGTCGAGATGGTGACGTTAGGGGCAATCATGACATTATTGCCGATAATCACTTTGCCATCATCGACAACCACCAGATTAAAATTTGCGTAGAAGTTATCGCCGATACTAATTTGACTGCCGTAGGCCACGTGCAGCGGCGGTTCAATCCAGACGTTATTCCCGACGCGGCCCATCATCTGGCGGATCAACGCCACGCGTTTCTCGGGTTCTGCGGGGGACGTATGATTAAATTCATACGCCAGCATCTTACCCCGAAGCCGCTCTTCCGGCATCCCCTCATCCATATCGGTGTACAGGTAGCCACTGGCGAGGCGTTCCCTTTGCGTCATCATCTTGAGATCCTTTGCATTGTTGAAGTAGGGGGCTTACGTCATCTGGTTTGCGTGCCATCCCGCCTCCGCTTAAGCCTGAGGCGAAGGGCGGGCTGCAGCCAGGGTGATAAGCCGAGAAATCAATGAGGTTATAAAAATACTTTTTTATACATATCACGGATTTGTGCTAAAAATCGAACCTGGATTGTTGATTGTGTGCTTAGGCCAACAGCCAGCTTTTCGCATCGGCTTTCATCTTCGCTTCCAGTTCGCTGCCGCGGGTAGCAAAAATCCGTCCCAGCGGAAAACCACTCTGTTGCAGAAGATAGGCCAAAGCCGCGTATTCGCGGGGGTAAGCCAGCGCTACCGACGGGTCAATTTCAACCGGACCGAGCGGGAAGGTAAAGGTACCCATATCGTAAATGCTCTGCCGGTGAAACAATTTCCACACGCCGTCTCTTTTTTCTGCCAGATCGTAGAACCGGTTATGGCATTCACAGCCCAGATTGAGTTTGACGTTTTCAGCGATGATCATGGCGTTGGTCTCAAGAATAGCCTTGTTCCCGCTGGCATTGAAGGTGATCACGGGTGTGCCGATGAGGTGTTTGGTGCGTAGGTCAGATGCGCCCATCCGCATGGAACCGTCGACAAAATCGCTCGCCAGCCCTTCAAACCACGTGATTTCGATCGTGCCATCAGGATGAAACAGCTGACGTAGCGCGGCCCATTCACCGAGGTCGCGATGCATCCAGCCATTCACCAGATCGTTGAGTTGTTGGCGGTCTTGTTGGCGATTGTTCATAGCTTCAGCTCCTGTTAGTTGACGGCCTTCAGTTTGCGGAACGGCAGGGTTAAACTCAAATAGATAGATCTGACTGAACAATCATTTTAAATGATGAATGGGGGGGTATGGAGTTACGTCATTTGCGCTATTTTCTGGCCGTGGCGGAGGAAGGGCACTTCGGACGCGCGGCCGAACGGCTGAATATTGTTCAACCCGCACTCAGCATGCAGATCAAAGCGCTGGAAGCGGAATTGGGCGGGGCGCTGTTTATTCGCACCAGCCGCCGCGTTGAGCTCACCGATGCCGGGAAACTGCTGCAAGCAGAGGCCAAGCGGACGTTAGACCAGGTCGAGCATACCCGTCTGGCCGTGGCGCGCTCTCTTCGCGGCGAAACGGGGCGTGTAAGGGTCGGATTTGCCGGCAATGCAATCTTCAGCGGTAAAATGATGAGCGATCTGCGTCAGTTCAGAAAACGCTACCCGGATGCGGAGGTGACGATTGAGGAGATCGGCCCGCAGCAGCAGGTGGCGGCGATTCTTGCCGGGCAGATAGATGTTGGCTACACACCCGATAATAGTACCACCCATTCACCCGGCATCACGGTATATCAGGCGGGGCGCTGGAAGATGATGGTCGCGCTGGCGGACGATCATCCGCTGGCCGCTCACGCCTGTTTGACGGTGGAGATGCTCGCCGGAGAACCTCTGGTTCTGCATGATACTCACGATAATCATGAACAGCTTTACCTTGTGCTGGGGCAAATGCTGGGCAGCCAGTTCCATGTTGCCCATCGTTCTGGCAGTACTCTGAGCGTGCTGGCGATTGCCGCGGCGGGTCTCGGGCTGGCGCTAATTCCGGCGCCGCTGCAGCAGGTTAACATCCCGGGCCTGGTCTATCGTAGCCTTAACGCACCGGAAGTGGCGGCGAATCTGGTGATTATCGGCCGTGCAACCGAACCGGGTCGCACCGTCGCCGCCTATCTCGCCCAGGCCACCCAGTCGCACACCTAGCGGACAGGCGATCTTTTCTGTAACCCCAGCCAGAAAAACAGCGCCGCCGCGCTGATGCCCGCACCGGCCAGACAGACCGCATTCCAGCCCCAGTGCGCATAACATTGTGTCGCCACCACGGCCCCCAGCGCGCTGCCGACAGAGTAAAAGCACATATATGCCCCGACCAGGCGACTTTGTGCGTCGGGCCGTGCGGCAAAGATCAGACTCTGGTTAGTGACATGAACCGCCTGTACGGCGAAATCGAGAATGATGACCCCGATGACCAGCAGCGGCAGGGAGGTTTCGGCCCTGGCGATCGGGGCCCAGGCAAAGAGCAGTAATGCCAAAGAGACGCCGGTGACGCGCTGCGCTGCCCCGCGATCGGCCCAGTGTCCGGCCTTTGACGCCGCCAGGGCGCCAGCGATGCCCGCCAGGCCAAATAAGCCGATCTGCGTATGGGAAAGTCCCTGAGCGCTGAGCGGTAAGACCAGGGCGGTCCACAAAACGCTGAAGGCGGCGAAAATCAACAGAGCAAAGACGCCTCTGACCCGTAGCGTCGGTTCCGTCATCAGCAGGTGGAAAACCGATGTCATCAGCGCCAGATAGCTTCCAGCCATGGGCGTTTTTCTGGCGGCCGGCATCGCCTGAGCAAGCACTGCGGCCAGCAACAGCATCAGGCTGGCTGCGCTGAGATATACCGCGCGCCATCCGGCAAAATCGGCAATCACCCCTGAAGTTAAGCGGGCGAGGAGAATCCCCAGCACCACGCCGCTGGTGACCATCCCTACCGCTTTACCGCGCCCGGCAGGGGCGGCCAGCGCGGCGGTACAGGCCACCACGATCTGCACAACGACCGCCATCATCCCGACAAGCGCCATGGCGCCGAGGAACATAAACCAGCGTTGTGACAGCCCGGCGACCGTCAGCGCGGTCGCCAGTAGCAACAGCTGGGTAATAACCAGATATTTGCGATTCACAAGATCGCCGAGCGGCACAATAAACAGCAGACCGACCGCATAGCCGATCTGCGTCAGGGTCACCACCAACCCGACCGTCGCGGACTGTACGCTGAGGCTTGTTGCCATTGATTCAAGCAAAGGCTGGGCAAAATAGACATTGGCGACGGCCAGCGCCGCCGTCAGTGAAAACAGGCAGGTGAGCCAGGGTGTTAACCGCTGTTCTTCCCGGTTCGACTCTGCTACGCAGTACGTTAACGCCGTCTCTTCTTTCAGGCCTGGCTTCGTCTTCATGGTGTTTTTCCGTATCAATTGCGGTTTCTTTTTAAAACCAGATTACTCATAATTAGACGTAGAAGTTTTTTTTTGCAACTAGTTTTGTTTGCGTTTATTCTGGCGACTGAACAATTCGCCCAGTGAAAGAAGGAGAGGCCGTATGGCGAAGCAGCAATCACTCACCGACGGTGAATGTCCTGTCGCCAGGACTCTGGAGGCAATCGGCGAACGCTGGTGCATGATGATCATTCGTGAGGCCTTTGACGATGTCCGACGCTTCAGTGAATTCCAAAAGAATCTCGGCCTGGCAAAAAACATTCTCGCCTCACGCCTGAAACAGTTGGTTAATCTGGGCGTGTTCGAGATCTGCCCGGCCTCAGACGGGAGCGCTTATAAAGAGTACGTGCTGACCGAGCGCGGTCGCGCCGCATTTCCTATCGTGGTGGCCATGCGGCAGTGGGGGGAGCGCTATATGTTTGAACGCGGAGAAGTGCATTCGGTACTGCTGGATAAGGCATCGAACCAGGTGGTTATGCCGCTGGAGGTGCGTTCTGCTGAAGGCAAAACGCTGGCGCCGCAGGATTGCCATCGTCGGCGAGTGGTGAAAGGCGAGTAGCGCGGAAAGTCCGGCGCCGTCGGTAAGCTATACTCATTCCACTTTCCCGGCGCTGGCAACAAGCGCGCAGAACCGGGCGATGTTCATCCCGCGAAATGAGGTCAGCTTTATGAATACTGAAATTAAAGGGGGAATTGATATTGCGATGAAGGTTCCCCCGCACCAGTATCAACAGACGCTGGATTTCTACCGACAAACGCTCAGGCTTCCGGAGATTACGGACAAAGCGCCTGCCACCGGCTTCATCCTTGGCCCAAACCGACTGTGGATCGATGAAGCGCCTGGCATCAGTCAGGCGGAAGTCTGGCTGGAGCTGTTCACCCCCGATTTTCACGCCGCGGAAAAGCATATCGAACAGCACGGCGTCGTGCGCTGCGATGCGGTTGAGCCCTTGCCGGAAGGGTTTAAGGGGGGATGGATCATGAACCCCTGCAATATTGTCCATATGCTGCGGGAACCAGAAGCCTGGTGATTTCTCTTTGCCGATTGGTTTCCGACTGGCCACCGGCGATTATTTATCATCCCGGCCGCAGGTTACCTGGCAAATTTTCGCGAGCCGATCACGCATAAGATCACGCCCAGGGTGATCAGGATCATCAGCGGGCTGACAACTTCATGCAGGAGCGTAGCCGATAGCGTCAGCCCAAGGAATGGCTGTAACAGCTGTAGCTGGCCGACGGCGGCAATCCCACCGGCCGCCAGCCCTTTGTACCAGAATATAAAGCCGATCAGCATGCTGAAGAGTGAAACATAACCCAGCGCCAGCCAGGCGGAAGCAGAGATCTGGCTAAAAGAGGCCGGCAGGGTCAGAATGGATGCTGTCAGCATAAAGGGCAGGGAAATAATCAGCGCCCAGCTGATAACCTGCCAGCCGCCCAACACGCGAGTCAGTTTTGCCCCTTCAGCGTATCCCAGACCGCAGACCATCACCGCGGCCAGCATCAGCAGATCCCCGGTCAGCGAAACGGCGGCGTTCTGGGATAACGCAAATCCCATGACCAGCAGACTCCCCATCCCAGAGAAGAGCCAGAAAATGGGTGTTGGTCGTTCGCCGCCTCGAATCACACCGAAAATCGCCGTGGCCAGCGGCAGCAGCCCTAAAAAGACGATGGAATGCGCCGACGTCACGTGCTGCAGCGCCATTGCGGTCAGTAAAGGAAAACCGACGACCACGCCGAGCGATACCACAAGCAGCGGTAAAAGTTGGTCCGCACGCGGGCGTTTTTCCCGGTAGCCAAAAATGAGTATCATCGCCAACGCCCCGGCAATCGTTGCCCGCAGGAAGGTCAGGAAAAACGGGTCTATATCGACCACGGCGACCCGCGTGGCGGGTAAAGACCCGCTGAATATCACAACGCCGAGCAAACCATTTAGCCAGCCGGAAGCTGAACCCGGTGCCGTTTTATATGCTGTAGAATTTACCACTATGACCTCACGTTGCGGGAACACTCATTATCTTGAGCATCTGGTGAGCCGATGGTAATCTCACGCATCTGATACAATCAAATTATTGTCATGGATACATTGGATGAAAGCCCGCTATAAAGCCATCGTCGATCGGTTTGCGGCGTCGATTCGCCGCGGTGACATCGCGTCGGGGACGCGTTTGCCGACTCATCGGGATCTTTCGGCAAAGGAGCATATTTCTCTGGCAACGGCGACGCGGGTCTATGCAGAGCTGGAAGCGATGGGGCTGGTCAGCGGTGAGACCGGGCGGGGAACGTTCGTCAGAGAGATTGCGCTGCCGCCTGGTCACGGCGTCGATCAGCACGCGGTGGCCAGCGATGTCCTTGATTTGAACTTTAACTATCCGACATTACCTGGGCAGGGCGATGCGCTACGTGATGCTCTGCGACGGGTGGCCGCCGCCGGTGATATTGAATCACATTTACGCTATCAGCCTCATGCCGGCCGGCTTAGCGAACGCGAGATCATCGCCGGACATCTTGCCGGGCACCGCTTTCAGCCATCAGCGGAGAATGTGATTATCGTCAACGGCGCCCAGCATGGACTGGCTGTCGCGGTGATGGGCCTACTCAGACCAGGCGATGTGGTGGCCGTTGACGCGCTGACCTATCCCGGCTTTAAAGCCCTGGCCGCGCTCTACCATCTCGAACTTATCGCCATACCTTCGCTGTCCGATGGTCCGGACTTCGCCGCCTTGAAGCAACTTTGCCAGAAACGAGATGTGCGCGCCGTGTATACCATGCCCACGTTACATAACCCGCTGGGCTGGGTGCTGAGCCAACGACAACGTAAAATATTGGCCGACATTGCCCGCACTCATGACCTTGTGATCATTGAAGATGCCGCGTATGCCTATCTGGCTCATCGTCCTCCTCCGCCGGTCGCTGTTTTTGCCCCGGAACGTACTCTCTACATCAACGGATTTTCCAAAAATGTGGCCACCGGACTGAGAGTCGGCGTGGTTATCTGTCCTGACGCTTACCGAGGAGCCCTGCAGAGAGCGGTCCGCGCAACGAGCTGGAACACGCCATCAATTATGACGACCCTGGTATGCAACTGGATACAGGATGGGAGCGTCGCCCGTTTTGAAATGCTGAAGCGACGGGACGCGCGCCAGCGGCAATCCGTGTTGAGAGAAGCGCTCGGGGATATTGCTTATATCGCCCATCCGGGCTCCTATTTTGCCTGGCTTCCTCTGCCGGATGAGACCAGGGCCGACCGGGTGGTCAAAGATCTGCTGGATAAAAATATTGCCGTTTCAGCGGCTGAACCATTCTGTACCTCACAAACGGTGCCTCAGGCTATCCGGATGGCGCTTGGTTCGGTGAATATCACCCATTTACGAGCGGCGCTGCTTCAGGTCCGCGAGGCTATCGAATCGGAACAATATCGTTAGCATGGAAAAGCGCAGGGAAGGGAGATCCGGATAGGGTATCCGCGGCAGGAGAAGGGGGATGTGCGATAAATATGGTGAAACTGCTTATTTAAATCGCCATGCTACGTAGATTTTCCGCGGCTTAGAGCTGAGTCTTATTACTCTGTATCCAGAATAGGCGCCACAAGCGTTCATCCTGTCCTGACCGGGCGCATGAAGATTGAGCGCACATATAAATTTCAGCCGTTCCCTGCTATAAACGATCGCTAATATCTGCGGTTTTAAAGGATGCCACAATGATGATGCTGCAAGGTAAAGAGGGGCTTAACTCGGTTGACTGGCGGGCAATGGCAGAACTTATCGCGGCTTCCGGGCTGGGGCAACGCGATATATCGTTGCTTGAACAGGCCTTTCGCCACAGTACGTTCTGCTGGTTTGGTTTCCACAACGGCCAGCTGGTTGCGGTAGCCAGAGCGATAAGCGATCTCACCTGGTGTAGCTATCTGGCCGATGTGGCCGTAGATCCGCGTTATCAAGGGCTGGGCTATGGCCGTCAGTTAATGCAGACAATATGTGATGTGCTGTTACCCTACGGGAAAATTTTTATTTATTCGGTGCCGGATAAAACCGGATTTTATCAGCGTCACGGATTTGAATTACTGACGACGGGTATGGTCTGCCTGAGTGATGAAGCTGTAATAAGAATGCGTGAGCAGGGTTATATCAGATAAGCCGCCCGTTTGCCGACTTGCAGAATTATCTGATGTAGACAGCGACAATATATTCAAATAGTCTGACATTGCTTAGCGTGAGCAATGCGCATTATCCGAAACACACATAAAATATTTAACGGGATTATTCAGTGCATATCAACATGAAACCATGCCTATTGTCATTGCTGCTGGCGACGGCAGCCATTCCCGTCTGGGCGAAACAACCTGTTTCCCTTCACTCGCCGGAAGCACACGTCCTGTGCGATAAGTATATCTGCGCCACGGCGACAGACGGTGTTTCTCAGGCCATGACTGCGAAATATCTGGGCAAAGAAGCGGCGAAACGACTGAGTTCACAGGGGCAGTTTGACCTGACTTCGTTTACCTTTGCCGGCGGCACGTTCTGCGATATTAAGGAAAAGCTGTGCCGTGAAGACCGATATTATGGCGCGGATGGTAAACACAGCGGTGCGATTTCGACAAAATATACCCGGCTGCTGTTCGGGAAGTAAGACTTCCCGCTCACCCTTGGTGAAGGGCAGGGAATTCACGGGATGTACTCGCTGCAGCCCTGTGCTCCCTGTTCTGAACCCGCTGCATCATCTGCAAAGCGGGTCCCGAACCGTTGTTGTCGCCGCCACGTACTTCCATCCGATCTGGTCTTAGGGCCAATGAGGCGCCGCTTGCCCAGAGCGTGTTCCATCCCGATCGCCTGACGGCGCGCTGTTTTCCTGAAAATACCGACGTCCTTTCATAAGGATGGCCAGGCCGATCCCGGTACCTTTAGCTATATTCTTAATACAGAACAAACGCTTTTCTCTTTCAGGAACGCAGCTTCTCTTATAGGTGTCCTATGAATAAGAAGGATATTTTCCGCTTTCATCGACCCTTATCCCGCTACTCGCATACGTTTGGTGATGAATGGTTTGCCCTGAAAGCTGAAGCATTCGCACGTTTTTTTGGTACACCAACGTTTTTGGTGGCACAGACGGTCATTGTCGTTGTCTGGATCCTTATCAATATTATCGGATGGACCCGGTTTGACCCTTATCCCTTTATTTTGCTTAATCTGGCCTTCAGTTTACAGGCGGCCTACGCGGCGCCGCTGATCCTGCTGGCACAAACCCGACAGGCTGAGCGCGACGGGGCGCACGCGTTAGCCGATGCACAGCACCGTGAAGAGCTGGCGGAAGATATAAGCCAAAGGCAGGGGCTCGCACAGCGGCAATCAGAACAGTTGATGATTTTATTGCAGCAAAATACCGAATTAACGGACCTGACGCGGCAAATGGCTGAGCGCATTGAGAAATTAACGCTGCAGCTCGCCCAACATCAGAACCTGAATATTCAATAAAACGGCCAGAGGGACGGGGAATTATGGCTAATAATAACTCAGCAAGCCACAGGACATCAGGAAAGCTCATGCTGGCAGGGGGAGCGCTGGGAGTGGTTTTTGGTGATATTGGCACCAGCCCACTGTATACGCTAAAAACGATACTGCTGTTATCCGGCGATAGTCCCACTCCCGATGTCATTCTGGGTTTATTATCACTTATCATTTGGACACTTATTCTGGTTACTTCCGTTAAATATGCCATCTTCGCCATGCGTATGGATAATAATGGCGAGGGCGGAATCATGGCCCTGATGTCATTGCTGGTACATAAAGGTAAAGATAGTAAGTGGGTGACATTTTCTGCGTTGACTGGTGCGGCGCTGATATACGGAGATGGCGCAATTACGCCCGCTATTTCCGTGCTTTCAGCCCTTGAAGGGCTGAATATTATCTTTCCTGACGCACACTCTTTTATATTACCTGCCACGGTAGTGATCCTGGTTACTTTATTCGCTATTCAACCATTCGGCACCGCCAAAATAGGTAAAATCTTTGGTCCGGTGATGACGTTGTGGTTTCTGGCGATTGCTGCGCTGGGGATATCGGGTATCGTCCAGCATCCGGCAGTGCTGCTGGCGATGAATCCGGCCTACGGTGTCTCCTTTTTACTCTCAAATGGGTTCAGCAGCTTCCTGGTATTAGGCGGTGTGTTTCTGTGTGTCACCGGAGCCGAAGCACTTTATGCGGATATGGGCCATTTCGGTAGAAAACCAATCTGGATGGCCTGGTTTGGCCTGGCGTTTCCGGCGTTATTACTCAACTATGCGGGCCAGTCAGCGATAATTCTTTCAGGTGCGGACATTTCACAGAATATCTTCTTCCGTCTTTGCCCACCGTTCCTGCAAATTCCACTGGTTATTCTGGCCACCCTGGCCACTATCATTGCCAGTCAGGCCATTATTACCGGGGCGTTTTCAATGACCCGACAGGCGATTCAGCTTGGCTGGTTTCCGCGCTTGCATATCAAACAAACCACCGCGGAGAGCTACGGGCAAATCTATATCGGCACGATTAACTGGCTGCTGATGATCGTTACCGTCGGTCTCGCGATTGCATTCAAATCATCAGAGAACCTCGCCGCAGCCTATGGGATCGCAGTGTCGTTGACGATGCTGATGACCTCCGGGCTGCTGTTCATGGCTATGCGGCAAATCTGGGGCTGGAATCTGCTTGCCAGTACGCTGGTTGCCATCAGTTTTCTGCTGATCGACAGCAGTTTTCTGATTGCCAATCTGGTCAAAGTCATGGAGGGCGGCTATATCCCGCTTATGCTGGCAGCCGTGGTTTGCGGCGTTATGATTATCTGGAACCGCGGCGTGAAGGCCACGTCACGCGCGATTAATGAGAAAGTGATGGATGTTGACGAGTTCTTCAAGAAAATCAACCGGCTGAAGATTCCTCGCGTACCGGGTACTGCGGTGTTTTTAACCCGTAGTCAGAATGGCGTGCCGCCGGTTATGCGCTGGCACGTCGCGCGTAACCGCGCTCTGCAACAGCAGGTCATCTCATTGACCATTGAAGTACAGAACATCCCTTATGTGGACGCGGGGAAGCGACTGGTGCTTACCGAGCGGGCACCGGGTTATCTGCAGGGCGTTGCGCATTATGGCTTTATGGAGCAACCGCATATTCCGCAGCTTCTTCATAGCGTCCCTGGACTGGAGGTTCCGTTTGTTCCAGAAGAGATCACCTGGTATCTGGGACACGAGACGATCATCGCGCTCGAGGGGCATGGCATGGTCGCGTGGCAGCGTAACTGTTTTGCGTTTATGGTGAGAAACAGCACCCACATTACCAATTACTATCGTTTGCCGGGCGATCAGGTGGTGGAAATTGGTCGGCGGGTAGCAATTTAGCGCGGTGGTAGAGAAATGGCGTTCATCCGGCGGCGGTCTTATCGGCTTCGGAGCCAGCGTTGGCGCTAAATTAGCATATTGTCAAAGCTTAGTAGAATTGTTTAATCAGCGGTTCATTAGAAAATCAGTCATCATTTTCAGTACGTTAGTCAAGGTGAGGGTGTATGGATAATGCGCGATATAAACCGGATGGCCGTAAACGATATACCACATGGTTGTGGTGCGGAATTTTGTATTTGGTTACATGGTATTGTTCGGCGGATGAAATAAACCTGTACTCAATCAATACGGGCTCATATGTTTATCATTTAACCCATAACCACGGGCAGTATACTGAGAATTTTGAAAATAACTTCATATCCGTGGAGCGAAAATTCTCTGATGATTCAAAATATAGTTTTGTGCTCGGCACAATGAAAAACAGCTTTGATGACAGATGCCTGGCTGCCGGCGTAAGAAGGGATTGGGTAGGGTGGGATAATGGCTGGGTTTTCAAGGGAATATATGGCTATGTCGGTGAGTTTTTCTTTGATGCTTTCAGTGATTGCGGCGATCATGGCTCATACCATGATTTTAAGAAAGCGACAGGAATCGGTTTTTCTCCCTATATCTATCATGGGTTCCAGTATAATTTTACATCTTATTTTGGGATGGATGTTGGCATTATCATACCGTCAGTATTTGTCATTACGGCACAGTGGAGCTTTAGATAAAATAGTCGTGAGAAAGCGTATATTTCGAAAATGACATAAGCGTTCGTTTTAGAGAAGGAGAAGCCTGTCATCAAAATGTCTAAGAGGGCCGTTGTTATGCGCTGATTTGAATAACAACGGGCGCTCTCTACCTCAATGTTTTATCCGTATAGATGGATTAATATCCCGTCATATCATCCTCCCTGGGAGGGTGGGATAATGCCCCCCCTTTAATACATTTCAGTATAGTAGTCATGGTGCTTAAATCGTTATCAAAGCCCCCGTGAGAGGTTGGTTTTGTCTCGTTGCTTTGCGAATGATAGATTATCAAATTATTTCCTTTCGGCATTCCAGATTTATAAATTTCCATTCCAGCTAATGGCATATTTTTTCTTTCCTCAAATGCACGAGATACCAGATACAGCAGGGAGTGGCGGTATTTTGGCCATGGGACAGATGGCAGGCCAACAATATCCTTATACTCCAGGTCATCCTGCATCATATACAGATAAATTTTATCGTTTAGCTTTATACTCCCTTTATCTGTGAGCAGAGGCTGATAATGTTCATTGAAAAAATCCACGGTGCAGGCTGGAGCCATCAAATGAATACTCTCAATACAGAGAGTATTCAGCTCAAAACGGCCGAAAGTGGTAAGTAACCTGCCCAAAACGATTGACCCGGCACTGTGTCCCACCAAATGAATTTTGATCTTTTTCACCCTGGCCTGATCCAGTTTTTTGAGCAATGGCAATAGTCCACGATAGCCGCCATCATAATCAGGGTCGCCGCTGAACGCTGCCTGAGCATCTCCTTTCATATTACGCCAGGCGCGACTCCCAGCGGCTTTTACCGGTCCTGTTTCATACATAAAATCATCACTAAAGCTGACTCCGGCAATATCTGAGGCGGCGGAAATTCCGCCAAACACTTCGCCAATAAAATCGGATGCCCACATCAGATGAAAGTTATAAATGCCGTTGCCATCAAAAATCCCCGACCTCTTCCATTTAGCAATGCGTTTGGCCTCAGCTTCCTCGGAATTAAGTCCTCCGTGAGCATAAATAACCAGATGATCAAATCCATCCCCCTTATTGCTAGTAGGCGAAAGTAATCTTTTTGCTGTCTCTTCTATTTCGAGGCCAACCGGAGAGAAGTATTTACCCGTGGTTTTTAGTTTCCCATCATCAATATTGATAAAATGACCGAGAATTTCATCCCGGGTCGGGGAAGATAAACCAAAAAGCCCAGAGGGAGCATTTGTGAACATTCTGGGGATAGCATCGAAGGCAGAGGGGGCATTCACACCGAGTTGCAAAACCCATGCATCCATCACCGTGTCGGCCCAGTCTTTGTAATCCCAGTGAGCTATGCCCTTATCTCCCCATTCCTCACCCCATGTGTTGAGGATCAGGAAACCGGTTTTGTCATAGCCAACAATGACGAACGCGTGGCCACCAAAGGGCTCACCGCCCGGAATGATGCTACCGTTTTTGACAACATACCAGTTGCTATGAATTTGCGCGGAGATATAAATAGCACCGATATCATTCAGGGCTGCGTGGTAGTGGCTAAGTTCTGGTAACAGCCGATAATAAGCACCCAACCTGATTTCACGTGCTTCTTTTGCCAGTTCATAGGTTAACGTCCAGGATTTCTTATTAGCAGGCGCGCTACTCTCCTTACAGACACCATTACGATAAAAGCCCTTAAGCCCCCCACGCAGACTGGAACCTTCATGAGGTGATTCTGCCCACTCATCATTAGCCCTGGCCATTTCATAAAGCATCCGTGCGCTGACCCGATTATTTATTAGATCATTATTGGCGGACATCAGAATATCGATATAATGCCCCAGCGCAAAACCAACACAGCTGTTATTTCTCCCTTGATCTCAAATAGTGAAGGATAGAGTCGGTTTTATTTCCGGCCTTAATACCCGCAAGTTGGGTTGGAAGAGCGTATCCCTGATATCGGGTTGGTCGGGAAGAATATCCAGTACTCTTGGATTTTTACTTCCCGGTTTGAGCTGTGTGAGGTAGTTTCTACCGCCGATAGAAACCGTGTTGGTATTTATGTTTGGGTTATTTTTCTTTGTAGGCATAGCGGACTCCAAAGGAATTTTGTTGTATTCAACAAGGAATCTCCTGAAGGGAACTCAGCCCGGATTGTTCAGATCGAACAATCTCCAAAAAGAAACACATTATCAACCGAACTGAGCAATGATGATCATAGCATCAATACCTCGTAGCGAATGACGCCTGATGCAGAAAATCATTTATAAAACCCTCTCTGCCTGCAGGCTTATCTCCGTGGCATTTGATTGAGGAACATCGTCCACTGGATAACGTTTTACCTCGCAAGCTTTGCGTTACGGAGACACAGCTCCGAATCCACTGACTTACCTCTCTGAGAACGAGTTGAAGAGCGGGGCGCCGAGAATCGTCAATTGGCGAGGATGACAGTGATTGCGACCGAACTGAAATTTTATTAGTCAGATGCGTGATGCGCTGGTATCCCGTCTACGGGATACCAGCGCATATTTTCATTTAATGGACGGCTGGTTTTTAGGGCACAGGAGAACGACAGCGATCGTATTGCATATGGCCGCACCGGATATAAACTCTGGCCTGACCATTCATCACCAGATTGACCTGAATCGCAACAGATGTGTATAGCAATTTTATATACAAAGTCTATAATTGTGTATACGACTGCTACACATGAGGTATCTATGAAACCAGACGTTCGTGAAGCTCCGATAAACATTCGGGCGAAAACATCTCAGCGCGACCTTATCGACATGGCCGCAAATCTTGTATCTAAATCACGTACTGATTTTATGCTTGAAGTGGCCTGTCGCGAAGCTCAGGACATTCTGTTGGATCAGCGCTTGTTCCTGCTGGACGATAAGCAGTTTGCTAGTTTCATGGAAGAGCTTGACGCACCTATGACAGCGGAGCGTCAGGCACGTATTGATAACCTGATGAACCGCAAATCGCCATGGGAATGAGACCACCGGAACCACTCAGCGCTGGACACAACATAGCAGAATTTTGTTGTCAGGATCAGGTTCTTAACGAGTGGTTGAAGAAGAAGGCGCTGAAGAACCACAGTACAGGCATTTCAAGGGTCTTTGTGGTCTGTGCCGAAAACACAAAAAGGGTCATCGCGTATTACAGCTTGTCATCCGGGAGCGTGCACAGAAACACAGTACCGGGGGCATACCGTCGTAATGCACCTGAAGCTGTACCGGTCATTGTTCTGGGAAGGCTTGCGGTCGATGCAGCCTGGGCAGGGAAGGGACTCGGAGCGGCACTGCTTAAGGATGCAATATACCGTACAGAACATATCGCAGTTCAGGTCGGTGTAAGGGCGCTTCTCGTCCATGCCTTGAATGATGAAGTCAGGGAGTTTTACACCAGGTTTGGATTCGAGCCCTCGATTATCAATACACTGACATTATTGTTCCCGATAAAAGTATGAAAATGATGTTTCATTATTGATACAGCCGGCAACAGAGATTGTGGGAAACGAATGGAACTTCCTACTGGTTAAAATGGTAAACGGTAAAGAATGTTGAGTCTGATAATGAGTGGCAAGCTCGTTGTTTGCGGGGAACCCAGAGACCAGCTTTAACCCTAAGCGACCGGACAGTTTCTGTGGACTGATGGTCATCAAGTTCCGCGAGTTTTTCACATGCCAGCGTCGGCCCAAAGTCGATATAGCGTTCGCGGATTATGTTGAGTGCATACCGGGCAAGACCGGCCGGGAGCTGGTTATTGCTGGTTTTTCCCCGACGACGGTTAGCTGTGTTCGCGGAAACGTGAAAGAAGACGTCGCGACACTGACGCTCGAAGATACCCAAGGCGCTGCGCGGCTATCTGTATGGTCAGTCGCCGGCGACAACATCGTGAATGATTTTGAGTCGGTTAACTTCATCCAAAGTGAAAAACTCCGCTGCATGAACAATGCATCGGAATCCCTCGATGGTGAGAATCTACGGCTTAGGATATTATAGCTTTGCTACCACATCATTAGTGCGCACAATGTATATTATGTTAAATTGCATTTAAGGAACCCTGACGTTATACGGCCCTGATGCTATGCCAGATATCAATAAGTAAACTTTAGATGCCCGCCTTGAGTTCCTGCCCTTTTTCATACATCAGCTCGGGATACATTATCTTCATACCGCGTGCTGCTTGTTGCTGCTTCATCAACTCAGCATCACCACCGCAGATTGCTACCATAATCACAAATGTCTGTGGATGTGGATAAATACCCATTCGGCTCACCCTCAGTTGCCAGCTGATGAATTGGGCACTATCTCAGTCCTGTCTGGCTGAATACGGCCTGACTGAGTCATCACGTTGTCGGACACTGCGTTAATCCGGCTCCGGCGCATTCCAGTTTTCTCGTCAGTGCAGGCAATTCCCGGTGTCCCGAACGCCAGTGACCCAGTCAAATCACTGGTCCGGCAGCTTGTCGCTAACTCAAAATGAAACGAATAGCGGAAAAAATGAAATACAGGCAGCACGCGAGCTGTATTAAATTCCATCCCCACCTGGCATAGCGCCATTGATGGCGCTCTCTGGCGTTGGCTGCGGCAATTTTGTCTTCAGGTTCTGCGACTTTTGTATTCACTCTTTTTCTTAAAAAGTCCCAACACGACATAACGAGAATTAAAATCACGATCGCTTTAAAAAGTAAGGTATTAAGCATTGTCAAACAGTCAGCCTCGTCTGGCTTAATAACACAAAACCCTGCAGGTACAGCGCAGCAATGGTGCTCAGAACACAAACGTAATATTCCACGCCCAGGTACAATTACAGCGAAAATATCGCTGATGTCGGCGTAGCGATTCCCAAAAACTGAAATATTCCGCGCATTACCTTATGATTTATAAAGATTTAATGGAAAATTCGTGCGCTACGTGAATTCTGTATGTTTCGCAGTACGATTATGCACAAGAATTCACGTAGGCTCCCTGCTCTTTTGGCATTATTACTCGGTTGTCGGCCGTCCCGCCAGCCAGGCATACACCGATGCCAGGTCTCGATCGGCATATCCCTCATCGGCGGCGTCATCCCAACAGTCGGCGATGGTGGCCAGAATCGGCAGCTGCGTATCTTCCGCCGCTTCGAGCGCCAGCCGGGCATCTTTCAGCGCATGGCTGAGCTGCATCTGCGGAGTAAAATCATTCGCCGCGATCATCTCCAGCTTGGCTTTCACATACGGTGCCGCCAGCGGGCCACCGTCAAGCGCGCCCCAGAACGCTTCTGGCGTAAAACCTAATTTTGCCGCCAGTAGCGTACTTTCTGCCACGCCCTCCATCATGGTGATCAGCCAGGCGTTCAGTACCAGCTTCATTTTCTGGCTGTTGCCGGCATCACCAAACCATTGTGTGCCGCGCGCAATCGCGGCAAAGACGCTCTCGGCCTTTGCGCCTCGCTGACGATCCCCGCTGGCAAGCACCAGAATTTGCGCATTTTCCGCCGGTTTTTTGGTTCCCGACACCGGAGCATCAAGATAGACCATCGATGGACGAAGCGACGCCAGCAGGTCAACGGCCTCCTGTGTTTCTTCCACGCCAATCGTCCCCATCTGGCAGAAAACAGTATCTGGCTGGCAAACCGGAGCCATTTCGCGGATCGCATTCAGAGTCGCCTCACCATCGGTCAGTACCGACAGAATCACCTCCGCCGACGCCGCGGCCTGTTGCGGGGTCGCGTGACGGATTAATCCGCTGGCCATCAAATCTTCACCCCGCTCAGGGGAACGGTTCCAGCCATGAACGGTAAAGCCTTTTTTTAACAAATTGCTGGCAAAAGCATGCCCCATGGCACCGAGCCCAATAACGGCAACAACCGGTAAGTTCATTCCATTTCTCCTGCGTTAATTTCGCACCTGCATAGCGTCCCGGGCAGCGATCCGTCCGTTCAGGTGACGTCGGTAGCGTGCTAACCGGGTAAAGTTCATTCAGTATGCCCGTATCCGCGGAACAAAGGCCAGCACGTTTATCGTCTTTATCCTGCAGAAATCAGTGGCTTGCCCTGGCGAGAAAAACAAACGCCGGCGGGAAATCGCCGGCGGACAGGATATCGCTGCTTTTTTATGTTTAAATGGTGACACTGTCACTTATCAGGTGACGCCGAGATAGGCATTTCTCACCTCCGGGTTATTCAACAATTCCCTGCCCGTTCCGGTTAATTGAATCTGACCATTCACCATGACGTAGGCGCGATCGGACAACTTCAGCGCATGATGCGCATTTTGCTCCACCAGAAACAGCGTCATGCCCTGCTGCGTCAGCTCCCGCAGGATCTGGAATATCTGTTTGACCACCAGCGGCGCCAGTCCAAGGCTGGGCTCATCCAGCAGTAACAGTTTTGGCCGGCTCATCAATGCCCGGGCAATGGCCAGCATCTGCTGTTCGCCCCCCGATAACGTCATGGCGCGTTGCGCCCGTCGCTCTTCAAGACGCGGAAAAAGCTGATACATTCGCGCTTTGTCCTCATTCTGATAGCGGCTGCCTACGGGAATTGTCCCCATCAGCAGGTTTTCCTCCACCGTCATATCGGCAAAAATTCGCCGCCCTTCCGGCGCCTGGGCAATACCGTTACTGGCAATAAAATGGGTAGATCGTCGGCTGATATCCTCGCCGCAATAGCGAATTTCTCCTGCAGCGATGCGTGGCTGGCCAAAAATGGACATTAACAGCGTGGACTTCCCGGCGCCGTTGGCGCCGATTAGCGCCACCGTCTCCCCTTCATTAACCGTTAAGGAGACCTGTTTCAACGCCTGGATTTGACCATAGAACACATCAACCTGACGAAATTCAAGCAACGGTTGGCTCATTCGGCAAGCTCCTCTTCATCCGTTCCGAGATAGGCCGCGATCACGCTGGTATTCGACTGAATCTCCTTCGGTTCGCCGCGGGCGATCACGTCGCCATGATCGAGCACGATCACCTGATCGGAAATCTCCATCACCATTCCCATATCGTGTTCAATCAAGAGTACCGTCACGCCGTGATACTGGCGCAGGAAGCGGATAATCTTGCTCAGCGCCTGAGTCTCCACGGGATTCAGCCCCGCCGCCGGCTCATCCAGACAGATCATCTCTGGCCCGGTACACATCGCGCGGGCAATCTCCAGCCGCCGCTGCTGCCCGTAGGAGAGCGTTCCCGCCAGCAGGTTAGCGCAATCCGCCATCCCGACCACCTCCAGCCAGTAAAAGGCCCGATCCAGCGCCCGGTTTTCGGCATTTCGATACCCGCGGGTATTTAAGATCCCGGCGAGTAAATTACGGTTTACCTGCATGTGCTGGGCCACCAGCAGATTTTCAATTACCGACATCTCGCGAAACAGCCGGATATTCTGAAAGGTTCGTGCCAGTCCCGCCCGGTTAACCAGATGCGTCCCACCGAACATTTTGTAATACAGCCGCGATCCCAGCGCGGCTGGATGAAGAAAATCCGTCGGATGAAGCTTCTGCCCCAGAACCTGAATCACGTCGGTGATCCGCGAACGGGCATCTAGCCTGATCGCCCCGCCGGTTGCACGATAAAACCCGGTCAGACAGTTAAATACCGTGGTTTTCCCCGCACCATTAGGGCCAATCAGCGCGGTAATTGACCCTCTTTTGACCTCAAGATTGACATCATTGAGCGCTTTAATGCCGCCAAAATGCATCATCAGATGCTCAACCTGCAAAATAGTGTCATTCATGGCGCCACTCCCTTCCGTACCGCTACCCCCGTACGACTGGTACGCACCAGCCCACGCGGCCGCCAGATCATCATCAGCACCATTAATACGCCAAACAGCAGCACCCGATATTCGTCGAACCCCCTGAGCAGTTCCGGGGCCACCGTCAGGACAAACGCGGCCAGCACCACGCCCAGCGTCGAGCCCATTCCGCCCAACACCACGATGGCCAGAATCAACGCCGACTCAAAAAAGGTAAACGAGGTCGGGTTAACAAACCCTTGATAGGTGGCAAAAAAGACCCCGGCAATTCCTGCCGTGGAGGCTCCCAGCATAAACGCCGAGAGCTTCACCAGCACATGGTTGAGCCCCATAGCCCTGCAGGCTATCTCATCTTCACGCAGCGCCTCCCACGCGCGCCCGATAGGCATTCGCGTCAGCCGGTGCTTAATAAACAGCACCAGCAGGACCACCAGACAAAGCACGGCGTAGATAAAGATAAATTTGAGGTTGGGGTTATAGCTGATGTGCAGAAACTCGTGGATGGGCACCCCGCCGTCTTTGGCCCGCCGGCCAAACTCGAGGCCGAACAGCGTCGGCGCCGGGACGGAAACCCCATTCGGTCCGCCGGTAAAACTGACCCAGTTATTCAGCACCAGGCGGATAATTTCGCCAAACCCGAGGGTGACAATCGCCAGATAATCGCCATGCATTCGCAGCACCGGAAATCCCAGCAGCGCACCGGCCAACGCCGCCATAATGGCTCCTGCCGGCAGCATTGCCCAGAATCCCAGCCCCAGATACTGATAACCCAACGCCAGCCCGTAGGCACCAATAGCATAAAAGGCCACATAGCCCAGATCGAGCAGGCCCGCCAGACCGACCACAATATTCAGCCCCAGTCCCAGCAGGACATAAATCAGCCCGAGAATGGCGACCGTCAGCAGATATTTCGTGGCGACGATCGGGAACAGGATTGCGAGGAGCGCCAGCAGCGGAATCACCCAGCGCAGCCGCGAACGATAACCGGCGGGTCTCACGTATACGCCATCATTCGTTCCTTCAAAACGGGCGAGAAACTGGCGACCGCTGCGACTTTGCAGCAGCAGACTGAGCAGCAGTCGCCCAATCATCACGATGCCAACCAGTATCAACACCCGCTGGGTTGACAGATTGTAACTGTAACCTTTAAGCACAATGCCCACGATCGGGCCAAATACAATCAGCGCGCACAATCCGGCCAGGATGCTGTCGATCAGGCAGCGCCTGATATCCAGCCCTGGCTTACGGGACACTTCAGCCATGTTTGACCCCTTAAACCTTAGCAACCATCGGGCGACCCAACAGCCCTTGCGGGCGGAAAATAAGGATCGCCACCAGCAGCGCGAAGGAAAAAACATCTTTGTAATCCGAGTTCACCAGCCCGGCGAACTGCGCTTCGGCCACCCCCAGCAGTAAACCGCCGAGCATCGCGCCGGGTAGCGAGCCGATCCCCCCCAGCACGGCGGCAGTAAAAGCTTTGATGCCGATGATAAAACCGATATAGAAATCAAAGGTGCCGTAGTTCATGGTCACCAGCACGCCAGCCAGACCGGCCATCGCCGCGCCAATGACGAAAACCAGCGAGATCACCCGATCGGTATTAATTCCAAGGATTGCGGCCATTCGCCGATCCTGCTGCGTCGCCCGGCAGATGCGCCCGAGCCGGGTATGCTGAATGATCCAGGTCAGGACGATCATGCCCACCAGCGCGGCGACAAGGATAAATATTTTGGTCCAGGTGATTTGCACGATGCCGTCGCCAACCTCAAAACGCAGGACGCCGGAGAGCAGCGTCGGGATCCCCTGTTGATTGGGGCCCTGGCTGATTTGTACGTAGTTCTGCAGGATAAGCGACATACCGATAGCCGAAATCAGCGGCGCCAGGCGGGTGGAGTTGCGCAACGGCCGGTAGGCGATACGTTCGATAGTCCAGCCGTAGACGCCGGTCACCACAATGGTGAAGACCAGCGTGCCGAAGATCAGCAAAGGAAAAGAGTGAATCCCAAAACCGGAGAGCAGCGCCAGCCCGATAGCGCACAGATAGGCCGAAATCATGTACACCTCGCCGTGCGCGAAGTTAATCATGCCGATGATGCCGTACACCATGGTATAGCCGATGGCGATTAATCCATATACGGCGCCCAGCGTCAGCCCATTGATCAATTGTTGTAGAAAGAACGCTTCCATAGACACCATCCTGCCGGTAAACGGGCAGCGAACAGCCTGGCGCACCGCCGCTGCCTTTTCGCGAATAGCCCCTTGCGAAGGGGCGGAAAGTTCTGGCGGTTAAAGCTGGTGATATTTGCCTTTATCATCCCACTTATAAACCACGTAATCGGATACCTTCAGATCGCCCTTGCCATCCCAGGCTTTTTTGCCCATCACGGTATCGACGCTGTGGTTTTTCAGCCATTCGCTGGCTTTGGTGTTATCGGCTCCAACGGCATTATAGGCTGCGGCGATCGCCTGGATCGACGCGTAGGCATACAGGGTATAGCCTTCCGGTTCGAAACCGCTGGCGCGGAATTTTTCAATCACGGCTTTCCCTTCCGCAATGGTGCGCGGATCCTGACCGAAGGTCATCAGCACGCCGTCAGTGAACTGCGGGCCGCCGGCAGCGGTCACCAGCTCTTCCGTCACAATACAATCGCCGGAGAAGAATTTCGCCTGTACCCCCTGTTCTCTCATCTGACGAACCAGCGGGCCGGCTTCCGGATGGCAGCCGCCGAAATAGACCACATCAGGCTTCAGCGCACCAATTTTGGTCACCAGCGCGTTGAAGTCCTTCTCGCCCCGGGACAGCCCCTCGTACAGCACCTCTTTCGTCCCGCGTTTCGCCAGCGCGGCGCGGGTGGCATCCGCCAGCCCCTGGCCATAGGTATCTTTATCGTGGATCACGGCGATTTTTTTCGCCTTCAGCACATCCAGCATATAGTTCGCCGCAATAGCCCCCTGCTGGTCGTCACGACCGCACATGCGGAACATATCTTTCATACCGCGTTCGGTGATTTGCGGGTTCGTCGAGCCCGGGGTGATCGTCAGAATACCAGCCTCATCATAGACTTCGGAGGCCGGCATGGTGGATGACGAACAGAAATGCCCCACCACGGCAGAGACACCGGACTCATCGACCAGACGGTTCGCCACCGCGACCGCCTGTTTGGGTTCGCAGGCATCGTCCCCCTGAACCAGCACAATTTTTTCGCCTTTGATTCCTCCCGCCGCATTAATATCCGCCGCCGCCTGCGAGGCCCCTTTCCAGTACTGGGCGCCATAAGTCGCATTCGGCCCGGTAAACGGTCCGGCAACACCAATCTTCACATCCGCCTGTGCGTAAAATGCCACGCTCATACAACCCGCAATCGCAAAATGAAGAGTCAACTTTTTAAGTTTCAGAGACATTCGATATTCCTCAGCGATTTATAGCCTTGCGCCCTGTTACGGCGCGGAAAATATCAATTACTGTTTGGTTTGCCGAAGGCTGACAATGTGCCGTCACGGCCGGGGTGGAAGAAGCAAAAATCCCGCCAGGGAGAAATGGCGCGTCAGATCGCTTAGTGATGGATGGCAATAACGCGTGATAACAACGTTACCGCCTCCGGCTGACGTGCATTTCAGTACGAGTCAGGAGGTCTGTTGCCATCACGTGGCGAGTCGGGAACTGCGGCGTCCATATCGACCAGCGAGCTAAACATAGTTGCTCTTTTCACTCGTTGCGCACTGCCCTGGTGCAAAAGTGCGAAAATGATCATGAGAGTGAATAATTTTGTTGCGGTATTGTGAACAATATAACAAGACGCGCGAGAAGCGGCGCGTTAACAGGGATTCCGCGCTATGGACGCATAGCCCACTCTTATGATTTCCATCGTGCCGGCTGACCTCATCTGACGGCAAAAGGCGGCGATAACGACCCGACGCTGTTGCGGCGTCGTTCGCCGCCGCGCCCGCCCAGCCCACATAACAACAGGTCAGACGCGGGGAGAATACACACACTGATTGACTTGAATCCGAATCGTAGGAGAATGCATCTTCACGCAACGGCCTATAACGATGACGAATATGATTTTCTGCTCTCGTAGCGTCCCTGTTTTCGCTAAAGTCACCCTGTCCGCCGCGGCCGTGGCCGCCGCGCTGTTGTTGGTGAGCTGTTCCGGTAAACCGCCCGCCTCTCTGGTGACTCCGCTTCCTCCGGCGCTGAAACAGCCCCATTTACCCAAAACCCATGAACCGGTACGCGGCGTCTGGCTGACAACGGTATCTCGCCTTGACTGGCCGCCTGTCGACTCGGTGACGACTGGCGACCCTGCGGTTCGGATCCGTCAGCAGCAGAAAGCGTTGACCGATAAACTGGATAAACTGCAAAGCCTCGGCATCAATACCGTCTTCTTCCAGGTCAAGCCGGATGGCACCGCGCTGTGGCCGTCAAAAATTTTGCCGTGGTCCGATATGCTCACCGGCCACATTGGCCAGGATCCGGGCTACGATCCGCTCCAGTTTATGCTCGATGAAGCCCACAAACGCGGTATGCGGGTCCATGCCTGGTTTAACCCCTATCGCGTCTCTGTGAACACCCGGCCAAAAACCGTCAGCGAACTCAACGGAACCCTGTCGCAGATCCCCTCCAGCGTCTTCGTGCTGCATCGCGACTGGATCCGTACCGCCGGCGACCGCTTTGTCCTCGACCCGGGGATTCCGGAAGTCCGCGACTGGATAACCAGCATCGTTGCCGAAGTGGTGGAACACTACCCGGTTGACGGCGTGCAGTTTGACGATTACTTCTACACCGAATCGCCGGGTTCCGCGCTGAACGACACCCAGACCTACCGGAAATATGGGCAAGGATATGCCTCAAAGGCGGACTGGCGGCGACACAATACCCAGCAGCTGATTGCCCAGGTGTCACGCACCATCAAGCAGCTTAATCCCGATGTTGAGTTCGGCGTCAGTCCTGCGGGCGTCTGGCGTAACCGGTCACACGATCCGGCAGGATCCGACACCCGCGGCGCGGCCGCCTATGATGAGTCTTACGCCGATACCCGCAGCTGGGTTCAGCAGGGGCTCCTTGACTACATCGCCCCTCAGCTGTACTGGCCCTTTGCCCGTGATGCGGCCCGCTATGATGTGCTTGCTAAATGGTGGGCCGACGTGGTGAAACCGACCGGTACCCGGCTGTATATCGGCGTGGCGCTGTATAAAATTGGCGAGCCGTCGAAAAATGAGCCCGACTGGATGGTCAACGGCGGCGTTCCGGAGCTGAAGAAACAGCTGGATTTGAACGAATCGATGCCGCAAATCCAGGGGACGATCCTGTTTCGCGAGAACTATCTCAACCAGCCGCAGACCCGGCAGGCGGTGAACTACCTGAAAAGCCGCTGGGGAAGTCGCGTCGGGCCCTCGCTCAGCCCGACGGAGACGCCGCCATTGCGTTCTGCAAGCGTGAATGGACCCACAGTAAGCGATCGGTGATCGCCTCATATACCGGTTGTGAAAAGTCAGGCGGTAAAGTCCCCTTTACCGCCTCAACCGCGCGGGGAACGTTATCGACAAAATAGCGCAGAATCTCCAGCATCTGCTGTTGGGCAAACCCTACCTCTTTAGCCGTGGCGAGAAAGTGACGCGGATAGAGCGTCTGGATCTCCGTTTTACGTCCTTTACTGGCCTTCAGACTCATCGACAGCTTGAGATCGCTCAGGTGCAGTCCCTTTCCGCCAAGCAGCGGAAACGCGGAGATAATGTCGTAGAACGGGGTTAAGCGGTAGCTGCCGCCCGGCTGGAGGAAAATCGAGAAGTTTTTGGCGTGGCCATCGGTTGCGCCAATCAGCCACTGGAACACCATAAACTTCATAAAGTTATAGCGATCCTCGAGTGCCTCGCTGGAGCCAACCAGAAAAGCCATAATTGCCCGAATGCCCGGCCCGCCGTCGGACTCATACTTAATCGATGACGGAATGCCGAAGGCCTGACACAGATCTTCCTGCGGCAAACGCAGCAGCACCGTTTTCTCCTGCGCCCAGCGACGGTCGAAACGCTCCACCGCCAGCGCCCTGATACTGGCTGTCTGGATAATGCTGGCGGGCGGAACGGCAAAACCCAGCGCCCGGGCCAGCGCCAGACACAAATATTCGTTATCGACGCTTTCGCTGAGATCCAGCACCGCATCCGGCTGTTTGATCTCGCCGATAGGCAGTTTAATGATGTGGGTGGTCGGCGTGGTACCCGTCGGGATACACCACTGCTCGCCGATTTTCAGCAGCGCGGTTTTCTCCTGGGCCCCGGCCACCGAGATCCTGAAATCATCGTGTTCGTTGACCATTCCGAGCGGTATATCCGACTGGTAGGCCGTCAGTAACGCATCCAGAGCGTGGTTATCCAGCGGCTCCCAGCTCAACGCCCCGCGGGGCGCATTTTCTCCTGGCGGGAGTAACGTTACCGCCCCGACGCTGTCCCGTCCGATCTCGGCCAGCAGATCAAACGGCTGCTTTGAACGCGCCTGATAGCGCTTAACAATGCGGTCCCGTACCCGCAGACTGTCCGGCAGCAGATTGTCAAAGTAGTTAAATACCGCCTCGTCGGTGATGTTACCGTACTGCAGCGGAAGCGACAGTGAGAGCGGTCTGGCGCGAGGATTGCGCATCCACGCCTCTTCATAGCGAAAGAGATGTGCGCCGTTCGCCTGACCCGCTCATTGTTCATCCATGTCACGAGAGTCGCCATTACCACTCCAGATCCCGCGGGTTATCACGGTTATCGTCGGTATCCGGCGCATTTTTTTCGCAAATCGCCATCGACAGTTCCAGTGACTGTAAAATTTTAAACACCGTGGTTAACGTCGTTTTCTCGGGATGATTTTCAAAGTTAGAGACGGTGGCCTGTTTAATCCCCATACGCTGAGCCAGTTCGCTCTGCGTCCACTGGTTTTTCTGGCGCACCAGCTTGAGATAGTTTGCCAGCTGAACCGGGCTGTATATCGTAGGTGAAGGGCTCATCGGGTCTCCTTATCCTCTTCTGCGGATAAAACACTGTTTATACCCTGTCAGGGATAATGTCAACCGGATTGCTCGCCGCTCTCCGCCATTTATCCCCACTAAAGGATAAACATAAAAATATCCCCTTATGGGGATATTTTGGGTGTTTTGGGCTTAGTCAGACGAGCTGCATGAGAGGAAAGCGCGGAACCGGACGGCGGGCTTAGCCGTCGACCAGCTCATCGTAGAAGGTCCGCAGACGCGAACGAAGATAGAGAACGGCTTTATGTTTGCGCGAGAGCAGCGCCTGCTCGCTGGCCCCGCACTCTTCAGCCAGCTCCTTGTAGCTGTAGCCTTGCAGTTCGGTCTTCTCAAAGACTTCGCGCTGGGCGGTCGGCAGTTCGGACAGCGCCTGATTCAGCGCCTCCCAGAGCAGCGCTTTCAGATACTCCTCTTCCGGCGTTTGCGGTACGCCAAACAGCGTCTCTGAGAGCTCATCCTCCGGCAGACTGTAGTCCGGGCTCACATAGCCCGCCAAGGGCAGCTCACGCTTTTTACGCGCCCGGTCGGTCATCTCGTTACGTGCCGCACGAAACAGCCAGGCCGCCACGTTCTCCACCGGCTGTTCCACGGTCATCAGCTGACAGGTGACTTCCTGCAGGATATCATCCGCATCATCGCGCACCGGCGTCCGACCGCGGATAAACGCGCTCAGCCGTGAGCGGCAGGCGTTGATTGCCGATAGCAACAGCGACTCCCCGCCTGGCCCTGTTTTCATCTGACTCACTCGTCTGGCGTCGTTTTGACCGCGTCGTTCTGCGGCGGGGTTTTCTCCTCCCGGCGTTCGTGCCAGCCGCAATGCCCGCGCGGGTCGCGAGAAGCGCGATGGTGGAAGCGCTGAATAAACTCTTCGCGCTGTTCCGGACTCATCTTCATCCAGCGTTCGTGCATCCGGCGACGCATCCCGAACATGCCGGGGCGAAAGCCCAGACCGCCAAACAGAATGCGCGACAGTGCCAGAATACCTAACGCCTGCCAGAAACCGATACTCTTGACGCCAAGAATGGCCGGCAGCAGCGCATTCCACAGCGACATCACCAGCAGCCCAAGAATCGCGATCAGCACCACGCCGATAATCAGCGGTTTAGCCATTCGATGATGACCGAACCGGCGATCGCGCGCATAGCCGTGCATTCCAAAATCTCTCATCAGTGTGACCTCATTAATGTAGTGAAAAGTAACCTTGTGCTGAGGTAGACGAATGAGCGGCGGGAATATTGCTAAAAAAATTAAAAAAAGCGGCAAGTTGCACAGTTCGATGCGCAGTCAGAACAAACGCGACTAAAAACTCATTGCTAAACCGACGCCGTAGCCCCGGGTATTATCCCCGAACATATAGCGGGCGACGAGACGCGTGCGGCTGATGAACACGGGATACTGGCTGCTGTCGAGCTCCAGCCCAACTCCCAGCGAACTAAGACCGTTAAACCCAAGCTGCCCGCGCTGATCGCCCAGATACTCGGTATGCGCGCCTTCCAGCACGTAGCGCACCGGGCTTTTCAACAGCGTCCAGTCGGAAATGGGCGCCCGACGACGCAGATACAGCCCCAGGTTTTCGGCGCTGGACTGTCCGCTGACGGCTTCCGGCGTGCTGCCAAAGGTTTTCAGGCTCATGCCGGAATAGCGCAGTTCAACATCGATATCCTGCTCTTTGGAGAACATTTCGTAATCCAGCATCAGCGAACCACCGAGCCCGTATGCATTAAGCCGTCCACCGTCAAGAAATTTAAAGTCCGCATCCCGCTTATGCTCAATCAGCCGGCTGCCGATCCGCACGTCGCTGGCCATGGTCCCCAGCATAAAGTTAAAAATGGGCCGCAGGACCAGCGTACCGCCCCACTTATCGGTATACAGATTAAAGTCCCAGCCGATGCCGCCGGTCCCGGTCAGGCTGTTCCACTTCGCCGGAATAGTGCGGCTGTCATCGCCGTTGCTCAGGACAAACTGCGGATCGTAGCGGCTGTAGCCCAGCGTTCCCTCTAAATAGATCGGATAACGTTTACTCAAGGTCGCCCCGCCGCCGAACTGGGTAATCGACAGCTGATTTTTCTCATTGGTGCCGGAGCCGATATTGAGGTCGCTGGCGGTGACGTCGGGGACGACGGTGTAGCTCATCAGCATCAGCACGGCATCGGCGCGCTGTTTTAAATGGCTACCGTCAAGAGCCAGACAGGCCGGACTGACCAGCAACAGGGCAGCAGACAGAGTGCAGGCACGTGGCAAAGAAACCATCATTTCTTATTTGAAACCTCACCCGGAGATCAAAGGGTTACCCGAAAGCCTGGGCTGACAATGAAATACTGACCTGACGAAAAACAGCGGATCGGTATGATAATTCAGTATAGCGATAGTTTTGCATCCATCCTGGCGAGCCAACGCGCCGATTGACGCATTTTCTGCCGACCCCTCAGTCGCCCGCGCGCTCAGCCGATCGTTGCAAGGCACAGATTCAGGCGTTTTTTACCGCCAGCCAGACCGTGCGCCCGCCGCAGCGCGGGTCGTTGACAACATGCTTCAGTAATTCAAAACCGTGGGTTTCCAGCAGCCGGCGATACGCTTCCGGCGCCAGGCTGGCATGATAGAGCTCGTCCCCCTCAAACCGCCCGATAGCTTCCCCATCGTGGGTCCCGCTGGTGAACATCAGCGGCGCGTGCGGACGGGCATGGGCCGCAAAGCGGGCAAACATCGCGCGCTGGGCGTCACGGGTCAGATGGAAGAAGCTGTCCCACGCCAGCAGCGCGTCAAACTGCTGCCCCAGCGCCAGGGTGCGCATATCTGCCACCATCCACTGTTGTTGCGCAAAGTCCCGGCGGCAGCGGGCAATCATCGTCGGGGAGGCGTCGATGCCGGTCACCCGATATCCCCGGCGGATAAAGTAGGCGGCGACAGGCGTGCCGTTACCGCAGCCAATATCGAGAATATGACCGTCGGGTCTCACCCGCGCAAGAAACGTATCCAGCCAGGGTTGTTCAAACAAGTGGGTTGAACGCAGTTCCGCCCAGCGTCGGGCATGGCGCTCATACAGATCGATGATCTCCTCAGCGCACGGATTATCCGGGGGAGAAGGTTCCGGGGATTGCATACGTTCGTACTCCAGGTGTTTAATATTTTTCGACCAGATGAAGTTTTACCTGGTTTCGCCCTTCTTTCTTCGCGGCATACAGCGCTTTATCGACGCGATTAAACAGCTGATCGATCTCTTCACCCTCTTGATGTTCCGCGACGCCGATACTGACCGTCACCGTACCGGCATGCTCGGGGAGATGATAACAGCTGACCGCGTGGCGAATCGCTTCTGCCATCGCCAGCGCCGGTGCGATTGACGCGCCGGGGAGAAATAATAAAAATTCTTCCCCTCCCCAGCGATAGATCTTGTCCTGAATTTTGGCAGCGGATTCAAGAATTCGGGAAATCGCCAGCAGCACCTCATCGCCTTTTTGGTGTCCGTAGCTATCATTAATCGCTTTAAAATTATCGACATCGACCAGCAGCAGGCAAAAACCGCCTGAATGAAATAATGAAGAATCAACAATACGATAAAACTCGCGTCGGTTAAGTAATCCGGTTAAAGGATCGTGAGTGGCGGCAAATTCAAGTTCTTCCTTCAGATGCACTTCTTCAGTAATGTCATGAACAATACACAGCATCAACCGTATATGGTTCAGCACCACCGGTCCGGCATAGGTCTGAACGTAGCGGAGAGAACCATCGGACAGAATATGGGTAAAATTAAGCGGCTTGTGGCCGCCGGGTAAGCTTGCCACGCTGCGCATCACGGGTAGCACGTCCCTTCCCAGAGTATTGATTTGCCAGGTATGGCGAGTGCGCATCTCATCGGCCGTATAGTTATAAAACCGCAGCGCGGCGATATTAGCATCAATAATTCGCCCGTCCTGTTCAGGGTCAATCAACAGCATCGGGGCAGAACTGGTCATAAAGAATCGCGAAAAGAAACTATTGCTGCGCCGTTTGTAAGGGTGCGCGGGGAGCGCCTTAAACGAGTCATTTTGCTGCAGGATCTTTGCCGCTTCAAAAAGAATTAATGTGTCATATTCTGCGGATTTAATCAGGGTGGTTTTACAATAAACCGGACTCAGACCTTCCGGGGTTTGAATCGTCCACACTTCGAATACTTCAGCAATATTTTTGAAGTAGTACAGATAATTCTGCAGGCTGCGTTCCGGGCAGCTGGAGAGCGTACCTTTGCGCATTTCATCCAGCGACATCGCTCCGCTGAGGGTTCTGGAAGCCTGATTACAATAGACGACTGCTTCTTTAAAAGGATGAACCACCCAAACAGGGGTGCTTAATAAATCAAAAATCATTAACTCTTTTAATAACATGCAGCCCTCCAGCGAACAGGCACCACGCTTCTGAACGACGCGCTCATCGCCAATATGGCCCAACGGCGTAGGCTAATAAGCTAATGAAATGACGTCGAAAGTTCAGACACGAGATGGAGACGCCGGAAGTATAGTTCCTTTTTGATTATGGAAAGTGTACCGGGAAAGCAAAACGGCGCTGCCGCTGACAGAAGCCGGGCATTCTCCCCGGCGCTCGCCGTTCCTGAGTTATTTCTCGATACGCTCAAGCTGGGTTTGATCCGCCCGTTCGGCGCGATCGGCCAGTCCCTGGAACTGCCCGGGGGTATAGAAGGTCTCCGGCACCGGCAGCATCTGCATGTCCTGCCCCGGATGAATTTGCAACTGACCAAGTTCTGCGAGCGAAAAGCCGTCCACCGTCTGCGGCAGAGTTAACCGCCAGGGCGTCGTCCTCTCGAACGGGACCGGCGTCGGAAGCCGATCGTCGCTCATATCGTAATTGCGTTTGAGCACCAGAAATTTATCCGGAACCCGACGCTGGCTGTTCCACCAGTCGCCATCCAGCTTGCGAAACATACTTTCCGTTTCACTACGCGGAGCCACCATCAGCTTCACCAACACCTTTTTCAGCGCGACGTCCATCGCCCGGTTATAGTCGTCAACCGAACCGGCATGGCCGTGCAAAATGACGCTGATGGCCAGCCGCGCGCCCAGCAGATTCGAATAGAGATCTTCCGGGGAAAAGGCGGAGATTTCCTCCGAAAAACCGGGAACTGACTGGAAACCATTCCACTGCGCAATTTCATGCCATTGCGCAAGTTCATAGGCCAGACGGCCTGCGAGCCAGGCGGCAATCTCATAGCGTCGGGACAGGGAAGCCGGCGGCATAAAAGCATTGAGCTGGATCCGTCTGACGCCCAGCTCCTCGCTGTAGAAAATGCGCCCCGCCTGTCCAAGATTCGGGTAAATGCGGGAGAAGAGATAAAAAGTGTTATCCGCCGTATCGCGCACGTGGGCGATATCGATAAACCCGCCGCGACGGGTATAGATCAGCCCGTTTTCCTCTTCACTCAGCCCGACAAGATTTTTTACCGCCCCCAGCGCGCTGTCGTTGTAACGATGCTTACCCAACGTATCGAGCGTCAGGACATTACCAATTTGATAGACCGGGATCGGCACCCCAATCGCTCTGACATGCAGATCATAGCCAAAAGCACAGCACGGACGCAGCGATTCCGGCGGCGCCAGCTGGCTGACCACCGGTTTGACCCGGGGAGTGGGAACGACCGGTAATACCGGATCCTTCGCGCACACCGAGAACGCGGCCGCCAGCAAAAATAACAAGCCATTACGCATTAACATCGTCTCCAGGACATAAAACGGACGATCGCAGGCGGCATTTTGCGAGGTTAAAAACGGTATTCTCCGGCAACAAAGAAGCTATTACGTTCGTTAAAACCAAACTCGGTTAAGACGTTAAAGTTCTGCGTAATTTCATATTGCGCGCCCACCAGCATGTTCCACGGAGAAGAGAGCCGCTGCTTCACGTCAAACTTGCCCTGATCGTCTTTATTAACCGCAGCAATAAGCGGCTGGAGTTCCGGCGGCATATGCAGATCGGAGAGATTGCCTTTGAACTCCTGCTGTACGTTCTGGTACATACTGCCCACCCAGATACTTAAGTTTGACGGGCCGGCGATACCTTGCAAATTAAAGCGATAGCCAATGCGCGGCGACACGGTGGTGGCCGAGATTTTACCGTCAAGAATATCGAAGTCGGTCCGGGTATAGTTGGTATCGATCAGACCGAACCAGTTGCCATAGCCGCCGGCGAGGGTAAACCCGGTTCCCCAGGTGGTGCCTTTAAAATCGAGCGCAAAATCAATATCCTGCAGCTGTCCGTTTTCATGGAGCCGATGCACGGATCCGGCAATAATCCGGTCGATCCCGGTATATTTTGAGGGATCGGCGTCAACGGAGACTTTTGATAACGACGATCCGCTGGTATGCCCGGCGATGCCGTAGATATTTAAGAAAGGAAACACCCACATATCCAGACGCAGGTTCTCGGTCTTGCTCTTTTGTCGCGTGTGTCCGGCATCGATAGCGAACATATCGCTCGGTATCGGGTGGTTCCCGAGCTTCAGTCCGGAAAAAGAGATACTGTCGACCAGGATATCCTGGCGAATGTTCATATAGCTTAAATTGACCCCGAAAGGCAGCGGAATGGAGTATCCACGCGCCCTTGCCTCATCACCCCAAATCGGAAAATAGCTGTCGTTACTGCTGCCGGAACTGTCGGTCGTGCTGGCCCCCCAGGCGGTGCCCGACGTTAACAACAACGTAAGTACGGTTTTAGTCCATCTCATTTTTTTCTCATCTGACCTTAAAGTCCGGAACCTACATTAAAATAAAGCGCCTGTTCATGTTCGCTGAAGGCAATATCAATCCCCGTATGTAATCCATACTGGCGCGCTATCAGGTAGCGAAACCCTGTCCCCCACGCCACTTCGGTTTGCTCCCACAGTGAATGGGCCTCGTCAGCGGCGCTGCCGATACCGACGAACCCTTGCAGGATCCAGCGCGGCTGAAATTCCCAGGCAAGCTGGGTCTGCGCCGTACTGACATAATCCCCCTGATAGCGGTAACGAGAAATCCCGCGTAATTCGATATAAGGGCGAGCCATTGGCGTCAGGCGCTTATCATGGTGGGTCAACGACTGATAGTTGCCAGCCACGGCGAGCGTCAGCGTGCGACTGAGCGGGATATAGTATTTCCCATCGACAGAGAACTGATCGTAATGATAGTCGCCACCTAACAATGAACGGAAAAATCGATATTCGCTTTGTACCGATAACCCCTTCTCAGGATAGAAAAAATTATCCGTAGTGTCATATTCCGCCACCACGCCCAGCGCCGATGATGCACTCTCCTGACCCAGCACCTGCTGCCATACCCGATTAACGACCGGGTTATCGGCGGAAACGTCGGTTTTCGCATACACCTGAGAGGCCCCGACAAATACCGGCGTGTCGCCTACGCGAAACAGCAGTTTTTGCAGACCGCCATAGCCGCGGGTCTGCGAATGAATAGCGGTATTTTTGTTAAAACTGGTCAATCCGTCGGAATAGATATCCAGTTTAATATTGGCGTAGCCCAGCAGCAGCAGATAGCGGATACGGTCATTATTCCAGGTATGCCGGTGGCCGCCGCCGATAAACCAGGTCCCGTTCTGCGTTCCACCGCCGCCAAAAGCGGTGATCGGCGGCGGAATAAAATGATCGCCATCCCGCGTCCCTTTACCGTGCAAAAAGAGACCAAACAGCCCCCCGCCGTAGCCCACCGCCGGCTCGGTTATCACCACAGGCACCGGAAGAAACCCGTACTGGTTATCCTGGAGATAGCGGCTCATATCCAGCATGCCATCTTCGGGATCGAACAGATCGGCGCCAACGGCGGGAAGGGAAAGTGGCACGATGAGCGCCAGCAATAAGGTCGGTAGCGAAAACTTCATGCACTCTCCGGCGCCGTGATGGGTTCTGAATGCCCATGTGGCTGAAGAATAATGGGTTTCATGGTAATGAAAATATATCCTATGGTGCCATGAACTACCAATTTTCGGCCGGCGGTTTTTTTTAATTCTGGACAAATTAGCCAGTTAAAAACGCATAGAAAGCCAATGGTCTACGGCGAAAATATGCCGGCGCTGAGTTTTTAGCCATCATGGTAAGTGACGGTGTCACATATTCAGATGGCAATTCGCCCGCGGCCGGGATTGTAATCAAAAAGTGAATGCCGTATAACATGGCGCAACCGAGGGGTGTCCCGTGAGGGCTGAGATGGCGTAAGCCGAACCCTTTGAACCTGATCTGGGTCATGCCAGCGAAGGGACGGGTCGGCAATTTTGCCAGTTTACCGCCATTGCCTGTTCATACTTCCGCACACCCGGATCTCCCCCGTAATCAGGAGGTCCTGTGATTCTGCCGATCTTTACCCAGGGTATTTATGGTCGTCTGCGCCAGCAGGCGGGAGGCGACTGGGAACAGTACGTTGCCCATCCTTTTCTCCGCCAGCTTGCCGACGGTACCTTGCCCGAACGCGCCTTCCGACGCTATCTGACTCAGGACTACCTGTTCCTGATCCACTTTGCCCGTAGCTATGCCCTGCTGGTCAGCAAACTGCGCACGCTCCCGGAGATGCGCGCCGCGGCCGCCTCAATGAACGCGATTCTTGGCGAACTGCCGCTGCACGTCGGCTATTGCGCGGGCTGGGGGCTGGACGAAGCGACAATGGCCGCCGAAAACGAAGCGCCGGAGACGGTAAACTACACCCGCTACGTGCTGGATATCGGTCATTCCGGCGATGCGCTCGATCTGCTGGTGGCGCTGATGCCCTGCGTGGCTGGCTATGCGGAAATCGGCCTCGGACTGCTCCACAATCCGGCCACCCGGCTCACCGACAACCCCTATGCCTCCTGGATCCGTAACTACGGCGATGCGGGCTATCTCGACGGTGTCACGGCGGCTATCGGCCTGCTGGAGCGTGTCTGGCAGCAGCGCGGCGCCGAATCGCGCATCGCAGAGCTGGGTGCCATCTTCACCACCGCCACCCGTCTGGAAGCCAACTTCTGGCAGATGGGACTGAATGCCGCGGCGGTCGCTCAGTGACGGCTCCGACTATCGCGGTGCGGGAATTAAGTCTGCGCTTCGGCTCACGGGTCATTTTTGACAAGTTGTCGTTTGATATTCCCGCTGGACAGTGGATTTCGCTGCTGGGCGCCAGCGGTGCCGGCAAAACCAGCCTGCTGCGAATTATCGCCGGACTGGCTGCCCCCACTCACGGTCAGGTTCAGGCCAGCGACGGTCGCCCGCTGGCCCCTCGTCTGGCCTGGATGGGGCAAAAGGACCTGCTCTATCCGTGGCTAAGCGTGCGCGACAATGTAGCGCTTGGCGCCCGCCTGCGCGGAGAGCGCGTCGATCGGCAGCGGGTTGCGAGGTTATTAGAGCAGGTGGGACTCAGCCACTGCGCCGACGATCGTCCGGCGTCGCTCTCCGGCGGCATGCGTCAGCGGGCGGCGCTGGCGCGCACGCTGTATGAAGATCGGCCGATCGTGTTAATGGATGAGCCTTTTTCGGCGCTGGACACCCTTACCCGCACGCGTATCCAGACGCTGGCAGCGGAACTGCTGACTCAGCGTACGGTGGTGTTGATTACCCACGATCCGATGGAAGCCTGCCGGCTCAGCCATCGCCTGCTGGTGCTCTCGCCGCCGCCCGGCGGCATTGATGACTCCCATCATCTGACGGGGAAACCGCCGCGGGCGCCGGACGATCCGGCGCTGCTGAGGGGACAAGCCGCGCTACTGCAACAGTTGATGAGGGCCAACGGATGAGAGGGAAACTTTTCCGCGGCGGCGTGGTGTTCTGCGGCCTGCTGGTGTTTTGGTGGCTGCTCAGTAACAGCGGCATTCCGGCGTTCCTGCTGCCGTCGCCATCGGCGGTGGCCGCCGCCCTGTGGAACAACCGCAGCTGGCTGAGCTGGCACACGCTGGTTACTTTGAGCGAGATCCTCAGCGGCCTGACTCTCGGGGTACTGCTCGGCGTGGTGTTGGCCCTGTGTATGATGATCTCGCCGCGCCTACAGCGCTGGCTGATGCCGCTGGTGCTGACCAGTCAGGCGATTCCGGTTTTCGCCCTCGCCCCGCTGCTGGTGCTGTGGTTTGGCTTCGGGATGAGCGCCAAAGTGATGATGGCGGTTCTGGTGATTTTCTTCCCCGTGACGTCGGCATTTTTTGACGGCCTGCGGCGGGTCAATCACGACTACCTCGATCTGGCGCGTACGATGGGCGCCTCGTCAGGGGCGCAGCTGCGACATGTTCGCCTGATGGCCGCCCTGCCGGCGCTGGGTTCCGGCCTGCGCATGGCCGCGGCCGTAGCGCCAATCGGCGCGATCATCGGCGAATGGGTCGGTTCTGCCGAAGGACTGGGCTATGTGATGCTCAATGCTAATGCGCGCATGCAAACCGATGTCTGCTTTGCGGCGCTGTTTATTTTAGTGCTGCTGACCATTCTGCTATGGCTGGCAGTGGATGCTCTATTACACCGGCTGATCAACTGGACACCGGAATAAGGAATAATCATGCATAAACCCGTTTTCACCGCCATCACATTAACCGCGCTTATCAGCGGACAGGCGATGGCCAACGAGAAGCTGACCCTGGTGCTGGACTGGTATATTAACCCGGACCATGCGCCGATTATGGTGGCGGAACAGATTGGCGCCTTTAAAGCGCAGGGCCTGGACGTGAAGATTGTCCCGCCGTCTGACCCGGCCCTGCCGCCGCGTCTGGTGGCCGCCGGCCAGGCGGATCTGGCTATCACCTATCAGCCGCAGGTGCACTTTTTCGCCGATGAGGGGCTGCCGCTGGTGCGGGTCGGTACGTTGATTAACTCGCCGTTGAACACGATCATCGCTCTGGATAAGCGCATCAAAACCCCCGCGGATCTGAAAGGGAAAAAAGTCGGCTATTCGGTTAGCGGTATCGAGCAGGCTACGCTGGCGACTATGGCGCAACATGACCATATCGATCCGCAAAGCATCAAGCTGATTAACGTCAATTTCCAGTTGACCAGCGCCCTGCTGGCCGGCCAGGTTGATGCGGTGATTGGCGGCTATCGTAATATTGAAGCGCTGGAGCTCAAGCTGCAGGGTAAAGATCCGCAGGTGATGAATGTCGAAGATTTCGGCGTTCCGGCCTACGACGAGCTGGTGATTGTCGCCAACCGCGATGAAATTCATGCGGCCAAAATCAAAAAGTTCCTCGTCGCGCTGCAGGAGGGAGTGGCCTATCTGCGCGCGCATCCGCAGGAAACCTGGCAGGCTTTTGCCGCCGCTCATCCGGAGCTGAATACCGAGCTGAACCAGCAGGCCTGGCAGCAGACGGTACCCCTGTTTGCCGACCATCCCGCGGCGCTGGATAAGGCCCGCTACGAAGCTTATGAACAGTTTTTATATAACAACAAGTTGGTTAAAAAAATCACACCTTTAACTCATTATGCGGTCGAACTGGATTGAGTAACCATACGGCTGACGGAAGAATTTCCGTCAGCTACTTTAGCGAAGCGGTAATAAAACCCGGCGCTTTCCCTCACTAAGAATTACACTTTTAATGGTTTTATAACACTTTAAATAAATCATATAAATCAAAGCATTACCATTGATTTTCGTTGTGTAAAAATAACGTAAAAATACCTCAATAAATAAAACATTGAATGACGATTTAAAAAGCCATATATTGTGCGCGCTTTATGAATGGCGATTCATTTTCTAAAACCAATTATTCAACCAGTGTTCAACCGTAACGCTGGTTGTGGGAGTGATATGATGACGGATAAAGTCCGTATTGATACTTTAAGTGCAGATTTATTGGACGCTAACAACGAAACCTTTTTGGCCCGTCAGGCTGAATTCGAATCGAACGTCAGGAGTTACCCGCGCAAGCTGCCGCTGGCTATCGCAAAAGCGGAAGGCGTGTGGTTAACCGATGCGGATAACAAACAGTACCTGGATTGCCTTGCCGGTGCTGGTACCCTCGCTCTTGGTCACAACCACCCTGATGTGCTGCAAAGCATCCAAAGTGTCATTACCAGCGGCTTGCCGTTACATACGCTCGATCTGACTACCCCGTTAAAAGATCGCTTCTCCGAATACCTGCTCTCATTACTGCCGGGAGAAGGTAAAGAATACTGCCTGCAGTTCACCGGCCCGTCCGGCGCTGACGCCGTAGAAGCGGCCCTGAAGCTGGCGAAAAAATACACCGGTCGTTCTTCGGTGATTAGCTTCTCCGGCGGCTACCACGGTATGACCCACGGCGCGCTGTCGGTAACCGGCAACCTGTCACCGAAAGAAGCCGTCAACGGCATGATGCCAGAAGTGCAGTTTATGCCGTATCCGCATCAGTACCGCTGCCCGCTGGGTATCGGTGGCGAAGCGGGCGTGAAAGCGCTGACCTACTACTTCGAAAACCTGATCAACGACGTGGAAAGCGGCGTGCGTAAACCGGCGGCGGTCATTCTCGAAGCCGTTCAGGGCGAAGGCGGCGTGAACCCGGCTCCGGTTGAGTGGCTGCAGCGCATCCGCAAAGTGACTCAGGAACACGGCATTCTGCTGATCATCGACGAAGTTCAGGCTGGCTTTGCCCGTACCGGTAAGCTATTTGCCTTCGAACACGCCGGCATTGAGCCGGACATCATCGTGATGTCGAAAGCCGTCGGCGGCGGTCTGCCGCTGGCCGTTCTGGGTATCAAGAAGCAGTTTGACGCCTGGGAACCGGGCCACCATACCGGCACCTTCCGTGGCAACCAGCTGGCGATGGCCACCGGGCTGACCACCCTGCGTCACCTGAAAGACAACGACATTGCCGGCAAAGTGGCCGCGCAGGGCGAATGGCTGAAAGGCAAACTGGCCGATATGCAGAAGCGTTTCCCGGTCATGGGTCACATTCGCGGTCTGGGTCTGATGATCGGTATTGAGATCGTGAACCCGAATGGCGAGCAGGATCATATGGGCTGCTACCCGGCTGACGGCGCGCTGTCCGCCCTGTTGCAGAAGAAATGTTTCGAAGCGGGCCTGATCCTCGAGCGCGGTGGCCGTGGCGGCTGCGTACTGCGTCTGCTGCCGTCGCTGCTGATCAGCAACGCCGAGCTGGAAATTTTCCTCGACAAATTTGAACAGGCCATGCTGGCCGCCGGTGTCAAACCGGTCTGAGTGGAGCGAGTGACCGCAATGTCCAAATTGAATCCGATTCTTGCTGGTTCGCCGCAAAGTATTGAGGCTTATCAGCAGGCGATCGCCCAGACCAGCCAGGCCGTCGCGCAATGGTTGCAGCAGCCTGAGATGTATCAAGGTAAAAGCGTCGCCGAACTGCGTGAGCGCATTACCCTTGAGTTCACCGAGCAGGGTCTGGGTAACCAGGCGGCGATTGAACGTGCGATCGAGTACTTCCTGAAAGACAGCCTGTCGGTGCATCACCCGCAGTGCGTGGCGCATCTGCACTGCCCGAGCCTGGTCGTTAGCCAGGCGGCGGAAGTGCTGATTAACGCGACCAACCAGAGCATGGACTCCTGGGACCAAAGCCCGTCGGCGACCATCATTGAGATGAAGCTGATCGAATGGCTGCGTGCTCAGGTCGGTTACCCGGCCGGCGACGCCGGCGTCTTCACCAGCGGCGGCACCCAAAGCAACCTGATGGGGTTGATGCTGGCGCGCGATGCCTTCTTCGCTCGTCAGGGGCACTCTATCCAGCAGGACGGTCTGCCGGGTGACGTGCGTCAGTATAAAGTGCTGTGCTCTGAAAATGCCCACTTCTCGGTGCAGAAGAACATGGCGCTGATGGGCCTCGGCTACCGCGCCGTGACGCTGGTGAAAACCGACGAATTCGCGCGGATGGACGTCGCTGATCTGAAAGCGAAAATCGCCGAAGCGCAGGCTAACGGCGAGCAGATCATGGCGATCGTCGCCACCGCCGGCACAACCGACGCGGGCGCTATCGACCCGCTGCGTGCTATCGCCGGCGTGGCGGCAGAACATCAGATCTGGCTGCACGTGGATGCGGCATGGGGCGGTGCACTGCTGCTCTCCGAGCAGTACCGCGACTATCTGGACGGCATTGAGTGCGTGGACTCCATTACCCTGGACTTCCACAAGCAGTTCTTCCAGACCATCAGCTGCGGCGCGTTCCTGTTAAAAGACGCGCGCCACTACGAGCTGATGCGCTACCAGGCGGCCTATCTGAACTCCGAGTTCGATGAAGAACACGGCGTGCCGAATCTGGTCTCCAAATCGCTGCAGACCACCCGTCGCTTCGATGCGCTGAAGCTGTGGATGGGGCTGGAAGCGCTGGGCCAGAAACAGTACGCGGCGATCATCGATCACGGCGTGACCATGGCGAAAAAGGTGGCGGAATACGTTAAATCTCAGCCGACGCTGGAACTGGTCATGCAACCGCAGCTGGCAAGCGTGCTGTTCCGCTCTCGTCCGGCGCAGATGGCCGGCAGCGATGATGCCGCGATCGCCCTGCTCAACCAACGCGTTGGGGATGCGCTGCTCGACTCCGGTCGTGCAAACGTCGGCGTGACCGAGCACAACGGCATGACCTGCCTGAAGCTGACGCTGCTGAACCCGATCGTGACGCTTGAAGACGTGAAGGTGCTGCTGAATCTGGTGGAACGCACCGCGCAGGAATTGCTGGCGAAGTAATATCCTTGAGCGGGACGGTGGTTGACTGCCGCCCCACTCAACAATCCTCGCCATGAGACTTGTTGGTAAAAGCCGATAACTTAGCTTATCGGCTTTTTTATTTCTGTCTGCGGAGCAGGAATAAGTGACACCGTCACGATTTGAGTGCTGAGCGGGCCACTGATAACCTGTCAACGTCTGCCACTGGCCGCTTCAGCGCAACGCCAGCGGGACTATTACCCCACTCAGGCTTTCGCCTCTTGTAACAGCTGCTGGATCATTTTCTCCTGCTGCACGTAGTCCCCTTCGCCAAAAGCGGTGTAGCGCAGCTTCCCCCTGGCATCAAACAGATAATGTGCCGGCCAATACTGGTTGCCAAAGGCGTTCCAGATAGCGTAACCGTTGTCCGCGACGATCGGATACGGCAGCTGCCATTTTGCCACCGCGTCACGCAGCGCCGGCAACGAGCGTTCCCACGGGTATTCCGGCGTATGCACCCCCACGACCAGCAGCCCGGCGGCGCGATATTTGTTCGCCCACGCGCGTACATACGGCAAGGTGTGCTGGCAGTTAATACAATCCCGGGTCCAGAAATCGATCAGAACCACCTTCCCCTGCAGGTCGGCCGGGCGCAGCGGCTGGCTGTTGATCCATGCGCTACCGCCGAGCAGCGCGGGTATATCGCTGGTTGGTTGTGGCGCGACAACCGGTTGTAGTACCGTTGTCTGCGCCCGCTGCGGTAAGCTGGCGCTCAGACGTTGCTCCAGCGACTGCGTCAGACCATTTGCGCCTTGCAGGTAGCGGTCCGCTCCGCTGGCAATCAATGTCACCGAGGCGAGGATCGCCCCTCCCGCCAGCTGACGCAGCCGCTGGCTAAAGGCCAGCCCGCGATGCAGACGCGCCACCAGCTTTGAGCCCAACCACCACAGCAGCGCCAGCATCAGGGCGCAACCGCTGCCGTAGGCGGCCAGCAGCAGGCCTGTGGTCACCGACTGGCCATTAAGAAACGCAAAGCTAAGGATTGCCCCCAGTACCGGCCCGGCGCAGGGCGCCCACAGCAGCCCGATGGCCAGCCCCGCCAGCAGCGCCGAGAATCCGCCGGCATGGCGATAGCTGCGATCGTTGATACGGTTGCCCAGCGCCACCAGCGGTGAAGCAAGCCGTTGGGCGACACGTTGCGAGAGCAGGCTCAGCCCCACCAGCGCCAGAAAAATCAGCGCCAGCCAGCGCCCGGCCAGGGTCAGACTGACGATGCCGCTGCTGGCCAGCGTCACCAGTAGCGACATCCCGGTAAACATCAGCACCATCCCGCCAAGCAGGAGCAGCAGATGGCTGCGTTTACCGCGAAGGTTAGCAAAGATGAGTGGGATCACCGGTAAAGTACACGGACTCAGCAGCGTCAACATACCGCCGAAAAAAGCGATCGGAAGAGACATCATATTCACCTCGTTATCAACATGCGGCCGGTCATGGCCGCAGGCGTATTACATCAGGCGAATGTCGTTATAAAGTGTCTGAATTTACGGGTTTTTGTCTGTTAAGTTGTCTGTCTCAGCGCGAGATACAGACGGATACAAAACGGCGGAGTCGAGACGAATAATCGCCTCTAATCCCCCTTCCGGGCGGTTCCCCAGGCGAAGCGTTCCCGGCATCTGGCTGGTCAGCTGCGCGGCGATCGCCAGGCCGAGCCCGGTGCCGCCGGTTTCGCGGTTGCGCGAATTTTCCAGGCGAAAGAATGGTTGCAGCACCTCCTCCAGGCTCGCTTCCGGGATCCCCGGACCGTTATCCATCACCTGAATGATGGGGTCGCCATTCATTGCATAGCTCAACCGAATATCGACCCGCTCAGCGAACTTTAAGCCATTGTCGATCAGATTGGTCATGATTCGGCGCAGCGCCTGAGGCTGTGTCAGCACGACGCGCCCCTCTTCGGCGGGGATAAAGGCAACCGGTCTGCCGACATCGGCATAATCCAGGGCGATGCTGTCCAGAAACGCGTTCAGATCGAGGCGTTGGCGCTTCTCTTCCAGCGGCTGCGCCGAGCGGGCAAAAGCAATCCCTTCCCTGACCAGACGACTCATATTGTCGAGGTCCTGCAGGAGTTTATCGCGCAGTTCCGGCGCGTCGGTCATTTCCAGTCGCAGCTTCATGCGCGTAATCGGCGTCTGGAGATCGTGGGAAATTGCCGCGAGGATCCGCGCGCGTTCCTGTAGATGGTCGCGAATGCGCGTCTGCATCGCGTTGAACGCCCGGGCGGCGTGCTGTACTTCCACCGGCCCCTGTACCGCCATCATGCCTAGGGCGCTGTTCGCCGGTTGCAGGGCGTCAATCGCGCGGGTAAAGCGCGTCATCGGACGCACAACCTGGCGCACGGCATACCAGGCGCACGCCAGCAGCAGCAGGAACTGGACGATCAGCACCGCCGGGAGCCAGCGGGCAATCGCCGGCAGCCGCGGCCATAAATCAATGCTCAGCGGCGCTCCGTCATGCAGGGTGATATGTGCCTGAATATGTTCACGCGGACCGGGCACCGCAATAATGCTGACCGGATAGTTGCCGCTCAGCGCTTCCTGCAGAGAACGCACCGCATCGCGGGAACGCCAGCTGTCAGGATAGTGTCCGCTGACGCCGGCGGACAACCGGTAGCGATAGTTGCCACGCGCCAGCCGCGCCAGCCACTGCGGACGCTCGGCGGCGGGAAGTCGATCAAGGATCGCCACGCTGGTTGCCACGTCGTACTCCAGGTTTCCCAGCATCACGCTGCGGGCACTGCTCATCCGCTCATACAGCAGCAGCGAAAGGGTCAGGGCATTAGCCAGCAGTAAGGTGAAGAAAATCATCAGCATCAGCCGTGACCGCAGAGAAGCGGGCCACAGCCTCATTCGCGGACCTCGCGAATGGCAACCGGGACCGCGAGGACATACCCTTCGCTACGCACGGTTTTGATGTAGGCCGGTTCGCGGGCATCTTCCCGCAGCCGCTGGCGTAAGCGGCTCACCAGCAGATCGATGGAGCGCTCAAACAGCTCGGCATCGCGTCCCTGGGTCAGGTTCAGCAGCTGGTCGCGGTTGAGCACCCGCTGGGGATGGTCGAGAAAGACCCGCAGCAGTCGGTATTCTGCCCCGCTCAGCGCGACGATAGTGCCGTCATTATCCAGCAGATGACGCGCGGAGGTATCCAGTTGCCAGTCGCCAAACGCAATCAGTCTGCCGGCTTCGGTAATTTGCAGATTGGGTGGCAGCGCGCGCGTGCGCCGCAGGATCGCTTTAATCCGCGCCAGCAGCTCCCGGGCGACGAAGGGTTTGACCAGGTAGTCATCGGCGCCCATTTCCAGACCCAGAATACGGTCGCTGTCGTCGGTGCGGGCGGTTAACATCAGAACCGGGATATTTTGCTGACCGTGGCTACGCAGCTGGCGACAGAGGATCAGGCCATCATCGCCGGGAAGCATAATATCGAGGACAATCAGATCCAAATGATGACCCTGCAGCACTGACCACATCGCTTTACCATTTGCAGCACCCGTGGCGCGGTATCCCGACTTATTCAGATAATCGGTCACCAGTTCACGAATATCGCGGTCGTCATCGACAACCAGAATATGGTCAATATGTTCCACCGCAGGCTCCGTCGTGAATGAATGCAACTCAACAAGAATATGCGCTGTTGCCGGAAGCGCAACTCACCGCCTCCGGCGCACGCGCTACAGACGGTCGGCATCGACCACCGCTTTAACAAAGTCGGCGGGATCTTCCTGCGGTGGATTGTGACCGATGTTGCCGGTTAAGGTCCGGTGCTCATATTTGCCGCTAAATTTCGCCCGATAGCTCTCCGGCGTCGGGTGCGGCGCACCGTTGTTGTCGCCCTCAAGCGTAATGGTCGGGACGGCAATCGTCGGCAGCAGCGCCAGTTTCTGTTCATAGGCGGCATATTTCTGTTCGCCTTTATCGATGCCCAGCCGCCAGCGATAGTTACTGATGGTCACGGCAACATGGTCCGGGTTTGTCAGCGCTTTGGCGCTTTGCGCAAATTCGGCTTCGCTGAAGGCCCAGCCCGGCGAGGCCTGATGCCAGATCAGCTGCGCAAAATCGCGCGTATTCTGCCGATAGCCCGCCTCGCCGCGCGCGGTGGCGAAATAAAACTGATACCACCAGGAGAGTTCCGCCTGCGGCGGCAGCGGCCTGGCGCCGATTTGCTGGCTGCCAATCAGATACCCGCTCACCGAAACCAGCGATTTAACCCGCTCCGGCCACAGCGCCGCCATGATATCGGCGGTACGCGCCCCCCAGTCAAAACCGGCCACATCGGCCTGTTTTATCTGCAAGGCGTCCATCAGGTGAATAATATCTGCCGCCATCGCCGACGGCTGTCCGTTGCGCGGCGTCTTCGCAGAGAGAAAACGGGTGGTACCATATCCACGCAGATACGGCACGATAACGCGGAACCCTTTTTGCGCTAACGCGGGTGCCACTTTCTCATAGCTATGAATATCATACGGCCAGCCGTGCAGCAGGATAACCGGCTGACCGTCGCGCGGACCGATATCGACATAGCCGATATTCAGATCGCCGGCCTGAATCTGTTGAACATGATCGAATGCACCGGCATCGTCCGCCGCACAAACGCTGGCTGACCACAGAGCCGACAGCGCCAGCATCAGCGCACTACCGTTACGGACCCGAGATAAACTGTTCATAAAGCCACCTGTTAACTGAAAGAGAAGAGCGTACCCAGACAGTTAACCCGCGTTTTGTATACGGCATATGCGCAGAATGGCGGGGTTTTGTATCGCGATGTATTGCTCCCCCGGCAGATACATTGTGATACAGACGGAAGGCGCGCTGTGCGGGCCAACGCTACGTTAAGCCCTCAGCGGCCTGTTAAGCATGTGCAACGTCCGGCTCCAGATAGTTGGCCACGAAGCGGGTTAATATTCCCGCCGCGACCGGACACGCCTCCACCTTATCCAGCAGTTGCCGGGGATCGATCCCCTCCGTTCGCAGCACGTCATCACGATAGTGGATCAATGAACGCGCAATTTCAGGGGTAAATTCCGGATGGAACTGTGTGGACAGCGCATGGCGGGTATAGCGCACTATCTGGTGGGGATCGTGCGCTGAAGCGGCCAGCACCGTCGCATCCGGCGGCAGCCTGACGACCGTTTGCAGATGGCTGAGGTGTGCGGGGAAATGGGCCGGCCGGTCGCTGAGCAACGGGTCCGTTCGTCCGGCAGCGGAAAGCGTAATCGCCTTGCATCCCGTTTCACGTCCTGCCGGATGATACGCCACCTCGCCGCCGAGCGCGTCGGCCATCAGCTGATGACCGTAGCAGATACCAAATAACGGCATCTCTACCACCATCGCCGAACGGATCCACGCGGCGGTTTTCTCGCTCCACGCCAGCCGATCGGTGACCATCGCCCATGACCCCGTCATTACCGCCACGGTCTGGCTATCCGGATCGGGCAATGTTTCCCCCGCATAGACACGCACGGTGGCGATCTGCTGACGCCAGGGGGCAAGCAGCCGGCCAAACCACTGCGGAAGATCGCCATGTTCGGCCTCAATTTCCGCCGGCGGCGCGCCGGTCTGCACAATAAGAAGTTTGTTTCTCAACGCCATAGCCCGTTACCCTTCGATGCTTTCTACAGTCCTTTCACTATGGAGAAAGGCGGCTGTTTCGACAAATAACCAATCTCTATGAGTGACACCATGCGGGAATAAGCGCTGCTCCGCGTGGAAGCCGGCAAGGAAACGATTTACGCACCACCCTATTGCACTATCAGGTACGCGCGATCGAGGCAATTTTCTGGAAGCGGAGAATATCCGGCACGCTGGCAAAGTAAGGATCAGACGTGTTTACGGGTTGCATAGCCTGTCGTTTGAGCTTATCGAAATCAACTTGCCGCAATAGCTGAGCAACCGGTGATGTTGAACGAACAACCAGCACAGCGCTGGAAATCTCATCTGCCAACGCCATCGCCTGAGGATTATCCAGCGCACGAATCGTTAAGCCAATTTTATCCAGCGGGATCAGCGAAGGCTCCTGATGCCAGACACCGGTATCAATCTCACCAAGGAAGACGGAACGCGGCAGCAAGGTAAAATCGACCTCAACGTATTCGCATTGCGTCTCCGGAAACTGGGCGCGGGTAAGACGCTGATGATCGCTGGAGTGAAAATCAATTCCGACGCGCAAACGCGTCGCCGCCACGGTATCGGTTTTTTCCACCACCACCAGACTTTCTGGTCGGTAATAGCTGCCGTTGCCGACTTCAAATAACTCATAGCCTTCAGCAGCCGCATCCTTCATTAGCATTTGCGCCGAACCGGACGAGAGCAGAACGATATCCGCGGTGTTTTCGTTGAAGGCGGCCAGGCGCGAGTGCGCGCCGCGCAGATAGCCAACGGTGGTGACGACACCCCATTGGCTACACTGCTCAACCAGCGCGGAAGCCACCTGGGTCGCTTCCCGGGAGCCTCGAGGAGGGAGTAGCATATGGACCGGCGGTATCCGGGCGGCGTTCCACAGCAATGTAAAATCCCAGGAGACCACAAAGGTCCCCTGATGACCACGAGAAACAAGGGTTACCGCACCGGATTTTTTTAGTTCCTGTAGCGCTTTCTGCACGGTCCCGGAACCGATTTCCAGGACCTCCTGATACCAGGAGGTCGTAGGAAGGCGTCCGGACAAGCCGAGTGAAATAATCGAGCGTGCAATAAATGCGACCGGAGAGAGATGCTTTGCTTCACGCGCAATAACCGTCATTGTTTTCGCCGACTTTTACTGTTCCAGATACTGTAACGCTTGTTCAACGCTTTGACCTTCATGCACGACAGCATTGAGCGCACGAAGGACGCCGGCAGGTTGCTGTGCGCGGAAAATACGTCGACCAAACATCACCCCTTTGGCGCCTGCCCGAAGCGCATCCGCAGCCAGCTGCAGGGTTGAGTGCGGATCTTCGCCACCCGCGCCTCCGGCGAGTAGCACCGGAGTATAGCAGGTGCTTGTTACAGCAGCAAAATCCTCCACTGACCCCGGCCAGAGCGCTTTGACCAGATCCGCGCCGATATCCGCGGCGATACGGCAATACAGACTCATGACTTTGGCACTTAGGGCATCGGGATCGACACCTTCCAGTGCAGAACGCGGTTCGATAATAACGCCAATCCCATGCCGCTCACATTCGCGTACGATACGCGTATTGCGCGCAATCTCGGCCTGTTCCAGCGCCGTATCTTTCTGCCCCAGATACATGTAGGTCATCACTGCATCAATGCCACACGCGGACACCTCTTCGATGTGCGCTAGTTGTGCCAGAACGCCTTCACTGCGGCCGTCTTTACCCGGGGTATAGATAGAACGGGCATGATTTTTCCAGTCCAGATGCAGGACAAAACCAGGCCGGTCGCGACCAATAAAGGTCTTTTCAACCACAGGAATCATCCCAGGAGTCACCATCACGCCGTCTGCATCACGCAACTGAGCGAAAACAGTTTCAATTTCATCGCGTGTTTTCAGTCCAGAGGGAGGACCTGACATCACCCCGTGGGATGCGGCAACAACCACTGCCCGCCCCGTTTCCGGGCGCAAAATACGACCTAAACGAACTGCCTTACCGGTGCGACTATCCATTTTGCTCTCCTTCACAAAGTCTGGAAAATATTAAAATGCAATTTGCAGCTTTCTGCAAATTGATCGTATATTAGCCACTAACGTGCTGTCAATGAAATATGCCCTGTGCGTTTTACCCCGTCTCATCGCGCCAGGAAAATCCTTTAAACTGAAAAAACAGGAGTTAGTATGTCCGACGTTTCCCATCTCATCACCGACCTGAAAAGCATCCTCCCTGAGTCACAGGTACTCAGCGATCGTGAAACGCTGCAGGCATCCAGCCACGATACCTGGCCTCTGTCCACAAAGCTCAGACGCTTAGGATGCCATGATTATCAGGCTGATTTAGTGGTAAAAGTCACCGACGAAAAACAGATTCAACAGGTACTGGCGCTGGCGACGGCAAATGATACGCCGGTCACCCCCAGGGCGCTGGCATCCTCAGTAACCGGCCAGCCTCTCCCGACGCGCGGCGGCATCGTATTGGATGTAACCGGTATGACGCAGCACCGCGAAATCAACATCACGAACCTCACCGTCGAAGTTTCTGCCAGCTATAACGGAGGTCAGCTGGAAGATGAGCTCCAGCAGATGGGCTGGACGCTGGGTCACTCGCCACAATCACTGTATCAGTCCACCGTCGGAGGCTGGCTGTCCACGCTGGCAACCGGGCAGTTTTCATCTTACTACGGTGGTATTGAAGAGTTAGTTACCGCCTATACGGTCATTCTTGCTACGGGTGAAAAGCTGCGGCTTAAGGCTTCTCCGCGCGCAGCAATGGGCCCGGATCTCCGCCAGCTGTTTATTGGCGCCGAAGGTACGCTTGGGATCGTCACCTCGGTGCAGCTCAAAATATTCCCCCTGCCCCAGACGCGCCTGTACGATTCGCTGGAACTCCCTTCTATCGACGCTGGTCTCGAGATCATGCGTGAGCAGGCCATGGCGGGTCTGCGGCCGTTCCTGCTGCGCCTGTATGATACCAATGAAGCTCGTCATGCAATGCAAAACCCACTGCAGGATAAACCGGTGATGTTCCTCGGCACCCAGGGCGTGGATGCCGTCGCGCACGCTGAAATGGATGCTTTTATGGCCATTGTTCATCGCCACGGCGGAAAATCCATCGGCTCAGAAGGCGTGCTGAAATGGATGGAGCGCCGATTTGATTTTTCAACTGTGGAGAAACTACTTGATAGCCATGGGGGATTTGCCGAGACCATCGAAATTGCGCATACCTGGGACGGTATCTCCGGTCTGTATCACGCTCTGCACGAGATGCTTACCCCGCTCGCGGACGAAGTGCTGTCGCATTTTTCGCACGTTTATCCTCAGGGGACCTCGATGTACATGATTCTCCTTGGGCGGGAGAGCAGCGACCGCGAAGCGGTAGAAAAATTGCGCACCATCTGGCGGGAAACTATGCGCGTTTGTCTGGAACATCACGCCGAACTGTCGCATCACCACGGCGGCGGATTAGTTCGTTCACCTTATGCCCGCGAATCTCTCGGTTCCGCACATTTATTATTGCGCCGCGTCAAGCAGGCACTCGATCCTAACGGAACGCTGAATCCAGGTAAGCTGGGATTATAAACGGCACAGTGAGGGGGATTCACCATGTGGTTTCTCGGTATAGATATTGGCACGACACATATCAAGATCATCGGTCTGAGCGAGGACGGTGTACTTTTACCCGTGAAAAAGTGCCGCACTCCCATCCTGCAACGTGACGGGTTGACCTTCCACGATGCGCAAGACGTATGGCAAATGCTGGTGATCCAGCTAACAGATTATGCCCGTACAGCGGCCCGGGCTCACGGACCGCTGGCCGCAATTTCTATTGGAACCTTTGGACAAGAAGAGTCCGTGGCCGTGAACCTCCGCGGGGACATTGTCTACCCTTCTCTTGCCTGGTGGGAAAACTACCCTGCCGCCGCGCTGGATAACGAGACGCAAAGCTGGCTGGACAGCGAGGAGCACTATGCCATCTCCGGTATGCGTTCACGACCAAACCAAAGTCCGGAACGGCTGAGCTGGATACGGCAGCATCATGAAGAACTCTGGAATCACATCGATCGCTGGGTTGATTTCGGCACTTTCATCATGTGGCGGTTAACGGGAGAATGGCGCGCACCCTCCTCGCAGCTGACCCATTCGCAGTGCATCGATCTCAAAAGCATGCAGCCGCACGAACCTACGCTGCAACAGCTGCGACTTTCGCCAACATTATTCCCGACGCCGGCAGATACCGGCGAGTGCTGTGGCGAAATCCATGCGCAGATGCTGCCGGGTGTTGAGCTGTATCCGGGCGCCTGCGTATTCACTGGCGGGCATGATCAAATCGTCGGTGCGCTGGCCGTGCAACACAGTCAGCCGACCCACGTTTTCGACTCGATAGGCACATCAGAATACCTGATGGTGTTAACCCCTCATTTTCCTGATACATCTGCTGCCTGGCAACTTGGCGTCGATATCGAACGGACCTGGAAAGCCGGCGAGTTTGTGATGGGTTGCGCGACCCCTTCCGGGAAAATAATCCAGACACTCGCTGAACTGCTTTATCAGGGGGATTATGACCACCTTTTCAACGATCTATTGACTGATGCAGACACCCGTGGGGTGTCGGTGTCGGTGGATGAGAGCGAAGCTCAAGGCCTTTTTTCACTACACCACCTGAATGCCGGTATTCGCCCCGCCGGATTAGTTCAGGCCACACTCAACCACATCGCCGATCGCGCCTACCAGCTGCTTACCCAGATGTGTGAAATGGGGGCGATACGCCCCCAGGACGCCGTACTTATGGGATCGCTATTCCAGCGTTCGGAGATGATTGAACACCGGAAACGCCGCTGGAAAATGCCGCTCTTCGCCAGCACATTAACCGAACCCGTCGCGATGGGGGCCGCCATGATTGCCCGTGAAAGCTGGTTTATCGCGACTCACAGGGAGGACCAGCTATGAAAGTCATCATCGCTTCACTGAATACGGCGATCGAACGTTTGCTACTGGTTGATAAACAGCGCCCTGGCGACGTTCATCGTTTGCTGGATGACAAAACGCTGGCCGGCGGTAAAGGCGTCAATGTCGCGCGGGTACTTAAACAGCTGACGACATATTTACCGGATGCGCCGGTGCCGCTGTTACTGGGGTTTCTCGGCGGCGCCACCGGACGCCTGTGCCATGAGCTTTTGCAACAAGAAGCGCTGGCCGGATGCTGGTGTGATATCGCCGGCAGCACCCGCATCTGCGAGGTCATTACGGAAACGGACTCGCCAGAGAAAGCCAGCGTATATAACGCCGGCGGTCCGCCCATCAGCCAGGAGGAACATCAGCGTCTCCATGCCCTGCTGGCGCAGGAATTACCCCATGCGGATGCGTTAATTTGTACCGGCTCACTGGCAAAAAATCTGCCTCCTGACGAGTACGGATACTGGATAGCGCAGGCACGTGCCTGCGGTGTGCTTACGCTACTCGATACGCACGGCGCAGCGCTGCTGCACTCTGCAAATGCACTTCCGGATATTATCAAAATCAATCGCGACGAACTGCGCCACGCTAATGCGGAGTCGTCGCTGCCTCTCCCTGAGACATGGTTGGTACAAGGGGTGCGTTGCGTGATTATCACCGATGGCCCGCGCCCGACATTAGCCCTTACGCCGGATGGCCATTTCGAACTAACAGCCCCCTCCGTAATGACAGCCAGCCCGGTCGGTTCCAGGGACGCATACTGCGCAGGACTGATCGCCAGCCTACTTTCCAGGCCACAGGCTGGGTGGGTGGAACATCTGAAGCTGGCAGCGGCCTGTGGCGCAGCAAATGCCGCCAGCTCGACGGCAGGCCTCGCTGCCGAACTCCCGCTTTCAACACTACAACGGCGCTGCGCGGTACGCACTATTCCAACACCGCCCCGCTCACCGACTTAATCACGGAGGGTACTATGGTTAGTCATGCACATGTCACGGCAAAAAATGTCTGGATGCGCAACGTCCTGTTGATTTCAATCGTCACCGCCGTCGGCGGGTTTCTGTTTGGCTTTGATAACGGTAGCATTTCGGGTTCCGTTGGTTTTTTGCAAAACAGATTCGCACTGGATGCCGATGGTATTGGTTGGGTCACCTCATCCATCATTATTGGATGTATTGTGGGCGTTGCGCTGGCGGGACCACTTTCCGACGCCGTAGGGCGAAAAAAGGTGCTGTTGTTAACGGCGCTGATTTTTATTTTTGGCGTTCTGGGTGAAGCCATGGCGACAACGGCGGAAATGTTGGTCTGGTTCCGTATTCTGGTGGGCGTCGGTATCGGCGTGGAAACGACAATTGCCCCGCTCTATATTGCGGAGGTCTCCCCAGCCCATATTCGCGGGCGTCTGGTCTCACTTAATCAGCTTTTCAACTGCGTGGGTAATCTGGCCATTTTTTCAATTGCCGCAGTGATTGCCAGTCACGCCAGTGAAGCATGGAATGTTGAACATGGCTGGCGAATTATTTTCGCCACCGGTATCGCACCGGCAATTGCTTTCCTGTTGCTACTGATCTGGGTGCCGGAAAGCCCACGTTGGTTGATACGCAAAGGACGAGATGCGCAGGGTCTGACTATACTGCGCAAAATAAATCCCGATGAAACAACAGCCCGCGAGCAGCTCGCTGCAATTAAGTCCGCCTTATTAAGCGACTCTCCTTCGCGATTGAGTGAACTCTTCACCCCGCGCTTACGTAAAGCGCTGGTGGTTGGCTTTTGCGTTGCACTCTTTCAGCAGATAACAGGCATCAACGCGATTTTTTATTACGCCCCGGAAATATTTAAAACCGCGGGAGTTGATGTCAGCGGCGCGATGTCGTTTACCGTACTTATCGGACTGGTATTGGTTATTTCAACGCTGGTTTCAATGTGGATAATCGATAAGGTTGGCCGCCGCTCGTTGCTCATTTTCGGCTCGGTGGGAATGGCCATTGCTCTTGGCTGTATCGGACTTCTGTTTCGCGCCAGTGAAACACAAACCACGCTTTTGCTGATTTGCATTCTGGCCTATGTGGCTATTTTTGCCGTATCTTACGGCACGGTAGCCTATGTCATTATCGCTGAAATTTTCCCGATTCACGTCCGTGGCATCGCCGTATCAATAGCAACCTTCGCATTATGGGGAGGAAACTTCCTGGTTTCACGATACTTCCCGGTTCTGGTGGAAAATATTAGCGCGGCAAATACCTTCTTTATCTTTTCCGGTATATCCATCATCGCTTTATTTTTTGTCCTGACGAAGGTGCCGGAAACCAAAGGGAAAACGCTGGAGGAAATTGAAACCGAATTACATCGAAAATAATCACCAGGCACCGTCTGGATAAATAGAAAAATACATTACCTGATTCTGTACGCCTAAATAACTATAACCGGAGAATATTATGAGACCTGGTAAAATTCTACATCCGCAGATCGCCGAAGCGCTGGCCAGTTTAGGTCATGGTGATATTGTATTAGTTACCGACGCAGGTGCGCCAATCCCGTCCCATAGCCAGCGAATCGATCTCGCTTTTTATGCCGGGATGATTGATTTACTTGATATTTTATCGGTCCTGCGACAGGAGATTTTTATTGAGAATGTAATTTTTGCCGATGAAGTACCGCAAAAAAACCCGAAACTCCTGCAGCGTGTCACTGAAATATTTACCGGTTCAGGCGCTGATTTCACTTTAATTCCTCACGCGCAATTAGTTGCTGAAGTCTATGGCAGCGCCAGAGTCATTATTCGTTCAGGATCCTTAATGCCATGGGGTAACTTTGCCCTGGTGGCGAGTACCGACCCTGATGCGTGGTTTGACGATTCAATGCAAATCATTCCTGAATATATAGAAAGATCAGCAAAAATCAAAAATGGGGCCGTACCCGTCATAAAGAAAACCGGTGAATAAAATGAAAACAGTATATACCACGAGCTATAAGTTATCCCTTATTGCCTCACTGGCCGGTTTACTCTATGGATTTGACTCCGCGGTGATTGCCGGTGCGATATTACATTTAAGGAATTTTTTCTCCCTTGATGATATAGGGATGGGATGGGCCGTATCTTCTGTTGTCCTTGGGTTTATGATCGGCGCTTTCAGCGGTCAATTTATCACCAACCGGTTGGGAAGAAAAAAGGCGCTGATTATTACCGGAGGGTTGGTTTTTATTGCCGGAATTGGTACTGCATTCCCCTATAACTTTACCATGTTTATTCTCTGCAGAATTGCCGGTGGGATCGGTGTCGGACTGGGCTCAGCTACTGCCCCCGTGTATATTGGTGAAATTTCGGCCAGCCAGGTGCGGGGGAAAACACTCGGTTTTTATCAGATGATGATCGCCTTCGGGATCCTTTCCGTCTATCTGGTTAATGCCCTGGTTGCCGGCTGGACGCCTGATGCCGAGTGGGCGACGCAGTACTCCTGGCGCTATATGCTCGGTGCCATGTCGGTTCCTGGCTGTGTGTTCATGGGTTTAGCATTCTTTTTGCCGGAATCTCCTCGCTGGTTGATTAATAAACATCGTGAGGAGGAAGCGGAAGTCATTCTTAAGTTCATTCACGGGCAACAATATGATAGCCAGACGGCTATTGCGGAGATAAAAAAATCGTTTAATCCGCAAAATGTAACGCATAATAATGAAAAGATGTTGTCTAAAAAATACCGCAAAGTCTCCTTCACTATCATGGCCATGGCGTTACTGGCCAATCTGTGCGGAATAAATGCCGTGCTATATTATGGCAATGTATTATTCGAGAACATCGGAATTGCCAATGAACAAACGGCTTATTATCAGCAAATTATTATTGGTATCGCTTTTTTTGCGGCGGCGGTGTGGGCGGTGTATAACGTCGAGAAATACGGAAGGAGAAAACTACTAATAATCGGTTCATTTGTCTGTTTTGTTGCCATTACGCTTCTCGGAATATTAATCTGGATGGGCGTCACCAGCGTGCTTATGCTGGTTATTATGATAGTTTACATCCTCTTTTTTGGTGGGACTATCGGCCCCATTTTATGGATTATCATCCCGGAAATGGCACCAAATATGATCCGTGATAAATTGATGTCGTGGGCCACGCTACTCATCTGGACGGGGAGTTTTATCGTTTCACAGACATTTCCTATGCTCACAAACAGCCTGATCCTCAACAACATCTTTAACGGCAGCTTCCCTTTCTTACTGTACGGGGCATGTTGCCTGTTATGGTTTTTACTTAACCTGTTTTTCGTTGTTGAAACAAAAAACAAATCACTTGAGCAAATCAGTGCAGAAATGAGTGAAGCCTGAATCCCCACTAAAACGTCAGCCAGCCTCGCCTCTGGCTGACGTTCTGCAAGTACCCTCACCGGCCTCGGCAGACCACATCATGTTGACGGCGATTTACCGCTGTAACCTCGCCCGGCCAGCACAACACCGGGCGATACTCTCCTGTTCTACTGCGCGTCGGCGCTGTCTATCTGCGGAACGCTGGCCTCAGCCCCCTGTGCGACATCAGGCGCGTTGGCCGGATCAAAGATGTGGTCAAGGATAGCGCGCGCCGTTGGCCCGGCGACAACACCCTCGCCGCCGCCGTTTTCCAGAATCAGCGCCATCGCCACCTTTGGATGCTGATACGGAGCAAACAAGGTATAGAAAATATGATCGCGGAGTCTGACCGGGATCATCTTCGCATTGTAGGTCTGATTCTCTTTCAGGCTGAAGACCTGCGAGGTACCGGATTTCGCGGCAATCTGGTACGGCGCGGTATGAAACAGTTTATAACCGGTGCCATTAGGCAAGTTAGCCATGCCGTACATCCCGTTGCGCACGATGCCCCAGTACGGCGATTTCGGGTCGCCCACCTGCGGCGTATTATCCGGCGGCTGATAGCGTTCAACCTTATTGCCGCGCTTCATGGAATAGAGCAGATGGGGATTTTTTACCTTGCCGTTGTTGAGCAGCGTCGTCAGCGCCTTCACCATCTGGACTGGCGTGGCGATCCAGTAGCCCTGGCCGATGCCGACCGAAATGGTGTCCCCCTGATACCACGGTTTTTTATGCACCTTCTGCTTCCACTCGCGGCTCGGCAACACCCCGGCATACTCTTCATTCAAATCAATCCCCGTTAACTGCCCGTAGCCAAACTTGCTCAGCCAGCTGTGAATGCGGTCAATGCCCATTTCGAAGGCCACCTGATAGAAGAAGGTATCCGCCGACTCCTCAATCGCCTTGGTGACATTCAACATCCCGTGACCGGTTTTCAGCCAGTCGCGGTAGCGGCGCTGGGTGCCGGGCAGTGTCCAGGTCGGCGCGCCGAAAAAGGTGGTGGTGGGCGTAATCACGCCAGCGGAAAGTGCCGACAGCGCCATATAGGGTTTTACCGTCGATGCCGGCGGATAGAGCCCCTGGGTCACGCGGTTAATCAGCGGGCGGTCCGGGTTATCGAGCAGAGAACGGTACGCCTTATAGCCAATCCCCTTCACGAAGGGATTTGGGTCATAGCTGGGACTGGAGACCATCGCCAGCACACCGCCGTCGCGTGGATCAACCACCACCACCGCCGCGCGCTGCCCCTTCAGTACCCCTTCAATATACTGCTGTAAATGCAGATCCAGCGTCAGGTAGATATTCTTCCCGGCTACCGGCGGCACCTCTTTGAGCAGGCGCACCACGCGACCATGGTTATCGACTTCCACCTCCTGATAACCGGTCATGCCGTGGAGCTCTTTTTCGTAATAGCCTTCGATGCCCTGCTTGCCGATATTATGGTCCGCAGCATAGTTTTCCGCCTCGCCGTTTTTGTCCAGGCGTTGCAGGTCGCTGTCGTTGATTTTCGATACATAGCCGACCACGTGCGCCAGCTGGGCGCCGTAGGGGTAGTCACGCTGCTGGTAGCTCTCCACCGTGACGCCCGGAAAACGGAACTCGTTGACCGCAAATCGCGCCACTTCAACATCGCTCAGGGCCGACTTCAGGGTCACCTGCTTGTAGCGACTGTTGTGGTGCATATCGTCGCGGAAACTGGCGATATCATCGGGGCTCAAATCCACGATCGGTGTCAATGCGTTCAGCAATGCGGTCATATCGGGAATTTTGCTCGGGATCACCTGCAGGCGGTAGAGGGTGATGTTCTGTACCAGCGGGATACCGTTGCGATCGAAAATAAGCCCACGGCTTGGCGCGATAGGCAGCATTTTTATGTCATTCTGATTCGATCGGGTCTGATAGAAATCGTGCTGCTTAACCTGTAAACGGTAGAGGTTAAAAATCAGCACGCCAAAGCAGACCACCACCAGTAGAAACGCGATCGCGGCACGACGAATAAACAGCATCTCTTCCGCTGAGTGATCGCGAATTTCATCTCTCAATAGGGTCATTAGCGGCAATTCACTTGAGTTTGCATAAAAGGCGAAAAAAAGAAAAAGCGCAGCAGAATAGCGTTATCGACGCGTCAGCCCTACAGAAAGGTTGCTAATGATTTAGCAGAAATGTTTCAGCATGTTAGATACCCGGCAGGCGCCAGCACAAACCCGGGGGATGAAATGAGTGTGACATTGTCACAAAAAGGCCTCTGCCCGGTTAAGGCAGAGGCCCCGGGGTCAGCCGCGGGTCAGCCAGGCCCGCCAGCCTCCGTAGCCGGTAATGTCGGTAGCCCCCTGCAGACCGTACCCTTCGCAGATAAAACCGCTCAGCCAGCGTCCGTCGGACAGTTCGACCTTGCCCAGCCCCAGCGGTGCGGGAATGGCCGCCAGCAGCGAGCCCAGCTCCGACGAGGGCAGCTCCCAGACCTCCACGGCGATGGCCGCGCCGTCGTTTTCATCACGCACCATCCCTGGACGACGTCCGTCGGCCAGGGCATACAGCCGATAGCATGGAGCGCTCTGCATGGCCGTCAGCAGACGCCCGCCCCGCTCCCGCAGCTGCCCGTTCAGCGCCAGGCCATCAAGATGGGCGCCACAGACCACCAGCGGCATACGATCGTGGCTCCCGGTGGCGGCAGGCAACGATGCGGCCAGCAGATTCCCGCCGACCAGCGGCAGTGGCTGTACGCGCTGGAACGCGTCGGCCACACCGAGAAGGTACTGGTCGGTGAAAGCCCGGCCAAACAGGGTGACGCCGGAGGGCAATCCGTTTGCCAGAAAACCGACCGGCACATTCACCGCCGCATAATCCAGCAGGTTCATAAAGTTGGTGTAGTAGCCAAGATCGGCATTTCGCTGCACCGGCTCGGCCTCCAGTTCGGCCAGCGTCACCGGGCGCGGACAGGTCGGCGTCAGCACGCAGTCCAGCGTCTCCAGCAACGCGTCACACTGCGCCTTGTACGCTTGCAGCTGGTACATTGCGCGGAATGTGGCCACGGCATCGGTATCCGGCGCTTTCGCCAGCACCTCGCGAATCACCGGCAGCACCGCCTCAGGCTGCTGCGTAATCAATGGTTCCACCACCGCATAACGTTCTGCGACCCACGGGCCGTCGTACAGCAGGCGCGCGGCGGCAAGAAACGGCGTCATATCGAGGTTGACCGGCACGCCACCAAGGGCTATCAGCCGTGCTTTCGCCTGCATAAACTGTGACTCGCTCTGCGCACAGCCAAGGAAATTCAGCGTCTGCGGCACGCCGAAGCGAAATCCCGGCGTCGGGGCGCCAAACGCCTGACGGCTGTTCCACTGCGGGTTGCGGCGACTGTAGGCATCTCGCGGATCCAGCCGTGCGGTCAGGGCCAGCAGCCGGCTGGCCTCGTCGGCGGTGGCGGTAAAGAATGTCGTACAGTCGAGGGTCCGGCAGGCCGGCACCACCCCGGCGGTAGAGATAAGTCCCTTGCTGGCCTTCAGTCCCACCAGGTTATTGAGCGAAGCCGGGACCCGCCCGCTGCCGGCGGTGTCGGTTCCGAGGGCGAAGCTGGCCACTCCGAGCGCGACAGCCAGCGCGGAACCGGCGCTGGATCCACCGGAGGGATAGTCCGCATGATACGCGTTTCGGCAGCGGCCGTAGGGCGAACGCGTTCCGTTCAGGCCGGTGGCAAACTGATCGAGATTGGTTTTGCCGACCGGGATAGCGCCGAGGGCAATTAGCTGGGCCACGATAGTGGCATCCTCAGTCGCGGTGCGGGCGAAGGCCGGACAGGCGGCGGTGGTGGCAATTCCCGCAAGATCGATATTATCTTTGATGGCAAACGGCACGCCGTACAGCGGTAGCGTCTCCGGCGCAACCGTATCCAGCGCCGCCAGCCAGGGCTCCTGCTCTTCCGCCGTCAGTATATGAATGAACAACTGATACTCCGGATTCAGCGTCTGCGCCTTCTGGCGGAGATCGGCCAGCAGCGCGCGCGGCGTCAATTCGCCGCGGCGATACGCCTCTGCCAGGGTCGCAAGACGTAAATCAAAGGTTGGCTGACTCATACGTTCTCCTCCAGGATCACCGCCACACGTTGCCCGGCGCGTACCGACGCCCCCGGCTGAACATTCATCTGTTGCACCACGCCGTCGCACGGCGCCAACAGCGGGATCTCCATTTTCATTGACTCCAGCACCACCAGAACGTCGCCGGCGCGCACATGACTCCCCGCGGCGGCCTGCACCTGCCACAGATTGCCGGAGATCGGGCTCTCCACGCCCTGCTGTCCGCGCTGCAGCGGCGCCTCGACACCCGCGTCAGCCGGGACTTCCTGGCTATCGAAATGCGCCTGGCCGCTGGCTATCCAGCGTTCGCGTTCATCATTGAAGGCGCGCTGTTGATGCTGGCGAAAAGCGTCGATACTTACCGCTTCCTGCTGCAGAAACTGCTGGTACTCCGCCAGCCGCAGAGTGCTGTGCTCAATGCGCAGCGGATAGCGGCCAAGCGGAAAATCGCGGCGGATCTGTTGCAGTTCCTCGGCAGAAACCGGGTAGAAACGCAGCTGGTCGAAGACGCGCAGCAGCCAGGGTTTACCGGCGAAGTCGGCGACCTCGTGATAGCGATTCCACATCTGCAGCGTTCGGCCAACAAACTGGTAGCCCCCGGGTCCTTCCATACCGTAGACGCACAGATAGGCCCCGCCGATCCCCACCGAGTTTTCCGCCGTCCAGGTACGCGCCGGGTTGTACTTGGTGGTCACCAGACGATGACGCGGATCGAGCGGCGTCGCCACCGGCGCGCCAAGATAGACATCGCCCAGCCCCATCACCAGATAGCTGGCGTCGAACACCGTCTGCCATACCGCCTGTTCGTCCGGTAAGTCGTTAATCCGGCGGATAAATTCGAGGTTGCTCGGGCACCATGGCGCGTCGCGCCGTACGGTCGTCATATATTTATCGATAGCGGTGCGACAGGCCGGGTCGTCCCACGACAGCGGCAGATGTACCACCCGGGTCGGCACCTGCAGATCGTCGCTGACGCACACCGCCGCCCACGCCACGCTCACCCAGCTCAACAGCGCGTCAAGCGTCAGGGTTTCCGGCTGGAAATGAATTTGCAGAGAGCGAATACCTGGCGTCAGGTCAATCACCCCCGCGCGGGAGCCGCTTTCCAGCGCCTGCATCAGAGCATGAATGCGAAAGCGCAGCACCAGATCGAGCTCCGCCTCTCCCGCTTCCAGCAGCAGATGGGTATCGCCGGAAAGACGGGCCACCAGACGCTTATCCGCCTCTCCGCAGCTCATCACCACGGGGGAAGTTAACCGCGCGGGTTGCCACGCCACGGGCATTGCCTCCAGCGTCGCCAGCTCCTCCCGGTAGCCAGCCGCCAGTCGACGGGCCGTGGACAGATCCACGGCGACAAAACGCACCTTGTCGCCGGCTTTCAACTGCCCCAGCTGCCAGAGATCGGCTTCAATCACCGTCACCGGGCAGACGAAACCGCCGAGGCTCGGGCCGTCGGGGCCAAGAATAACCGGCATATCGCCGGTAAAATCAACCGCGCCGACGGCATAAGGGTTATCGTGAATATTCGACGGATGCAGCCCCGCGTCGCCGCCGCTGTCGCGGGCCCACAGCGGTTTAGGGCCAATCAGCCGCACGCCAGTACGGCTGGAGTTAAAATGCACCTCCCAGTCGGTGGCAAAAAAGGTGTCGATGTAATCTGCGGCAAAAAATTCCGGCGCACCGTGCGGACCGTAAATCACCCGCAGGGTACGCACCGTTGCCAGCGGCGGCACCAGCGCAACAGGCAGCGCGGCGCCAGTTTCTCCCTTGCCGTCTGGCGCCAGATGCAGAACATCCCCGCTGCGCAGCGCCCGCCCGCCATGGCCGCCAAACTGTCCAAGAGTAAAGGTACTTTTGCTGCCCAGATAATCCGGCACCTGGATGCCGCCGCGCAGGCAGAGGTAGCTTCTGACCCCCGCCCCTTCGACGGCGCCGATTTTCAGCGTCGCCCCGGCCGGGATCGGCAATACGCGGTTCATCTCTTGCGCGATACCGTCAAGGGTGACCGGGACGCCGGCGCCGCTCACCACCGCCAGGGCTGCGCAATGAAACTTCAGCGTTGGCCCGTTCAGGGTGATTTCCAGCGCCGCTGCTCCCGGCGGGTTATCCAGCAGCCGGTTGCCGAGACGCAGCGCCCGATCGTCCATCGGCCCCGACGGCGGGACGCCCACCGCCCAGTAGCCCAGCCGTCCGGGAAAATCCTGGACGCTGGTCTGCGTCCCGGCGCTGAGTACATCGACGGTGGCGGCCCGATAGTTCAGCTGTTCCAGGCAACGGGTCCAGGGTTCACCCTGGGTAAAGGGTTCAAAGCCCAGAATCTGCTGGAGATAGATGCGGTTAGTTTCCACACCATACAGGCGGGTGTTCGCCAGCGCCCGGGCCAGTTCAGCGATAGCCTCTGCGCGGGTTGGCCGCCAGGCGATCGTTTTGGCCAGCATCGGATCAAAAAATGGCGGCACGTCGCAGCCGGCTTCTACCCAACGGTCGATGCGAAGCGTTTCGCCGTCCGCCGGTGGAAAGAGCACCTCGGTCAGCAGACCCGGCGATGGCTGAAACTGCCGGCCCGGATCCTCCGCATAAATACGTGCCTGGATAGCGTGCCCCCGAGGAGTCAGATCGGCCAGCAGCGCAGTGAGCGGCGGTAAATCACCGGCCGCCAGCGCCACCATCCAGCGCACCAGGTCGACGCCCCACACCTGCTCGGTGACGCCATGTTCCACCTGGAGCCGGGTATTCACCTCGAGAAAATAGAAGCGTTGCGCCGCGCTGTCATAGACAAATTCGACCGTCCCGGCGCTGCGATAGCTGACCGCTTTGCCCAGCGCGACCGCCGCCGCACAGAGGGCCTCCGCCGTTGCGGTGGGTAAATTGGGCGCCGGAGTCTCTTCGATCACTTTTTGATTGCGCCGCTGTATCGAGCAGTCGCGCACCCCGAGGGCGATGACCTCGCCCTGCCCGTCGCCGAATATCTGCACTTCCAGATGGCGCGCGCGTTCAATGTATTTTTCGAGAAACACGCCCGCATCGCTAAAGTTGTTCTGCCCCAGCCGCTGTACGGTCTCAAAAGCGTCCGTCAGCTCGCGGGCGTCGCGACAGACGCGCATCCCGATACCGCCGCCCCCGGCGGTGCTTTTTAACATCACCGGATAACCGATGGCGTCCGCCGCCCGGCACGCTTCAACGCTATCGGCCAGCAGACCGGTCCCCTCCAGCAGCGGCACGCCCTGCGCTTTGGCCAGCGCCCGGGCGGTGTGTTTCAGGCCAAACGTGCGGAGCTGAGCGGGCGTCGGGCCAACAAACGCCAGCCCGGCAGCTTCACATGCCTCGGCGAAGGCGGCGTTTTCCGACAGGAAACCGTAGCCGGGATGAATCGCTTCGGCCCCGCTTTTTACAGCGGCGGCGATGATTTTTTCCGTCATCAGGTAGGTTTGCGCCGCCGGGCCGTCGCCAAGGCCGATCGCCTCATCGGCTTCACGGATATGCAGGCTGCTGAGATCCGCGTCGGAATAGACCGCTACGCCCTTCACCTGCATGGCGCGCAGGGTGCGTAAAATTCGACAGGCAATGGCGCCGCGGTTAGCAATCAGTAAGGTTTTGAACATACAAGGGACTCGCGTCGTGGCGGGTCGTCCCGCCAAAAAATTCGACGTCCCCGGGGCCGTCCCCGAGGCGCACAAGCATTCAGGGCTTGCGCGATGGTGTGCTTAACAGGCGGTCAGCGCGAACGGCAAACAGACGCCAGGCCAGCAGGCGCCAGCGCTGCCAACGGGTCAGTTCCATACCAGCACCTCCGCCGGCGTCGGATTCCAGCCGTTGCAGGGGTTATTCAGCTGCGGGCAGTTGGAGATCAGGACGATCACGTTGCGCTCCGCGCGCAGCTCGACGTACTTCCCGGCGCCAGAGATCCCGTCTTCAAAAGTCAGGCCGCCGGCTTCCGTCACCGGAACGTTCATAAAAAAGTTGATATTGGCGCCAATATCACGCTTATGCAGCCGGCCGTCATGCAGACAGGCGCAGAGAAAATTATCCCGACAGCTATGCATGTAGCGTTTATCCAGCGCATAGCGCACGGTGTTGCTCTCCTGCGCGCAGGCCCCCCCGAGGGTGTCGTGGCGCCCGCAGGTATCGGCCACGATGGTCAACAGCGGATTCCCGAGGTTGGAGTACAGCACGCTGCCGGTCGTCAGGTAGGCGTTGCCCTGGCGGCGCAGCGTGCGCTGCGGATCGTAACGCTCGCGTGGGCTGTCGGCGCAATAAAACAGGGTATCGACAGCCTGGTTGCCTTCCAGATCGAGCAGGCGCAGGGTCTGCCCCTTTTTGATTTCGAACAGCCAGGGTTCGCCTGCGGGAATCACGTGGCGATAGACGGCATCGGCGGGGTTACGGGTACTGGTCACAAGGCTCATCGCAGGCTCCTCAAAGGGCGAACAGGTGGGTGTTGGTGAAGGCGCGCTGGTTTTCATCGCGGGTAAACAGCGATTCGACCGCCGCCTGCTCATCGTCGGCCTGATACCAGTCCAGCTGGACCGGACGAGGAGCATATTCGTCAGACGGGTTCATCGGATGCGGCAGCGCGGTGAGGACCATCAGTACATCCATCGGCGCGAACAGTTCAACGTAGCTACCCGGGGTGGAATGGCCCGCACAAAACTGAAAGCGCCCTTCGCTGTCAACGGTGACTTTGCTGAACAAGTTGACCACCATCAGCAGATCCTCGAGGCCGAGATCCCATTTGCCCATTTCGACCAGCAGATTATCGGTGCCGTTGCGATGGAAGGTGTTGCGCAGTTCCTGGTAGCGACCGGCACCATATTTTTCTTCCGTCTCTTGCGCATTGAGCACCCCGCCGAACGGATCGTGCCAGCCGCAGCTATCGGCGATAATGCCCGCCAGTACCCGCCCCATATCGGAGTAGAAACAGTGTCCGGCCGTCAGTCGCGCGGTGTGCTGTCCCTTGAGGGTGTCCGGCAGGTTCAGACGCTCGCTTTTCTCGTGCGGGTTGAGCATCATCATGCTGACGTTCGCACCGCCCTCGATGTCGGTCAAACGCAGGATCTGTCCACGGCGCAAAATGAACGAGGTATGGCCCCCGCCCGGCAAAAATTCTTCGCGCAGATTTGGTGAGGTATGAAAAAGCGCTGTCATCGGGCTATCTCCTTAAGGCATAGACATTGTTATCGGTACCGGTGCTGAGCATCTGCGACATCCGGGTCTCATTAAGCGGAATATCGTAGGTAATGCGCGCGCCATAGGCGTTGGGAGCCTGCGGGTCGTGGCGTACCTTATCGAAGACCAGCAGACGAGTGCCGAGGTTGAATCCTTCGGCCAGATCATGGGTGACCATAAAGACCGTCATTCGTGTTTCGCTCCACAGCTGGAGCAGCAGTGCGTGCATATCTTTACGGATACCGGGGTCGAGCGCGCCGAAAGGTTCGTCGAGCAGCAGAACCCGCGGCTGCATCACAAAGGCCTGGGCGATCGCCAGCCGCTGCTGCATCCCGCCGGACAGCTGTGCCGGATAGCGGTCCAGGGCGTGGGCGAGCCCCACTTTGTCCAGCATCTGTGCCGCCTGTTCGCGGGCAGCGCGCTTGCGGGCACCGAACAGACGGCCAAAGCACGGCGAAGATGGCAGCTCCAGACCGACGGTCACGTTATCCAGCACGCTCAGGTGCGGGAAGACCGAATAACGTTGAAACACCACGCCGCGGCTGCGATCCGGCTCGGGAGCCAGCGGCTGACCCTCGAGCGTAATCGCCCCCCGGGTCGGTTGCTCCTGCCCCAGCAGCAGGCGCAAAAAGGTGGATTTCCCGCAGCCGGAAGCGCCGACCATTGAACAAAACTCCCCCTCTTTGACCTCTAAATTGATGCGCTCCAGCACCACATGGTCGCCGTACTCCTGCCAGATATTGTTGATGCGGATAAAACTCATGTCCGGCCTCCTTCGGCCCACGGGAAGCAGACTTTATGCAGCTGGCGCAGCCCCAGATCCATCAGCCAGGCCAGCAGGGTTATCCAGATGACATAGGGGATGATCACATCCATCGCCATGTAACGCCGCACGAGGAAAATGCGGTAGCCCAGCCCGGCGGTAGCGGAAATCGCCTCCGCCGATATCAGAAACAGCCAGGCCGATCCCAGCAGCAAACGCAGCGAGGTGATCAGACGGGACAGCAGCTGCGGCAGGACCACCCGCAGGACCACCGTCCAGCTGTTGGCGCCGAGGGTTTGGGCTTTGATAAACAGTTCCGCCGGGATTTCCCGCGCCCGCTGTTCAAGATCGCGCGCCAGCATCGGCGTGATGCCAATCACGATCAGCATCACCTTAGAGAGTTCATCGAGACCGAAGACGATAAACAGTACCGGCAGGATCGCCAGCGGCGGTACCATCGAGACCACGGTCATCAACGGCGACAGCGCCGCGCGATAGAGCGGAAACACGCCGGCAACGATCCCGATGCTCAGGCCAATCAGCGCGGACACCGCCAGCCCAATGAGCAGGCGGGTCAGGCTGATCAGCGTATCGCCCCACAGCAGGTATTCGCCGCTGCGTTTGTCCGGCGTAAACGCCATCCGCTCGACGGCCGCCGCCATCTGCGACAAACCGGGCAACAGCTTGTCCTGCGGGTTAGCCTCAAGGCGAATAGCGGAGCCGATAAACCAGGCGGCGATCAGCAACACAAAGGGCAGCAGCAATAGCATCAGCCGCATGCCCTGCTGTGGATGGCGGTTAATTTGGCGCATGGCGTTCACTCCCGTCATCAATGATTACAGCTGGCCGGCGGCGGCCATTTTCAGATAGCTATCGTCGAAGCGCAGTCGGGTATTGGCGCTATCGCCGACGGTGACGTCGCCGGGGAAGCGCATGCCAATGAAGTCGGCGCTTTGCGCCCCTTCACCCAATAGCCCTTTATCAAATGAAAACTGCGCCACGCGCTGCATGGTTTTTGCCAGCTCCGGGCTGGAGATGAATGTCAGGGTTTCGGCGGCGGTCCAGAACAAGTGAGTCGTTTTCAGCTGCGCCTGGTAGCCAGCAAGATCGGTGCCGGAATCTGCCGCCATCGCGTTTAGCGCCTGGGCATCTCCGGCATGCATTTTGGCCATCATCTCAAACCATGCGCCGGTCAGGGCTTTACCCAGCGCGGGGTTATCTTTCAGGGTTTGCGTGTTGACCACCATCATGTCGATAAGCTCGCCGGGAACCTGCGCTGAGCTAAAGACTTCGCTGGTCTGCGGGGTCTTTTTAATCGCCGACAGCTGCGGGTTCCACGCCACGGCGGCGCGGACGCTGCTGGTGCCAAAAGCGGAGACAATATCGGCATCGGAGGTATTCACCACTTTGACATCTTTCTCCTGCAGACCGGCCTTCTCCAGACCGCGAACCAGCAGATAGTGCGAAACCGACAGCTCAGGGAGATAGACCTGCATCCCTTTCAGATCGGCTAACGTTTTAGCGCTGCCTTTGAGCACCACGCCGTCATTGCCGTCGGAATAGCTGCCGGTAATAAGCGCGGTGGTATCGACGCCGCCCGCTGCGGGGATCGTCAGCGCATCCATGTTGGTCATGGTGCAGCCATCAAACTGACCGGCGGTGTACTGATTAATCGACTCGATATAGTCGTTGAGTTGGACGATATTGATTTTGATGCCGTATTTCGCGGCCCATTTATCAATAATTTTTTCGTTGCTGATGGCGCCCCAGGGCATCCAGCCGGCATAGATCGTCCAGCAGACGTTGAACTCTTTTTTTACGGCGGCAAAGGAAGGGAAACTGGCCAGCAGCGCCAGCGACAGCATGAACGAGCGGATTACACGGGATGTCTTCATTATGAACCTCTGGTTGGCACAAAAACAGGAGCAGCGCGACACCTGACGGTGCTGCTGTCTCCCGGGCTTTTGTCCCGCCGTGTAACCTCGCAGAGGTCGCCAGCTCTCGGACCAGACATTCACCTGCGTGAACCGGAACCCTAGCCAGCTATTGGATCATCTTGATTGTCTGTTGCGCTGCCTTCTGATGTATTGATTGCAAAGGGCATGCCAGAAAATTGTTCTTTTTAATTCAGTGAGATAACTGAAAGTAGCGTGGCATCACACCACAATGGGGAGTGGTTTTGGGGCAATGCGTAACTTTGGTGCAGGTCATCTGTGCGACCAACGACCCGCCGCAGGCAATCAAGCAAAAACAGGCCCGGGCGCATTTTGCAAGCACTACCGGGTTATATAAACGGAGGAACTCGACCGCGGTAATCTTATTTCTTGTCGTCGCGACGGAAACCAGTAAATGACCAGAATTCACCTGCTTAGCTTTTTTTGCAACCGCTGCTTTTATCACCAGAGGCTTCGCTACAGTGTCCTATACTGATTAGCTAATAAGAAAATACGTAAGCTGCTTTACGTATTTTGGCTTTAATCCACAAATTTTTTATGGATTTCTTTGTCACCTGTTGTTAAAAGGATATAACTATTAATTCCGTAGATTCTTTCAAGTATCACTTATTGGTTGCAGTGTATATCGTAATGGCATTCACAAAAGCAAACGGAGCCTGATATGAGCACGTCTAACGATTCATCTAACAACGCATCCGCCGGGAAGTGCCCTTTTCACGCAGGGAAGCCCACACAAAGTGCCGGTGGCGGCACCGCCAACCGCGACTGGTGGCCTAATCAACTCCGCGTGGACCTGCTGAACCAGCATTCCAACCGCTCAAATCCCCTCGGCGAAGACTTTAACTACCGTGAAGAGTTCAAAAAACTCGACTATGCCGCGCTGAAGGCAGACCTGAGAGCGCTGCTGACCGATTCGCAGGAGTGGTGGCCGGCAGACTGGGGCAGCTACATCGGGCTGTTTATTCGTATGGCCTGGCACGGTGCAGGCACCTATCGTACCGTTGACGGTCGCGGTGGCGCAGGCCGTGGACAGCAGCGCTTTGCGCCGCTGAACTCCTGGCCGGATAACGTCAGCCTCGATAAAGCCCGTCGCCTGCTGTGGCCGGTAAAACAAAAATACGGCCAGAAAATCTCCTGGGCCGACCTCTATATGCTGGCCGGTAACGTCGCGCTGGAAAACGCCGGTTTCCGCACCTTCGGTTTCGGCGCCGGTCGTGAAGATGTCTGGGAACCGGATCTGGACGTGGACTGGGGCCATGAAAAGGCCTGGCTCGAACATCGTCACCCGGAAAGCCTGGCGCAACAGCCGCTGGGGGCCACCGAAATGGGCCTGATCTACGTTAACCCGGAAGGCCCGAACGCCAGCGGCGACCCGCTCTCCGCCGCCGCCGCCATTCGTGCCACCTTCGGCAACATGGCAATGGACGATGAAGAGATCGTCGCGCTGATTGCCGGCGGTCATACTCTCGGTAAAACCCACGGCGCAGCGGTAACCACTCACGTAGGCCCAGAACCTGAAGCCGCACCGATTGAAGCGCAGGGCCTCGGCTGGTCAAACAGCTACGGCAGCGGAGCCGGTCCCGATGCGATCACCTCGGGTCTGGAAGTGGTCTGGACACAGACCCCGACCCAGTGGAGCAACTACTTCTTCGAGAACCTGTTCAAATACGAGTGGGTCCAGACCCGCAGCCCGGCTGGCGCTATTCAGTTCGAAGCTAAAGACGCCCCGGACCTGATCCCCGATCCGTTCGATCCGGAGAAAAAACGCAAGCCGACCATGCTGGTTACCGACCTGACGCTGCGCTTTGACCCGGAATTCGGCAAGATTTCCCGTCGCTTCCTCAACGATCCGCAGGCCTTTAATGAAGCCTTCGCCCGCGCCTGGTTCAAACTGATCCACCGCGATATGGGGCCAAAATCGCGCTACCTCGGACCGGAAGTGCCGAAAGAAGACCTGATCTGGCAGGATCCGTTACCGGCCGCCATCCACAACCCAACGCCGGCGGATATTGCGACGCTGAAGACCGCCATCGCCGATGCCGGACTATCGGTCAGCGAGCTGGTGTCGGTGGCCTGGGCCTCTGCCTCCACCTTCCGCGGCGGAGACAAACGCGGCGGGGCTAACGGTGCGCGTCTGGCGCTGGATCCGCAGAAATCGTGGCCGGTGAACGCCGTTGCTGCAAAAGTGCTGCCGACGCTGCAGGCCATTCAGAAAGCCTCGGGTAAAGCGTCACTGGCCGATATCATCGTGCTGGCAGGCGTCGTGGGTGTCGAACAGGCCGCTGCGGCTGCCGGTGTGCAGGTCAGCGTACCGTTCGCGCCGGGCCGGGTGGATGCTCGTCAGGATCAGACGGATATCGAGTCTTTCGATCTGCTGGAACCGCTGGCGGATGGTTTCCGTAACTATCGCCGTATCGAAGGTGGCGTCTCGACAGAAACGCTGCTGCTGGATAAAGCCCAGCAGCTGACGCTGACCGCGCCGGAAATGACGGTGCTGGTGGGCGGCCTGCGGGTGCTGGGCGCCAACTATGATGGCAGCCAGCACGGGGTCTTCACCGATCGCGTCGGCGTCCTGAGCAATGACTTCTTCGTCAACTTACTCAGCATGGCCACCGTCTGGAACGCTACCGACGAGCAGGGCGAACTGTTCGAAGGCCGCGATCGTCAGAGCGGTGAGAGCAAGTACACCGCGACCCGCGCCGACCTGGTCTTCGGTTCGAACTCAGTCCTGCGGGCGCTGGCGGAAGTTTACGCCTGCCAGGATGCTCAGGAGAAACTGGTTAAGGACTTTGTTGCGGCCTGGACCAAAGTGATGAACCTCGACCGTTACGATCTGTAATCTCCCTCCCCGGCTGGCGCCAAGCCCGCCGGGGCTTTTCCCCTTCCCCTCTTATGTTTTCCCCAGCTGCAATAACCGGCTGTAGGTACGCTGAATATCTTCCTGTTCGACATCCGCCACCAGTTCGCTCAGTCCGCAGGCAGCCACCACGATCAGCTGACACTGCTTTTCATAGAGCACATCCACCAGATTAATAAAACGCTGCTGCGCCGCCGGGCCTGCCTGACGTAAAGGCGGAACCGCATCCAGCAGCCAGCGCTCATGCCGTTCACAGAGCACCAGATAATCCATCACCGATGTCGCCGCCATGCACAGTTGGTTGAAGGTGAAATGCAGAAAATGCGCCGGCGCCGAGGCGGCCTGCAGCGTACGATAGCCCACCTGCAGCGGCTGCGCGCTGACGCAGGGATCCGGTAGTTCAAGTCGCTGGCGGGTTTGTGCAGAGGGCTGCACCAGAAACCTCCCGCGGCAGAATGGATTTTCCGCCGGCGCATGGCGCGCCCGGTAATCCTCTTCACCATTGAGCGCGGCTATCGTCATGTGCTGTTTGATCAGCGCAATCGACGGCACAAAACGTTCGTGATACAGCGGGTTAGCCAGTAATTGATCCGGGGGATAGTTGGAGGTAGCCAGCAGAATGATGCCGCGTTGGAACAGCAGCGTAAGCAGCGCTTTCACCAACATGGCGTCGCCCGGATCGTGCAGATGGAACTCATCAAAACACAGGAGTCGACAGCCGTCGGTCATCTGTGCCAGCACCTCAGGCAGGGTTAGCGCGGGCTGCGCGTTCAGCCGCTGATGCAGTTCGCGAAAGAAATAGTGGAAATGCACCCGGCGCTTTTCCGCCAGCGGCAGGCTGGTAAAGAAATGATCGATAATAAAACTTTTGCCGCGCCCGGTACGCCCCCAGACGTATAGCCCTTTGGCGCCGGCGGCCTTGCCTGAGGTCAGTCCGCTCCCCAGCGTGTCCAGTTGATTAACCAGCGCCTGCTGATCTGCATCAAGGGCCAACGCCAGCTCCTGAGCCCGCTGCGCCATAAACGAAGTAAACCTGAATTCAGTCATTCCTTGCGTCATTTTCGCTCTTCGTGGTGTTACCGGCGCATCTGCCCCGGAAAAAGATGAGGAATCCTCATCGATTACACCTTCCCTGAACGACAATAACAAGCTTATCTGCAGCACAACGGTTTTATACCTCTCGCGGACCTGAAAAAAATCCATCGCTCTCTTCAGGGGCACGTCAGCAGACTAAAACCTGCAAAAACAGATAAATAGCATTGTTTATTCAGTAGCAGGTTGACTGTGCCGACCTACAAAAACCAACGTTATATATTGACATATACAGCGATATTTTTTATCTTTTTGTCATACAAATAAAAACCGTACCCTTCAGACAGAGACGAGATTTTACCCGCCTCATTCCGCTTTCATTCGTCTGAACTCAAAATTAATGCGCTCATATAAACTCGTTTTATTTACCGGGATGATTCCCTGTTCTCTCATTATGCCGGCGATGCCCGTATATGCGGCAGAAACCCTGGTTGTCACCGCAGAACCGCTTACGCAATCCCTTGATGATGTTACGCCTGCCGCTGAACAGCAGGCTACGGTAGGCAACCTCGGCAAGCAGAAGTTGATTAACGTTCCGTGGTCCGTGCAGACGCTCTCCGACTCTCTGACCCGCCAGGTGCAGGCCAGCAGCGTCAAAGATATCTACCGTTATCTGCCCTCCGTCCAGGGCGACGGCGTTCGTCCGCAAACCCGCGGTATGCAGGGCAGCGTGGTCCAGAACAGCATGATTGATGGCCTGAACGTGGTGTCGACCACCGAGTACCCCGCTGAACAGTTTCAACGCATTGAGGTACTGAACGGTATGGCCGGCGCGTTATATGGCCCGGCGAACCCGGCAGGCATGTTTAACCTGGTCTCGAAACGGCCTACCGATGTGCCGCTGCGCAGGGTAACCGTTGGCGGAGGGACCGCCTCCGGCGCGAATGCCGCGTTGGACCTGAGCGGGCCGGTTGACGCGGCCGACAGAGTAAAATATCGCCTCAATCTGCGGGATCAGGACGGCAGCAGCTATACCCACGGTAGCCGTCAGCGCAACCAGTATGCGGGTCTGGCGCTCGACTTCCAGCTGACCGACCAGACGGTGCTGGAGAGCAATTTCAGCTACTACCACTTCTATCAAAAAGGTCTTCCCGGCACTTTTGCCCTCGCAAAAGGCACCCGTTTCCCGTCGCCGCTGGATCCGACCAAAAGCCAATATGGCCAGTACTACGCCGGCAACGACGACACCACCACAACCGGAAGCCTGCATATTAAGCATGATTTTGACGGTAACTGGCTGCTGGACATTGGCGTACTGCGCCAGATTGCCGACCGCGAATCCACCGCCGTGACCAATACGCTCACCGACAATCGCGGCCATTACACCACCACAACCGCCAACTCTGCCGCCAGCCGTTTTACCATCAACAGCTATCTTGCCAATCTTACCGGCAGCGTTGAGACGGGCTGGCTGCAGCATGATCTGGCGGTCGGCATGCGCGGTTTCGTGTGGAAAAACGACAATCCACGCAACGGCGGGACGCAAACGCTGGGACACGCCTCGCTGGCGGAAAATCCTGATTACGCCCGCCCTGCTTACCCGGACTTCACCGATCGCTATCATTCGGCCACCACCACGCAGCACGTTTTTTTACTGAGCGATACGCTGACTTTCACCCCGCAGTGGAGCCTGCTGCTCTCGGGTAGCGAAAACCTGTTCACCGTCGACAATTACAACAAAAGCGGAAATCGCAGCAGCAATCATGATGACCGGGGTACCAGCGGCTCAGCCAGTCTGATGTATAAACCGGTGGAGAATGTGACGCTCTACACGACCTGGGCAAACAGCATGCAACAGGGCGACACGGCGCCGGCCGGAGCCAGCAATGCCGGAGAGGTTCTCGACCCTTATCGTAGCCATCAGCTGGAAGTCGGCGCGAAATATGCCCCGCACCGCGACCTGCTCTTAACCGCGGCGCTATTCCAGGCCGAACGTCCGTTCGCCTACACCAACGATAGCGGCGATTTTGCCGAAGACGGTACGCAAAAAAACCGCGGGCTGGAGCTGATGGCCGACGGACACGTCACCTCTAACCTACGACTGTTCGGCGGCGCTACCTGGCTCGACCCGCGTCTGCATAATACCTCGAGCGCGGATGCCGATGATAAGCAGGTTGTCGGCCTGCCGCGCTTCACCGCCAACCTGCTGGCCATTTACAGCATCGACCCGGTTCCTGGACTCGACGTCAACGGCAATATTCACTACGTCGGGCGCCGGGCGACGGATAATGCCAATGACAGCTGGGTCGCCAGCTATACCACCGTGGATATCGGCAGCAACTACCGCACCCGACTGTTTGGCACCGACACCACCTTCAGGTTAGCAATTACTAACATTACTAATCGCCACTACTGGACCAACATCGTGCCCGGCGCGCTGACAGGCTATACCGGCGCAGGTTACGCCAGCGCTCAGCCCGGCGCACCGCGCGAAGCGACGGCGTCAGTACAGTTTGATTTCTGAGGAACAACATGAAAAAGATAGCCGCTGGTCTGCTTTCGCTGCTACTCGCTTTCCCGGTGCTGGCCGACCGTCAGGTGACGGACGATGCCGGGCACCCGGTGATATTGCCCGATCGGGTGACTCAGGTGGCAGAGGGGTGGTTCGCGCACCACTCGCTGCTGATGACGCTCGGCGTCGGCGACCGTATCGTCGCCACGGTTAACCGTCCGGATAGCCGCCCGTGGATGTTTCATATCGCTCCCCGGCTCAATCAGGTGCTGATAAGTCGCGGCCCCCACTTCACCAGCGAAGCGCTGCTGACGCGCGATGCTCAGGTGGTCTTTGTGGCGCAGGGCAATGGCGATGCGGACGCCTATCGCCAGGCGGGATTAGCCGTGATGGAAATGCACTTTACCGACTACCCGTCGCTGGCCCACGCCGTAGAGACCACCGCAGCGGTCTTCGATACGCCCCAGGTTCGGGCCAGGGCCCAGGCGTACAACCGGTATCTGCAACAGGTTATCGCCGTCACCGCTCAGCGCAACCGGGGTCTGACGGACGGCGAGCGGCCGCGGGTGCTGCATATCCAGTCGCTGAAGCCTCTTAAGGTTGACGGCAGCCATACGCTAATCGATACCTGGATTCACCTGGCCGGTGGGCGAAACGCCGCGGCGGAAATCTCCGGCAATATGCAGGAAATTTCCCCGGAGAAAGTGCTCGCCTGGCAGCCAGATATCATCATCCTCGGCGCCGGGTGCGGCGATTTACAGCACTCGGCTTATGGCAAGCTGTTCGCGCCGCTACGGGCGGTAAAAAACGGCAAGGTCTGGCAGAATCCGGCAGGCGTGTTCCCGTGGGATCGCTACGGCACGGAAAGCGCGCTGCAGATCCAATGGGCGGCGAAACGGTTGCAACCACAGCGTTTTAACGATCTGGATATGATCGCCATCACCCGCGATTTTTATCAGCGCTTTTTCGATTATTCGCTGACCGGGTCGGAAGCAGAGCGGATATTACAGGCGCTGCCGCCGCAGGTAAAAGTGGGTCGCTAAGCAGCGGCTCAGCGCATCATGCTGGCCGCCGGTGTCATGGTCATTTACTTCAAATCCGTCGGCCACCCTACGAAGAAACCAGCGTATCCAGTAGACATTTTGCATATCGGCGAGATTTTTTGCTGTGGAAGTCCCATGGGAAGAGGAATTAAAAATTTAAAACCATTAACAATCTAATAACATTAGCAGGCAAACATTTTATCTGAGGAAAATAATAATATGTCTACCACCCAGGTTCTGGGGGATGCGCCTTTTGCACCCGCAGAACACCCCCACTCCAGCTTAACCCGCCGCATTGATGCCCTGCCTGCCTCTGTCGGCCTGTGGTCGTTTATTACTCTGCTGGCGCTGGGCGGCTTCTTTGAGCTCTACGATCTTTTTCAGACCGGGTATATCAGTACCGGACTGCTGGCAGAACATATTTTTCATACCGACCAACAGGGCATTTTTGGCATCTCCGATCAGGCCTCATTTGCCTCGGCCACCTTCTTCGGATTATTTATCGGCGCCAGTCTGCTGGCGCCGCTGGCGGACAAGCTGGGCCGCCGATTAACCTTTATGTTTGCGCTGGCCTGGTACGGCGCATTTTCACTGCTGATGGCTTTCCAGAACAGCGCCGAAGGGGTCATCTTGTGCCGCTTCCTGGTTGGTATTGGGCTGGGAATTGAACTGGTGACCATCGACACCTACCTGAGCGAATGGGTCCCGACCCATCTGCGCAACAAAGCGTTCGCCTTTGCCTTTTTTATCCAGTTTCTCTCGGTTCCCGCCGTCGCGCTGATGTCATGGATGCTGGTCCCGACGACGCTGTTCGGCCTGAGCGGCTGGCGCTGGGTGATTATCTTTGGCGCACTGTGTTCGCTGATCATTTGGGTCATCCGCAAAAAATTGCCGGAGTCGGCCCGCTGGCTGGAGGTGAAAGGTCGCCATGCGGATGCGCACGCGGTGATGTGTCAGATGGAGCGGCGCTGTGGCGTCACGCCTTCGCCGCAGCATATCCCGGACACCCGGGAAGCGCAGCGCAAAAGTGGAACCTTTAAAGAGATCTGGGCGCCGGAATACCGCAGACGAACCCTCATGCTGATGGTGATGAATTTCTTTCAGGCGATCGGCTTTTTTGGCTTCGGCAACTGGCTGCCGGCGCTGCTTTCCGGCCAGGGGGCGAGCATTACCCACAGCCTGCTGTACGCCTTTTTTATCACTCTCGCCTACCCGCTGGGCTGCTTGTTCTGCACCCGCTTTGTCCACCGGTTTGAGAATAAGTGGCAGATCGTTCTTTCCGCGCTGATGACGGTGGTGTTCGGTACCCTGTTTGCGCTGCAGAATAATCCGGTGATGCTGGTTGTCTGCGGGTTTATGATTACCTGGTCCAACGCCTGGCTGACCATCAGCTATCATGCCTACCAGGCGGAAATCTTCCCGACGCGGATTCGCGCCAGAGCCGTGGGCTTTTGCTACTCGTTCAGCCGCCTGTCAACGGCGCTCACCAGCCTTCTGATCGGCCTGATTTTACAATACGCCGGCACCCCGGGGGTGATTAGCTTCATCGTGGCCAGCATGCTGATGGTGATGCTCTCGGTGGGTATTTACGGCCCGAAAACCCGCGGTATCGAGCTGGAAAATATCTGACTGTCCGCTGCGCCGCCGGGTGATTATCGGCGGCGCAGTCGGCTCATGGCGGGCAATCGTCAGCGCACTAAGCCGTAGTTTGCCAAATGAATATGCCATTGAGCCCCAGGGACGGCCTCCCATCCCCCGGCCATATTAATTAAAAATGACCTGCGCATCGGCAAAACATTTCTCCGCCAGTGACGAGACCGGCTGCTGGTTGCGCATGATCAGCGCCAGCATTGACTCTACTTCGGTTTCGGCGATGGGAATAATCTCCAGATTATCGCTTAACGCCTCCAGACCATTGTTGAGCGGCATAATGGCGCAACAAATTCCCGCCTGCACCGCCTGGATAATCTGGAAGGTAGAATCGCTCTCAAAAACATATTTCGGCGTGAACCCTTTACTCTTAAAACTCATCTCAATGGATTCACGGTAATGCATTCCTTTAGTGAGAAAACCAAGCGGTAATGCGGCCAGCGTTTCCCAGTCTGGCGTCCCTTCGGCAAACTGAAAATGGCGTTTATCATGCAGCAACCCCATTCGCGTTGCCGGCAGCCGCTTAATGTTGAAAAGCTGGCTATCGACGTGGTGAAGGTAGCAAATGCCCAGATCGAGCTGATTACGGCTGACGCCATCGATAATCTGCTCCGAGGTGAGAGAAAGCAGGCTGAACTGCAGCTCCGGGTACTTCCCGGCCAGCGGTTTAATCAGCTGCATCGGGTTAAGGCTGGCCAGCGGCACCATCCCTACCCGCAGTTGCCCCACCATCTGGCCGCGACAAATCGCTGCTTCCGCCTCCAGCCCGTCATGAGCCGCCAGCAGCGCCCGCGCCCAGGCCAGAATACGTTCGCCTTCCGCGGTAAACCCCTCAAACCGCTGCCCGCGCTGAATCAGAACCAGATTGAGCTCCTCTTCCAGATTGCGGATGCGCATCGAAAGCGTCGGCTGAGTAATATGGCACAGCGCCGCGGCCTGGCCAAAATGACGCGTTTGATCGAGTGCGATCAGGTATTTGAGCTGTTTAATATCCATGGTTAATCCAGTGTGTTGCCGTTCGCTATATGCGAACGCCGGCGCGATGCAGACTCCCCTCGCCCGGTCAAAAGTATGTTAGTTAAATGTTACGTTCAGCATCGGACAAATACAAGCCGGTCCGGCGCTTGCGGAAGTGACGATCGGCGGACTACACTCGCACAAAACCGCTTCGGGAGGAGCACATGGCGCCCCGCATCCATCACGTCCAGCAGCATCACTTGCCTCTCCCCGGTCTCGAGGCCATGTCGCTGCTGACCGAACAGCACTTTTCGCGCCATGCTCACGAGCAGTTTGGCCTCGGTATTTTCATTCGCGGTGCCCAGCGCTCGTGGAGTCATCTTGGCCAGGTTGACGCCTCGGCCGGGCAGATCATTATGGTCAACCCGGGAGAAATGCACGATGGCGTTCCGCTGAACGGTCCCCGCAGCTGGCAAATGCTCTACCTCGATCCGCAGCTCGTCACCGATGAATTTCAGGGCGCAGTCAAAAGTGAGGATATCCTGCTGCGCCCGGTGGTCGACGACCCGCCGCTGCGCCTGCTCATGCAGCGACTGTTCGCTGAAATCACCGCCCGCACGGGCGATGAGACGGCGCTTGAAGAGGGGCTGCTGCTCTGTCTGCTGCGGGCAACCGACTGCCATCGTCTCGTCCGGACGGCACCGGCCCGTTACTCCCCGACCATCGCGCTGGCAAAAGAGTATCTTGATGATGCGCCGGAGGAAAAAACCTCCCTCGACATGCTCGCCGCGCGGTGCGGCATGAGTCGTTTCCAGCTGATCCGCGGCTTCGCCCGCGAAACGGGCATTACCCCGCATGCCTATCTGGTGCAGTCCCGGGTACGGCTGGCGCGTCGGCTGTTAAGCGCCGGACATTCCCCCGCCGATGCGGCGCAGATGGCCGGCTTCGCCGATCAAAGCCATCTGACTCGCGCCTTTCAAAAACAGTTCGGCACCACCCCGGGCAGCTATCACTCCGTCCGGTAACTTCGCCTGCAATTTTATTCAAGACGCGCCCGCGGTGTGGCGAAATACTCAGAGCGACTGATTTCTCTCACAGGAACACCGCCATGTCGTTCATCAGCCCTGAATTTCTACTCACCTCATTGCTGGTTGTACTCGCCCCCGGCACCGGGACGCTCTACACCATCGCCACCGGACTCGCTGCCGGAAGACGCAGGAGCTTCGCGGCCGCTTTCGGCTGCACCCTGGGTATCATTCCGCATCTGCTTGCCGCCGTCACCGGTCTGGCGGCGCTGCTCCACCGCACTCCGGAACTCTTCGGTGCGATCAAATATCTCGGTGTCGCCTGGCTGCTGTACATGGCATGGAATACGCTCGCTCAACGGGGCGCGCTCACGCCAGAGAGCCGTGACGAGGCCGATTCACCGCTGAAAATCATCACGCATGCCGTGATGATTAACCTTCTCAACCCGAAACTGCCGCTCTTCTTTTTCGCCTTTCTGCCGCAATTTATCCGCAGCGATGCCGCCTCCCCGGGGGAAGCGATGCTGACGCTGAGCGGGATTTTTATGCTGATGACGCTACTGGTCTTTATGTTATACGGCGCCTGCGCGGCCGCGATGCGCGGCTATGTCCTGACCCGTCCCAGGGTGTTACTGGGGCTGCGGGTCGCTTTTGCCGCCGGTTTTGTCGGCCTTGGCATCAAGCTGGTACTGGCGCCAGAATAGCGAGAGTTCGCTGCCGACGTTGAGGTCGGCAGCGGTCGCGGGCCGATTAGCGCAGGCCGGAGACCGGCCGAATCTCTTTCGAGCGCAGGGTCAGACGAATCGGCACGGATTTATAAGAAGGCGTGCCGCTCTCTTCATCAATGTAGTCCAGCGGAACCAGGACGTTGGCTTCCGGATAGTAGGCGCCAACGGTGCCTGGCGCGATGTTGTAGGCCACCAGCGTAATATCCTCCAGACGCAAATCGCTGTCCGGCAGCGCGGTGGTGATATCCACCCGGTCGCCGTGCTCGAATCCCTGACTGGCCATATCCTGCTCGTTCATAAACAGCACGTCGCGACGGCCAAAAATACCGCGGTAGCGGTCATCCATGGCGTAGATGGTGGTGTTGTACTGATCGTGGCTGCGCAGTGTGACCAGCCGCAGCACCTCCTCGCCCGCAACATGGACGTTCTCATGTACGCCGTGGAACACCGAGAACATGGCTTTCCCGGTTGTCGTTGGCCAGATGCGCTCCGTCGGCGGCAGCGGCATGCGAAAACCGCCCGGGTGACGAATACGCTCGTTGTAGTTATCAAAACCGGGAATGGTGCGTTCGATCAGATCGCGGATACGGTCGTAATCTGCCACCAGCGAGCGCCAGTCGACTTTAGTGTTTGCCAGGGTCGCCATCGCCATACCGGCAACAATCGCCGGTTCTGAACGCAGCAGCGGCGAGGCCGGTTTCAGTTTTCCTGACGAGGCGTGCACCATCGACATGGAATCTTCCACGGTGATCGACTGCCGCCCGGTCTCCTGCATATCCAGCTCGGTGCGGCCCAGACACGGCAGAATAAACGTCTCTTTCGCTACCAGCAGATGCGAACGGTTCAGTTTTGTCCCGACGTGCACGCTGAGATCCAGCCCGCGCATTGCCGGGAACGCGCGCTCATGGTCGGGCATTGCCACCGCAAAGTTACCGCCAAGACACAGCAGAGCCTTCGATTTGCCCTCGATCATCGCCTGCAGCGCTTTCACCGCGTCATGGCCATGCTTGTGCGGCGGCACGAACCCAAACACCTCCTGCAGCTTCGCCAGGAAGGCGGCGCCCGGCTTCTCGGTAATCCCGACGGTGCGGTTGCCCTGGACGTTGGAGTGACCGCGCAACGGACAGATCCCGGCACCGGGTTTGCCGATATTCCCGCGCATCAGCAGCAGGTCGGCGATCAGCCGCACGTTTGATGTGCCTTTGTTATGCTGAGTGATCCCCATGCCATAGGTCACAATCGTGGCGTTCGATTTAGCGTAAGCGTCGGCAACCCGCTGCAGGTCAGCGCGGGTGAGACCGGATTCGCGTTCGATATCTTGCCAGGAGGTCTTCTGCAAATCATCGACAAACGCCGGGAAGTTCTGCGTATGTTCAGTAATAAAGGCGCGATCGAGGACGCTACCCTGCTCTTCTTCCATCTGCAGCAGCGCTTTGGCAATGCCTTTCAGCGCCGCCGCATCGCCACCGGCCTTCACCTGAAAATAGGTAGAGGCAATATTTGTCGAGCGCAGGGTTGCCATCTCGATAACATTCTGCGGGTCGGCAAAACGCTCCAGCGCTCGCTCTTTCAAAGGGTTAAACACGATAATCGGTACGCCGCGACGAGCCAGCTCATGCAGTGTCCCCATCATACGCGGGTGGTTGGTTCCCGGATTATGGCCGATGGAAATCACCAGCTCGGTTTTATCAAAATCATCCAGCGACACCGTTCCCTTGCCGATGCCGATCGACTGCGGCAGCCCGACGCTGGTCGATTCATGGCACATATTCGAACAGTCGGGAAAATTGTTGGTGCCCAGTTCACGGGCAAACAGCTGGAACAGCCAGGCCGCTTCGTTGGAGGCGCGTCCGGAAGTATAGAACTCGACCTCGTCCGGCTGCATGCCGCTGACCACTTCGCCGATACGCGCGAAGGCGCTTTCCCAGCTGGTCGGGCGCAGCGTGTCGCTGGCGCGATCGTAGACCAGCGGATGGGTTAAGCGACCGTAGCCTTCGAGCTCAAAGTCGCTTTTGGCCAACAGCGAAGTGACGGTGTTCGCCGCCAGAAATTTCGGCGTAACGCGTTTGCTGGTCGCTTCCCAGGTCACCGCTTTGGCGCCATTTTCGCAAAACTGGAAAGTAGATTTGTGTTCTTTATCCGGCCAGGCACAGCCGGGGCAGTCAAAGCCGTCAGGCTGATTGGTGCGCAGCAGGGTGACGGGCGCCTCCAGGGCATCCATTTGTGTCCGCACGGCGATGGCCGTTGCTTTCAATGCGCCCCAGCCGCCGGCCGGGCCATCATAAGGATGCACGCCAGGTACTGAGCGTCTTTTCATATTCATATCTACTCCAGAATGCGCCGTCGATAAGCGAGAACGACGTGCCGAATCACCTTAATCAGGGCGATCCGCAACGTGAAAAAGTTCGTCCGCCGGAGAACACCGCGGCGGACGTTTTTTGTTAACGAAAGCATAACAATCGGGATCGCAACTGTATAATCAATGTTATCTATCACGCGTTAGATTTAACTTATTTAACAGTTACGCAGAGAGAACCATCAGGTCAGATTGTAGTAGCGGTCGGGCTGCAGCGTTTCCGGCAGCGGGTGCTGACCGGTCATATCCAACAGGTTGCGTTCGATGGTGTTGCACATGGCGTTGAGGGGTAAATCGTTCGCCGCGGTGCCAAACGGATCTTCCAGCTCTTCCGCCAGCGAATCCCAGGACAAGAAGGTGTAAGAGATAAAGACCGACACGAACGGCGTCATGTAGTGCAGATCGCCGACCAGCGCGAAAGGCAGCAAGGTGCAGAACAGATAGACCGTACGCTGCAGAATCAAGGTATATGCGAAAGGGACCGGCGTGCTGGCCAGGCGTTCGCATCCGCCCAACACGTGGGCCAGCTCGTCGAGCTTATTGTCCATCAGACCATAGGTGATATCGCTCACCTTCCCCGCTTCGCGCAGCTGGCCCAGCTCATGACCGACCAGCAACAGGATGCGGTTAGTCGGCATCGAGCTGCCGAGGATCTCCGCGACGGTATCGGGGGGCAGCAGCCGGTTAAGGTCAGCCCCGGGATGGGTTTTACGTAACTGGTGTTTCAGACTCCAGCTAAAGGCAATCAGGTAGCTGGCGATTTTTTGATGCGTTTGGTGCTCCGTCGGAAGAATATTTTTCAGCTGACGCATCAGGGTGCGTTCGGCAATCAGTACCGTCCCCCAGAGATTACGCGCTTCGACAAAACGGTTGTAGCTGGCGCTGTTGCGAAAACCGAGGAATATCGCGATGGCTATCCCCAGCAAACTAAAGGGCGCCACGGTCAGATGGATACCCAGCTGTTCGTACCATTGATAGCTGATGATGGCGATAATCGACATCAGGACGTTAAGCAGCAGGCGAAAAATGATTTTTGACAGCACGGAGCCGTGCCAGTCAAACAGACGAAGGAACCAGTGTTGTTCTGGTCGGATGATCATTGTATGACTTCCTGAATGCCCAGTCTGGCTATAGATAATATCTATTAACCGATTGGATTATTTTATTGAACATAAACACGACAATGCGTTTGTTATTAACCATTAATATGCGATGGAATAATGGCGCAATAATTATGGTCCTTTTTTATTTATCGGGTAATATGAAAACCACTGCGGGGATGCGAGGTAGAGCGCCAATGAATCAACCCTGAGATTAATGTGGCTACATTATCAACCTGCCGGCGTCGGCCTCCTCTGGACAGTTAACGCACCTGTCGCGGGGCCCACACGCAATCGATTCCAGCGAGCCGATAATTTAATTCACAGAGGGCCGAAAACGCGCATAAAAATATAAATCGCGCCGACTTTTTTATTCTGAAATAATAGCCGACAGGTGCTATCCGCGACAAAAACGTTAATTCACGGCCATTCTGCGCATCGCACAATGATAGGCGCCGTTGCGTACCGATGCGCGAAGCACCCTGGCGATACCCTGTACCGCGAGCCGGGCGGTATGCCGCTGCCAGGGAGTCAGCGTCAGAGAGAGCATCTCCTGCGCCCAGGGCGGCAGCAGATCAATCCCGGCACGCATCATCAACTGGCCTGCCGGTTGAGTCAGACGGCCGGGTAAACGGGTGGTCAGCAGCACGTTCGCCACCTCCCGCGTACGCTCATCGCAGCGCAGACGCGGGCGCATATCCTGCAGATATTCCGTCACCTGCTGCGGCGTCACCGGGATATCGCGCGCGCCCAGACGGCGGGCAATCTCAGCCGCCTCGTGGAAATATTGCGTCTGTCGCTCCTCGCTGACCACCGTACGCTTATAGCGCAGATGCGATGCCATAAAGCTGCTGCATTCGGCCACGTGTACCCAGGTCAGCAGCGCCGGATCGCTGGCCATATACGGCGTGCCGTCTTTATCCTGCCCGCTGACCCGCAGGTGAATGCCCAGCACTTTGGCAATCAGCCTTTCCGCATCGATGGTGGTGCCAAAGGTGGTCGCGGAGATAAACTGGCTGGTGCGCCGCAGGCGGCCGAAGATATCGTCGCGGAAATTGGAGTGATCCCAGACGCCGGCCAGCGCCAGCGGGTGCAACATCTGGAGCAACAGTGCGCTCACGCCTCCGCATAGCATCGACGTAAAGTCGCCGTGTACCTGCCAGATGGCCGATCGGGGGCCGAACAGCCCCGGCTCCCCTTGCGGGTGCTCGAAATCAATCTCTTTCAGCGCCATGCCGGTTAAGCCCAGAACCTGAGCTTCTATCATTCCGCGTATGCTGGTCATTGTTTTGCCTGATTCTCTCCGTGACAGCAAAACATACCACTATTCGGCGCGGGACTCATGTGCAGGCCGTGACTTTATCCGCAGCGAGGATGCAGAGTGCCCGCCAGCAACGGGCACTAAAGACTCAAGGATTCAGCTGGTAGTCGAGGCTAATCTCAGCGTTCAACACCTGCGATACCGGGCAGCCGGCTTTCGCTTTCTGGATAATGCCGTCAAAGACATCGGCTTCAATGCCCGGCAGAACAATCTGACTCTGCAGCGCCACCTGGGTAATCGCAAAACCGCCGCCGGATTTATCCAGCGTCACCACCGCCACCGTATCAATCGCCGTGGCCGTATAGCCGGCTTCACTGAGCATCAGCGACAGCGCCATCGAGAAGCAGGCCGCATGCGCAGCGCCTATCAACTCTTCCGGATTGGTCCCTTTTACTCCCTCAAAACGGGTATTGAAACCGTACGGCTGCTGGCTCAACGCCCCGCTTTCTGTCGAAACGGTCCCCTTGCCACTTTTTAAATCCCCTTCCCAGTGCGCCTGACCTTTCTTATGGATTGCCATGTAATCGCTCCTGTTGGTATGTCGAACCCAAAGTATAGATGGTGAGGCGTCTTTCGGGGGTGGATTAGGAAAATCCCCTATAAAACAAAAAATTATCAGGTGGCGCCTTCTGTCGTTTTTTTAACACGAAAATTAGATGAAAGTCGGAGATGGCTCACGAAAGAGGACGCTGTCGGCGCGAACAAGAGACAGACGTGCGGACGCCACCCGGTAGCAGGTAGCGAGGTGAGTGATGGCAGGAGCACGCGCGCCCGCAAGGCGCGACGCAGGATCGGCGGTACGAAAGCGCGCTAGCTAAGCTGCGCCAGCTGCTGTTGGATCTCATCGAGGAACAGCGGTAGCGCGCTGGGTTGATAGTCGCGCGATAAATAGATGCCGTAGACGCTGAGTGCTTTCGGCGTCCAGCCCGGCAACACCGGCTTCAGCGCCCCGCTGTTGAGCGCGCGCTGCGCTTCCAGTTCCGGCAGCATCGCGATACCGCATCCGGCTACCGCCGCTTCGAGTAGTAATGAGGAGATCCCGGCGCTGAGGTTTCCGGAAACCGTCACCGAGACCTCCTCGCCCTGCGAGTCGGTAAGCTGCCAGCTCGGCGCGACAAAATGGCTGTAGTGCAGACAGTTATGTTCGCTAAGCTCCGCCGGCGTCTGCGGCTGGCCATGTAACTGCAGCCAGCGCGGCGATGCGCACAGGACCGAACGACAGACCCCCAGCCGACGGGCAATCGCTCCTGGCTCCGGGTTATCGGTGATGCGAATCGCCACGTCGATGCGCTCGCCGATCAGACTCACCGGATGATTATTGATATCCAGTTCGAGACGCAGCTGGGGATAACGGGCGAGAAAATCGGGTAACAGCGGTGAAATCAGCTGCATAGCCGTAAAGTGAGCGCAGGCGACGCGAAGCGTGCCGCTGGGCACCGCCCGCTCGGTCTGCCCGGCAATTTCATCCGACAGTTGCGTCAGGCTGCGGGTTTTTTGCAGCACCTTCTCCCCGGCCGCGGTTAAGGTTAATTTGCGCGTCGAACGGTGGATCAGGCGGGTACCCGCCCAGTGTTCCATCTGCTCCAGATAGCGACTGACCATCGGGCGTGACATCCCCAGCGCACGGGCCGCGGCGCTCAGGCTCCCCAGTTCGCAGATCCGCATGTAGACCTGCGCGGCAATAATTCTGTCCATCTTTCACTTCCATCTGCACGTTTTATGAAACTCAGCATCTCTTTTTTCAGGAATTTTCGCAAATCAGGAAATCCGTAAAATAGCGTTATTCAACAGACACAGAGAAAACCAACATGAAATTATCTGCCCTTGCCGTTGCCACCGCGCTGTTCAGCTCCGCTGCGTTTGCCGCACCTTTAACATTGCAGACCTATAACCCGCAGGATAAAGGTATCTTCGCCGTGAACTCGACGCTGGCTTCCGGCCCGCATGAAGCGGTGCTGTTTGATGCGCAATTTAGCGTGAAAGATGGCGAAAAGCTGGTCGATATGATCCGCAAAAGCGGTAAGAAACTGAGCCGCATTGTCATTACCTCCGGCGATCCGGATTTCTATTTCGGCCTCGAGCCGCTGGTGAAGGCTTTCCCGGACGCAAAAGTTGTCGCCACGGCCGAGGTGGTCAAGCACATCGAAGCAACCCAGGCCGCGAAGCTGGCATTCTGGGGCCCGCAGATGAAAGATGGCGCACCGAAGCAGCTTTATACGCCGCAGGTGATTGCAGCCAACACCTTTACCATTGACGGCGAAAAAGTTGAAATTCGTCAGCCGCAACACTACGCGGCGTTCGTCTGGATCCCGGCGAACAAAGCCATCCTCGGCGGTACCGGTGTCGCCTGGGGTATGCACGTATGGACGGCCGATACCCAGAGCGCCGAAAGCCGCTTGCAGTGGCGCAAAACGCTCGACGATATGGCTGCACTCCATCCGCAGCAGGTCATTCCGGGCCACTATCTTGGCACACCGCCGGCCGGGGATCGCGCGATCGCCTTTACCCGCGACTATCTGCAGCAGTTTGAGCAGGCGCTGAAAACGCACAAAGATTCCGCCGGGGTGATCGCCGAGATGAAACAGCGCTGGCCGGAGCTGGCGGAAGTCAGTTCGCTGGAGCTGAGTGCGAAAGTGAACACCGGCGAGATGAAGTGGTAAACGCAGACTATTCCTGATTCCGGGTGATAAAGTTGCCAGGGGCGGAAAAATAGACCACGATAGATAGACGGTCGCGCTAGCGCGCCGTTCTTAGGGTTACATTTCGTCCGGCCACGCCGGGCTTGTCCTTGAAACAGAACTGGATTAAGGAGTAAGAATGAAATCGAACCACCAGGCACGTCATCTTCTCGGTCTGAACTATAAACTGTCCCAGCAGAAAAAAGTGGTGCTGGACGGCGATGTGGAAACGACAATTAACCACGCTCATGCCACCGGCCGTAAGCGCCGCGCGGGTTAATTTCTCAGCTGAATGATGATAAAAACACCGTCCTTTCGTCAGGATGGTGTTTTTTTAATACAATTTCCCCTCTTTGATAACATCTGCTCTATACTGCTCCCGCTGCATTCCCTGCCAGCCCGCACGCTTATCGCCGCGCACGGTCTGAAGTGAACATCAAGGAGTTAGTGCGATGCAATTCACCCATAAGAAAAACCGTTCCCTGTATATCCCCTACGCTGGCCCCGTTCTGCTCGAATTTCCCCTTCTCAACAAAGGTAGCGCCTTCAGCATGGAAGAGCGCAGCAGCTTTAACCTGCTCGGCCTGCTGCCAGAAGTTGTTGAAACAATTGAGGAACAAGCTGAACGCGCATGGATCCAGTACCAGGGATTTAAAACTGAGATCGACAAGCATATTTACCTGCGCAACATTCAGGACACCAACGAAACCCTCTTTTATCGCCTGATTGGCAACCATCTCGATGAGATGATGCCGGTCATCTATACGCCGACCGTCGGCGCCGCCTGCGAGCGCTTCTCTGAGATTTACCGTCGTTCGCGCGGTGTTTTTATCTCCTATCAGAACCGGCACAACCTCGACGATATCCTGCAAAACGTCCCGAACCACAACGTCAAAGTGATCGTCGTCACCGACGGGGAACGCATTCTGGGTCTCGGCGACCAGGGCATCGGCGGTATGGGGATCCCGATCGGCAAACTCTCGCTGTACACCACCTGCGGCGGTATCAGCCCGGCCTACACGCTGCCGATTGTGCTGGACGTGGGGACGAACAATCAGCAGCTGCTCGACGATCCGCTGTATATGGGCTGGCGCCATCCGCGTATTACCGACGATGAGTATTATCAGTTTGTCGATGACGTTATCCAGGCCATTAAGCACCGCTGGCCGGACGTTCTGCTGCAGTTTGAAGACTTCGCGCAGAAAAACGCTATGCCGCTGCTCAACCGCTATCGCAATGAGATTTGCTCATTCAATGATGATATCCAGGGCACCGCCTCGGTGACCGTCGGCACGCTGATTGCAGCCAGCCGCGGTGCGGGCAGCCAGCTGAGCGAACAGAAAATCGTCTTCCTCGGCGCCGGCTCTGCCGGTTGCGGGATTGCCGAACAGATTATCGCCCAGATCCAACGCGAAGGATTAAGCGAAGAAGAAGCGCGTCAGCGCGTGTTCATGGTTGACCGTTTCGGCCTGCTGACTGACGCCATGCCGAACCTGCTGCCGTTCCAGAACAAACTGGTGCAGAAGCGTGAAAATCTGCAGCAGTGGGATACCACCAACGAAGTGCTCTCCCTGCTTGACGTTGTGCGCAATGTGAAACCGAATATCCTGATCGGTGTCTCCGGCCAGCCGGGTCTGTTCACCGAAGAGATTATTCGCGAGATGCATAAGCACTGCCCGCGTCCAATCGTAATGCCGCTGTCGAACCCGACCTCTCGGGTGGAAGCCACGCCGCAGAACATCCTCAGCTGGACCGACGGCGAAGCGCTGGTTGCCACCGGCAGCCCGTTCGCGCCGGTCACGCTGAAAGGTAAGCAGTACGTTATTGCCCAGTGCAACAACTCCTATATCTTCCCCGGTATCGGTCTTGGCGTCATCGCCTCAGGGGCATCGCGAGTCACCGATGAGATGCTGATGGCGGCCAGTGAGACGCTGGCGAAGCACTCGCCGCTGGTCAACAACGGCGAAGGCCCGGTGCTGCCGGAACTGAAAGATATCCAGACCGTCTCACGCGCGATCGCTTTCGCGGTCGGCAAAGTCGCTCAGGAACAGGGCGTGGCGGTGAAAACCTCCGCCGAGGCGCTGTTGCAGGCGATCAGCGATAACTTCTGGTTGCCGGAGTATCGCAACTACCGCCGGACCTCGATCTGATTAACCTGCATCGCAAACGGGCCTGACAACGGGCCCGTTTTTTTGCCGCCGCCCCACTATCTTTAGTTGCTAGCCAAATCGCCGCCCACCACCTACACTCCCTTCACCTGTCAACTCACTGAATGAAAAAGGAGGACCCCATGCTGTTATGTGAAATATCTATGTTTTCACTGACATTTGGTAATCGTCACTGCTCAAGCGTTATCGGTATCGTGCTGCGATAACTTCAGCTTGAGCGAAGACACCCCAGACTAATTCCCTTCCCTCGGGCTTACCGGGTTATCGTCAGCGATGTTTGACGAGGCGTTTTTACGCCTGTAACTCTTGAGTAAGTTCACTATGAGTACATTATTTAGCGCGCAATCTCTGCATGTTGAAACGGCATTCGGGCCGCTTTTCACCGACCTCTCCTTTACCCTGAAAAAAGGCGACCGCATCGGTCTGATCGGCCATAACGGCTGCGGCAAAAGTACCCTGCTGCAGGTGCTGGACGGCACGCTGACGCCCGCTGCCGGCAGCGTGGCGCTGGCGCACCATTGCCTGATGGCGCGGGTTGAACAGCACCTGCCGGATGCCCTGCTGCAACAATCGCTCATTGAGGTGGTTCTGGCGCGGCTTCCCGCCAGCGGGCGTGAACAACAGCGCTGGCAGGCAGAACGTCTGCTGGCAGAAATGGGCTTTACGACGGTGGCGTTCACCCAGCGAGCGGCAACGCTAAGCGGCGGGCAACATACCCGACTGCTGTTGGCCAGAGCGTTAATTCAGCAGCCGGATCTCCTGCTGCTGGACGAACCCGGCAACCATCTCGATCTGCCGACCCTGCTGTGGCTGGAAAGCTTCTTGCAAACCTGGCAGGGGAGCTTCGTGCTGGTGTCCCATGACCCCCTCTTACTGGATGCTGTAACTAATGCCAGTTGGATCCTGCGCGACAGAACCCTGCACGCCTTCTCTCTTCCCTGTAGCGCGGCGCGTCAGGCGCTGGCGGAACGGGACGAAAGCGATGCCCTGCGTCATAAAGCCGAGCAGCGAGAAATCGACCGCGTCACCACCAGCGCCAAACGGCTGGCAACCTGGGGACAGGTGTACGACAACGAAGATCTCTCGCGCAAAGCCAAACAGATGGAGAAACAGGTCGCGCGCCTGAAGGAGAGTCAAACCGAGCTGACCGCCGGCACGCCGTGGCGGCTGGCGCTGAACGGTGACGCCCTGCGGGCCGATCGTTTACTCGAAATTGAACAGCTGCCGGTGCCCCCGGCTCCGGGATTACCAGCCCTGTTCACCGCCGGGCTGGCGCGTCTGCGCAGCGGCGACCGGGTGGCGATTATGGGGCGCAACGGCGGCGGGAAATCGTCGTTGCTGCGCCTGCTGTGGCGGCAGATGCAGCAGGCGGCGCCGGATGTCGGCCTGCGTCTGCATCCACGATTACATCCGGGCTACTACGACCAGTCGCTGCATCAGCTGGCGGATAATGCCACGCTGCTGGAGGCGCTGGAGCGCTTCGAACCCGCCGGTGAACGCCGTAAGCGGGCGCTGATTTCCGCCGGTTTCGGCTGGAGCCGCCACGGGCAAAAGGTCAGCACCCTCAGCGGGGGCGAACGTTCCCGCTTGCTGTTTGTCGGGCTGTCGCTGGCGAGCTATAGCCTGCTTCTGCTGGATGAGCCCACCAACCATCTGGATATGGAAGGCAAAGAGGCGCTGGCTGCCTCGCTGCGCGAGTATTCCGGCGGTCTGCTGCTGGTCAGTCATGACCGTCAGTTGATAAGCCAGAGTTGTAACCGCTTCTGGCTGATTGATGATAACGGGCTGAGCGAGTGGCATAGCGCCGACGACGTTTACACCCGCCTGCGCGGCGGGGCGCCCCTGCCCGGGAGGCCCGCCGACGCGGATGCGACGACCACCGTCTCCGAAGACCATGACGCCCTGCTGGAACGGCTGATCGATCTGGAACAACGGCTGGCGGATGATGTATCGCGTAAACCTAAGCACCAGAAACCCCACCTGCAGGCGCAGTGGCGCGAGGAGATCGCGGCCATTACCGCCAGACTGAGTTAAAGGAGACTGAATCCCCGGCTAAGGTGGAGACAGCTTAGCCGGGTGTACGCGGTCAAGGACGGTGGCTACGCCGACGCTGCATCCGCCGGGTATCGGCTGAACTGCTGTTCGGTCATCATCATCCCCCACTGATCGCCCTGCCACTCTTTATGTAGCGTAAAGCCGAATGATTCATACAGCGCGCGCGCGGCGTCAAGCCCGCTGAAGGTCCACAGCTGAACGGCAGAAAACGCGCGACGGTCGCAAAAAGCCATCGCCTCGGCCAACAGACGTCGGCCAACGCCGCTGCCCCGACAGCTGTCGTCGAGAATAAACCAACGTAGATGCGCTTCGTTATTGCCCAGATCTTCACCATCGATGGCCACGGAGCCGACGATTTTGCCCTCCAGCACGGCCAGCCAGATCTGATTGCACTCTGCGTCAAGTCGGGCAGAAAACTCTGCCAGCCCGCTGGCGACCTTACCTTCGAAAAAGTGGCCGAACCCGTGGTGCCGGGCATAATATTCGCCGTGCATCTGCGCAATGCGGCCAATCATACCCGGCCGGTATCCGCGCACAATCGTCACGTTGTTTGCCGCAGCGGGCCTTGGTACGTCGCGGCATTTCGCCAGCGCCTGCGCGTACGCGGTCAGCCCCAGCGCCACGTTTTGCTGTTGTCCGGCATCGAGATGCGTAAGCGCATCAATGACCCGCATCGCCCCGTAATCGTTAATCCGTCCGACCGTCCCGCGTCCCTGTTCCGTCAGTTCGAGTTGCTTGAAGCGGGCATCTTCGCCGTCGGGTTTTTCCTGCAGCTCGCCGGCGGCCAGCAGACGGGACAACATCCGACTGACGCTTGATTTCTCAAGACCGAGGATCTGAACCAGCTGCGCGGCGGTCATCGCCCCGTGTGCGGAAATTTCCAGCAGCGTATGCACGGCGGAGGGTGAATAGTCGGTGGCTGCCAGCGTTGAATTCATGAAGCCGAGTTCACGAACCATCAGGCGGGAAGAGCGGCGAATTTCAGTGATGAGCGATTGGTTAATAAGCGATGGATGCGTCATGGCGATGAGTGCAGGTGAGTTAATAGTTGCACAATACAACCATTATTGCGTTCTCCCTGTCAATCCACGCCGCCATTCGGCCCGCGCACACCAACGGTATTTCCTTCCGGCTCATCGGCTCTTTGTCAGGATTAAACACGGTCGCAACGGGTCATTTCCCGGTTAAAAAAGTACAGGCACCGTGCGGTGCCTGTTTTTATCTTATTGTGGATTTTTGGCTTTCCACGCATCCCATGCCTGCTTAATCTCTTGTTTTGCCGCAGCGGTATCGTTAAAGCCGTTCAGCTCCACCTTTTTACGCCCGTCAGGCAGCTGCTTATAGACGCGGAAAAAGGCCTGCAGCCGCTCCTGCTCAATGGCAGGCAGGTCGCTGATATTCTTGATGTCATCATAGGTCGGATCGATTTTGCTCGCCGGCACGGCAATAATCTTATCGTCCTTTTCCCCACCATCGATCATCTTCAGGACGCCGATTGCCCGCAGCTTAATCAGCGTCCCCGGCGCCATCGGTGCACGCGTGTAGAACACCACGTCCAGCGGATCGCCGTCTCCCGCCAGCGACTGGGTCAGTGAACCGTAGTTAGCCGGATAGGCGACCGGCATCGACTGGAAACGATCGGCTATAATAAATCCCGTCTTCGCGTCGGTCTCATATTTGATGATACCGCCCGTCGGAATTTCCGTGACCGCGTAAAACTCTTCCGGGTTGTTCTCCGGCTGCGGAAAGTCCAGTACGTTGTGGGCCTGAGCGGCGGCAGACAGGAACAGCGATGCGGCGAGGATAGTTTTTACCAGATGCATTGTAGTATCACTCTGTTGTTATAAGAAATTTGCCTGTAACAGCCTGCCGCTTAGCCATGAACAGAATATGACGACCTCATTGCATAATTATTAACAGCCAAAATTCACACATATGCTCGAATTTTGCGCTATTAGTGCTGCTCTAGACCACATATTTCACTAGCTCCCTTGCATTCCTGACTATAAGGGTTAATCCTTAATGAGTATTATTTAAGAGTAAACACCCATTTTTTCTTCAAAATTCAAGAAGTAAACATGAAGGCAGCCGTTGTTACCCACGATCATCAGGTTGATGTGACGGAAAAAACACTGCGTCCCCTGCAACATGGAGAGGCGTTGTTGAAAATGGAGTGCTGTGGCGTATGCCATACCGACCTGCACGTGAAAAACGGCGATTTTGGCGATAAAACCGGCGTGATTCTGGGCCATGAAGGCGTGGGCGTTGTACAGCAGGTTGGTCCGGGCGTCACCTCCCTGAAACCGGGCGACCGCGCCAGCGTGGCGTGGTTCTTCGAAGGCTGTGGGCACTGCGATTACTGTAACAGCGGCAACGAAACGCTCTGCCGTTCGGTAAAAAATGCCGGTTACAGCGTAGACGGCGGCATGGCTGAAGAGTGCATCGTCACCGCTAACTATGCGGTCAAAGTGCCGGACGGCCTCGACTCTGCTGCCGCCAGCAGCATCACCTGCGCGGGTGTTACCACCTATAAAGCGGTGAAAGTTTCCCATATTAAACCGGGCCAATGGATTGCCATCTACGGTCTTGGTGGCCTCGGCAACCTGGCGCTGCAATATGCGAAAAACGTGTTCAATGCCAAAGTCATCGCCATCGACGTTAACGATGCGCAGCTGGCGCTGGCGGCCGAGATGGGCGCAGATCTGACCATTAACTCCCGCAATGAAGATGCGGCGAAGGTCATTCAGGAAAAAACCGGCGGCGCTCACGCGGCCGTCGTCACCGCTGTCGCCAAAGCGGCGTTTAACTCCGCCGTTGACGCCGTTCGCGCCGGAGGCCGCGTGGTGGCCGTTGGCCTGCCTCCGGAAGCCATGAGCCTCGATATTCCCCGTCTGGTACTGGATGGTATCGAAGTGGTGGGCTCGCTGGTCGGCACCCGTCAGGATCTGACCGAAGCCTTCCAGTTCGCGGCCGAAGGGAAAGTCGTTCCTAAAGTGACGCTGCGTCCGCTGGGCGACATCAACGCCATCTTTAAAGAGATGGAACAAGGGCAAATTCGCGGCCGTATGGTTATCGATTTCCGCCGCTAAGCCTCGCGCCTCTCCCGCTCAGGGAGAGGCCGTTTCATGACGCTGGCCATCCGGCATGAACGCATTCCTCCGGCTGTTACCCACATAGAATATTTCCCCGACGCGGTAAATGCCTTTTCCGCAAATGCTTAGCGCAATTCGTTGGTTCCTTTGTTTATATCCGCGCCCGATGATGGCAACACAATAGATAACAAAGGAATTCACCATGCAAAGCCGTTTTCGTCTGCCCGCGTTGGCAGCCCTCTTTTTATCCGGCGCTTTTTCCGCCTGGGCCGCCGATACGCCGGTCAAAGGCGGGACATTAATCTATCTGGAGCAGCAGCCGCACACCAATCTCTATCCACCGGCCGGAGGCTTCTACCCCAACGGCGGCATTCTCAATCAGATAACCGATAAGCTCACCTGGCAAAACCCGAAGACGCTGGCGGTTGAACCGTGGATTGCCGAGAGCTGGGTCACGAACGCCGACAAAACCGAATACACCTTTACGCTGCGTCCGGGCATCACCTTCTCCGACGGTACCCCGCTGGATGCCAACGCGGTGGCCAAAAATTTTGATACCTACGGTCTCGGCAATAAAGCCCACCGGCTGCCGGTCTCTGAAGTGATCAACAACTACGACCATAGCGAAGTCATCAATCCGCTAACGGTGAAGTTTTACTTCAAAAAACCGTCGCCAGGATTCCTGCAGGGTACCGCCACCATTGGCTCCGGGCTGGTCTCTCTCAGCACCTTGCAGCGTAATTTCGACGAGCTCGGCGACGCGCGCAATATTATCGGCTCCGGACCCTTTATCGTTAAAGATGAAAAGCCGGGTCGCGAGCTGACGCTGGTCGCCCGTAAGGATTACCAGTGGGGGCCGAAAAACCTGGCTCAACAGGGGCCGGCCAACCTCGACGGCATTACCTTTATCGTCACTCCGGAAGACAGCGTGCGTATCGGGGCGTTACTGGCGGGTCAGGCCGACTTTATCCGCCAGGTCCAGGCCTACGATGAAAAGCAGGCGACCGACCAGGGATTCAGGATTTATGCCGCCCCCACCCGCGGCGTCAATGACAGCCTGAGTTTCCGCCCGGATAACCCGCTGGTGTCCGACCTGCGCGTCCGCCAGGCGCTGCTGCATGCCACCAATGCAAAACAGGTGGTTGATACGCTGTTCTCCGCCAACTACCCGCAGGCGACCTCGGCTATCGCCAGCACGGCGGCAGGGTATGTCAATCTGAGCGACAAGCTGACCTTCGATCAGGCCAAAGCCAGACAGTTGCTCGATGAAGCCGGATGGCAACCGGCCGCCGACGGGATCAGAGAGAAAGATGGCCAGCGCCTGGCGCTGACGGTCTATGAATCGCTGCCGCAGCCGCAAAACAAAGAGGTGCTCCAGCTGATCGCCCAGCAGTGGCGCCAGGTGGGGGCGGCGCTGAGCGTAAAAGCGGGCGATGCCGGTAGCCGGGTAATTGATAACCTCGATCCGCTGAAGACCCCGCTGACCGTTTCAGAAGTGGGTCGCGCCGACCCGGACGTGGTGAAAAGCATGTTCTTCCCGACCAACCGCGATGCCCTGCTGCAACAAGGCGGTTCCAGCGACAAAGTGCAGCACTTCCGCGACGATAAGCTTAACGATCTGCTGACCGCGATTTCCGCCGAAGTCGATGCGCAAAAACGCCTGCAGCTGACCGGGGATGCCCAGCGCTATCTGCTGGATAACGCCTACGTGATCCCGATATTTGAAGAGCCGCAGGTCTTTGCCGGCGCGCCGTGGGTGAAGGGGGTGAGTTTTGAAGCCGTTGGTCGTCCGTCGTTCTACGGCAGCTGGCTGGAAAAGCACTGAGGAGCATGGGATGAGCCATAACCTTCTGCGACGTCTGGGCCAGAGTTTACTGGTGCTGTGGGCGGCCTTCACCCTCTCCTTCGTGCTGCTGCAGGTGCTGCCGGGAGACGCGGTACTGATCAAGTTCCAGAATCCGGATCTGGGTCTCAGTCCGGCGCAAATCGCCGATATGCGTATCGCCTACGGCGCCGACAGCCCAATCTGGACGCAGTATTTCCACACCTTAGCGGCGATGCTGCAGGGGGATTTTGGCTACTCGTTACAGGCGGGTATTGCGGTCAGTACGCTGCTGGCCAGCAACCTGCCGGATACGCTCAGCCTCGCGATCCCGGCGTTTATACTGGCTATCGTGCTGGCCTTTAGCCTGGCCTTCGCCTCACGCCTGCCGGGGCTGCGCTGGCTGAGCAATACATTACAATCTTTGCCGGTGCTGTTTATCTCGCTGCCGACCTTCTGGCTGGGCATTGCGCTGATTCAACTCTTCTCCTTCCAGCTGCGTTGGATCCCGGTGATCAACCCCGGCCCGCTACAGGGCCTGATACTGCCGATCATTGCCGTCGCGGTGCCCATTTCCGCCCCGCTGGCGCAGATCCTGATGCGCAGCATGGACCAGGTGGCCGCCCTGCCGTTTGTCGCCGTCGCCCGCGCCAAAGGGATGAGTGAAACCGGCGTCCTGTGGCGACACGTTACCGGCAACGCCCTGCTACCGGCGCTGAATATCGCCGGGCTGCTGCTGGGGGAGTTGATCGCCGGCGCATTGATTACCGAAACCGTCTTCGGCCGCGGCGGTCTGGGTCAACTGACCCAGCAGGCGGTCAACAATCAGGATATTGCCGTCTTACAGGCGGTGGTGATGATCTCCGCCCTCGCGTTTGTGTTGATTAACCTGCTGGTGGATCTGCTGATGCCGCTGTTCGATCCCCGCCTGAAAACAGTGACCGGAGGAGTGGTATGAGCCTCGTTGATTACGCTACCGCCGCCCGCCGGCGGGCGCCCGGCCGTCGACCGCTGCGTTTCCAGCCGGGGCTATGGCTCGCCTGGAGCATCATGATCGCCGCGCTGTTGATGGCGCTCGCCCCGCAGCTGTTCAGCGGCTATAACCCGCTTGAAGGGACCTCCGGCGCGCAGCGTCTGGCGCCGCAGGTCGGCCACTGGCTGGGAACCGACCAGCTGGGACGCGATCTGTGGACGCGGATCGTCTATGGCGCGGTCCACTCTCTTTCCGCCGCGCTGGCGGCCGTCGCTATCGGGCTGCTGGTCGGCACCGCGCTCGGTACGCTGGCCGGAGCCGTTGCCGGACGCGTCGAGTCGCTGGTGATGCGGCTGGTTGACGTCCTGCTGGCCATCCCGTCGCTGCTGCTGTCATTAACGGTGATTATCCTGCTTGGCTTCGGCACGCTGAACGCCGCGGTTGCCGTGGGCGTTGCCGCCATTGCCAGTTTTGCCCGCCTGGCGCGAGCGGAAGTAGTCCGCGTGCGGCACAGCGACTACGTCGAAGCGGCCTTTGGCAGCGGCGGCACTTTCTTCGCCGTCTTCTGGCGGCATATTTTACCTAATTCCCTCACCGCCGTACTGGCCTTCGCCACGCTGCAGTTTGGCCAGGCGATTCTCGCCCTCTCCACCCTGAGCTTTCTCGGCTACGGGACCCCGCCGCCGGTGCCGGAATGGGGGCTGCTGATTGCCGAAGGCCGTAACTATCTCTCAACCGCCTGGTGGCTGACCACCTTTCCCGGCGTGGCGGTCGTCGCGGTGGTGCTGGCGGCCAACCGCATCAGCCGTCAATTTAGCGGAGAGCGCTCATGAACGTATTACGCGTGGAAAACCTGCGCATCAGCTACCGCTCGCAGCACCGCTGGCAGGAAGTGGTGCATAACGTCAGTTTCAGCCTGCAACGCGGTGAAATGCTGGCATTTGTCGGGGAGTCGGGTTCCGGCAAAACCACCACCGCCCAGGCCATTATCGGCCTGCTGGCGAACAATGCCCGACGCGACAGTGGACGAGTGGAGATCAATGGCGAGGATATCAGCGGCTGGTCGGGGAAACGACTTGATAGTCTGCGCGGTACGCGCATCAGTCTGGTCCCGCAGGACCCGGGCAACTCCCTGAACCCGGTACAAACGATCGGCGCGCAGGTTGGCGAAATTCTGCGTCTGCACCAGAAAGAGCCCGCCGCCGTACGTAAGCAGCAGGTGCTGGCCCTGCTGAGCAAAGTTGGCCTCAGCCACCCCGAACAGCGTTTTCATCAGTATCCGCATCAGCTCTCCGGCGGCATGAAGCAGCGGGTGTTAATTGCGATCGCCATTGCCCTGAAGCCGGACTTGATCATTGCCGACGAGTCAACCAGCGCCCTCGATGTCACCGTACAAAAACGTATTCTCGACCTCCTCGATACCCTGCGCCGGGAGTCCGGGACGGCGGTACTGCTCGTCACCCACGATCTGGCGCTGGCGGCGCAGCGTGCCGACCGGCTGCTGGTTTTTCGCCACGGAGAAATTCAGGAACAGGGCATTACGGCGGATGTTATCCGCGCACCGCAACACGCCTATACTCGCCAGCTGTTGAGCGATCTGCAGGGAATCCAGCCGACAATAGGGGCAGCGCAGCGCCGCCATCCGGCGACGGCCGCTATCCGGGTCGCGGATATCAGTAAACGTTTTTCGCTGGGCGACGCCGGGCTGCAGGCGCTTGACGCCGTCAGCTTTGAGGTGAAACGCGGTACAACCCATGCGTTAGTGGGTGAATCAGGTTCGGGCAAAACCACGCTGGCGCGGATTCTGCTCGGATTTGAACAGGCCGATCGCGGCCACATCGCCATCGATGGTATCGATGCCGGTCATTTAAGTCGCGAGGCGCAGCGTCAGCTGCGGCGTAAAATTCAGTTCGTCTACCAGAACCCGTTCGCCTCGCTCGACCCGCGTCAGACCCTGTTTGAGATTATCGAAGAGCCGCTGAAAAATTTCGAACCGCTGAGCCCGGCCATCCGTCGTGCCCGGGTCGAGGCGGTTGCCGCTCGGGTCGCACTGGCGCCGGAGCTGCTGACGCGGACCGCCCGCGAGCTTTCCGGCGGCCAGCGCCAGCGGGTCGCCATTGCCCGGGCGCTGGTGCTGGAGCCGACGATTCTGGTCCTCGACGAAGCGACTTCCGCGCTGGATGTCACGGTGCAGGCGCAGATTCTGGCCCTGCTTCAGCAGCTCCAGCAACAGCTGGGGCTGACCTATCTGTTTATCACCCACGACCTGGCGACGGTGCGTCGCATCGCGCAGAGCGTCACGGTACTGCGCGCCGGTCAGGTTGTGGAATACGGCGAGGTCAACCGCCTGTTTAGCCAGCCGCAGCACGACTATACCCGTGAACTCATCGCCGCTATTCCCCACCTGTCCACTCTGAGCAAGGAGATCGCATGACGCGTAAACGCCTGGGTTTTTTCACCCGCCTGCTGGACTCTGCCCCTGCGCAAGAGCGCTACCGGCTGGCAACCGAACAGATTCGCCACGCCGAACGTCTCGGCTTTGACAGCGCGTGGATTGCCCAGCATCACTTCCACGAGCATGAAGGCGGCCTGCCTTCGCCGCTGGTCTTTCTCGCCCACGTAGCGGCACAGACCGAACATATTCGCCTCGGTACCGCCATTATTACGCTGCCGATGGAGAACGCACTGCGGGTCGCCGAAGACGCGGCGGTGCTGGATCTCCTGGCCAACGGGCGTCTTGAAGTCGGCTTTGGCTCCGGCGGTACGCCCACTTCATTTCTGCCGTTTGGCTTAACCAGCGAACAGCGGGGCGCCGCCTTTGCCGATAATCTGCATCTGATCCACAGCGCCTGGCGCGGTGATTCACTGGCCCATCCAGAAAACCATCTCTACCCGCCGGCGCCGCAGCTGGCTGAACGGATCTGGATAGCGACGTTTTCAATTGACGGTGCCATTCGCGCCGGTCAGGCCGGTCACGGCCTGATGCTCTCCCGCACGCAGCCGCGCCCGCCCGGGCAGCCATATTTAGCGCTTGATGCCATCCAGAATCCGCTGATCGATGCCTACCTCGCGGCGCTGCCCGCCGGCAAAGCGCCAAGGATCCTCGCCTCGCGCACCGCCTTTATTGCCGACAGCCAGGAGTACGCTCTGCAGGTTGCAGCACCCGGATTACGCCAGCAGGCGGCGGCGCATCGCGCCGCCGGGCATGAAATAATCGGTGACACTGTCACCGACCATCTGTCGCAACTGGATGCCCACGTCGGGGATGTCGAACATGTACAGGCGTCTCTGGCGCGGGACAGCGTGCTGGCCCGCGTCACCGATATTTCGTTCCAGGTCCACTCCGTTGAGCCCGCGCACCGTGACACGCTGCGTTCCCTTGAGCTGATCGCTCAGCATATCGCCCCGCAACTAAGGTAGGAGTCACCATGACACTGAGTCAGGATATTTTGGCAGAGCTGGCAGAGATTTCCCCGGGTTCCCCGTTAGCCGAGGCCCGGGCCGTGCGCGACGCAGCGACCCGCCATGCGCAGGGCAGCTATGAGGTGCTGTTCAGCCAGCAGGATGAGGATTTTCCACCCGATGAGTGTTTTGCCGTCGCCGCCAAAGTGGCGAAACTGCATCAGGCCGATGCGCTGGCCGCCCACTATGCCGGTTTTGGCCTCGCCGACCCGACCTCCGCGCGGCTGACACCGGCGCTGGCGTTTGCCCGCCTGTTAACCTTCAGCCCGGTGGAAGCCACGCCTGCGGCGCTGCAGGCGCTTACCCGCGCCGGCTGGACCCCGCGGGGGATAGTCACCCTCGCCCAGCTGATCGCCTTCGTCAGCTTCCAGAGCCGGTTGCTCAATGGTCTGCGGTTATTGAACGGCAAACCCTTTGCCAGCGCCGATACGCCGGTGGCGGCCGGTTTCTGGCATACCACCCGGCAAACGGTCAGCGGTAGGCCCGCCCCGGGACATTTCACCCGAGATGAGCTCAACTGGGAGCCCTGGCTTGAGGCCAAACCGCTGGAAGCCTTCAACGACGACGAACGGGCGATTCTGGCGAAATTTGGCCATACGGATTCCCCCTACTTCCGGCTGCTGGCGCGCAATCAGCCGGTGCTGGAGCAGCGTACGCTGACCGACAAAGGCATCTTCTACACCCCAGGCGGTCTGCCGCGTGCGGAACGGGAGCTGGCCGCCACGGTCGCCAGTAAAGTTAACGGCTGTATTTATTGCGCATCGGTCCATGCCCGCAAGGCGGCGCAGCTGGCAAAAGATGAGAGTGCGATAGAAACGCTGCTGGCGGTGACGCCGGGGGAAACATTGAGCGACGGCCAGTCGCCGCGCTGGCGGGCGGAAATAGACTTTGCCGCCGCCCTTTCCGTCACGCCGCCAGCCCTGACCACAGCGCATCTTCATGGCCTTGAAGAACAGGGGCTGGACACGCTGGCCCAGCTCGATTTACTGCAATCGGCGGCCTTTTTCGCATGGGCTAACCGCCTGATGTTGACCCTTGGCGAACCGTGGGAAACCGATTAATTCACCGCGCCCGCCGCGATGCGGTTTCGCTGGCCGCGGGCGTAAATCAACAGGGATGTCATGGCCAGGAAGGAGAGTAACGCCGCCGGGAGCGCAATCGCATTCCAGCCAAAGCCCGAGGTAATCATCATCCCGCCGCAAAATGCGCCGATCGCGCTGCCGAGGTTGAAGGCTATCTGCCCGCCGGCCGCCCCCAGCATCTCTCCGCCCCGCGCATTCTGTAGCAATAAGATTTGCAGCGGCGCCGCCAGCGCAAAGAGTCCGGCGCAGCACAAAAATGCCAGCAGCAGCGATGCCGTTTTATGGTCGCCAAAGAGAAAGATCAGCAGCATCACTACCACAATGGCGCCGTCGGTGGCGGCCGCAATGCGCAGCGGGCTGTAGCGAGCGGAGATTTTCCCGCTCAGCAGATTACCGATAACCATCCCCAGCCCTACCAGCATCATGATGGCGATCATCGCGCTTTCGGAAAATCCGGAGACATGGATCATAAAGGGTTTGATGTAGCTGAACCACGTAAACACCCCGGCGTTGCCAAACAGGGTCGCGGCAAAAATAAGCCACGGCGCAGGCGACGATAAGAAGTGAAACTGCTCCCGCAGCCGCGATGTGGATCGATCAAAGACGGTCGGTACCCACCAGAGAATCGACATCAGCACCGCCACGTTGAAGACGGCAATGCCCAGAAAGGTATAGCGCCAGCTGAACTGATGCCCAAGCCATGTCCCGGCGGGGACGCCGACCAGGTTAGCCACCGTCATCCCGGCAATCATTCCCGCCACCGCAGCGGTCACTTTACCCGGCGGCGCCACCTTCGACAGAATAATCGCCCCGACGCCGAAAAAGGCGCCATGCGGGAAGCCGGACACCAGCCGCCCTGTCGCCAGCATGAAATAGCTGGAAGAAAAGGTAAACAAGGTATTCCCGACAATACAGAGCGCCGCGAGAAACAGCATCACCGACTTTAATGAAAAGCGGCTGGAAAACAGCGCCATCACCGGCGCGCCAATCACCACCCCGAAGGCATACCAGGCGATCATGTTGCCGGCGACAGGAATGGAGACCCCGACATCGTGAGCAATTTCCGGCAACACACCCATAATGCCAAATTCCGCCATGCCCAGGCCAAACGTACCCAGCGCGAGCGAAAAAATCGTCTTTTTCATTCAGTTAATCACGTAGTTTGGATTTTCGGCCGGCATTATTGACCATTCAGGATCGGCAAACCAGACAAAAACGTCCGCTGACCCGTTTGTCCATAAAATAGCGCGATCCCTGCATGTGAGTCTGGGGGCGGGAGAGATGAATCAGAGAGGATGGCCGGCGCGTCGGCGTGACGCAGAGGCAGTCAGCCGTATCGCAGCGCAATACGGCTGGAGAGCGTTAGTGGGTCGCTTTCCCGATCATGCCGCCGGCCCCGGCGCCCAGCGCCGCGCCCTGCAGCACGCTGTTGCCGGAAACGGCTGCGGCGCCCGCTCCGACTGCGGCGCCGATGGCCCCGCCGGTACGTGCGGCTTTGCCTTTGTCGCCGTGTTCAGTCATGGCGCCGATACCGCCACCGACGACCGCGCCTTGTACCGTAGAGCGCACGCTTTTTCCGCTTAGCGCCCCCACGGCGGCCCCCGCCACGGCGCCACCGGCCGTTTTATCCATCGCGCTGACGGAAAAGGTCAGTGCGCATCCCAAAAAAATGGCTATACCATTCGCTGTTTTCATCGGTCAATTCCTTTTTAGTTCGCTCCCGAAGGCGTTAACGCCAGCCCTACGGGCAATCCTCAGGAGCCAGACCTGGCGGTCTGATGGCAAAGAGTCGGCAAACGGTATGCGCTCGCTGGCGGAATGAAAAGAGAAAACTTGTCCAAATCTGGACAAGTTTCATGCCTTCTGCCGCGTGACGCCTTGCCGCTTTCAGCCGTTAACCCGCGGAATTGTCATAATGTCCGCCACTCTGGCCCGGGGTGATTACACTTTACGGTACACGGGTCCCATTTCCCCTCTCAGAACGGAGCGATAGCCATGGGAAACAACAAGAAGGCCAAGGGTGTAGCGGGTTCGACCAAAATGAAGCCGCTTGGCGACAAAGAGTATGAAAAAGCGCTGCGCAAGCTCCACGTTGAGCTGGTTAAATTGCAGCAGTGGGTGGTCAGTCAGGGACTGAAGGTCTGCATTGTCTTTGAAGGCCGCGATGGCGCCGGTAAAGGTGGCACCATCAAAGCGATCACCGAGCGGGTCAGCCCGCGTGTGTTCCGGGTGATCGCCCTGCCGGCACCAACCGACAAGGAGAAGACCCAGCTCTATTTTCAACGCTATATCCCGCATCTGCCGGCCGCCGGAGAAATCGTCATTTTCGACCGCAGCTGGTATAACCGGGCCGGCGTTGAACGGGTGATGGGATTTTGCAGCGCCGACGAAGTGGAAAAATTCCTTGCAGGCGCGCCGCTGGTAGAGCGGTCGATGGTGGAGTCCGGCATCATCCTGCTCAAATACTGGCTCGAGGTGACGCCGGAAGAGCAGGAACGTCGGCTGCGCGACCGCATTGATGACGGGCGAAAAATCTGGAAATTATCACCGATGGATATCAAGTCATTTAACCGCTGGGATGAGTACACGCAGGCCAGGGATGCGATGTTTGCCGCCACCGACACCTCCTGGGCGCCGTGGTTTGTCGCCCGTTCGGAAGAGAAGAAGCGCGTGCGCCTGAATATCATTACGCATCTGCTGTCGCAGATCCCCTATAAGAGCGTCCATACCGAACCGGTCAAATTACCCAAACGTAAAATTGGCAAAGTGAAAACGGCCGATTACCCTTTCCGTTTTATTGCCGAGCGTTTCTGAGCCCGGACCCCGCCTTGTCCGCCTCGGCCCTTCGGTGCCGTGGCGGGCAAAGCCCCCCTTTTCTGGGGAGCTCAAATCGACAAATCCGCCGTTTACCTCAAGTTAACTTAAGGTATTACCCTTAACGCATCCTCGTCAGACCACAATAAGGACATGATATGCATGAGATTGACAGCGGTTTTACCCACGTCGCCTTTATGGTGCGGGATCTCGACAGGAGCATCGATTTTTATACCCGTTATACCGCCATGCAGGTGATTCACCGGCGCTCGCCGAATCTTCCCTCCGCACGCCACGTGGCGTGGTTAAGCGATCGTACCCGCTTATTCGCCCTGGTGCTGGTGCAGGCGGACGAGCCGACCGATACCCCGCTGGGGCCGTTTGGTCATTTAGGTGTCGCCTGCGCGACCAAAGAGGAGATCGACGTGAAAACCGCGATGGCGCGGCGGGAGGGCGTGCTGAGAAAGGAGCCGGAGCAACTTGGGGAACCGGTGGGCTATTACGTTTTTTTCCGCGACCCGGATGGCAATACGCTGGAACTCTCTTACGGCCAGCGCGTTGGGCTGGAAGTCCTGCGTAGCGAGAGCTGAAAGCACATGGCGCGACCGGGTCGCGCCATGAAACGGTCAGGAACGGCGGGACGAGATGCCTTCCGAACTCTCTTTTTTCGCTTCCAGGCGCTCAACCTCGCGATACCAGCGCGGGTGGTGTTTCTTCGCCCAGCGACGGCTGACTTTCCCTTCGACCATCCCCTTAATCGACCCTTTCACCCAGAATGCCATATACATATGGATCAGGATGGCGTGAATCAAAATAATCGCCGAGGTGGCGTGAATCAGCAGGCTGTAGCGAATAACCTGGATCGGGAAGAAAGGGGCAAACCAGGGACGCCAGATGATCACCCCGGTCACCAGCAGCACGAAAATCATGCTCATGATGGTCCAGAACATCATCTTCTGCCCGGCATTATATTTGCCGACGCGGGCCACTTTATGCTCATTGCCCTTCAGCACTTCAACAATGCCCTTCAGCCACGGGATGTCCTGCTTGTCCGGAATGTTATGGTGGACAAAGCGTACAAACATAAACATCAGCGCAATGAAGATAGCCACGCCGAAGAAGGGATGCAAAATGCGCCCCATCTGCGGCGTACCGAAGGTTTCCGTCAGCCACTGCAGCGTCGGGAAAAAGAACGAGATCCCGGAGAGCGCTACCAGAAAGAAGCAGATAACCACCGTCCAGTGACAGGCGCGATCGATAAACTTTGTGCGCACAATCATTTTCGATTTATTCATCATGCTCCTCCTCGTCGTCATCCACTTCCTTGTTCGGCCCGATGCCGATGTAGTGATAAATCAACCCGGCAAAGGTAGCGATAAAACCGGCCGCTGACAGCGGTTTCAGCGCCCCTTTCCACAGATTAATACTGGTATCAATCTGCGGCTCTTTCGGCAAATTGTGGTACAGCTCAGGCTGGTCAGCATGGTGCAGAACGTACATCACGTGGGTACCGCCCACCCCCTGCGGGTTGTATACCCCGGCCTGTGAATAGCCGCGCGCTTTCAGCTTGTTGACCCGCTCCTGCGCGACCTCCAGCATCTCCTTCTTGCTGCCAAAATGGATGGCGCCGGTCGGGCAGGTTTTCACGCACGCCGGTTCCTGACCGACGCTAACGCGATCCACGCAGAGGGTACATTTATAGACCCGGTTATCCTCTTTATTGAGACGCGGGACATTAAACGGACAGCCGGCAATGCAGTAGCCGCAGCCGATGCAGTTCTCCTGCTGAAAATCGACGATGCCGTTGGCGTACTGAATAATCGCGCCGGCGGAAGGACAGGCTTTCAGACAGCCTGGCTCCTCGCAGTGCATGCAGCCATCTTTACGGATCAGCCACTCCAGCTTGCCGTTCTGCTCGGTTTCGCTAAAGCGCATCACCGTCCAGGATTTTGCGCTCAGGTCCGCCGGGTTATCGTACACCCCGACGCAATGCCCCACCTCGTCGCGGATATCGTTCCACTCGGAACAGGCCACCTGGCAGGCTTTGCAGCCCACGCAGGAGGAGACATCAATTAGCTTAGCCACTTCCGCCTTGTAGTCCCGCGCACGCGGCGCGGGGGTTATCGGGTTGGTTGCGGAGCGCTTAATAATGTCTTGTGTTTCCATCGCCATTGAATCGCTCCTTACGCTTTCTCGATGTTGACCAGAAACGCTTTATACTCCGGCGTTTGCGAGTTGGAATCGCCGACGTTTGGCGTCAGGGTATTGGCGATATAGCCTTTCTGCGCCACCCCTTCAAAGCCCCAGTGCAGCGGGATCCCGACGGTCTCCACCTGCTGGCCGTGAACGTTGAGGGTCCGCAGACGGCGAGTCACCACCGCCACCGCGCGAATAAAGCCGCGCTGGCTGCTCACCGTCACCCGATCGCCGTTGGCAATGCCTTTCGCCTGCGCCAGACCTTCGCTGATTTCCACAAACTGTTCCGGCTGGGCGATGGCGTTGAGCCGCGCATGCTTGGTCCAGGTATGGAAATGCTCGGTCAGACGATAGGTCGTGCCGACGTAAGGGAACTTATCTTTTTTCCCTAAGCGCAGGGCGTCCTCTTCATACAGACGCACCACCGGACTGGAGATCACCTGTGGATGCAGCGGGTTGGTCCCCAGCGGCGTTTCCATCGGCTCGTAATGTTCCGGGAACGGCCCTTCGGCCAGCTTATCGAGCGCAAACAGACGCCCCAACCCTTCCGGCTGCATGATAAACGGCCCGGTATTGCTGCCCGGCGCGGCGGTATTGAAGTCAGGAATATCGTTCCCCGCCCACTTGCTGCCGTTCCACTGGATCAACATCCGCTTCGGATCCCACGGCTTGCCGTTAATATCCGCCGACGCCCGGTTGTACAGCACGCGTCGGTTCAGCGGCCACGCCCAGGCCCAGCCCAGCGTATTGCCCAGCCCTGACGGATCGGCGTTATCGCGGTTGGCCATCTGGTTACCCTGCTCCGTCCAGCTACCGGCGTAGATCCAGCAGGACGATGCCGTAGTGCCGTCATCGCGCAACAGCGCGAAGCTGCTCAACAGCTGGCCTTTTTTCGCCAGCAGAACGCCGTTGCTGTCGTAGAGATCCTCCAGCGCGTAGCCGTTGTTCTCTTTCGCCACCTCTTCCGACTCCGGATGATCCGGCTGCTTGTAGCTCCAGCTCATCTTCAGCAGCGGTTCCGCGCCTTTGCCGCCTTCACGGCGATACATCTCGCGCAGGCGATGGTAAATCCCGGCCAGAATTTCGCCGTCGTTACGCGCTTCGCCCGGCGCATCCTGGCCTTTCCAGTGCCACTGCAGCCAGCGCCCGGAGTTGGCAATCGACCCATCCTCTTCAGCAAAGCAGGTGGAGGGCAGACGGAACACTTCGGTCTGAATCGCCGCCGGGTCAACATCGTTCGACTCGCCGTGGTTTTGCCAGAAGGTCGAGGTTTCGGTCACCAGCGGGTCGATAACCACCATGTACTTCAGCTTGCTCAGGCTGCGGACCACCTTGTTTTTGTCCGGGAACGAGGCCACCGGGTTGAAGCCCTGGCAGATATAGCCCGTGACCTGACCTTTATCCATCATGTTGAAATACTTGATGACGTCGTAAGCCTGATCCCATTTCGGCAGCCAGTTAAAGCCCCAGTCGTTCTCTTTCTGCGCCGCATCGCCGTAAAACGCTTTCATCAGACTGACCGCAAACTTCGGATAGTTGCTCCAGTAGTTCACCTGATCCGGTCGCGTTGCTTTTGGCGTGTTCGCCGTCAGCCAGGTGTGCAGATCGGTCTGTTTTTCAGACGGCAGCGTCAGATAGCCAGGCAAGCTGGTCGACAGCAGGCCGAGGTCGGTTAAGCCCTGAATATTGGAGTGGCCGCGCAATGCGTTAACGCCGCCGCCGGCCATCCCCATGTTGCCGAGCAGCAGCTGGATCATCGCCATCGTGCGGATGTTCTGCGCGCCGACGGTATGCTGCGTCCAGCCCAATGCGTACAGGAAAGTGGTGGTCCGGTCCGCGGCGCTGGTGGAAGCCAGCACTTCGCACACTTTCAGGAAGTCGGCTTTCGGCGTTCCGCAGATATTCTCCACCACTTCCGGCGTATAGCGGGAGACATGCTGCTTCAGCAGGTTCCATACGCAGCGCGGATGTTGCAGGGTCTCATCGCGCAGGGCGTAGCCATTTTCGTCGAACTGATAGTTCCACGACGTTTTGTCGTACTGCCGTTTTTCAGCGTCGTAGCCGCTGAACAGGCCATCTTCGAAGGCAAAATCATCGCGCACCAGCAGGTTGGCGTTGGTGTAGTGCTTAACGTACTCCGCATTGATTTTGTTGTTTTCAATCAGGTACAGCAGCACTCCCGACAGGAAGGTAATGTCGGTCCCGGATCGAATCGGCGCATAGATATCGGCGACCGAAGCCGTACGCGTAAAGCGCGGGTCGACGACGATCAGCGTCGCATCGTTGTTGTTTTTCGCCTCCATCGCCCAGCGGAATCCCACCGGATGCGCCTCAGCGGCGTTGCCGCCCATCACCACCACGACGTTAGCGTTTTTGATATCAACCCAGTGGTTGGTCATCGCACCGCGACCAAATGTTGGAGCAAGACTTGCTACCGTTGGTCCGTGTCAGACGCGCGCCTGGTTATCCACTGCCAGCATGCCGAGCGAACGCACAAACTTCTGCGTCAACATCCCGGTTTCGTTACTCGCCGCCGAGGCGCACAGCATCCCGGTTGAAAGCCAGCGGTTAACCACGGTGCCCTGCTCGTTTTTCTCAATAAAGTTGGCATCACGGTCGGCTTTCATCAGTCTGGCGATACGGGTAAAGGCATCGTCCCAGGAGATGCGCTGCCATTTGTCAGAGCCTGGCGCGCGGTATTCCGGATAGCGCAGACGGTTATCGCTGTGAACATAATCCAGCAGCCCCGCCCCTTTCGGGCATAAAGCGCCCCGACTGACCGGGTGATCGGGATCCCCTTCAATATGATAAATGGCTTCTTTCGCGTTCTTCGCGCCGTCGCCCAGGCTATACATTAATAGCCCGCAGCCCACGGAACAGTATGTGCAGGTGTTGCGGATCTCTTTGGCGCGCAATAATTTGTAATTACGCGCCTGAGCCAGCGCCATTTTGGGTGCGAAACCCAGGGCAGCAGCTGTTGTTCCGGCCATACCGCCTGCGCAGATTTTAAAAAACTTTCTGCGGCTGACGTCCATTGATTTTCTCCATGCAGGATGCGTGTTCATCGCGGGGGAAACTAACAGCAATGCCCCTGATTTTTTTGCGTCAAATCAATGTCGAAAACCATCGCCCCCTTAATAGTCAAGGTCAGCGGATTTCATTACTCCCTTTGTATTAAGCGCGAAGGAAAACAGGGGCCAGAAGGAATGAAAAAGTGTTATAAATCGACTCTTGATGAATATCGGTGTCAGGTTTGACATGGAAAAGAAAAAAGCAACGTTGACCGGTCTGGCTGCCATTGTGCTGTGGAGCACGATGGTCGGACTAATTCGTGGCGTCAGTGAAGGGTTAGGTCCGGTCGGCGGCGCGGCAATGATCTATACGCTGAGCGGCTTATTATTGCTGGCCACCGTCGGGTTTCCCCGGCTGCGGCAAATGCCGCGCGCCTATCTGCTGGCCGGCAGTCTGCTGTTCGTCAGCTATGAAATTTGTCTGGCGCTGTCGCTGGGCTTTGCCGGCAGCCGCCAGCAGGCGATTGAAGTCGGGATGGTCAATTATCTGTGGCCCAGCCTGACGATTCTCTTTGCCATTCTCTTTAATGGTCAGAAAACCAGCTGGCTGGTCGTTCCCGGCTTATTTCTCGCGCTGCTTGGCGTCACCTGGGTATTAGGCGGTGAGCATGGCCTGAATATCGATGAAATTACCCGGAACGTCGTCTCCAGCCCCCTGAGCTATATTCTGGCCTTTGTCGGCGCATTTATCTGGGCGACCTATTGCACGGTCACCGCAAAATATGCGCGCGGCAAAAACGGCATCACCCTGTTTGTTTTATTAACCGCCCTGACCCTGTGGCTCAAGTTTATGTTCAGCGATCAACCGCCGATGATTTTCAGCTGGCCGGTGGTCATTAAGCTGGTGATGTGCGCGGTGGCGCTGGGGTTTGGCTATGCGGCCTGGAACGTAGGTATTCTCCACGGCAACGTCAGCCTGCTGGCGGCCGCCTCTTACTTTACCCCGGTGCTCTCTTCGGCGCTGGCGGCGGTGCTGCTCAGCGCGGTCCTCTCCTGGCCATTCTGGCAGGGCGCCGGTATGGTTTGCGCCGGCTCCCTGCTCTGCTGGTATGCCACCCGACGTTAGCCGAGGTCGCCTCCGGCCACCGGCAGCGTAACGCCGGTGATATAGCTTGCCTCATCGCTGGCGAGAAACAGGATCGCGTTCGCCTGTTCCGTCAGCGTGCCGTAGCGATGCATCAGGCTGCTCTCCACGGTTTGATCGACCACCTGCTGATACCACTCCTGCTCCTGCGCCGTGGGCGTTTCATGATTCCGCGGGGTTAAGCGCGCCGGCGCCTCGGTTCCGCCCGGCGCCACGGCGTTGATGCGAATCCCGCTGCCGCTGTACTCCATAGCAATCGAACGGGTCAGCGCGTTGACCCCGCCTTTCGCCGCCGAGTAAGGCACCCGGTTAACGCCCGCGGTGGCAACGGACGAGACGTTAACGATGCTGCCCTTGCCCTGTTTGAGCATCCACGGTAGCGCCGCGCGGCAGCCCCACAGCGTCGGAAACAGCGAGCGACGAATCTCTTTTTCAATCTGATCCGGCTGATATTCGGCAAACGGCCGCGCCCAGATCGTCCCCCCGATGTTATTAATCACCACGTCCAGTCGGCCAAAATGGGCGACCCCGGCGGCAAAAGCCTGCTCGGTGCTCTCCCACTGTTCGAGGTCTGCCTCCAGCGCCAGCACGTCGCTGCCCCCCTCGGCCAGCGTCGCCGCCAGCTCGTGGACATAGCGCGAACGGTCGATCAGCAGCAAACGGGCCCCTTCACGGGCGGCCTGCTCTGCCGTCTGACGGCCAATGCCCTGGGCGGCGCCGGTAATGGCCACCACTTGATGTTGAAAACGCATCGCTCCTCCTTATGCCGCCGCACTCTGGCTGGCGAGAAATTTTTCGTACCAGAAACCTGCCGGATTAATTCCCCGCTCGCGAAGCGCGCCGGAAACCGCGTTGACCATCGGCGGCGGGCCGCACAGATAGATGTCGACATCGCCATCGTTAAGCATCGCGTCATCAAGATGCCCGGTGACAAACCCGCGCTGCGGGCAGGCGCTCTGTTCATCGGCAACGACCGGCAGCCAGCGGTAGCCGGAAAGCTGATCGACAAACGCATCCAGCGCCTCGGTCTTCACCAGATCGCTATCGCGGGTGACGCCATAGAGCAGCGTAATCGGCCGGGTACTGCCCTGCAGGGCCAGGGTGTGCAGCATCGACAGCAGCGGCGCCAGCCCGGTCCCGCCCGCCAGCATCAGCAGCGGACGTTCCCCGTTGCGCAGGTAGAAGCTGCCCATCGGGCCGCTGAGGGTAAGACGATCGCCCGCTGCCGCCTGGTGCGTCAGCCACTGGCTCATTACCCCGCCGGGCACATTGCGGATCAGGAACCGACCTTCGCGCTCGCCCGGAAGCGAGCTGAAAGAGTAAGCGCGCACCTGCGGTGTGCCCGGTACCTGAATGTTGATGTATTGTCCGGGCAGAAAAGCCAGCGGTTCATCCAGCTGGAGCACCAGCTCAATGGCGGTCTCCGACAGGTGATTCACCTGCATCACCGCCGCACCGCTGCTGGCGAGCGCGGTTTTGCACTGCGCCGCAGCCACCGGAACGTCAATCACGCAATCGCTGGTCGGGATCATCTGACAGGTCAGCACCTGACGAGCATCGGCCTCTTCTTCGCTCAATGCCTCCTCGAGATACTCTTCCCCCATGCCATAGTCGCCGCTGGCGCAATGGCATTTGCAGGTCCCGCAGACGCCGTCCGAGCAATCCATCGGCAGGTTGACCTTCTGGCGGTAGGCGGCGTCCAGCACTTTTTCTCCCGCATTGCACTGGATAAAGCGGGTAATACCATCCTCAAAATTGAGTGCGATAGTAAACATATCCACCTCTTAAATATGGTAAACGTCAATCACCTGACGGATATAATCGTTGTTCAGCCGCACCGTCTTACGCAGGATCTGCGGTTTGCCGTCGCAGGTCGTCAAGGTGACGCAGGTCGAGCCAAACCACGCATCGGTGTGCTGGTACCGGTGGTTGTAAGTCACCCAGTTGTAGCGCACCTCCACCCCCTGCTCATTTTCGCCGAGCAGCTCAACGTTGCTGATCAGGTGGGTGGTACGCGGCTCCGGCGTACTGGCGCCAGAACGTTCCGTTTTGATGCGGTAGACGCGGTCCTCAAGTCCCTCGCGGTTCGGGTAATAGATCAGCGATATTTCGCGCTGCGGGTCGCGGGTCAGCTTGTCGTCATCGCCCCAGGCCGGCATCCAGAACACCACTTTCGGGCTGTAGCACGTCAACCACTGATCCCACTGACGGTCGTCCAGCAGGCGGGCTTCGTAATAGAGAAACTGGCGAACCTGTTCAAGCGTCAGCATCACACCACCTCCACGCGTTGGGTTATGGACTGTTCATAGCGCTGCTGCTCTTTTTCTAGCGCCGCCAGCATCACGTTTTGCCAGTGATGGTGATGGGCGATGTACAGCGCCTCATCCTCCGATTTCACCCCGCTAAGCAGCGGAGTGAATCCGGCATGCCGGGCGTGTTCATCCGGGCCATCGACCCAGTGCAGCGCGCCGCGACTGAGATCGCTCCACGCCAGGTTCTCGCCGAGATAGCCGCGCTGGCAGGCGCTGAACTCTTCCAGATCGTCCGGCGTTCCCATGCCGCTGACGTTAAAGAAATCCTCGTACTGGCGGATGCGCAGCGCGCGGGCCTGGTCCGGCTCGCCTTTCGGCGCGAAGCACCAGATAGTGACTTCGGTTTTGTCTACTGCGAGCGGGCGAATAACGCGGATCTGTGTGGAAAACTGGTCCATCAAATAGACGTTGGGATAGAGACAAAGATTGCGCGTTTCATTGACCATCTGGTCGGCGCGCAGCTCGCCAAACTCGGCCTGTAAGCGGGCCTGATGGGCGAAAACCGGGCGCACTTCCGGGTTGAGCGCCCGGGTCCACAGCAGCATATGGCCGTTTTCGAAACCGTAACCTCCGCCGAGACTTTTCGACCAGCCGTTGGCATCGACGGAATGCGTCCCTTCGGCTTCGTAGTTGCGGCGCGACATTGTGGAGGCGTAGTTCCAGTGCACCACGCTAACGTGGTAGCCGTCGGCGCCGTTTTCCGCCCCCAGCTTCCAGTTGCCCTCGTAGACATAGCTGGAGGAGCCTTTCAGCACTTCCAGCCCTTCCGGCGCCTGATCGACCATCAGATCGATAATTTTGCAGGTTTCGCCAAGATAAGTTTCCAGCGGCTGCACGTCCTCGCTGAGGCTGCCGAATAAGAAGCCGCGATATGAGGCAAAGCGCGGCAGTTTTTTCAGGTCATGCGACCCTTCATGTTTAAAGGTCTCCGGATAACCGCCGGTGCTTTCATCTTTGGCTTTCAGCAATTTACCGTTGTTGCCAAAGGTCCAGCCGTGGAACGGACAGGTAAACGAGTTTTTATTGCCGGTTTTACGACGGCAGAGCATGGCGCCGCGATGGGCGCAGCTATTAATTAACGCGTGCAAGGCATGCTGTTTATCGCGGGTGATAATAACCGGCTGTCGTCCGAGAGTTAGGGTAAAATAATCACCAGGCTCAGGAATTTGACTTTCATGGGCGAGGAACACCCAGTTCCCTTCAAATATATGTTTGATCTCAAATTCAAATAGCTGCGGATCGGTAAAAATTGAACGATGGCAGCGATAAATATGTTTTTGCCGGTCAACAATTAATGCATTGCTGATTTTATCTTTTAATAGCGAGAGTGTTTTTTGCATGAGCTTAGCCCTCCTGCAGAATTCAGGCATTAATAAAGTCAGAGAGAATAATCAATTCGGGAATATCCCCGGCCGCGCGTGGCAGGCCGGGCAACAGCATGGCTCACCGCCCCGGGCGCACCGGCCCGGGAGGTGCGCCGGTCATTACTCTTGTGCGCGCAGGCGGGAAATACGCTGTTCTTCGTCGGCGTTGAGGGCCGGGCACAAAGTAAAGTCGAAGCGAATTTCGGTGTGTTCGCCGTCAAGCTCACGCTGCTGAATCAGCTCACGATCGGTGATTTTAACCGGGTCGGCAATCAGGCCATCGCGGGTGGCGAAGGCAAAGTCATCCCACAGATACTTATCACCGTTAAGGTTAATCTGGCTGGTTAAATGCTTGTGACCCGGCGCGGAAACAAAGAAGTGAATATGTGCCGGACGGTTGCCGTGACGACCCAACTGGTTAAGCAGCTTTTGGGTCGGGCCATCCGGCGGACAGCCGTAGCCAGAAGGCATGATGCTACGCACGCTGTAGCGGCCATCTGCGCCGGTGCGGATGCGGCGACGCAGGTTGTATTCACTCTGGCTCTGGTCGAAGAACGAATAGTTCCCCAGGGTGTTGGCGTGCCAGATATCCACAATGGCGTTGGCAACCGGACGCCCCTGGGTATCGCACACCTGACCGTGCAGCCACATGACTTCACCCGCATCGCGGCCGTCATCCATCCGCGCGTGCCCTTCTGCGAGCGGCGCATTGGCCACGTACAGCGGCCCCTCAATGGTGCGCGGCGTACCGGTTTCCCGATGCGCTGCGGCGTCAATCGCATCCTGACGCAGGTCGAGGAAGTGTTCCAGCCCGAGACCTGCCGCCAGCAGCGCCGCTTCCTGACGCCCGCCCAGTTCATGCAAATAGTTCACCGCATGCCAGAACTCTTCCTGGGTAATATTATAATCGTCGATCAGGGTGCACATATCTTCCAGTAAACGATGCACAATGGCTTTAAAGCGTTCATTACCGCCGGGAACATTTAACCCGGCACTTTCACGTAATAATTTCTGCACGGCTTCTTGTTGTACGAAAGAATTTTTCATTGTGATTCTCACTTATTGCTTGCAGTTGGCTTGTAGGGTTTACACCGGAATATCCGGCGCGAGGTTTTTTATTATTTTTAGCTATCGTCTTCACGAATCGAGGAGGGATGACGACACAGTGCCTCGACGCGTATTTCCATAAACGGGTATAACGGCAGAGCCATTAATATCTGGTGTAACTGGTCGGCATCACGCACATCAAAAATACTGACATTGGCGTACAGTCCGGCGACGCGCCAGATATGTCGCCAGGTGCCTTCACGCTGTAATTGCTGCGAATAGGCTTTTTCTCGTTGTTTAATCTCCTCAAGCTCGGCGGCGGGATATCCCAGCGGGATCTTGACGGTCATATCCACTTTAAACAGCATATTTTTCTCCTGTCATGTCCTACGCTTTGCGGGCATAGAACTGCAATTTATCTTCATCGAGTTCGACACCTAAACCCGGCGTCTGAGGCAGGACGACGCTGCCGTCGGTGAACGTTAGCGGCACGCTGACGATGTCATCTTTGAGCAACAGCGGACCAAACATTTCAGTGCCCCATTGCAGCGGCAGCGTCGACCAGGCGTGCAACGATGCGACGGTGCCCACGGTTCCTTCCAGCATGGTGCCGCCATACAATCCGATACCCGCCGCCTGCGCGACGTGCGCCAGGGCTAAAACGCTGGCCGGGCCGCCCGCTTTGGCAATTTTCAAGGCAAAGGCGCCGCTGAAGCCTTGCTGCGCCAGGCGATAGCCATCGTAGTGCGTCGCCACCGCTTCATCCGCCAGAATCGCGGTTTCAATGTGATGGCTGAGGCGAACCAGCGCCGCGTTGTCCTGCGCGCTGACCGGTTGTTCAATTAAGTCGATGCCCATCGCCGCCAGTTCACGACAGCCTTTTGCCGCCACAGTGGCGTCCCAGGCCTGGTTGACATCGACACGAATGCTCGCCCGATCGCCGAGGGCTTCGACAATCGCCCGGGTATGACGTAAATCGGTCGCCAGTTCGCGGGCGCCAATTTTCAACTTAAATGCCTGATGGCGACCTTCGGCCAGCAGCGTTTCCCCTTCGGCGATATCCTTGTTGGTATCCCCGCTCGCCAGGGTCCACAGCACCGGCAGCGAGGTCTGCAGCGCGCCGCCAAGCAGCGCTGAAACCGGCAGCCCCAGCGCCTTGCCCTGCGCATCCAACAGCGCGGTTTCAATGGCGGATTTGGCGAAGGTGTTACCTTTGATGGCGCTGTTGATACGCTGCGTCAGCGCATTCAGGTTATCGGCGGGCTGCCCTTTGAGCAGCGGCGTCAGATAATGGTTAATGGCGCTGGAGATGGCTTCCGGACTCTCGACGCCATAGCTCAGCCCGCCGATGGTGGTCGCCTCGCCGATACCGCAAATACCGTCAGAGCGCGTAATGCGGACAATCACCAGCGTCTGGCAGCCCATGGTTGTCATTGAGAGTTTGTGCGGGCGAATGGTCGGGACATCAACCAGCCAGCTTTCAATGCGTTCTACGGTCGCGGTCATGTTTTCTTCCTGATCGTTAAATTCATAACTTTTTGTGACGCCAACCATAACGAAGGGTGACGGTGACTTTGACAATAGGGGGGAGCCGGTGAAATGGTCAACGGCGATAATCGAAATGTTGTGCGATTATCGACGCGCTTGTTAAAATGAGGTTAATAATGTGATCCGGGTGGTAAAACAGGCACATTCCGTCGCCGCCCTTTTTCCCCACGGTATAGTGGTGCCCGTGAGCTTTTGTTTTCGAATGGAGAGGAATTCAATGAGCGCGACACCGCCAACCCCCCTCAGCGCCAGGCAGGCCGAACACGACCCGAATTTCATGCTGTCGCTGGCGCGCGGGTTGGAAGTTCTCAGCGCCTTTACTCCCCAGCGCCAGCGGCTGACTATCTCGCAGCTCAGCCAGAAAACGCAGATTTCCCGCGCCGCCGTCCGCCGCTGCCTGTATACCCTGGCCGCACTCGGCATGGTGCACAGTCCTGACGGACGCAGCTATGAACTGTTGCCGCGGGTGTTGGCCGTCGGCCACGCCTATCTGGCCGGAACGCCGCTGGCGAAAGTGGCCCAGACCGCGCTGGATAACCTCGGTAAGAGCCTCGGCGAATCTTGCTCCGCCGCCACCCTCGATGGCGATAACGTGCTCTATATTGCCAGGGCCGCAGTCAATAATCTGCTGAGCGTTGATATCGGTCGCGGCAGCCGTCTCCCCGCATGGGCGACCTCAATGGGCCGCGTACTGCTTAGCGCCCTGGCGGAAGAGCAGCTGGACGTGACATTGTCACGCGCGAATTTAATTCGCTACACCCCGCATACGCTGTGTGATTTAGCGGGATTGCGGGAGGAAATAACCAGAGTACGTATGCAGGGATATGCGATCGCCGATCGGCAAATTGAGGTGGGATTATGTTCGCTGGCGGTACCGCTGCTGTCACGCAGCGGCCAGGTGGTGGCGGCGCTCAACGTCGGCGTGCCCGCCAGTGCCATGAGCGCCGCCGCGCTGAGAGAGAAAGCGCTGGCCCCGCTGCGGCGGGCGGCCATGGAGCTTTCTCTCCAGCTGTAGGGCTAGTTCATTTTCGGCGCCTGCGCCAGACTGCGCCAGATCCCGGCGGCCAGCAGCAGCAGCAGCACCCCGGCGGTGGCCAGCACGATGCTGTGGGCGCTGATAAACGCGGTTTTCGCCGCTGCAATCAGCGAATGCGCCGGAACTGCGGGCAGCGATTGCGCCAGGGCGATCGCTTCGCTGATGGACGACGAGGCCTGCGCTGCGGCCTGACCGTCCACCCCGGCGGGCAGCACAATCGATGAACTGTAGCTGCGGGTCAGAATCAGGCCAAACAGCGCGATCCCCAGACCGGCCCCCAGCTCGTAGGCCATCGTTTCAATGGCGCCGGCCGCCGCCGCTTTCTCTTTCGGCGCCGCCGCCATAATGGCGGAGCCGGAAGCCAACAATGCGCTGGCGACGCTGAAGCCTAAGAGAATCATCAATCCCCATGCCAGCCACTGCTGGGAGCTGAAATCGGTCATCGACAGACCGAGGAAACTGAGCGCGCTCAGCAGCATACCGCCGGTTGCCACCAGCCGCAGGCCCAGGCGAGAAACCATCACCCCGGCAACAGGTCCGCTAAACCCGCTCGCCAGCATCAGCGGCAGCATAAACAGCCCGGCTTCAAACGGTGTTTTGCCGTGGACGAACTGTAGCTCCTGCGCCATCAGTAGCTCGAAGCCAACCAGGGTAATCAGGGCGGTCATCGCCATCATCACGCCGCTTAAGATAATGCGATGCGTAAACAGGCGCATATCGACCATCGGCGTCGCGGCGGAAAGCTGCTGGCGAACAAAGCGCACCAACAGCGCCAGGCCCACCAGCGCGATCGATCCGGTCAGCCATAATGCCATCTGCCCTTTCAGCGCCGATTTTGCGCTGAACACCAGCATCAGGATCGCCACAATCAGCATCAATGCCTGGGTCAGATTAAGCGGCTGTTCGCGCCGTGCCGGCTGGCGCGGCACCATCCGCGCACTGAAGGCGATAACCGCCAGCACGATGGGCACGTTGATCAGGAATACCGATCCCCAGTAAAAATGTTCCAGCAGGATCCCGCCCACCAGCGGGCCGAAGGCGGCGCCGCCAGAGCCAATCGCCGCCCACAGGCCGAGCGCCATGTTGCGGTGGCGCGCCTGCGAAAAAGTGTTACGGATACCGGCGAGCGTCGCCGGGACGATCATCGCCGCACCAATGGCCAGCAGCGCGCGGGAGGCGATCAGCGCCAGCGCAGTGGGTGAAAACGCCGCCGCCAGCGACGAAACGCCGAAAATAGCGCTGCCTAGCAGCAACAGCCGTTTAAAACCAATTTTATCGCCGAGCGCCCCCATCGGCAGCACCATACCGGCCATGACTAATGAATAAATATCAATGATCCACAGCAGCTCATTGCTGCTGGTCCCCAACGACATACTAAGCGTTGGCGCGGCGACATGCAGTACCGTGGCATCAATCGCCACCGGTAAATACACCAACAAAATCGCCACCAGCGTTAACCATTGCCGAGACATACTTTTTCCTCAATTTTGCAAATTGGACACGCGTCCAGGATTGCGATCCTGCCGGATTGTTGAACAACTGTCCAATTTTTTGTTACTATCGAAGAAAACCACGGCTCAGCGGGGAAATATGCACTACTTAAATCGGGAAGCGCGTCGGGAGGTGATCATGCTGGCGGCGATGCGTGTCGCGCTGCAGGGGGGCTTAGGCGCCATGACCGTCCGGCAAATCGCCGCCGAAGCCGGAGTCTCCACCGGGCAGTTGCATCACCATTTCACCTCCATCGGCGAGCTTAAGGCGCAGGCCTTCGTTCGTTTAATTCGTGAGATGCTGGATATCCAGCTGGTAGCGGAAGACGCCAGCTCGCGCGAGCGCCTGTTTTCAATGCTCGGCAGCGAAGATGGCCGCCTGGATCCCTATATCCGTTTGTGGCGCGAAGGCCAACTGCTCTCCGGGAGCGATAGCGACATCAAAGAGGCCTACCTGCTCACCATGTCGATGTGGCACGAAGAGACGGTCAATATTATTCGTCTCGGCAGCGAAAGCGGTGAATTTCATCCCGATGACAGCGCGGAGAATATCGCCTGGCGTTTAATTGCCCTGGTCTGCGGGCTGGATGGGATTTATGCGCTGGGAATGGAAGCGATCGACGACAGCGCATTTACACGCTATATAAACTACTATATAACGTTAGAACTACTGCGCCCGCCAACCATTTAGCCAACTGAGCTTCTGAATGCGCCGGGAAGGCACGGTCTGTCGGCCCGGCAGACCTGTCGCCGCTGCTGACAGGAGCGCAGTTTAAGTCACATTTCATTTACATTTAGTAACAAATAATAAACCCCTATTGCGCACGCGCTTTCCTGAAGCGTTTTTTTTTATCTATTCTTCAAACACTACAATAATTCATTCGACCAGCCTTAATCGCCTCTTCTGCTTAATTTGCGGTGTTGTCATCTTTAAATTTTCTTTGGTTACTGTGCATTCGAGGGCAATATGTCAAGAGAAAGTGAGAAAGATAATCATTACCTTTTAAAAGGGTGGCGCCCGGAAAATCCAGCATTCTGGGAAAATAAAGGCAAAGCCATTGCGCGAAGAAATCTTTTTATTTCAGTAAGTTGCTTACTTCTTGCCTTCTGCGTCTGGATGTTATTCAGCGCGGTTGCGGTGAATCTTAATAAAGTCGGCTTTAATTTCACTACCGATCAGCTTTTTTTATTAACCGCGCTTCCTTCGCTGTCCGGGGCAATATTACGCGTGCCCTATTCTTTTATGGTTCCTATATTTGGCGGACGCTACTGGACGGTGATCAGCACCGTTATTTTAGTGGTGCCCTGCCTGTGGCTTGGGATCGCGGTGCAAAACCCGGCAACCCCATTCTGGATATTTATTCTCATCGCTCTGTTCTGCGGTTTTGCCGGAGCTAACTTTGCCTCCAGCATGGGCAACATCAGTTTTTTCTACCCGAAAGCGAAGCAAGGCAGCGCCCTCGGCGTGAACGGCGGCCTGGGTAACCTCGGCGTCAGCGTGATGCAGCTGCTCTCGCCGGTAGTGATCTTCGTGCCGATCTTCACTTTTGTCGGCGTTCGCGGCGTCGATCAACCGGACGGCGCAACCCTGTGGCTCGGCAACTCGCCGCTCATCTGGGTGCCGCTGCTGCTCGCCGCTACCGTGGCGGCGTGGTTCGGGATGAACGATATCGCCGGTGCCAAAACCTCCATTCGCGATCAGCTCCCGGTGTTGAAACGCCCGCATATGTGGTTGCTGAGCCTGCTTTATCTCGCCACCTTCGGCTCGTTCATCGGGTTTTCCGCCGGCTTCGCGATGCTGGCCAAAACGCAGTTTCCGGATGTGAATATCCTGAAACTGGCCTTCTTTGGCCCGTTTATCGGCGCCCTGGCGCGCTCCTTCGGCGGCATCATTTCCGACCGTCTGGGCGGCGTCAACGTCACCCTGGTGAACTTCATTCTGATGGCGCTGTTTACCGGCCTGCTGTTCCTCACCCTACCCGGCTCCGGTTCCGGGAGTTTTCTGGCGTTTTACGTGGTGTTTATGGGGCTGTTTCTCACCGCGGGTCTCGGCAGCGGCTCTACGTTCCAGATGATCGCCGTGATCTTTCGCCAGATAACCATCGATAGCGTCAAGAAACGCGGCGGCAGCGATGTGCAGGCCCAGCACGAAGCGGTCACCGATACCGCCGCCGCGCTCGGGTTTATCTCCGCTATTGGCGCGGTCGGGGGCTTCTTCATCCCGAAAGCCTTTGGCACCTCGTTAGCCATGACCGGTTCCCCGGTTGGCGCCATGAAGGTTTTCTTTGTCTTTTATGTCGTTTGCGTACTGGTGACCTGGCTGGTCTACGGTCGTCGTAAACCGGCAAAAAAATAACGGCATCGTTGCCGGATGGCGGCTGACGCCTTTATCCGGCCTACGGGATCGTGCGGTCTTGCTGGCCGGATAAGGCGTTAACGCGTCGCATCCGGCAAGGGCTTGATGCCGGACATTATCGGAGCAGGAGAAACGTCATGAGTAAACTACTGGATCGCTTTCGCTACTTTAAGCAGAAACGCGAGACCTTTGCCAACGGCCACGGTCAGGTCCTGGATACCAACCGTGACTGGGAAGATAGTTACCGTCAGCGCTGGCAGTTCGACAAGATCGTCCGTTCCACGCACGGAGTAAACTGTACGGGCTCATGCAGCTGGAAAATTTACGTCAAAAACGGGCTGGTCACCTGGGAAACCCAGCAGACCGACTATCCGCGTACCCGCCCGGATCTGCCCAACCACGAACCGCGCGGCTGCCCGCGCGGCGCCAGCTACTCCTGGTATCTCTACAGCGCCAACCGACTCAAATACCCGCTGGCACGTAAACGGCTGATTGAGCTGTGGCGCACGGCGCTGGCCCGCCATCCCGACCCGGTCGATGCCTGGAACAGCATTATGGAAGATCCGCAGCAGTGTCTCAGCTACAAGCAGATGCGCGGCAAAGGCGGGTTTATTCGCTCGACCTGGAAAGAGCTGAACCAGCTGATTGCCGCCGCCAACGTCTGGACCATCAAGCACTATGGCCCGGACCGCATTGTCGGCTTCTCGCCGATCCCGGCGATGTCGATGGTCTCTTATGCCGCTGGTACCCGCTACCTGTCGCTAATTGGCGGTACCTGCCTGAGCTTCTACGACTGGTATTGCGACCTGCCCCCCGCCTCGCCGATGACCTGGGGCGAACAGACCGACGTACCGGAATCCGCCGACTGGTATAACTCCAGCTACATCATCGCCTGGGGCTCTAACGTGCCGCAGACCCGAACGCCTGACGCCCACTTTTTTACCGAGGTGCGCTACAAAGGCACCAAAACTATTGCTATTACGCCGGACTATTCGGAAGTGGCGAAACTGTGCGATCAGTGGCTGGCGCCGAAACAGGGTACCGACAGCGCGCTGGCCATGGCGATGGGCCATGTCATCTTAAAACGCTTCCATCTCGACAATCCGAGCGATTACTTCCTTAACTACTGCCGCCACTACACCGACATGCCGATGCTGGTGCTGCTCGACGATCGCGACGATGGTACCACCGTCCCCGGGCGAATGGTGCGCGCTTCTGACCTGCTGGACGGGCTGGGTGAGAGCAACAATCCGGAGTGGAAAACCGTGGCCTTCAGTTCCGCCGGTGAACTGGTCGCCCCCAATGGCTCTATCGGTTTTCGCTGGGGCGAAAAAGGGAAATGGAACCTCGAACCGCGGGCTGCCGGGAAGGAGACCGAACTGGCGCTGTCCCTGCTGAATATCAAAGATACCGTCGCCGCCGTGGGCTTCCCCTACTTTGGTGGCAACGAGAACCCGCATTTTCGCAGCGTTGAGCAGCAGCCGGTGCTGATTCATCGGCTTCCGGCCAAACGTCTGACCCTGGCCAGCGGCGAGAGCAAACTGGTGGTAAGCGTCTATGACCTGGTCCTGGCTAACTACGGCCTCGACCGGGGGCTCGACGATGAGAACGCGGCCGGCGATTTCAGCGAGGTGAAAGCCTACACTCCGGCCTGGGCGGAGCAGATTACCGGCGTTCCCCGCCACCACATAGAGCAAATCGCCTGGGAGTTCGCCGATACCGCGCATAAAACCCACGGTCGCTCGATGATTATCCTCGGTGCCGGCGTCAACCACTGGTACCACATGGATATGAACTACCGGGGGATGATCAATATGCTGGTGTTCTGCGGCTGCGTCGGACAGAGCGGCGGCGGCTGGTCGCACTATGTCGGCCAGGAAAAACTGCGTCCGCAGACCGGCTGGCTGCCGCTGGCGTTTGCCACCGACTGGAACCGCCCGCCGCGCCAGATGAACAGCACCTCTTATTTCTACAACCACTCCAGCCAATGGCGCTATGAAAAGCTGACCGCCCAGGAGCTGCTTTCACCACTGGCGGACGCCAGTCGATATACCGGACACCTGATTGATTTTAACGTGCGCGCCGAGCGCATGGGCTGGCTGCCTTCCGCCCCGCAGCTCAGCGTCAATCCGCTGACCATTAAGCAGCAGGCCGATGCCGCCGGCCTCTCACCCGCCGACTACACCGTGCAGGCGTTAAAATCTGGCGCCATCCGCTTTGCCTGCGAGCAGCCGGACAACGGTAAAAACCATCCGCGGAATATGTTTATCTGGCGCTCCAACCTGCTGGGTTCCTCCGGCAAGGGGCATGAGTACATGCTCAAATATCTGCTGGGCACCGACAGCGGCATCCAGGGCGATGAACTGGGGGCGACGGACGAGGTTAAACCGGAAGAGGTCGAGTGGCAGACCCCGGCGATTGAAGGCAAGCTCGATCTGCTGGTGACCCTCGATTTCCGCATGTCGAGCACCTGCCTGTTCTCAGATATCGTTCTGCCGACCGCCACCTGGTATGAAAAAGACGATATGAACACCTCGGATATGCATCCGTTTATCCACCCGCTTTCCGCCGCCGTCGACCCGGCCTGGGAAGCCAAAAGCGACTGGGAAATCTATAAAGAGATCGCCAACGTCTTTTCGACGGTCTGCGTCGGCCATCTCGACGCGGAGACCGATGTGGTGCTTCTGCCTCTGCAGCATGACTCTGCGGGCGAACTGTCCCAGCCTTTCGATGTGGTTGACTGGCATAAGGGCGAGTGCGATCTGATTCCGGGGAAAACGGCCCCGACCATTGCGGTAGTCGAGCGCGATTACCCTGCCACCTACGAGCGCTTCACTTCCCTGGGCCCGCTGCTGGATAAGCTGGGCAACGGCAGTAAAGGCATCAGCTGGAAAACGCAGGATGAGGTCGATTTCCTCGGCAAACTCAATTACGTCAAGCTCGACGGCCCGGCAAAAGGCCGCCCGCGCATCGACAGCGCCATCGACGCCACGGAAGTGATCCTCAGCCTGGCGCCAGAAACCAACGGCCAGGTGGCGGTCAAAGCCTGGCAGGCGCTGGGAGAGTTTACCGGACGCGATCACACCCATCTGGCTATCAACAAAGAAGATGAGAAGATTCGCTTTCGCGATATTCAGGCCCAGCCGCGCAAAATCATCTCCAGTCCGACCTGGTCCGGGCTGGAAAGCGAGCACGTCTCCTACAACGCCGGCTACACCAATGTCCATGAACTGATCCCCTGGCGCACGCTCTCCGGCCGCCAGCAGCTGTATCAGGATCATCCGTGGATGCGCGCCTTCGGTGAAAGTCTGGTGGTCTACCGGCCGCCGATTGATACCCGGAGCGTCAGCCATATGCATCAGATTCCGCCGAACGGCTTCCCGGAAAAGGCGCTCAATTTCCTCACCCCGCACCAGAAATGGGGGATTCACTCCACCTACAGCGAAAACCTGCTGATGCTGACCCTGTCGCGCGGCGGGCCGATCGTCTGGATCAGTGAAACCGACGCCAGAGAGCTTGGCATTGAGGACAACGACTGGATTGAGGCCTTCAACGCCAACGGTGCGCTCACCGCCCGGGCGGTGGTCAGCCAGCGCGTACCGCCCGGCATGACCATGATGTACCACGCGCAGGAGCGCATCATGAACATTCCCGGATCTGAAGTCACCGGCCGTCGCGGCGGCATTCATAACTCGGTGACCCGCATTTGCCCGAAACCCACCCACATGATTGGCGGCTATGCGCAGCTGGCCTACGGCTTTAACTATTACGGTACCGTCGGCTCCAACCGCGATGAGTTCATCATGATTCGTAAAATGAAAAACATTAACTGGCTGGATGACGAAGGTCGCGATCAGGTACAGGAGGCGAAAAAATGAAAATCCGCTCACAAGTTGGAATGGTGCTCAATCTCGACAAATGCATCGGCTGCCACACCTGCTCGGTCACCTGCAAGAACGTCTGGACCGGGCGCGAAGGGATGGAATACGCCTGGTTTAACAACGTCGAAACCAAACCCGGTATCGGCTACCCGAAAAACTGGGAAGACCAGGAAGAGTGGCAAGGCGGCTGGATCCGCGGGATCACCGGTAAGCTGACGCCGCGCCTCGGCAACCGCGTTGGCGTGTTGGCAAAAATCTTCGCCAACCCGCAGCTGCCGGGCATCGACGACTATTACGAACCCTTCACCTACGATTACCAGCATCTGCATACCGCGCCGGAGAGCCAGCATCTGCCTACCGCCCGCCCCCGTTCGCTGATTAGCGGTAAGCGAATGGATAAAATCAGCTGGGGCCCCAACTGGGAAGAGCTGCTTGGCGGCGAGTTTGAAAAGCGCGCCCGTGACCGTAACTTCGAAGCCATGCAGAAAGAGATGTACGGCCAGTTTGAAAACACCTTCATGATGTATCTGCCGCGCCTGTGCGAACACTGCCTTAACCCGAGCTGCGTCGCGACCTGCCCGAGCGGGGCTATCTATAAGCGCGAAGAGGATGGCATCGTACTGATCGATCAGGATAAATGCCGCGGCTGGCGCATGTGCATCAGCGGCTGCCCGTACAAAAAAATCTACTTTAACTGGAAGAGCGGCAAATCGGAGAAGTGCATCTTCTGCTATCCGCGGATTGAATCCGGCCAGCCGACGGTCTGTTCGGAAACCTGCGTCGGGCGCATTCGCTACCTCGGCGTGCTGCTGTATGACGCCGACCGGATTGAGGAAGCGGCCAGCACCGAACATGAAACCGACCTCTATGAACGCCAGTGCGAGGTATTCCTCGACCCGCACGACCCGGCGGTGATTGAAGAGGCGCTGAAACAAGGGATCCCGCATAACGTCATCGACGCGGCGCAGAAATCGCCGGTGTATAAACTGGCGATGGACTGGAAGCTGGCGCTACCGCTGCACCCGGAGTATCGCACCCTGCCGATGGTCTGGTACGTCCCGCCGCTGTCACCGATTCAGTCGGTCGCCGACGCCGGCGGCCTGCCAAATAATGGCAGCATTCTGCCTGCCGTCGAAAGCCTGCGCATTCCGGTGCAGTACCTCGCCAATCTGCTGAGCGCCGGCGATACCGGCCCGGTGCTGCGCGCCCTGAAACGCATGATGGCGATGCGCCACTACAAACGCTCACAGACCGTCGAAGGAGTGACCGACACCCGGGCTATCGAAGAGGTGGGTTTAAGCGTGGAACAGGTCGAGGAGATGTACCGCTACCTGGCCATCGCTAACTACGAAGATCGCTTCGTGATCCCCACCAGCCACCGGGAAATGGCGGAAGATGCCTTCCCGGAACGCAACGGCTGCGGATTTACCTTCGGCGACGGTTGCCACGGGTCGGATACCAAATTCAACCTGTTCAACAGCCAGCGCATCGATGCGATCAACATCGGGGAGAAAGAGTAATGCGGATCCTCAAAATTATCGGTCTGCTGCTGGAGTATCCGGATAGCCTGCTGTGGGACAACCGTGAAGAGGCGCTGGAATTGGTCCGTGCCGATGCGCCGGCGCTACTGCCGTTTGTTGAATCGCTGCTGGCCGCCCCGCTGCTCGACCGCCAGGCCGAATGGTGTGAAGTGTTTGACCGCGGACGGGCCACCTCGCTGCTGCTGTTTGAGCATGTGCACGCGGAGTCCCGCGACCGCGGCCAGGCGATGGTCGAGCTGATGAATCAGTATGAGCAGGCCGGGCTGCACATCGACTGCCGGGAGCTGCCTGACCATTTACCGCTCTATCTGGAGTACCTCAGTAGCCTGCCGCCAGACGACGCCAGAGAAGGCTTGCAAAACGTGGCCCCGATTCTGGCGCTGCTTGGCGGGCGCGTCAAACAGCGACAGTGTCAATATTATCAGCTGTTTGACGTCCTGCTGGCGCTGGCTGGCAGCGCGCTCAGCAGTGACAGTGTCACCAGGCAGGTGGCGGGTGAAAAGCGCGATGATACCCGCCAGGCGCTGGATGCGGTGTGGGAGGAGGAGCAGGTGAAGTTTATCGAAGATAACGCCACCGCCTGCGACAGCTCCCCGATGCAACATTATCAACGACGCTTTAGCCAGGACGTCGCGCCACAGTACGTCGACGTCGGTGCCGGAGGCCCGAAATGATACAGTACCTGAACGTCTTTTTTTACGATATCTACCCCTATCTGTGCGGGACGGTGTTTCTCATCGGCAGCTGGCTACGCTACGACTACGGGCAGTATACGTGGCGCGCCTCTTCCAGCCAGATGCTCGACAAACGCGGCATGGTGCTGTGGTCGAATCTGTTCCATATCGGCATCCTGGGCATCTTCTTCGGCCACCTCTTCGGGATGCTGACCCCGCACTGGGTTTACTCCTGGTTCCTGCCAATGTCGCAAAAGCAGCTGATGGCGATGATTCTCGGCGGGATCTGCGGCGTACTGACGCTGGTGGGCGGCGCCGGGCTGCTGATTCGTCGTCTGACCAACCCGCGCATTCGCGCCACCTCATCGACGGCGGATATTGTGATTCTGAGCATTCTGCTGATTCAGTGTGCGCTGGGTCTGACGACCATCCCCTTCTCCGCTCAACATCCTGACGGCAGTGAAATGCTGAAGCTGGTGGACTGGGCGCAGGCGGTGGTGACCTTCCACGGCGGCGCCTCGGCGCATCTTGATGGCGTGGCATTTATCTACCGCGTTCACCTGGTGCTGGGGATGACCATCTTCCTGATCTTCCCGTTCACTCGCCTGGTGCACGTCTGGAGCGCGCCAATAGAGTATTTGACCCGCCGCTACCAGCTGGTGAGATCCCGACGCTGAAGGTTTGACTCCCTCTCTGTCAACCCTTATGAGCTAACCCGTCAGCCTCCGCGCCAGGAGGCTGACGCTGTTAAAACAGGGGGAAAAGGTAAACCTGTAGTCGCTTCCCGCAATGACTTATACTGTTCCCGCACGTAATCTCTTCTCTTGAAACGCGCTGACTCAACCGGATGATACGTAGGTGAGGGAACCATGGGTAAATACGTCATTTTTATCAGCAGTCGCGGCGGGAGAGCCGTAGCAAAAGACGCAGTGACATCCTCTTTGCTTAAAGAGATGAAACGACAGGGATTCAGAAAACATCACGTTGAGGTAGAAGCTGAAAACGAAAACGATGCCGTTAAAGCGTTAAACAGATTTAATGACGATTATCTGACGGAGGTAAAGGAGTACACCGCGAGCGTCATATTTGTGTGCCTGTGCGCGATTGTTGCTTTCATCGTTTTTCTATTTTCAAACAGATAGCAAATTTACGCCTCCAGGCGCAACAAACAGATTAACAAGCGGATTTCAGCGCAAAGCGCAATTATCCGTCGGCGGCATATGCAGCGCAAAACAGGCGGTAATAGTGTGCAGCAGCAGTTTCGCCGGCCCGGTAAGCCGATTTTCATCGCCATATAATCCCACCCCAATGTCACCCGCCGCGGGCAATTTTGCGCAATCAACGATCTGCAGCGTAGCAGGCATGCCTATCGTTGTGCGTAGCGCCACCCCCAGTCCTGCAGATGCGGCAGCCCAGATTCCGTTCAGACTGCGACTGGTAAAGGCAATACGCCAGGGGATTCCGGCTTTATCTAACGCCGCGGTGGCGGCGGTGCGCATGACGCACGGCGCTTCAAAGGCCAGCAGCGGCAGCGGCTGGTTGCTGTCGAGATAACGGGCAACATCGAACGCCGCCGCCGCGATCCACTGCAGCGGCAGTCTCCCCAGCAGATGATCAAAAACCGGTGCGTCGCGCCCTTCCCAGCTCAGGGCCAGATCGAGCTCCTGGCGCATCATCGCCTCGCGCAGCGGCGCATTCCGCGTGACGGTAACCGCAATCTCCACCTCGGGACAGGCCCGGGAAAATTGCCCGAGGACCGCCGGCAGTAACACCTCGCCAAAGTCCTCCTGCAGTCCGAGACGAACCTCGCCGCTTACCCCTCTGGCCTGCAGCGCGGCCCAGGCCTCGTCATTCAGGCTAAGCATTCGCCGCGCGTAGCTCAGCATAATTTCCCCTTCCGCCGTCAACGCCAGATGACGCCCGGCCTTTTGTACCAGCGCCGTGCCGCTCTGCTGCTCAAGCTTTTTAAGCTGAGCGCTGATCGCCGACGTTGAACGCCCCAGGCGTTCGGCGGCAAGGGCAAAACTGCCGAGTTCCATTCCGGTCACGAAAGCGCGTAGCGCGTCGGCATCAAAGGTCAGTGGTCGTCTGGTCATCATTAATCATCCCGTTTTTCAGGATTATTACTCACAAATTATATGATTATCGAAACCATCATAACCGGATATCGTCTCCGTGACATCCCACCTATGAGGTTGCAAATGGACAAAGTTAATCTGACCCGGGAAACCCTGGCAGCGCTGGCGCCAAAGCTGGCATCACTGAGTGAAGAGATCCTGTTTGGCGATATCTGGCAACGCCCCGCGCTGTCACCGCGTGACAGAAGCCTCATCACTCTCAGCGCGCTGGTCGCAATGTATCGTCCTGAACAGCTTGCCTGGCACCTGACATTCGCCCGGGAAAACGGCGTAACGGAGAGCGAAATCACCGAGCTTTTTACCCACCTGTCGTTTTACGCCGGATGGCCAGCGGCGGTTTCAGCACTCAATGTGTTTAGCCAGCTTGATACCGAATGAGGAGACGCGCATGCCCATAACCCGCATCGCCATTTCTGCGCAGCGTTTCGCGCAATGGCACGCTCGAATCTCTATCGATTTGCAGCAGGCGCTTGAAGATCATTTTTCGGTCCCGGCCGGCGACTGCTTTCAGCTTTTTGACTGCTACAGCCCAGGGCAGCGGATAGTTAACCCGCACTATCTCTGTAGGGCTGAAGCCGGACGCAGCGATGATTTCCTGCTGTTTCAGATAACCGCCGGTAAGCCACGCAGCCATCTGCAAAAGCAGCGTTTTTATCAGGATTTAGTGACGCGACTTGAGCAGTCGCTGGACATCAGCCCGCATGAGGTGATGGTGGTGATCGGCTTTACCGAGCCGGAAGACTGGTCATTCGGCAGCGGGAAAATGTTCAGCCTGACGGATATTCCTCCGCCGCGCTAAGCAACGCTGCAATAACAGAGGCTGTGACCAGTCAGGAGCCGGAAGCCGACCCGGTTGCTGAGGATGCTTCCCGGCGGCTGACGCTACAGGAGACGCAGCGCCACCACGTTGGGTCATCGCGAAGCATGACTCTCGGGTAAAGAGCAGGTGCCCGATACCGCTCGCGGCCGGGATTAGCAGACCGCGGCCCCGGGGGATACTGGTGAACAACGGGTGACGCTGGAAGCATGTCTCTTGTGGGTTAACATCGCCGAAAGTGACAGGACAAATGCCGCAGTTCCCCGGTTTATGGCCGAGAAAAGGCGGTCGCTATACTCTGTTTTCGCCAGGACGACGCCCTGAAAAAAACCGGGGAGGATTTCAGATGCGACCTTTCACCTTGCGGGTCTGGCGATGCGATAGATGCGGTCCGCCTGCACGGCCGACCGCCCCTTCTGTCTGGACAGCGTCGCCCCTACTTCCCCGCCTCAGGATGGGTATCAAACGCCGCCATGACCGCTGCGAGCTCACCTTCAGTAAAGCCATATTTGGCATCATCGACGCCAAGACCGAAGCGGGTTTGCAGCGCCTCATACAGCGCAGGAACATCCGGTAAATCGATCTTCTCCACCACATGGGCATTATCCCAATGGGTAAAGTGGAAGTTAGTTAACGTCATTTTCCCGCCGTCCGGCAAATGACGACACATCAGCAGATGGTGGCGGAAATGCGATTGCGGCCAGTGCGCCGACCAGAAATTCCCCATGACATAGTCAGCGGCATACTGGCGCCCGAGGTCGAAAACGTACATCGACTGCCAGTGGCCGTGATGGCTGTACTGTAACGTCCACTCATCCCCTTCGCAAATCAGTCGGTAGACACCGTGCGGGGTTGACTGTTCCGCATCCGCCAGCAGCCGGACAGGCGCGGTCAGGGTCTGGCCGCCGAAGCCGACATCGGCGATCCAGCGCTCACCGTCGACCTCAACCAGCAGCAGGCGATGGGTTCGCGGCGGCATCTGCGACGGATTGGCCAGCACCACGCGCCCCAGCAGACTACGGACGTTAAAACCCAGCTCGCGAAGTACCCGCTCCAGCAGCCCATTTTGCTCGAAGCAGTAACCGCCGCGACGGCCGTTAATCAGCTTCTCTTCCAGCGTCCGATCGTCAAGATGGATCTCTCTGGGCAGCAGAACATCCAGATTTTCAAACGGGATCGCGCCATTGTGGTGAATATGCAGTTCGCGCAAGGTGTTAAGCGATACATCAGGGGTTCCCGTCCAGCCCAGACGAGAAAAATAAGCGCTTAAAAATCGACTCATCAATGCCTCCAGCAATCGGTGTTCGACATTTATAGCCTATTTTCCCCGGCCGACTGCATATTTTGTGCGGTCACCCTTAACCGCGCGCGCCGCGTTGCATCAAGGCCAGCGCGCCGAGCATCAACGCCAGGCCGGTCAACAGCGTCAGCGAAGCCATGGCCATGCCCTGGCCGATCGACCCTTGCTCAAACTGACGCCAGATAAACACGGACACGGTTTGCGTCCCCGCCGGAGCCAACAGCAGCGATGTCACCAGTTCACGCGAAGCGACGGCAAACACCATCAGCATCGCCGCCAGCAGCGCCGGAAAGACCAGCGGCAGCACAATCAGCCGCAGCGCCTGCAGCGGCGATGCGCCGTGGACCCGCGCCGCCGGTTCGAGGTTATTCCCCAGCTGGCGCAGAGCGCTGCCAACATAGCGCACCGGCCACGGCAGCAGCAGGCAACAGTATGACAATAGCAGCATCCATCCGCTGTTATAGGGCGAAACCGGCCAGAACGGCTGGTTCCACAGCAGAATCAGCCCGACGCCCACGACCACCCCCGGCAGCGCCGCCGGCATCAGCGACAGCGCATCGACGATGCCACGGCCTTTGATTTTCTGCACCAGCACCAGCCATGCGACAATCAGCCCCACCAGGCCGACGATCAGCGCCGACGCCAGCGCCAGCGACAGACTGGTTCCCAGCGCCGACAGCGCATCCCCCTGCCTGGCAAACAGCGCGGCAAAATGGCGGAAAGTAAAATTATCGGCATGAATGCCGCCTGATAAGGTCCCCATCAGGCCGGTCAGGACCATCGCCGCGCCCGGCAGCACCACGGCGACGCCTGCGATACCCAGCATCAGCAGAACAGCGGGCAGCGCCAGCCACCCCAGTTCCGCCCCGCTGTTTTCCCCCGGTTTGCCGGTCACGCTGGTGACCTCGGTATCCCCCACCAACCGCTTTTGCAGCCACCAGGCCAGCAGCGCGACGCCAATCAGCAGCAGCGACAGTAGCGACGCGCCCGGCAGATCGATGGGCCAGTCAGCCAGTTTTTTCTCAATACCGACGGTGAGCATCACCAGACCGGCCCGCGATCCTAACGCCGCCGGGACGCCAAACTCCTCAATTGTCAGGGTAAACGCCAGCAGCATCCCCGCCGCCAGCGCCGGGGAAAGCATCGGCAGCGTAATATGCCAGAAGGCTCGCCAGGCGCTGGCGCCGTGAACGCGCGCGACGATCGCCAGCCGCTGACCGCTCGCCAGCAGGCTGCGGGAAACGGCAAAATAGACCACCGGGAAGATATTAAAGGTCATCACCAGCACGATCCCGCCGCGGCTGAACAGCAGATCGTTCAGATCCCAGCCGGTGAGCTGTTGCAGATAGCCGTTGCTTTGCAGCACCAGCATCCACGACAGCGCCGCGATATATGGCGGCGTGAGGAACGGGATCAGGAACAGCAGATCCCACAGGCGCGGCAGCGGAACATTAAACAGGCCGCGCAGCACCCCCAGCGGCAGGCCGATAACCACGCTCATCAGCGCGACGCCGCTGGCCACCCACAGGGTGCCGCCGAGCATCGGCAGGAGCTGAGGATCGGCGAACAGCATCGGTACGCCCGTCAGCGCTCCGCTCAGGGAACCGGCGCTGAAATGGGGGAAAATCGCCTGTAAGACGATGAATAAAAGCGGTAACGCCACCAGCACCAGCAGCACCGTCAGAGTGACGCCGGAAATCAGTTTCTGTTTCACGGTAGAGTCCTGGGAATACGGCCCCGTCTCCCGGGTCAGGCGTCAACCGCCCCCGGGAGAAAGGCAAATTACTGCGCGAAAAGGGTATTGAAGCGGGAAAGTACCGTACTGCGTTCGCTGCTGCCATCGCTGGTGGTCGGCAGAATTTTCAGTTCATTAAGCAGCGGACGTTTAGCCGGGATATCGCTACGTGCGGGCATCAGCCACGCGCCGGCGACCAGCGCCTGGCCTTCCGGCGACAGGACATAGTCAACGAAGGCTTTGGCATCGTCAGCATGCGCCGTGGTTTTAAGGATCATCATCGGCCGCGGGGCAATCACCGTGCCGCTGGCGGGGAAAATCACTTTCAGGGATTCCCCCTGGTCGATATTACCGTAAGAGACATAGTCCACCGCGCCGAACACCGCCGCTTTCGCCCCCTGCATGACCGGCGTCACCGCCTGAGCGTTCGGCCCGCTGACCACCATGCCGTTCTTTTTCAGTTCGTCGAACAATGCCCAGGCCTTGTCGCCCATGCCATTCTGCAACCCGATCAGCAAATCCAGCGATGCGCCGGAGAGCGCCGGATCTGGCGTCGTGACCTTATCTTTAAACGCCGCTTCGGTCAGGTCGCGCCACTCTTTCGGCTCCGGGGTGCCGCTTTTGCTGTTCCAGACGATCCCCAGTGCCGATATCCCCTGCGCAACGTAATCCGCAGATTTCAGGTTCGCCGGGACCTTATCGGCATTGGCGCTTTGATACGGCAGCAGCCAGCCGCGTTGATGCAAATCTTCCGCGGTATCCCAGGAGGCGGAGATCAGCACATCCGCCTGCGGATTGGCCTGCTCCGCGTCGAGACGCGCCATCACCTTACCGGTCGTGGCCTGGAAAATATTGACCTTCACCCCGGTTTTCTTTTCATAGCCGCTGGCGAGACTTTTCGCCAGCGAACCCGGCCCGGCGGTATATACGGTCAGCGCGTGGGCGCTGGACATCATGGTGGCAGACAACAACATCGCGAGCACAGCTCCTTTCTTAACGGTCATAACGGTTTTCATGCGAGTTCCCCGGAGGATGAAGTGATGGTGCGAACGGCGGCAATAGTGCCGGCAGATAAATGAACAATTCGGTCGGCCAGCAGTTCGGCTTCGCGGCGGTCGTGAGTGACATATACCGCGGTGATCCCCAGCTGACGCAGCAGACGGCTCATCTCGACACACAGCGATTCGCGCAGTTCGCTATCGAGGTTGGAGAGCGGTTCGTCAAACAACAGCACGCGAGGTTCGGCAACGATGGCGCGAGCCAGCGCGACGCGCTGCTGCTGACCGCCGGAAAGACCGGAGGGTTTACGATCGGCAAAGCCGTTGAGGCCAACCATCGCCAGCGCATCATTAACCCGCTGTTGTCGCGCTGCGCGCGCTACGCCGCGCATCCGCAGTGGAAAGGCGACATTCTGCGCCGCCGTCATATGCGGCCACAGGGCGTAGTCCTGAAAAACCATGCCGATGTCACGCTGCTCCGGCGCCATACCCCAGCCGGGTTTCGCCACCAGACGATCGCCAAAGCGTATCTCGCCTGCTGCCGGAACGCTGAGCCCCGCCAACAGGCGCAACAGGGTACTTTTGCCGCAGCCAGACGGCCCCAGCAGCGCCACGATGCTACCCGCATCGATATGCAGGTCTATTTGATTCAGGACAGCATGAGTGCCGAAGGCGAACGAAACGCCGTCGAGTTTGATGCCGGTAAGCGCGCGCATTATCGCCCTCCCTGCCGGGAAAGCGTTGCTCCGCCCGCCGTCAACAGCCGGCGGGCCGCACTCACCTGTGATAAAGACAGGAGAGCTAACATATTGTTATCCTCTTTGGGATTTAGTGGTGCCGACTATAGGGAGCCCGCATGACATATTGATTACATTTTCATTGCGGATTAACGTGTTGTCTGGCATCAGACCCATTTACCAAGGAACGCTTATGAGCCGTTTTCGCCACGTGGAACTCCAGTACGCCAGTCGCCTGCTCAATCATGGCCCGACCATTCTGATAACCAGTTACGATGCCGCTTCTCAACGCCGTAACGTCATGGCCGCCGCGTGGTCGATGCCGGTGGAATTTGCCCCGCCGCGACTCGCCATCGTGGTGGATAAAAGTGCCTGGACAAGGGAGATCATTGAGCGCAACGGTACCTTCGGCATCGTGGTCCCCGGCGTAGAAGCTGCCAGCTGGACCTACGCGGTCGGCAGCATCAGTGGACGTGATGAGGATAAATTTAACGCTTACGGCATCCCCGTGGTGCAGGGGCCGGAGCTGGGATTACCGCTGATTGAAGAGAAGTGCCTGGCGTGGATGGAGTGCCGACTGTTGCCGCCAACGGCAGCTCAGGAGCAGTACGACACGCTGTTTGGCGAGGTGGTTTCCGCCGCCGCCGATGAGCGCGCTTTCGTCACCGGACGCTGGCAGTTCGACGACGATAAGATCAATACGCTGCATCATCTCGGCACCGGAAACTTTGTCGCCAGCGGCCGCCACGTGCGCGCCAATACTCCGGAAGAGTAACCCCATTCGCCGGCGCAGGCAGGGTTTACCGGCCTGCCTGGCTTGCTGGCCGCATATGCGCTTCGTGGAAATTGCCCGGCGGCGCTTCGCTGGCACGGGCCTACACGATCGGCGCATAACATCCACGCCCTCGCCGGTCAGGCTATTCCGCTACCACATCCGCAACCCCGTATTTACTGGCTCGCCTGCCTGGCTTGCTTGCCGCATATACGCTTCGTGGAAATTGCCCGGCGGCGCTTCGCTGGCACGGGCCTACACGATCGGCACATGACATCCACTCCCTCGCCTGCTATCACATCCGCAACCCCGTATTTACTGGCTCGCCTGCCTGGCTTGCTGGCCGCATATGCGCTCCGGGGAATTGCCCGGCGGCGCTTCGCTGGCACGGCCTACACGATCGGCGCATAACATCCCCTCCCTCGCCGGTCAGGCTATTCTGCTATCACCCGTGTCCCCCTGTAGGCCGGGTAAGGCGTCAGCCGCCACCCGGCAAAATACCGGCACGCTGTCCAGGCCCGATTTATCATCTTTTATGCTGATGTTCACAAAACGCGCGTTGACATTTGATTATCGATAAACTCACCCATATAGTTAGGCGCCATACTATATTGCAGAGGCCGCGATGGAGCTTGAACAGAAATATCTTTCGTTATTGCAGGAGGCCCGGCGTCTTCAGCTTGCCGATGTCGATACGATCCGTCTCTGTTTTCAGACCCTCTCGCTGGCCGCTGCGATTGATCGCGATTGTGCGCTGCTGCTGGCGCCATGGGGATTGTCCGAGGGGCGCTTTGTTCTGTTGTTTATACTCGATGGCGCGCCTGACGGTCTGGCCCCCAACGTACTGGCGGAAAAAGCCGGCGTCACCCGGGCAACCATTACCGGATTGCTGAACGGTCTCGAACGCGACCGGCTGATTGAACGCCACGCCGATCCCCTTGATGGCCGGGCCATGCGTATCGCATTAACCTCTGAGGGGAAGCAGCTTATCGCCCGCGTTTTTGCCCGACACAGCCGCTGGATCGCCGGTTTGTTCAGCCCTCTCTCGGCGCAAGAACGCACCCAGCTGTCTGAACTGCTGGCGAAAGTTGCCGCCGGTACCCAGGCAGGAAAAGGAGATGCCCATGCCGGTTGAACAACAACGTAAAGGCGCAACCCGCGTCGCGGATATCCCTGACGACATTTTGCACCGGCTTTCGCGGGGAGAGCTGCCAGGTGCCAACCTGACGGAAATCCTGGCCATCGATCAGGCCGTTCTGCTGCGCTCGGTCTTTCCAGAGCTGTCGCCGGTTTCCCACCAGGCCGCAGAGGGATTGGCTGCGCAGGGTATTGTTAAACGAATGGCGGGTATTGCTCGTCTGTTGCTGAGCGAACTCGGGGAGAGTGGATTCGACCGCTGTGCGGCTCATTCGTCGGATACCGTGCGCGGCTGGGCCTGTTTTATGCTCGGCGCCGCGCCGGATTTAACGCTCGATGCGCGCTTACACGCTATCTATCCCCTGGCCGACGATAGTCATTTTGGTGTTCGCGAATGGGCGTGGCTGGCGCTGCGTCCGCATCTGGCGCACGATCTGGATCTTACTATCGCCCTGCTCACCCCCTGGACCTGTTGCGCATCGCAGTACATTCGCCGTTTTGCCTGCGAGTCCCTGCGCCCGCGCGGCGTCTGGTGCGCGCATATCGCTGAGCTGAAACAACAGCCCCAGCGGGCGCTGGCAATACTTTCCCCACTGCGTGCTGATCCGTCGAGATATGTCCAGGATTCTGTGGCCAACTGGCTGAATGACGCGGGTAAAGAGAGAGCGGAGTGGGTACAGTCGCTCTGCGCGCAATGGCTGGCAGACAACCCGTCTCCCGCCACCTTGCGCATTTGCCAGCGCGCGAGGCGAAATTTAATCTGATGAGCGACGCAGGCGCCCTGCCCGGGCGACAAACGGCGCCGATTGTTGAGCACGGTCGCCCCCTGCGTCGTTCTGCGCAAACATACCGTATAACCAACTCATCCCACCGAAAGGAACTCGCTATGAGCGTACCGCAAACCCAGGCGCAACTCCTGCAAGCCATCAATAAAAACTACGTTAAACTAGCCGGCTATTTGACGCATATTCCCCCGGAGATGACGGAGCAAAAGACCCTTCCCGGTCATGCACAGAACACCGAAATGAGCGTTCGCGATCTGGTCTGTTATCTGCTGGGATGGAATGAACTGGTTCTCAAATGGCTGGCTCACGATGAAGCGCAGCAGCCCATCGACTTCCCGGAAACCGGTTTTCAATGGAACCAGCTTGGGCTGCTGGCGCAAAAGTTCTACCTCGATTACCCCGCGCAGGACTACCCGGCTCTGCTCGATTCTCTGCATCAGGCTAAACGGCGGCTTATCGCCTGCATCGAAGCCCAGGACAATGATTCGCTTTACGGTCGGCCGTGGTATGGGAAATGGACTCTGGGGCGGATGATTTCACTCAACACCTCGTCGCCTTATGCCAACGCCTGCGCCCGCCTGCGCAAGTGGGCGAAGGCACAAAATGTCGCCTTGAAATAGTGGCTCCCTCAGCGCAGCAAACGACGCCTGTCTTCGCTGGGGGTCACCCCAAAAACCTTTTTGTACAGGGTCGTGAAGTGGTTACTGTTGGCAAATCCACACAAATAAGCCACATCGGTAATCGTCATATCCGTTTCCCGGAGCTTTACTCGCGCTGAGACTAAACGCAGGCGTTTTAAATAATTATCCGGCGTCATCCCGGTGGCTTCTTTTATATGGCGAAAAGCAGTACGTGACGTCAGATGAAATTTTTCGGCCAGCTGTTGCCAGTTATGGTCTTCAAAACAGTGCTCCTGTAACCAGGTCAGCAGCTTATGCAGTTTATATTTGGTATTGCTATATTCCGCTTCGGTTTCCGCATACATTATGGTCGTCACCAGCTGGAAAAATGCGGCTTCCCGCAGCGCCCTGTTTTCCCCCCGCTGGCCATCCGCTGAAAATATTTTCCCCACCAGTTCCTTGCAGATATGGCGGGCATCTGGCGCCAGCCAGCCGTAGCAGGAGGCCTGCCGGGAAGAGAAGGTCTGCAATAGCGAATCGAGATGCTGTAAATAATGAAATTCAACCTCGGGGTTAATCAATACATTAATTAATTTCAGTGTTCCAAGCTCATCATAATAATGTACATCCCCAGGCTGAACATAAAAAACGTCGCCCTGCTGAATATATAATGGCCGGCCGTTAATAATATGTAAGCCGTGCCCCTCGTCCACTATCACCAGTTCAGCAAACTCGTGGCTGTGTTCATGACTGTTATCTTCCGGATCGCTGGCGTACATCCCCAGTTTATCCTGCGGATCGGCGAAATAATACTCAACGGTTAATATCATCGTTAACAATATCCAAAACGGCATTCGGGCAGTGGCACGATAATGCATTTTACTGGCTGCCACGCACAAGATTTATAGAATTGTGATCGCCAACCGTCCTACCCCACTATCAGTGCCATTTTCATAACAGGATTGGCATTGCCAGAGTGGTTGTGGCGGGCGTCGACATCTTATGCTGCGTGAAAATCAACTCAGAGGACGCAGTATGTCACAGGCCATTCAACGCAACGCGCAGGTCGCGATGACCCGCCACCCGCATTTTTTACGTACCGCCGAAGCGCTCAGACCCGTACTGCGCAGCCAGTCGCGCCAGCCGATGGCGGTGATACAAGCCCATGCCGACCCCGAGGCCCTGTTCGGCTGGCGCGGGGATGAAGTAGGCACCTTAGCGGACTTTTCCCGGCGTGAACTGACCAGCGGTGACAGTGCGATCATCGATTTCGGCAGCCACATCGTCGGCTATCTGCACTTCACCTGTCTGAGCGCCGGCAGCCCCCCCGACGCCCCGGCCCATTTGCAATTGACCTTCGGCGAAACCCTGTGCGAAGTGTGCGAACCCTTCAGCGATTATCAGGGCTGGCTCAGCAGCAGCTGGTTGCAGCAGCAGGACCTGTGGCTTGACGTGTTGCCCGCCGCCGTCGACCTGCCACGCCGCTACTGCTTTCGCTACCTGAAAGTGGAGGTTAAGGCGGTGTCGGAGAAATTCCGCCTGCGTCTCAACCAGATCCAGGTCAATGCCGTGACGTCAGCAACGCAAACCTGCCCACCGGCGGTGACCACCGATCCGCAGCTTCAGGCTATTGACCGGGTTGCCGTCCTGACCCTGAAGAACTGTATGCAGGAGGTGTTTGAAGATGGTCCGAAACGTGACCGCCGCCTGTGGCTCGGGGATTTACGCCTGCAGGCGTTGGTCAATGATGTCACCTTCGCGCACCACGATCTGGTCCGCCGCTGTCTGTACCTGTTTGCCGGTCATACCCGGGAAGACGGGATGGTGTCAGCCAACGTTTTCGTCCAGCCGGACGTGCTGGCTGATGATACCTTTCTCTTTGATTACTCTCTTTTTTTTGCCGACATTCTCTATAACTATCTGCACAGTACCGAAGATGACAAAACCGCTCGCGAACTCTGGCCGACGGCGCGTCGACAAATCGACCTCGCCCTGGCCCGCTGCGAAGCGTCTGGCCTGGTGCGCGATAGCGATGACTGGTGGGTCTTTATCGACTGGCAGGCATCATTGAATAAACAAGCCGCGGCTCAGGGCGTGCTGATCTATTGCCTGCGCCGCGCCATCCGGCTGGCCGAGCGCTTTGAGCCTGAGCGGGTGCCGGACTACCGCGCCCGTTTGCAGCAGCTCTGCGCAGCGGTACAGGAGAGACTGTGGGATGAGAAGCAGGGATTTTACGTCAGCGGCGCACAGCGCCAGGTCTCCTGGGCCTCGCAGATCTGGCTGGTGTTGGCGGAAGTCGGTAGCGCCGGGCAGCGTCGGGAGATCATGCATAACCTGCGACGCCATCCGCCGGCCATCGCCATGAATACCCCCTATTTGCGCCATCACTATATCGCCGCCCTGCTGCAGTGCGGGCTCCGTGAAGAAGCCATTGCCGAAATCAAGGCCTACTGGGGCGCGATGATCAACTACGGCGCCGATACCTTCTGGGAAATTTTTGACCCGGCGGATCCTGAGTTTTCCCCTTATGGCAGCAAACTGATCAACAGCTATTGCCATGCGTGGAGCTGTACCCCGGCCTGGTTTATTCGCCAGTACGGACTTTAACAACAACAATAAGCGAGTGTATTTTATGGCAGAAACATTCTTTACCCGATGGCGGCAGCGCATTGGTTATGGCATCGCCGACCTCTCCTGCAACCTCGTGTGGCAGATGATCTCTTTATATCTGATGTTCTTTTATACCGATGTGATGGGCCTTCCCGCCTACTATGTCGGCCTGATGTTCCTCGTCACCCGTCTGGTTGATGGCGTCGCTGACGTACTGATGGGGCTGGTGATCGATAATACCGCCACCCGCTGGGGGCGCTGCCGTCCGTACCTGCTGATTGGCGCAGTACCCTTCGGTGTGCTCTGTATTCTGGCCTTCTACGTGCCCGATTTTGGCACCACCGGTAAGCTGCTCTACGCCTTTGTGACCTACCTGTGTCTGTCGTTTCTCTACACCCTGGTCAATATTCCATTTTGCGCGATGCTGCCGTTTCTGACCAACGACTCGCGGGAGCGCACCACGCTATCGGCGGTGCGTATTCTGCTGGGCTCACTTGGGGCAACGATTGTCGCGGTCGCTACCCTACCGCTGGTCGGGGCGCTGGGCAACGGTAGCCAGGCCGAGGGTTTCTTCTATACCGCGGTGGTTTTCGGCGTGATGGCCACCTTCTTCCTGCTGGTGAGCTTCCGTAACGTCAAAGAGAACATCCGCATCACCGAAGAACGGATGACCTTAAAACGTGCGTGGGTCAGCCTGCGCGCCAATCGTCCCTGGTTGGTCTTCGCGGTGAACATTTTCCTGATGTGGGGGGCGTTCTTCTTCCAGACTGGGGCGCTGGTCTATTTCTTCCACTACTACGTTGGCAATAACGATCTGACGGCGATCGTTGCCGGGATCTCCACGTTTGTCCCGCTGCTGGGCACTCTCACCGTTCCGCTGCTCGCCAGCCGGATGAAAAAGCGCCACGTTTATCTGTGGGCGAGCGCGATTAACCTCATGGGTATGGGCATGATGATGGCGGCCGGCGCTAACAGCTGGGGGCTGATTGCCGGGGCGGTGGTACTGTCCCTCGGCGCCGGTCAGCGAACGGCCATTTACTTCTCCATGCAGGCGGATCCCGTGGATTACGGCGTGTGGAAAACCGGCATCAATACGGCGGGGATTTTAACCTCCATCAACGGTTTTTTGGGGAAAGTGGCGATGGCCGGCGCGGGTGCGATCACCGGCGTGCTGCTCTCTTCCGGCGGCTATATCGCTAACCAGGTACAGAGCAACAGCGCAATGTTGGCGATTAAAGCCTGTTATCTCTACATCCCGGCGCTGCTGATCGTTGCCTCAATGCTGTGGATCGGGCGCTTCTATCGCCTTGACGATCATTACGAACAGATTCGCGCCGACCTAGATGCAGGCCGCCGCGCGCCGCCCGATCCGTCGGTGGCTTCAGGAGAAAAACACGCCATCTAAGGCGCCCCTGCACCGTTCTACCTCTGGAATAAATAAGGATTGATATGCGCATCTCTGTGATAAGCGCAGCGGTTTGCTGCGCCCTTTTTTCGGCCTTCGCCGCCGATGCCACGCCGCTTTCTGTCGAACAAAGGCTGGCGCAGCTGGAAGCTCGCCTGAACCATGCCGAACGTGAGGCGGGAGAAGCAAACCGCCGGGTGCAACAGGCGGAACAACGGACCACCGCCGCCGAGCAACGTGCGGCGGCAGCGGAAAAACAGATACAGACCCTGAGCCAAAGAACCGCGGTGGCCGAACAAAAACAGCAGGCGACCGATAAGCAGCTGGCGAAGAGCAGCCTAAGCGACGGGTTTGAGTTCAATGCCTATGCCCGCGCCGGGATGCTGGTTGACAGCCACGGCAAAGGCGCACGCGGCGGCCCGGGGATCTCTCCGGCCAGTTCGCTCAACGGTGATGCCCACGTTGGCCGTCTTGGCAATGAAAAGGATAACTACGTCGAGCTAAGCTTTGGCAAGAAGATGACCTTCAGCGACGGGTCGTGGACACGCTTCAAAACGATGCTGGCCGATGGTGCGACCAACCCGGACCCGTGGGTACAGGATAACGACAGCCATCATCTGAACGTGCGCCAGCTGTACGTCGAGATGGGAAACTTCGCCGACTTCTCCGGACCGTTTAAGCACGCGTCGATCTGGGCGGGTAAACGCTTTGACCGCGATAACTTTGATATCCACTTTACCGACAGCGATATCATGTTCCTTGGCGGCACCGGCGGCGGGATCTACGACGTCAACTGGGGCGACAGCCTGCGCGGCGATTATTCGCTCTATGCGCGTAATTTTGGCGACCTGGGAAGCGATAACTACGCAGATAACGACATTCAGAACCTGATGTTCACGGCAAACCACTTCTGGCAAAAATGGCAGCTGATGACCACCGCGATGACCGCTCAGGGCAATGATTCGCTGAAAGATAATACCTCCACCACCGGCAACTACGCTCTGCGCAGCGACAATACGGCGAAAAATGGCTATTACGCGATGCTCGCGTATCACGACAAAGAGCGGTTCTACGGTCTGGCACCGGGAGTATCGGAAAGTGCTCTGCAGTACGGCAGCGGACTGGGCGCCGAGGCGCGGCAGCCCGGTAGCGACGGTGACCTCACCGAGAACGCCAAATCGTTACGTTTTGCCTCGTACGGCATTTTACCGCTGGGGAAAAACTGGCAGCTGGCGCCATCGGTGATTGCCCAGCATAGTGAAAACCGCTACCGCGACGGCGACCGCTACGACTGGGCGACCTTCAATCTGCGCGTCTCGCAGGCGCTGACCCGTAACTTCGCTCTGCTGTACGAAGCGTCATGGCAGTATATGGACCTGAATCCTGACGGGCGTAGCTACCGCTATAACGACAATCTGTACCAGTATCAGGCGGTGAGCGGCGATTTCTATAAGCTGACCTTTGCGCCGACGTTTAAGGTCGGCGATGTGTTTGATATCAAGGCTCGCCCGGAAATTCGGTTCTTCGTAACGTGGATGAACTGGGACAAAGCGCTGGATCACTACGCTATCAACGATGATTTTGGCAGCAAAGGCTTTACCGCCGGGGGTAACTGGAACTTCGGCATCCAGTCGGAGATTTGGTTCTAATCGGCAAAACCATGGCCGCTGCTGCGGATGATGATCTGCAGAAAACAGGTCGCCCGGACCCTGCACAGCATCGCCCGGGCGACAACATCCGCACCCTTTTAAAACCGTACTCCGTGACAACAGACCACCACGACGACGGGCCTGGCAGCGGCCAGCTGACAGGTAGCCCGGACAGGTGCGGCAATCACTGTCCGGGAAAGGTTCGCCATTACATGCTGTAACCCGGCTTCTTAATCAGCTGCTCCATCTGCGGGGCGATTTCGCTGTCCCAGACTTTTTGCCAGTCGCTTTGCTCAACCTGATTGAGGGCGACGCTCACCGCCCCGTCTTTACTGTTCAGATGGCGGATCAGCACCTCGGTAATGTCGGCGGCCAGGGCGCTTTTTTGATCATCGGTCAGTTCGCGGGGAAAACATTTAATATCAACATGCGGCATAGCAGGCTCCTTATTGTGAGAGCGATAAACTAGCATAGCGGTAGTCAGTCGGTTGGCCTTTTGTGCTTTAAATCAACTCGTTGTCACGCAGTACCTGCTGCAGATCCGGGTGCTGACAGACTTTGTCAGCCACGGCGACAAACTTCGGCGTATGGGCGGAAAACCACTCCCGCCGCGGACCCCAGCGGCACATCGTCGCAATATAACAATCCAGCAGGGTTATCTCCGCCCCCAGCGCATAAGGCGCCGCCGCCAGCTGCTGCTCCAGCCACAGGTACAGCGATTGACGATAGCGGATGCAGTTTTGCCGCAGTTGCTCCGCCGCATCGGCGGCCCAGCGCTGCGGATAATCGGCGTAGGTAAAGGTGGGATAAACATTGGCCACCAGCCAGATCAACAGACGCTGAAACTGATGGCGCTGCGCTGTGCCCGGCGCCGGCGCCAGATCCGGACGGCTATCGAGGATCATCAGAGCCATCGCGGCGGTTTCGGTCATCACGCTGCCGTCCGCCAGTCGCAAAGTGGGAACCTGACACAGCGGGTTTATCTGCATCAGGCTATCGCGCTGCGGCCCCGGCTGGTCGAAGCCTGCTACGTTAACGAAATGGTAAGGAATGTTGGCGAGGGTCAGCATCAGCTCACCGATCGCCGATCCCCAGCCGGGAACGCCATAGACAGTAATCATCATCTGCCTCCACGATAAAGCTTAAGTTTAGACACAAAATCGGGCTGACATGCTGGAGATCCGGCCAGCAGTACGGCGCAAGATGCTACAGAACAGGCGTTATCCGCGATGATCTTTGACCGGTAGCGCTACGTTTAGCGTAGCGACGCCCTGCTTTTCAATACCTCATACCTTACCGTTTATCCGCAGAATACTCGCGGCGTTGCAAGCAATATTCATGGCTGACGATTGAGAAAGGGTGAAAATGTCTTCCAGAATTTTTTGGCACACTGAATGTCATATAAGCTGTTAACCACGGCACTGACAATCAGAATAAACATCGCCAGGTAAACAAGAAATAAAACGACAAAACAGGCTACCGCGGCCGCGCCTGACATTTCGGCTACCACGTCGGGCACCGACATAAAGAATCCGTATATGATAGCGGCAATCATCAGCCCGCCGAAAATAACTATCTCCCGGCGCGCCTTTTTCCTTTTACTGGACGGTTGCGTCACGCCTGAATCCGTAACATTCAGCAGCCTCGACATCCGAAGAAAGCTATTCAGGGTTGGCTCATTGAAATCGATATTGTTGCTGGCAATATACTCAAGAATTTTATGACTGATGGTCACCGGATATCTTATGCCGATACCTTCATATAACGCCTTGATAGCCAGTAAATCAAACGGGGTAAGATCGTTTTTATTTTTCAATTGTTTAATACGGCGAAACGTTGCCAGGCGCTTTTCCACATTCACTTTATCAAACTGACTGTCACGATGAAGCTTCCTGCCTTCTCCCCAGCGATTATAAACAGCGCGAATGAATGCGACAACAGCAGGAAACACCACGCCCGATAAGGGTATAATAACTTCTGATAATATATTCACTTCAATCCCTTGATGATTATTGATGTAAAGAGATGGTCCCAGCAGAACCGCGGAGTGAAAATATTAACCACACGAAATATACGGATTTTGATAAAAATCAAAATCGTCATCATCATATTTATCTTTGGAATTAAAAACCGGCGAGCTGAAAATGATGGTGCAGTTATCATATTAAATACGTTGCCGAAAGTTAAATCCGCCACACAACGCATAAAGTGACATTGACATCATCTTTGCCGATTGCTGAACACCGCGATGAAAGTCGCTATCAATAATAATCCCCCGCTGTTTCGCCCCGTACTCCGGCGAAACAGCGGTTTTTTTAGTAGGTAATGCCCGGCGGATTCACCTGCGATTGTGTCACCGCCTCTCCCTGTTCGCCCCAGCGCGCCAGCACCTGCTGGTACTCTCCGCGCGCAATGGCGCCATCGAGCGCCGCCTGCAACGCATACACCAGGCCATTGCCCTTTTTGGTGGTGGTGGCGACCCAGGCCTTTTTCGGCCCCAGCCCAACCACTTTGGTTGCTCCGGTCAGCGCCGCTTTATAGGCTGCCGTGGACTGCGGGCCAAAAAAGACGTCGGCGCGCCCTGACTGAATATAGAGGTTGCCGGAGGCGTCATCGGTCAAATAGATCGGCAAAGCCGGTTGACGTCCCGCCGCTTCATTTTCCCCGTTCCAGCCCAGCAAAATGCGCTCCTGATTCGTGCCGGATCCGACGATCACCTTCCGCCCGGAGAGATCCGCCGCACCGCTGATTTTGTCGATGGCGCTGGTGGATTTAACCGAAAATGCCAGCGAATCGACGCGATAGGTGGCGAAATCGAACTTCTCTTTGCGCGGTTCGGTGACGGCGATATTGACCAGCGCCACGTCATAGCGCCCGGAGGTGATCCCCAGCGGCCAGTCTTCCCATGCCGTCGGCACCAGTTTCAGCTTGAGGCCTAAACTGCCGGCCAGCAGACGGGCAATATCCGGGTCGCTACCGATCCGCGTCCGGTTGTCGCTGGCCAGCAGCGCCAGCGGCGGGGAATTAAGCGCTGAAATCGCCACCGTCAGCGTACCGGGTTCAACAAAGCGATAGCTGGCCGGGATCCTGGCGATCGCGGCGTTGTCCACCGTTACCGGCAGCGGCCGTTCATTCGCCTGGAGATCGATTTCCGCCTGCGCTCCCGCAGAGAGGGCGCCCAGCGCCAGGGCGACTATCCTTTTTTTCATGCCAGCACCTTTGATAAAAATTGCCGCGTACGCTGATGCTGCGGATGATTGAGCACCGCATCGCTGCTGCCCTGCTCAATAATTTTCCCCTCGACCATAAACACCACCTGATCGGCCACTTCGCGGGCAAAACCAATCTCATGCGTCACCACCACCAGCGTGGTACCGGAGCGGGCCAGCTTTTTAATCACATCGAGCACTTCGCCCACCAGCTCCGGATCCAGCGCCGATGTCGGTTCATCGAACAGCAGCACTCGCGGCTTGAGGGCCAGCGCCCTGGCGATGGCAATACGCTGCTGCTGGCCGCCGGAGAGATGGCGCGACCAGGCCTCGGCCTTGTGGCGCAGCCCCACCACGTCCAGCAGCTCATAAGCGCGCGCGATGGCCTCTTTGCGGCTCGCCTGCCGGTGGGCAATCGGCGCTTCAATCAGGTTTTCCAGCACCGTCAGATGCGGGAACAGGTTGAAGTTCTGAAAGACGTAGCCGACGTTAACGCGCTGGCGCAGAATCTCTCTCTCCTTCAGCTCATAGAGCTTATCGCCCTGGCGCCGATAGCCAATGTAGTCGCCATCAATCTGAATAAACCCTTCATCCACTCGCTCAAGATGGTTTATGGCACGCAGCAGGGTTGATTTCCCCGAACCGGATGGCCCGAGGATCACCGTCACCGTGCCGGGCGCAATTTCCAGCGAGACATCATCCAGCGCTTTATGGCGGCCAAAATACTTACTGACGCCGGTAATCGAGATATGGCCGTTATGAGAGTTGGGCATGAATGGCCTCCTGCGGTTTCTGCGGCTGGCGAGAGGATTCATCGGCGCGCGCCCGGCGCGGCGAGTTGACCGCCGAACGGCGTTCGCTGCGCGCCAGGGCGCGTTCCACCAGATATTGAATCAGCGACAGGACGCTGGTGATAGCCAGATACCAGACGGCCCCCACCATCAACAGCGGGATCACCTCCTGGGTTCGGTTGTAAATCATCTGGATGGTGTAAAACAGCTCGGGCATCGCCAGTACATAAACCATCGCGGTCCCTTTGGCGAGGCTGATAATCTCATTGAAACCAGAGGGTAAAATCGTGCGCAGCGCCTGAGGCAGAATAATACGCAGCGTACGCCGCCACGCCGGTAGCCCCAGCGCCGCAGCCGCCTCATACTGACCGTGGTCAACGCCGAGGAAACCGCCGCGAATGATCTCCGCGGTATAGGCGCTCTGCACCAGCGTCAGCCCCACGACCGCGGTGGAGAACTGCCCCAGCACATTGATGGTCTGATAACTCCCCCAGCCGATCCCGGTAAACGGAATACCGAGCGATAGCGTGTCATACAGATAAGAGAAGTTGTAGAGGATGATCAGCACCACAATCAGCGGCAGCGATCGAAACAGCCAGATATAGCCCCAGGCCAGGCTGCTCAGCAGCCACGAGGAAGAGAGCCTGGCCAGCGCCAGCAGTCCGCCAAAAATCACGCTCAGGACGGTACCCAGCAGCGTCAGCAGCAGCGTTTGTCCCAGCCCTTCAAGAATGACCGGGTCAAAGAACCAGCGGGCGAAAACCGCCCACTCCCAGCGCGGGTTAAAGGCTACCGACTGCACGACGACCGCCAGCACCAGCAGCGCCACCACCGCGCCAACGGCGCGCAGCGGATAGCGCGCCGGGATCACTTTAATCGTTTCCGATCTGTTCATGTTCTCTCCTCAGGCGCTGCGGCTTAAAACGCTTACTGCCAGCGCTTTGGTGAACCGTAACCGTCCGTCAAATGGCGGCTGGCTGTACTCTTCCGGGTTGCGTGCCAGGTCAAACTGCGCGTCGTACCCCTGACTCAGATAGAGCCTGACCGCTTCCGGCTGGCGAAAGCCGGTCGTCAGGTAGATATGGCTGTAACCTGCCAAAACCGCCCGCCGCTCCAGCTCCTGTACCACTTTCGCCGCCAGCCCCTGCTGGCGCAGGGCCGAATGGGTCCAGATGCGTTTGATTTCCGCCGTATGACTGTCCTTCGGCTTATAGGCGCCGGTGGCGATAATTTCGCCTTCACGTTCAAGGACGATAAACAGCCCCTGCGGCGGCAGATACCACTCGGTCAGCTCAACCTCCGCATCGCGAGAAAAATAGTCGCCATAGCGCGACGCGTATTCGGCGAACAGGCCGTGAATAATCGGCTGGAGTTCCGGCGCTTCAGGTGAGATATCGCGAAATGCTGCACTCATATTGCCTCCTGTTAATCGCCCAGCCCGGCCGGGTTAATTTCGGATTGCGGGATGCTCTCCACACTTTCCCCCCAGCGGGTAAGCACTTTGCCATAGTCACCGTTCTGGATGGCGCCGTTTAACGCCGTCTGCACGGCCTCAACCAACCCGCTGCCTTTTTTCAGCGTAACTGCAATGTGCGCCGCTTTCGGCCAACCGCCGTCCACGCTGCCCACCAGTTTGGTCTTCCCGGTCAGCGCGGCCTTCCAGGCGCCGATCACGTTCGGGCCAAAAAAGGCGTCGGCGCGACCGGACTGAATGGCCAGCGTCTGGGCGGCATCATCCTTGGTGTAGACCGGCGTAAAGGGCTTCAGCCCCTTTTTCAGGTTTTCCGCATTCCACGCCAGCAGAATGGCTTCCTGGTTAGTGCCGGAGCCGACGATAATCCGCAGCCCGGCAATGTCTTCCGCCTGGTCAATTTTACTCAGCGGGCTGGTACTCTTGACGTAGAAACCCAGCGAGTCCTTACGATAGGTGGCAAAGTCGAACTTCTCTTTGCGCTCTTTGGTGACGGTAATATTGCTGATCGCGGCATCATATTTGCCGGAGGAGACGCCCAGCGGCCAGTCCTCCCAGGAGGTCGGCACGACGTTCAGCTCCAGCCCCAGGCTGTCGGCGACCAGGCGGGCGATATCGACTTCGCTGCCGAGCAGGGTCTTGTTGTCGTCCGAGAAGACGGTCAGTGGCGGCGAGTTCAGCGCCGCGACCGCCACGGTAAATTTACCCGGCACCGCGAGGTGATAATTCGCCGGCAGCCGGGCGATCGCCTGCGGATTTTTGGCCGTGTGCACCGGCGCTTTATTGGCCTCCACGCTTACGCCGGTACCGTTGATATTGACGTCCTGCGCCCATAATGGCGCGCTGAAACCCAGCGCAAGGGCCAGTAAAAGTGACTTTTTCTGCATAGCGAGCGTTCTCTGTTGTTATTGTTGTTGGAATTGATTAACCGGCTGCGTCAGCCCCAGGCTTTCGCGCAACGTCGTTCCCGGATACTCCCGACGGAACAGCCCGCGCGCTTGCAAAATCGGCACCACCCGATCGACAAAGCGCGGGAAGGTATCCGGCGTGCCGCCCTGAATGATAAAACCGTCGGCCCCTCGCTGTTCAAACCAGAGCTGTAAACCGTCGGCGACCTCCTGCGGCGTACCGGCGAAAAGCGGGCGCGGGCTGGCGGCTTCCAGCGCGACCTGGCGCAGGGTCAGTCCACGTTCGCGCGCATTGTGCTTAATTTCATCGGTGGTGCTGCGGAAGCTGTTTTTCCCGAGGTCGCCAATATCGGGGAACGGTTCATCCAGCGGATACTGCGCAAAGTCATGATGTTCGAAATAGCGTCCGAGGTAATTGAGGGCGTCCTCAATCGATACCAGCGCGGCGGTCGTCTGGTATTGCTGTTCGACGTCGTCGGCATCGTCACCAACAATCACGCTGACGCCCTGGAAGATATGTAGTTGGTTATCCTGACGACCGCAGGCCGCCAGCTGATGCTTCACATCTCGATAAAACGCCTGCGCTTCCGCCAGTGACGCCTGATGGGTAAAAATGGCATCGGCATGGCGGGCCGCCAGCTTTTTACCGTCATCGGAGGCCCCGGCCTGAAAAATAATCGGTCGCCCCTGCGGCGTACGGGAAATATTGAGCGGGCCGGCAACCTGGAAAAAATCACCGCGATGGTCGAGGGTATGCAGCTTATTTTTATCGAAGAACTGTCCGGTAGCTTTATTACGGACGAAGGCATCTTGTTCCCAGGAATCCCATAATCCTTTCACCACCCGCAAATATTCATCGGCAATACGGTAGCGCAGCGCGTGGTCAGGATGCTGCGCGCGCGAAAAGTTTTTTGCCGATCCTTCCAGCGGCGAGGTCACCACGTTCCAGCCCGCGCGTCCCTGGCTCAGATGGTCAAGGCTGGCAAACTGCCTCGCGGTGGTAAAAGGCTCGCTGTAGGAGGTCGATAAGGTGCCCACCAGCCCGAGATTGCGGGTGACCGCCGCCAGCGTCGAGAGCACGGTCAGCGGTTCAAAACGGTTTAAAAAATGCGGGATAGATTTCTCATTAATATATAAACCATCGGCAACAAATAAAAAGTCCAGCTTGCCCTCTTCGGCTTTTAAGGCCGTCTGCTTAACGAACTCAAAATTAATACTGGCATCCGCCTGCGCGGCCGGATGACGCCAGGCGGACATATTTCCCGATGCGCCGTGTAATATTGTGCCCAGACGCAATTGTCGTTTTTCAGACATAGCAACCCCTTTCCTTGCCGAAAATAAAAACAGAAGCCCGAACGCTCAGGCGTCAGATCTGGCCTAAAGCCTGCTCCGCCAGCGCCGCAAAATAGCGGGCCGCCGGGGCAATTAAGTTGTCATCCGGATTGTAGGCCGGGTGGTGAAGACCAAATTCGCTGGCGCTGCCGATACTGACAAACGCGCCGGGAATATGCTGTAGATAGACGGCGAAATCCTCGCCGCCCATATGCAGATCCGCATGGCGGGTGCGGTAGCCGGAGCGAGCGGCAACGTCGCTGGCAAATTCCGCCCAGCTCGGGTCATTGACCAACGCCGTGGGACCGGCGTACCAGAACACATCTATCTGGGCGCCAAAAGCACTGGCGAAACCGGCGGCAATATCGCTGACCCGCGCCTTGACCCGCTGCTGCACCTCGCTGCTGTGGGTACGCAGGGTACCTTCCAGCTCCACGCTTTCCGGCAGCACGTTCCAGGTATTGCCCCCCTGGATCCGCGTTACGCTCAGGACCACCGAATCGAGGGTGTTCACCTCGCGGCTGGCCACGCTCTGCAGGACGGTGACCAGCTGGCTGGCCAGCAAAATCGCATCTTTGCCTTCGTGCGGTCGGGCGGCATGCGCCCCTTTGCCGGTGACTTTAAAGACGAAACGATCGACGTTGGCGTAGAACGCCCCGCCGCGGGTGGCGAACTCGCCCAGCGGCAGGCCGGGTTCATTATGCATACCGAAGATCGCCGAGACGCCCTCCAGCGCCCCGGCGCGAATCAGGGTTTTCGCCCCGCCAAAATTCTCTTCCGCCGGCTGGAACAGAATCCGTACTCGTCCCGGGAGCGTCGCTTCGCGTTCTTTCAGCAGCAGCGCCGCCCCCAGCATCACGCTGGTGTGAATATCATGGCCGCAGGCGTGCATCACCCCTTCGTTTTGCGAGCGATACGGCAGGCCGGTGGTCTCAGCGATCGGCAGCGCATCGATATCTGCACGCAGGGCGATAATCTTCTCGCCGCTGCCCACTTCGACGACCAGGCCGGTTTTCAGCGCGTAGGGCAGCACCCGCAGGCCGCCGCTCTCAAGCCAGTCGCGGATGCGCGCCGTCGTCGCCACCTCCTGCAACGAAAGTTCCGGATACTGATGCAGCTCGCGCCGCCAGCTAATCAGCTGTTGTTCAAAGCTCATGGCAACACCTCCGCGCCAAGATGGGCCTGAGCCAGCAGGCGGAGTGAGTCGAGGCGCGCCTGCCCCTCGGCGATCGGCGTGTCGATGATAAATTCGTCAATATACCAGGCGGCATGCAGGGCGTCGAGCTGCGCTTTTACTTCGTCTGCGGTTCCCGCCAGCAGCGAGGCCTCGCGGCGGGCGATGCGCACCGGCGGACTTCCGGCCTGACGGGCAAAGGCGGCCGCCTGCGCTTCGCTACCTACCGTCACCCGCTGGCCGTTTTCCAGTTCGACGCCCCAGATTTCAATCTGCTTCGCCAGTTCAATCGCCGTGGCGCTCTCTTCAGCGACAATGACCTGGATAGCGATGATGGCGTCGCGGCGACTCAGCGCCCGCCAGCGGGTTAACACCTCGCGCAGCAGCGTTTTGTCGCCGTTAAGGTGGGCGGCGAAAACGAAATTCCAGTCCAGCCGGGCGGCGAGCTGAACGCTCTCCAGGCTGGCGCCGAGCAGGAAGCCGTCAGCGCGACGCGGCGGGATTGGCGTGGCGCGCAGGTTCTCTTCCCCTGCGGCATCGGTGAGCGACAGCCAGTTATCCAGCTGGGCGAGGCTATCGGCAAAAGTCCCCTTCTCCGCCGGATCAATCCCCTGCTGCAGCGCCCGCGTTGCCAGCGGCAGGCCGCCCGGCGCTTTTCCGACGCCAAGATCGACGCGGCCAGGCGCTATCGAGGCCAACAGGTTGAAGTTTTCCGCCACTTTGTACGGGCTGTAGTGTTGCAGCATGACGCCGCCGGATCCGACGCGAATCTGCCGGGTCTGGCCGAGGATCCAGGCAATCACCACTTCCGGCGACGGGCTGGCTAATTGATCGGTGTTGTGGTGCTCGGCAATCCAGAAGCGGTGATAGCCCCAGGCTTCCGCCTGTTGCGCCAACGTTAATGTACGCGTCAGCGCCTGAGCGGCCGTTTCTCCCGCCGCCAGCGGACTTTTATCCAGGATACTGATTCGATAAGACATTTCGCAGGCTCGTATTAATTAACATGCCTGCATTATTAGAATCTGCCGCGGCCACTGAGAAACAATTTATTTACATGTACTCTGCCGGAAAATAGATATACGCACTTAACGCGGCGCCACCTGCCGCTGCAGCTGACGGATGAAATCCTCGGTCTGCCGCGGGTGACGCAGGCGTACAAAGCGGATGTGCCGATACGCCGGGTCGGTCATATCAGACTGATAACGCTGGCGATTGTTCTTCCAGGTTTTGAGGGTCCACCAGATAATCGAGTCGCGGCTGAGGAAGGCGCGACGGAAGCTTTCACGGTTGCCGGTTCCCGGCCACAGCTCCTGACCGCTGCTTGCCCGGGAGATGGCCCGACAGATGGCCTGGCGCAGAGTTCGGGCGAAACCATAATCCACCCACACCACCAGATCGACATTGCGCCACTTAACCGGGCGGCTGCGGTTGTAGTTGCCGTCCAGCACCCAGCCGGGAGTCTCGGTGGCTGCAACCACCCTGGCGAAGAACACCTCATCCGGCACGCCCTGCCACTCCGCGCGCCAGTAAAGCCTGTCCATCTCAATGTAGGGAACGGACAAGATCTGCGCGAGCCTTCGCGCCAGCGTCGATTTGCCGACGCCACTGGTCCCCACTACGTTGATATTCATCGCTGTCTCCCAGCCGTTGCGCCGCTGAGAATCATAGCCCGAAAAAGCCCAACGGCGCTACCGGCTGCCCCACGGAACCGGGATTAGCCTGCCGGATACTGGTCGTCGGTCACTTTTTCCAGCCAGCTTACCGGGCTGCCGTTTTCGGCTTCGGCAATCGCAATATGCACCAGGGCGGTCTCGCTGCTGGCGCCGTGCCAGTGTTTTACGCCCGGAGGAATCCAGGCAATATCGCCCTGATTCAGCGCCTGCGGCTCTTTGCCCCACTCCTGCAGCCAGCCGCGCCCCTGGGTGACGATCAGCGTCTGACCAAGCGGATGGGTGTGCCAGGCGGTACGCGCGCCGGGTTCAAAAGTGACCGTCGCACCGCCCACTTTTGCCGGCTCGCTGGCCTGGAACGGCGCATCAATACGAACATCGCCGGTAAACCAGCTATCCGGCCCCTTTCTCGAAGGCTGTGAGCCGCTACGAATAATGTTCATTTCTGTTCCTCTCAACATGACGTGTCTGTTCAAAGTAGCGCAATCTGGCAACGAGGATTAGACTGCAAAATCAGAAAGGAACCATGAACGAAATTCATTAATCCGGAAAAGTGATGTTAAAAGATAACGTTAACGACCTGCTGTCGTTTATGGTGGTCGCCCGCGAGCGTAGCTTCACCCGTGCGGCCGCTCAACTTGGCGTCTCCCAGTCCGCCCTCAGCCACGCGATGCGCAACCTCGAGGCCCGGCTCGACGTGCGGCTGCTGACCCGCACCACCCGCAGCGTGGCGCCTACCGAAGCGGGCGAAAAGTTGTTCCAGCGCCTGAGTCCGCACCTGCAAGAGATAGAACAGGAGCTTCACGCTCTGCGCGATACCCGCGACCGTCCGGCGGGTAACCTCCGCCTGACCGCCAGCGAGCATGCCACCAGCGCCGTGCTCTGGCCGGCGCTGAAAAACTTCATGTTGCAATACCCGGAGATCAATATCGAAATCACCGTGGACAACGGCCTGACCGATATTGTCGACGGCCGCTATGACGCCGGCGTTCGTCTGGGTGAACAGGTTGCCAGAGATATGATTGCCGTGCGCATCGGGCCCGATATGCGCATGGCGGTAATCGGTTCAGCGGCCTATTTTCAGCGCTACGGTATCCCGCAAACGCCCTACGATCTCGCACAACATCGCTGTATTAATCTGCGCCTGCCGACCCTCGGCGGTATCTATGCCTGGGAGTTTGCGCAGGACGATCACGAAGTCCGCGTGCGGGTTGAAGGACAAATTACCTTAAACAGCCTGCCGCAGCGAATTGATGCCGCGGAATCGGGGCTGGGTCTGGCCTATGTCCCGGAAGATAGCGTACAACAGGCGCTGGCGGAAGGACGACTCATCCGGGTCCTCGAGGCCTGGACTCCCGCCTTCCCCGGCTATCACCTCTACTACCCCAGCCGCCGCCAGCATACGACGGCCTTCAGCCTGCTGGTGGACGCCCTCCGTCTTTGAACTCATTGATATTTAAGCAAGTGCGGTCGAGAAATGTTTTACGTGCGTGACTATCTCGATACGTGTAGGATGCTGCGCCATGCTCTGCTTATCTCCTACGTCAGAATGATGGGAAAGCCAGCATAACGTACTGCTACTCAGCGGTGCGATGAACCACTCATGGACATTGACAGGAAAATGGGTACATCAATGAATACAAAGCAACACTCGACGGCGGAACACCATGCCGCCAGACGTCACTGGCTCAACTCCCAGGAATCGGGCTATCACAAAGCGATGGGCAACCGTCAGGTACAGATGATTGCCATCGGCGGCGCCATCGGTACCGGCCTGTTCCTCGGCGCAGGCGCGCGTTTACAGATGGCTGGCCCCGCGCTGGCGCTGGTTTATCTGGTCTGCGGCCTGTTCTCATTCTTTATCTTACGCGCCCTCGGCGAACTGGTGCTGCATCGTCCTTCCAGCGGCAGTTTCGTCTCCTACGCCCGCGAGTTTTTGGGTGAAAAAGCGGCCTACGTCGCCGGCTGGATGTACTTCGTTAACTGGGCGATGACCGGGATTGTCGATATCACCGCCGTGGCGCTGTATATGCACTACTGGGGCGCCTTCGGCGATGTCCCGCAGTGGGTCTTCGCGCTCGGGGCGCTGGCGATCGTCGGTACCATGAACATGATCGGCGTGAAGTGGTTCGCCGAAATGGAGTTCTGGTTCGCCCTGATCAAAGTGCTGGCGATTGTCGCCTTCCTGGTGGTCGGGACCATTTTCCTCGGCAGCGGCAAACCGCTGGACGGGAATGCCACCGGCTTCCACCTGATTACCGATAACGGCGGTCTGTTCCCGCACGGGCTGATGCCTGCGCTGGTACTGGTTCAGGGGGTGGTGTTTGCCTTTGCCTCCATCGAACTGGTCGGGACCGCCGCCGGCGAGTGTAAAGAGCCGCAGACGATGGTGCCGCGCGCCATTAACAGCGTGATCTGGCGTATCGGCCTGTTCTACGTCGGCTCGGTGCTGCTGCTGGTGCTGCTGCTGCCGTGGAATGCCTATCAGGCCGGGCAAAGTCCGTTTGTGACCTTCTTCTCGAAGCTGGGCGTACCGTACATCGGTAGCGTAATGAATATCGTGGTGCTCACCGCCGCGCTCTCCAGCCTCAACTCTGGCCTGTACTGCACCGGGCGTATTCTGCGTTCGATGTCGATGGGCGGTTCCGCGCCGAAGTTTATGTCGAAGATGAGCCGTCATCAGGTGCCGTATGCCGGGATTCTGGCCACGCTGGCGGTGTATGTCGTCGGGGTGTTCCTGAACTATCTGGTGCCGTCGCAGGTCTTCGAAATCGTCTTAAACGTGGCTTCGTTGGGGATTATCGCGTCGTGGGGCTTTATCGTGGTGTGCCAGATGCGCCTGCGTAAAGCTATCAAGGAAGGGAAAGCGGCGGATGTCAGCTTCAAGATGCCGGGTGCGCCGTTCACCTCCTGGCTGACCCTGTTGTTCCTGCTCAGCGTGCTGGTGCTGATGGCCTTCGATTACCCGAACGGTACCTATACCATCGGTTCCATTCCGCTGATTGCGGTACTGCTGGTGGCCGGTTGGTTCGGCGTGCGTAAGCGCGTTCATGCTATTCATAGTACGGCGCCGGGCGTACAGTCAGCGCAAAAATAACTCTATCGCGGTTTGTCCGTCACCGGGCAAACCGCCGCTTCCTGCTTAGTTATCTTCCACCAGCTGCGACACATCGCTGCTGTTAATCTGGCGGTGATTGCCGGATTCATCCACATAGCTGGTCATACCGGTGTCTTTATCCAGACGCGGCTTACCCTGAGTCACAATGGTCTGCCCGCTTTTCGTCGTCATTACATAGTTTGAAGTACAGCCCGCAAGCAGTGCCAGCATCGCGCCAGCGCACAGAACCATAAATGGCTTATTCATACATCCTCCAGAATGATTAATTCCGCCAGGCAGCAGGCGGCAAAACGATGATTGTAAAACCATAACCGCAATCGGGCCAATAAGTGTTTGTAACAGAGGGTGATTCTGGCGGGCGGGAGGGGTTTCCCCCTCCTCAATCACGACTTACAGCGCGATACGGATAACGTCATCCGGCTGGGTCGCTTCTTTCTGACGGGTCGACTCCTGCTTCACGCTGACATACAGCGTTTTACCGTCAGCGGAGAGCGTCAGGCTGTTCGGGTAGGTCGGCGTTTTGAAGGTTTTGACCACTTTATAGGTTTTAGCATCAATTACGCTGACTTCGCCGGCTTTGCGATGGGTCACGTAGGCTTCATTGCGCGTCGGGTTGAACAGCACCGCCAGGGATTCCGGCGCAGCGATTTTCTGCAGCACTTTGCCGTCGCGCAGATCAACAACCAGCACTTCCGGCTGTTTACTGTCGGTGATGAAGGCGCGGTGGCCGGCGGTATCCAGGCTCAGGTTCAGATAGAAGTGCTCTTTACCGTCATCCTGCAGCTTCTTGCGGCTGAGAATTTTGTTGCTCTCGCTGTCGATGGTCAGCAGCTCGCCATCGGCATTGGTGGTGTAAATACGCTTGGCATCAGCATCCACCGCCAGCCCGGTCGCCATGGCGCCAGTATTGGTGATAGTGTCTTTCAGCGTCAGCTTTTCACCATCCACAACCCAGATCACACTCTCTTTACCCAACCCGGTGATATAGACCGTGTTGGTTTTTTCATTGACCGCCAGCTCACGCGGCGCCAGCGGACGCACGGTTTCACTGCGTTGACGATTGTCGAGCACCAGACGGCCTTTCACCGCGCCGGTTTTCGCGTCAATGGCGGTAACGGTGCTGTCAGTGGTGTTACCAAACCACAGCGTTTGCGTAGCAGTGTTGATCGTCGCGCCGAACGGTTTCAGATCGTTATGAATAACCTGCGTCACTTCCAGCGTGGTCGGGTCGAGACGATAAACAATCCCGCCTTTATCCAGTGAACGGCTTTGAGAAGTTGCGACCCACAGCGCATTTTCCTGCTGGCTGTAAGCCATTTCGTATGCGCCCTTACCGACCGCCTTGCGCAACATTTCTTCTGCCGCATGAGCGCTGAAGCTCCCCGCCAGCAGTAAAGAGGTTAATAACAGTGAACGACGCAGACGCGGCGCGGACAGATGACGTAATGACATGACGACTCCCTTGAATAAAACACCTATGTGCCTGCTCGACATTGCTTCCCTGACACAAAGTCCTGGCTTTGCGTTCATTTTCAAATGCGAATAGTAATCATTATTTGACATGAAGTGGAGCGTTATTTATGAAAACTGACGGCGAAAATAACCATTCGGTGCCATTATTTAACGAAAATAACGTTAATAATTTTCAAAAAATTACAAAAGGGTTAACATGTGGACATATGTTCCGTTTGGTTCGTTTCACGAGTAGCTCTATGAAAATCCTTTCCGTGCGCACGGCTGCGCTACCTGCCCTCCTCTTTCCGCTGATCGCTGTGGCCCAGCCCGGCACCAGCGATGAACAAACTATGGTTGTGACCGCCGCGCCGACCGCGGTCTCCGAGCTCGATACCCCCGCCGCGGTCAGCGTCGTTAACGGCGATGAGATGCGTCAGGCGGCGCCGCGAGTCAATCTCTCTGAATCGCTGGGCGCCGTACCGGGACTGCAGGTTCAGAACCGACAGAACTATGCTCAGGATCTGCAGCTATCGATTCGCGGCTTTGGTTCCCGTTCCACCTACGGCGTGCGCGGGCTGCGCATTTACGTCGACGGTATTCCGGCCACCATGCCCGATGGCCAGGGCCAAACCTCGAATATTGATATCGGCAGCGTCGATAGCCTCGATGTCCTGCGCGGTCCGTTCTCTGCGCTGTACGGCAACTCCTCCGGCGGGGTGATCAATGTGACGACCCAAACCGGCAGCCAGCCGCCAACCATCGAAGCCAGCAGCTATTACGGCAGCTTCGGCACCTGGCACTATGGCCTGAAGGCGACCGGCGCCGTCGGCGACGGAACGCATGCCGGGGACGTCGATTACACCGTATCGACCAACCGCTTTACCACTCACGGCTACCGCGATCACAGCGGCGCCCGCAAAAACCTGGCGAACGCCAAACTGGGCGTGCGCATCAATGACGTCAGTAAGCTGACCCTGCTGTTTAACAGCGTGGATATCAAAGCCAATGACGCCGGCGGCCTGACCTACGATGAATGGCGGAATAACCCGCGTCAGTCGCCACGCGGCGATCAGTACAATACCCGTAAGTCGACGAAGCAGACCCAGGCAGGATTGCGCTACGAGCGTCAGCTCAGCGAGCAGGATGACCTGAGCGTGATGATGTACGCCGGTGAACGTGAAACCACGCAATATCAGTCAATCCCACGCGCGCCTCAGCTCAACCCCTCTCACGCGGGCGGCGTTATCGACCTGACGCGCCACTATCAGGGGATCGATACCCGCTGGACTCACCGCGGCGAACTGCTGGTGCCGGTCACCTTCACCACCGGTCTCGACTATGAAAACATGAGCGAGCGGCGCAAAGGGTTTGAAAACTTCGTGATGGTCAACGGCGCGCCGCAGTACGGCGAAGAGGGGAACCTGCGCCGTAATGAACGTAATCTGATGTGGAACATCGACCCGTATCTGCAGACCCAGTGGCAGCTGACGGACAAACTCTCCCTCGATGCCGGCGTGCGCTACAGTTCGGTATGGTTTGACTCCAACGATTATTACGTTACCCCGGGTAACGGCGATGACAGCGGCGACGCCAGCTACCATAAATGGCTGCCGGCCGGCTCGTTAAAGTATGCGGTCACCGAGGCGTGGAACGTTTATCTCTCCGCCGGGCGCGGCTTTGAGACGCCCACCATTAACGAACTCTCCTACCGTTCCGATAACCAGAGCGGTCTGAACTTCGGCCTGCAGCCTGCGACTAACGACACGGTCGAGATCGGCAGTAAGACGCGGATCGGCAATGGCCTGTTTACCGCCGCGTTGTTCCAGACCAACACCGATAACGAGATCGTGGTGGATGCCAGCAGCGGCGGCCGTACCAGCTACAAAAACGCCGGCAAAACCCGTCGTCAGGGGATGGAGCTGGGGCTGGATCAGCAGTTTGGCGAAAGCTGGCGTCTGAAAGCCGCATGGACCTGGCTGGATGCGACCTACCGGACCAATGTCTGCGATGACGCCAGCTGCAACGGCAACCGTATTCCGGGCATCGCGCGCAATATGGGCTACGCCTCGTTCGGCTATCAGCCGGATCGCGGCTGGTACGCCGGCAGCGATATTCGCTATATGAGCGATATCATGGCTAACGACGAGAACACCGCAAAAGCCCCGTCCTGGACGGTGGTCGGTCTCACCACCGGTTATAAGTGGAGCTATGGCAAGATGGACATGGATCTGTTTGGCCGCGTCGATAACCTCTTCGATCGCAGCTACGTCGGCTCGGTGATTGTCAACGAGTCCAACGGTCGTTACTACGAACCCGCGCCGGGACGTAACTATGGCGTCGGCCTGAATCTCGCCTGGCGTTTTGAGTAACCCCAGCCTTAGATCGTACAAACCTGACTCCCCGGTAAGCATAGCGCCACCGGGGAAACAGACCGCACAAACCCGTAGCCCCGGTAAGCGCAGCGCCACCGGGGAAGCAGACCGCACAAACCCTTAGCCCCGGAAAGCATGGCGCCACCGGCGGATCGTCCCCACGTGCGTCTTATTGCGGCTTACATCACGCTTTGTTTTATACTTTCTCGTCTGTTGCGCTCTCGAGCGTTACCCTTGTCACAAATAACGCCCAACAAGGAGCTGCTATGGCACTGCCGATCATTCTCGATTGCGACCCCGGTCATGATGACGCCATCGCGATGGTTCTCGCCCTCGCCTCACCCGAACTTGACGTCAAGGCGATCACTGCCTCCGCTGGCAACCAGACGCCGGACAAAACCCTGCGCAACGTGCTGCGCATGCTGACGCTGCTGGGAAGGCAGGACATTCCTGTCGCCGGCGGCGCGCGTAAGCCGCTGATGCGGGAGCTGATCATCGCTGACAACGTTCACGGCGAAAGCGGGCTTGATGGCCCGGCGCTGCCGGAACCAGATTTTACGCCGCAGGCCTGCACCGCCGTCGAGCTGATGGCCAAAACGCTACGCGAAAGCCCGCAACCGGTGACGATTGTCGCCACCGGCCCGCAAACCAACGTCGCCCTGCTGCTCAACAGCCACCCGGAACTGCATGACAAGATCGCCCGCATTGTCCTGATGGGCGGCGCGATGGTGTTGGGCAACTGGCAGCCCGCCGCCGAGTTTAATATCTACGTCGACCCGGAAGCGGCGGAGATCGTCTTCCAGTCGGGTATTCCGGTGGTGATGGCCGGGCTGGACGTCACGCATCGGGCGCAGATTCATGGCCTGGATATCGAACGTTTCCGCCAGGTGGGCAACCCGGTGGCGACCATTGTTGCCGAGCTGCTCGACTTCTTTATGGAGTATCACAAGGATGCCAAATGGGGTTTCACCGGTGCTCCGCTGCACGATCCCTGCACCATTGCCTGGCTGCTGAAGCCGGAGTTGTTTACCAGCGTTGAGCGCTGGGTGGGCGTGGAAACTCAGGGGAAATACACCCAGGGGATGACGGTGGTTGATTATTACTTTCTCACCGGCAAGCAGCCAAATACCACGGTGTTGCTGGATATCGACCGGGAGCGGTTTGTGGACCTGTTAGTCGAGCGGCTGGCGTTTTATGGCTGAATAAGGATTCTGAGAGACGTTAAAGGCTGCGATACTGCCTTCTGGATAAAGACGAGCGTCGGCAGTTTGCAGAGTATCAGGCGATGAGTTTGTCAGACGCAGAGCCTGTCCGCTCGTTCGTCAATAAACCTGCCTTTGGTCTGTCCGGGTTGGATCTATCAGAGGCAGGCAGCTTCGTTAATTCCAGTATCGTGACCGACAAACAGCGTTTACCCTGGAAAGGTATTCAAGGATAACGGATCCGAAGAGCCGTTATGACTAGCGGTGTATCAGGTCCAGTCTTCATAGCCGTTCTCGTGGATCCAGACAATGCCACCAGGGCAGTTTTCAGTCAGAAACCAGAAGCCATCAAAAGCATCCTCTTCCATTTCCTCCTGGTTTTTGGGGAATCTCTTTTTAAAGAACGATATTTGCTCAGTAGTACTACCTTGCAAATACCTCCCATGTGATGCCAACTTAATTTTTCCATCATCAAGAAGCATCTGCAATAATTGAAAGAAGAATGTCTTTCGTTGATTAAAATTAAGTTCAACTCCATAACATTCTGGAGGTGTCACATGCCATATAGCATTCATTGAATGCCCTTCTAAGGCATTTTTATATTCGAGATACTCCTCATTTGTAATTTTCATATGATTTACCTAAATTTAATTTCAATCGGCTTTTTAACTTTTCCCTGCAGATTATTGAGTTGTTCATTTTTATAATTTCAACGGTCCACCGTGCTTTTGTATCATCCTTGCTCCTGGAAAAATCCCTAAGATTGATAGTCATTCCATCTTTCTTCGCATAATAAACTATTCCTAATGGGGTTTTCTGCTCTTGTAGCGGTACTGTTCCAGCTAGTGATTGTGCATAGTTAAGGATATCCCGCTCAGACAGTTTTTCCGTCGCAAAGACCTTGGTCGTTCCGTACTTATTACTTCCCCCATCACCCAACACCTGCGCAAACTCCTTCCCGAATACATTGAGCTTATCGCTACTCTGTTTTGGATCAAACACTTTAACTAACTGGTCAGTATTGGTTTTCTGGATATTGCGGACATAATCTGCTGTTTTCGTTGACAAACTCGCACCAGCAGCCGTTTCGCCTTTAATGAAACCGGCAACAGGCTGAATATTTAATGTTTTTGTTATATTCAGTTCATCATAGACCTTCACCAACTGCCGCGAAAGCTTCTTCAAGCTGTCTTCGGTTTTCCCGATAATCAGCGTACTGGCAGTGGTAATGGCCCCGGTACCGATAAGCGCTTCTGGTGCCACAATATCTGCCGCATAAATACCAGCCTGATTCAGGCAAAGCGCGGGGTTGGTTTTGCAACCGGCGATGACCAGCCTTGCCGCCAGAACCAACTCTGGTGCAGCACCAATCAGAGTCATGCCACCTGCGGTCAGTGCCATACCTCCACCGCTGGCAGCTGCCACGATAATCGCTGCTTCCCGCCGGGCCTGGACGCTTTTAGCTGCCTCCTTATCCCCCTTATTACGGTCGCGGAAGAAAGGTAAGGCAGGATATTTAACAAAGAGGTGAGTTAAGGAAAAACCCGGATGGGGCGCGCCATTTCTGGTGCCTGGCCGATCCTCGCCCCGGCGCTCTGCCGCCGGGGCATAAGACCTATTCGTCGGGTGAAACCCGGACCACGACTTTGCCGAAGTTTTCGCCCTTCAGCAGACCAATCAGCGCATTGGGCGCACGCTCCAGGCCATCGACAAGCTGCTCGCGGTACTTGATTTTGCCTTCCCGTACCCAGCGCCCCATCTCCTCCTGGAACTCGGCAATACGATGCCCGTAGTCCTGACCGATAATAAAGCCCTGCATCCGGATCCGTTTTTTCAGCAGCGTCGCCATCAATAGCGGCAGACGATCCGGCCCCTCCGGCAGTCCAGTCGCATTATACCCGCTGACCAGGCCGCACACCGGTACTCGCGCCGAGGTATTGAGTAGCGGCAGCACGGCATCAAACACCTTGCCGCCGACGTTTTCATAGTAAACGTCAATGCCCTGCGGGCAGGCCTGCGCCAGCTGTTCGGCAAAATCCGGCGCGCGGTGATCGAGGCAGACGTCAAAGCCCAGCGTCTCGACCGCGTAGCGGCATTTCTCACTGCCCCCGGCAATCCCTACCGTACGGCAGCCTTTTAGCTTCGCGATCTGGCCGACCGTACCGCCAACCGGCCCGGTGGCCGCGGCCACCACCAGCGTTTCTCCCGCCTTCGGCTGACCGATATCCAGCAGCCCCATATAGGCCGTAAAACCAGGCATCCCAAGGATGCCGAGCGCCCACGAGGGGTGTTGCGGATGTTCACCCAGCTTCACCAGCCCGTTGCCATCGGAGAGTTCAAAATCCTGCCAGCCGCCGGAGCTCTGCACCCACTCTCCCGGTGTAAAGTCAGCGTGGTCAGACGCTTCAACGCGACTCACCGTTCCACCGACCATCACGGCGCCGATGGCAACCGGAGGCGAGTAGGACGGCGCATCGCTCATGCGCCCGCGCATGTAGGGATCTAACGAGAGATAAACCGTGCGCAGAAGCACCTGCCCGGGACCCGGCGTCGGGGCCTCGCTCTCTTCCAGACGGAAATTATCCCCTGTCGGCTCGCCGTGCGGGCGAGAAGCCAGCACCCAGCGGCGGTGACGTTGCGGATGAAAAGCCATAGCAAACTCCTCTTGTTTAGGACCTGTACTGAGGCTAGTCGCAATTGCCGCCGCGCACATTGGCATTATGAGGCAGATTGATTTAATCGCACGACCAGATAGGTGCAGGATGTGCTGGATTCATTGATAAAACGGCAGTCGTTAGGCGGCCCCAGTTCGAGACAATCGCCGGCTCGCATCTCATGCCGGGTCGCGCCCTCGACAAAAACCAGCTCCCCCTGTTGCAGCCAGATCAGCTGACGCGCCAGCGCGTAGGAGGCTGCGGGCATCGGTACATCGCTACCCGCCGGCAGCTCCACCTGCACCAGATCGATAGGCAGATCGCTGCGCGGCGAAACGTGACGCCGTAAATAGTGGCTTTGCGGATCGCGCCATACCGGCTGCTGGGCAAAGCGCAGCAGTTTACCTTCCTGCATCTCCGCTCGGGCAATCAGCGTCGACATACTAATGCCAAAAGCGCCGGACAGCCGCCCCAGCATCGATGCCGTCGGACTACTCTCGCCGCGTTCGATCTTGTGGATCATGGCGCGTGAGGCGCCGGCGCGCTCGGCCAGTTCGCTGAGCGACCAGCCGCGAGATTCGCGCTCGATGCGGATACGTGCGCTAATGCGCTGATTCATATTGTCTTCAATAGTATTCATAGCGTAGTACTATAGTGTATGAATTAATCTCAAACAAGGCGACCTCAGGCAAAACCCGCGTCGTCTCGTCTGGCCACCTCACCCCCGATATACCTGCACGCAGACGACAGGCCATGATAAATTTCTTGCTAAAACAGATGACAGCGTCGCGTACATTATTGTAATAATACCGTACTACTATAGTGTACGGATATTGAGTTGAGGTTTGCTATGACTATTCGTTATGCCTGCAAAGAAGATTGCGCGGCGATTGCCGAAATTTACAACCACGCGGTGCTGCACACTGCCGCCATCTGGAATGACAAAACCGTCGATACCGATAATCGCATCGCCTGGTTTGAAGCGCGTCAGCTGGCAGGCTATCCGGTCCTGGTGAGCGAAGAAAACGGCGTCGTGACCGGCTATTCTTCGTTTGGCGACTGGCGCGCATTTGACGGCTTTCGCCATACCGTCGAACATTCGGTCTACGTCCACCCCGATCATCAGGGTAAAGGATTAGGCCGCAGCCTGCTGGTGGCGCTGATTAAGGAGGCCCGTCGCCTGAACAAACATGTCATGGTGGCCGGTATCGAAGCGCAAAACCAGGCCTCTTTGCATCTGCACGAAACGCTCGGGTTTGTGACCACCGGACAGATGCCGCAGGTCGGCACAAAATTTGGCCGCTGGCTGGATCTGACCTTTATGCAGCTCCAGCTCGACGATCGTCGCGATCCGGACGCCAGCGCATGAACGCTTCGCTGACCCTCGCCTGTCTGATTGCCGCCGGCGTCGGACTGGTCGTGCAAAATACGCTGATGGTGCGTATTACGCAGTCCGCCTCCACAATACTCATTGCGATGCTGCTGAACTCGCTGGTGGGGATTGTGATTTTCGTTACCATCCTGCTCCTGCGCCACGGTGCAGCGGGCTTTCAGGAGCTGGCGCTCAGCATAAAATGGTGGACGCTCATTCCAGGATTGCTGGGATCGTTTTTTGTCTTCGCCAGCATCAGTGGCTATCAGAACGTTGGTGCCGCCACGACGATTGCGGTGCTGATTGCCAGCCAGCTGGTGGGGGGACTCGTGATGGATATCATTCGCGCGCACGGCGTGCCGTGGCGGGCGTTGCTGGGGCCGCTGTGCGGCGCGGTTATGCTGGTGGCAGGCGCCTGGCTGGTAGCCAGACGCCAGTTTTAGCGCGCAATATCAGAGAATGGCGCCGCCTTTATTCAACTGCTCGCGGCGCGTTTCCTGCTCTTCATGCTGCTGACGGCCGTGGTGGGCAATCGTGGTGCGTAAACGCTGCTGCTGGGTATAGCGTTCGTCGCGGCTCAGCTCAGCATCATCGCTCAGCGCCACCAGCAGTTCATTCATGTGAGTAATCACCCCTTCGGCGATCGCCGCATCGACGCGGGCGATAACGTCATCCAGATGTGCCATATGTGCTCCTTTCGGCTTAGTTCAATTTGACCTTCGAAAAATCGCTCCCCATCAGGCTCACGCTATACCCGCTAACGTTGCTGCGCGTGGCGTAGTAGGTTTTCCCGGTCGCCAGGGTGATCCATGGCGCCTGCTGATAAAAGATCTCTTGCGCCTGACCATACAGCGCGGCGCGTTGCTGCGGATCGCTAACCAGGATCGCTTTTTTGACCAGCGCGTCATACGACTTATCGCACCAGCGGGCAACGTTGGAACCGGTCTTGATATTATCACAGCTCAGCAATGTCCCGGCAAAGTTGTCCGGGTCGCCATTGTCCGACATCCAGCCAAACAGGGCGCTGTCGTGTTCGCCTTTGCGCATGCCGGAGAGATATTCCCCCCACTCATACGTGACGATTTTGGCTTTGATGCCCACTTTGCTCCAGTCGTTCTGAATCATTTCGGCAATGCGGCGCGAATTGGGGTTGTAGGGGCGCTGTACCGGCATCGACCACAAGGTCACCTCCGCCCCTTTTTCCAGCCCGGCCTGCTTCAGCAGCGCTTTCGCCTTTTGCGGATCGTAGTCGTAATCCGGCAGATCTTTCTTATAACCGAGCATATTCGCCGGCAGCGGAGATTTGGCTACCGCGCCCGAATCCATAAATACCGCTTTGACGATTGCCTGTTTGTCGGTGGCGTAGTTCAGCGCCTGACGTACCAGCACGTTATCAAACGGTTTTTTCTCGGTATTAAACGCCAGATAGCCGACGTTCAACGCTTCAACAGCCTGCAGCGCCAGATCTTTATTGCCCTTGATCGCGGCGAACTGCACCGGCGACGGCGCCGGGATAATCTGACATTCGTTGGTTTGCAGCTTCGCCAGGCGAGTCTCGACATTCGGGGTGATGGAGAAGATCAGATGTTTTGTCGGCACCTCGCCTTCCCAATAATGCGGGTTAGCAATGTAGCGGATAAGCGAATCGACTTTATACTGCTGAAGCGCATACGGGCCGGTCCCGACAGGCCAGGTATCAACATACTCCGGCGTGCCTTTCTTCATCATGGCATCGGCGTATTCCGCGGAGAGTATTGAGGCAAAATCCATTCCCCAGTCGGCAAGGAAGGCAGCATTCGGCTCGCTCAGTACGAACTGGACATGATAATCATCGACCTTTTTCACCTCTTTAATCAGCTTATCCAGCCCGACATCATGAAAATATTCATAGTTGCCCTGCGAAACGTTATGGTACGGATGTTTCGCATCCTGTTGACGCAGGACGGAGAACAGAACGTCATCGGCGTTAAAATCGCGGGTCGGGGTGAAGTACTTATTGCTGTTGAACTTCACTCCTTTACGCAGGGTAAAGGTCCAGGTCTTGCCATCTGGCGATACCGTCCACGCGGTGGCCAGCGAAGGGATCGGTGTGTTTTTAAGCGGATCAAAGGTGATCAGGCGGTTATACAGCACCTGCGAGCTGGCCACAAACGAGGGGCCGGAGCTGGCAATCTGCGGGTTAAATGATTCCGGCGATGCTTCGGAGCAATAGATCAGCGTATCGTTACCGGCCGCCCACGCGGCGCCAGCCGGCAACCAGGCGCTTAACGCCAGCGCAATTAACGTTTTCCCTGTAGACATGGTTATAAACCTTATCAATTTGTTATAAGTGCTCTAATAACAGCACAGCGGCATGCAACCGGCAAATAATCAATCGGTATCAGGTTATGCTGAAAGCGCTGTTTTCGCCGATTTATTCTCCAGTCCGGGCCAACCTGCTGAAGTTGTGAACTGCCTATAAAACCAGAAAAAAAACGTGCGATAACCGCCCTGCCTGTCCCATGCGCTCCCGTCGCCCGATACACTCGGAAAACCGCAGAACACAACCCAACGAGGTTTTCCCATGACAATTACCTGCAACTTATATACCGATGGCCAGTGGCATGATGCTGAAGACCAGGCCACTTTTACCCGCACCAATCCGCTCAGCGAACAGCCGGCTTCCACCGCATCGGCTGCGAGCCTGGCCGACGCCCGGCGCAGCGTCGAGGCCGCCGCTGCCGCCTTCCCGCAATGGCGCGACACGGCCCCCGCCGAACGTCGCCGCCTGCTGCTGGAGGCGGCGGAGCAAATGCAGCAATGTGAGGCAAAATTCATCGCCGCAATGTCGGCTGAGACGGGCGCGACGGCGCACTGGGCGGGTTTTAACGTTCATCTCGCCGCCGACATTTTGCGGGAAGCCGCCGCCCTCACCACCCAGATTGAAGGGCAGATTATTCCGTCGAATGTACCGGGCAATCTGGCTATGGCCGTCCGCCAGGGGGCTGGAGTGGTATTGGGGATGGCGCCGTGGAATGCGCCGCTGATCCTCGCCACGCGCGCGATTGCAACTCCGTTAGCCTGCGGGAATACGGTGATCCTCAAAGGAGCCGAGATGTCGCCCGCCAGTCAGGCGCTGATTATTGATGCCCTGGCTGCGGCGGGATTACCGGACGGTGTCGTGAACTATCTCACCTGCGCGCCGGAAGATGCGCCCGCGCTGGTGGAGTCGCTTATCGCCCATCCGGCAGTACGCCGCGTTAACTTTACCGGCTCTACGCCGGTCGGACGCATTATCGCCCGCACCTGCGGACAGTACCTGAAACCGGCAGTGCTTGAACTGGGCGGCAAAGCGCCGCTGCTGGTCCTCGATGATGCCGATCTCGAACAAGCGGCGGCCGGAGCCCTCTTTGGCTCATTCGCTAACGCTGGGCAGATCTGTATGTCGACCGAGCGCATTATCGTCGACGAATCGATAGCCGATGCCTTTATCGCCCTGCTCAGCCGCCGCGCGGCAACGTTGCCCGCAGGGCTGATGGGGCCGGTTGCCGATATGAAGACCGTTACACGCTGCAATGCGCTGATTGACGACGCGCTGGCAAAAGGGGCCCGGCTTTTAACCGGTGGTAAAGCCGACACAACCCAGATGCGCGCCACGTTGCTTGATGGGGTGACCCGCAGCATGCGGATATGGCAGGAGGAGTCCTTTGGTCCGGTAAAAGCCATTATCCGGGTGCAGGATGAGCAGGAGGCGCTGACGGTAGCCAACGAAAGTGAATACGGACTCTCCTCGGCGGTATACAGTCGCGACACCGCCCGGGCGTGGAATGTTGCCCAGAGATTGCAAACCGGCATTTGCCACATTAATGGCCCCACCGTGCACGATGAAGCGCAGATGCCGTTTGGCGGCTGCAAAGCTTCCGGCTACGGACGCTTTGGTGGCCGCGCAGGTGTTGCTGAATTTACCGAACTGCGCTGGATAACGCTGCAGACCAGCCCGCGCGAACTGCCGTTTTAATCAGCGGATCTGCCGGTTGCCGATTCTCATCACCAGTTTAAAACAGCCCCATTGCGCTGCCGTTCCGGGGAAGGCTAACCGCGGAACGGTCGCAACGCCGTGACGACAGCGCGCCACAACGAAAGATTGCGGATCTTTAACCAGCGCATCTCCTGCCAACCGGGCCGAGAAAGTTAGTCCCGCTACACGCCAGCGTCTTCGCAAGCCACGGCTGGCGGTTCCGTCCTCCGCGCGGTCGGGCAAACAAGTGATCACGGCGATATTTAGCCGTCCGCCTGCGTACCCCCGAAGAATTGCGCCATGCAATCGGCCAGGGCAACGGGATTCTCCCAGGCCATAGAGTGGCCCGCATCCGGCACCACCAGCAGCGGAATACCGACGGCGACAACGTCGTCAGCTTCCTGAGCCGGGAGCGACAGCTCACCGTAAATCAGCGCCTTGCGGCAGGATAATTGCTGAAAGCGGGCGAACCAGGACGGCGACGCCCCGTCGACCAGGCTGCTGGCTCCTCGCCATACTGCCCAGGGGGCGCTGTTTTGCAGACACCCGCTCCAGGGAGACGTTTCCGCTGCCAGCAGATCGGCAAAGCCGCGGGCGACAAACTCGGCCTCCGGCTGGGCGACGATAGCCCGACTGTACATGCCGCCGCCGGCATAAAGATTAGGTTCGGAGACCAGCAGAGCCTGGACGCGACGGCCCAGAAGCTCCGCCGCTTCAATGGCAATACTGCCGCCCATGCTATGCCCGAACAGTGAGCAGCGGGTCAGCTGCAGACTGTCAAGCCACTCCACAACAACCCGCGCCTGTTCAGCGATACCGTAACCAAAAGAGCCGGGCTTGTCGCTATAGCCAAAGCCCGGCAGATCGATCAGCAGGGCCCGCCGGCCGGAAAAAACCGGATCGGTCGCCACGCCGGGATAATCATAAGAGGATGCACAACCCAGCCCGTGAATAAAGACCACCGGGTCGCCGTGCCCTGGGAAATCAAACCAGCGCACGTTCGCGCCAGCGAATGAGGAAAAATAGCGCTTCATAAGGTTGCCCCGCCAACAGTTACTGTGTTTTTATACAGCAATATTGTGGCGATTGCCATCGCTTTATGCTGTCAGAATAAAGAGACCAGCAGCGCCATCGGAAAGCTAAACGGCCAGGTGGCGCCGATCAACAGAGCGGCCAGCAGGCGAATCAAACGGCTCTCTTTTGTCAGAAACCAGCTAATGATTGCACAAATACATCCCATAACTGCATAAAAAACCAGCATTTTCTGGTATAAGGTCATTCTTCTTCCTTCCCTGATAAGCCCCATTATGATACGGAGATGCGTGGCAGCAGAAGTGCGACACAGTCCGCAAAATCACACAATGAATCGCACGCTTAATCAGCGGAAAACAACCAATTCATCCTTGTCTGATAGCACTTCCTTTCGCCTCATACTATACCTGTAGAGGCTTACTCATAAAGGTGGCGTTATGGATGTTTCCAGCAAAACCGTAATTCTGATTAATGTCGGCGTAGCTTTCGCGCTTATCAGCCTGTTATCTGTTCGTTTTGGTTGGTTTTAGTGATTTTATTCAGCAAAGAAACCTAAAAAAGCAGCCTCTGCGGGCTGCTTTTTTACGCTTTAATCGCGACGGTTTTATCCGCGCGGGTCTGAGCCTGAAGCTCGGCATTAGCCTTCATATATTCAGGGTCATAGCCAGGCAGCAGATTAACTTTTTCATTATCCCACTCAGCCGCCGTACAGACGGATTCGCTGACCCCCTGCTGTTCACACAGGCTAATACGCCGGGCAGGTAAATTGCCATACAGAATTGCCGTGGCGCAGGCCACTGACAGAAAAAAAGCTATTTTTTTCAAAACAAGATCAACGTCGAAGTAACAAATTATGACAAATGTTCGCATGAGCCAGCCTGTAAAGTCAAACCTCAAGCATCCTTTTACCCCCAGGCCGCCGCGGCCAGACAGCGTTTCTTAGCATTTTTCTACACCATGTAGTGGAACAAAATGTCGCGGAACAAAAAGATGCCTCCGCGGATATCCCTTCATTCTCCCCCGTTCATCTCTGCAGGTTACTGGACAATATGAACAATTTGTCGTCATTTCCTCTATGAAAACAATCTGGTCAGGTGAAATTAAAAAGAAAATAACTGTCTGATACCTTACATGAGGTTCCGAAGAGTTCGATGAATAATAAAAATAGTGTATAAGAACAAACCTAAAAAACATCATAAATTATACGGTGAATTAATGATGGATAATAAAAAAACCTATAGGAAGTTGACTAAAAATGCGGAACAACTTAAACACCAGCCCAAAAACCAGCAAGAAAAAACACACCAATACATTGATTAATAACAAATAATTAAATCAACCCTGTCTTTTCAACAGTGACTGACAATGCACTTATCAGTAAATATCATTTGCGTTATCACCCTTTAGAAATTACATTTTAACTGCATATTTTGACCTTTTTTGTTTTTACTCATTTATTTTGGGGTGGTACATGTCTGGAATTATTGTGCTTATAGTGGCACTGCTATTGCTGGTAATTGCAGCGTATAATCTAGTCTCTTACATTCGCGACCGTCGTCAGTCTGGTTTACCGACCAAAAAATCAAAGCGATAGCACGACGCGCGCGTGACAACATCGTGCGAATAGGCCACAAACGTTTTGCTCACTGCAACTTCATGCGCGATAAATAACACTATAGTTTATGCGGGAAATAGATCGTTCCGCCCTCTCTGCGCCCTTCTCTCACCTATTGTGCCGACGTTGTACACAGCAACAAAAAACCCCTGTATTCAGTACAGGGGTTTTATTGTGGATTGCCGCAGCAGCGGATATATCATCTGGATTCGCTCTCTGTCTCTCCACGCTGACAGGCAGGTTACGCGCCCCACCCGGCGCTTATCTCCGGCACTCATTGGCTTAGCTCTTGAAGGGGCATAAGAATATTCTCATATTTCGCTGTCTCTGTTTTAGCAATTACTGCCATTGTGACTATTAGCAAGCTAATGCACTCGATGAGTGACTATCCCGTCCGTTACAAGCTCGCGATCGCGCCATCAGCGTCACCCGGCCACCTCCTCATACTCACGGCCGGCCTCTGAAGGTTGTGCCCGCAGCAGCGGGCATAAAAAAGGCCGCCCCGGCGACCTTTATCTTTCACATCAGCTTGATTCTGACGTCGTATCCGTCAAGACCCGACATGGTTTCATGAGCAACAAACTCAATTTCAGAGACTTCTTGCCCCGTTTTCTTGCGCAGTTCTGCAATCTTTTTGCTAATCAGCGCCGAGATCTCTTCTTCAGCTTTACGAGTCAGCTCTTCGCTTTTCATTGGTCAACTCTCCTTGAATTTCACGATGTCGTATAGCGTAAGGGGGCTTTGTTGAATAAATCGAACTTTTGCTGAGTTGAAGGATCAGATCACGCATCTTCCCGACAACGCAGACCGTTCCGTGGCAAAGCAAAAGTTCAAAATCACCAA